>JAEEGK010000152.1_pt1 | contig 171482 bp, 161 predicted proteins | sample 8958771 | NCBI WGS metagenome assembly JAEEGK01 (sample SAMN16246547, study PRJNA631951) | gut metagenome | biome: gut microbiome; feature: rumen; material: SC-attached | host: Bos | place: Iran: Karaj | collected 2018-10 | reverse complement strand
TCGCCCATTAAAGCGGTACGCGAGCTGGGTTCAGAACGTCGTGAGACAGTTCGGTCCCTATCCGGCGTAGGCGAAGGATATTTGAGAGGAGCTGCCCTTAGTACGAGAGGACCGGGGTGGACGGACCTCCGGTGCATCAGTTGGGAACCAATCCCATAGCTGAGTAGCCGTGTCCGGCAGGGATAAACGCTGAAGGCATCTAAGCGTGAAGCCCCCCTCAAGATGAGATATCCCTGTAGCAATACATAAGACCCCTTGAAGACGACGAGGTAGATAGGGCCAAGGTGTAAGTGCAGTAATGTACTCAGCTGATGGTTACTAATAGGTCGAGAGCTTTACCTAGTAGGTTGTTATTCCAGAGTGTGAACTCGGATAAATCTTCTGTTTTGTGTTCAGTTTTCAAACTTTTGTTCATTGGGATTTTACTTCCCACCTTACAGACGCGAAAGCGTCTTTTTTTTATTCTTTTTACTCTTTTGGGAGAGAACATCCCCCTTTTAATAATTCTTTTATTCCATATATATATAATATGAATCGATATATCGAATTACCTTATTCTTTAGGGGATATTAACCAAATATTATATGACAAATTTTTTATATTGTTTGATTTTTAAGTACAATATGTTATAATTTTCATATATTTGGAAGGTTAAAGTGCCAAGGCACGGAAGGAGTATATAATGGACACTAAAATTCTATTGGAGAATGGTACCAACGAACTAGAAGTACTTGAATTTATACTTGATGATCATTCTTATGGTATCAACGTTGCTAAGATCAGAGAGATTATTCCTTACGCGGAGGTCACACCGGTACCAAATGCTCATCCCAGTATCGAAGGTATTTTTATGCCGCGTGATACGATGATTACCGCAATTGATTTAAAGAATTGCTTGCAGAGAGGTAAGTCTGAACCTACCGGACTTTTCATAGTAACAAACTTTAATAAGCTTGATATTGCATTCCACGTTGATTCTGTTGTAGGTATTCACAGAGTTTCTTGGAACGACATTATTAAACCCGGTTCAACAATTTCCACATCTGAAGATGGTATCTCAACCGGTATTATTAAGATGAATGAAAAGCTCATCATTATTCTTGACTTTGAAAAGATTGTTTCAGACATTAACCCTGAAACAGGCTTAAAGACTTTGGAAATTGAATCACTTGGTGAAAGATCAAGAAACAATATCCCGATTCTTATCGCAGAAGATTCTGTTCTTCTTAACAAGCTTATCTGTGATTCACTTAAGAAGGCAGGTTACGATAATATCACTCATACAGAGAACGGTCAGGAAGCTTACAATATCATTATGGATTGTAAAGCAAAAGGCACTCTTGATGAGAATGTTAAATGTATCATCACCGATATTGAAATGCCCATCATGGATGGTCACAGACTTACAAAGTTAGTAAGAGACGATGATGATCTTAAGGATATCCCGATTGTTATTTTCTCATCTTTGGTTAACGAAGAAATGAGACGTAAAGGTGAAGCACTCGGAGCTAACGCTCAGTTGTCAAAACCTGAAATCGGAAATCTTGTTAAGACAGTTGATTCACTTGTACTTAATAAATAAAAATAAAGATAGAAAGGCCGAAGCTTTCGGCCTTTTCTTTTTGTAAGGAGAAATATGGATTTTAAGGATTACGATTGCATTTTAATTGGAATCGGTGAAGAATTTGATCAAAATGAAAAGGCATTGGATGCATATAATAAGCTAGCAAAGATGCTTGATAAAAAGAACTATTTCATTGTCTCTCTTTGTTTGGATGATGTGATATTTGAAAGCGATTTGGACAAAGAAAAAATAGTTGCGCCTCTTGGAGGAAAGAGAAAGAAACAGTGTCCGGATGCCTGCGAAGGAAAACTTTATGATGTTAACGAGACTGTTTGTCCAATATGCAAAAAGGAACTTGTATATAATAACTATTTAGCAGATAACTACATTGAAGATGATTATATTCCAATGTGGGAAAAGCATAAAAAATGGGTTTCCCTTACTTTAAATAAAAAACTCTTAGCACTTGAACTTGGCGTTTCCTTTAAATTCCCTCAGATTGTAAGATGGCCTTTTGAAAAGATTGTTTCTTTAAATAATAAGGCTGAGATAATCAGAGTGAATGAGACTTTGCCTCAGCTTAGCGAAGAAGTATCGGGTAAAGGGACAAGCATAAAAGAAAATAGTGTTGAATGGGTTGTTGGCATTTAAATATGTATGCTAAAATAAAAACAAAGTAATATATTTCTTTGGGGGATATATATGACTAACAATGAAGATTATCTTGATAGTTTACTAAAAGCAGCCGCAGAACAGGATGATCCTAACTCTGCGATAAATAAAGTTCGCGAATTGGGGAAGAGAGAGGCTGAAGAAAAGGCACAAGCTGAAGAACTTGAGCCTTCTTTGGATGGAATCGATTTTGACAGCCTCACAAATCTTGAACCGATTTCGGAGGATTCTTTAACAGATAGTGTTGAATCCGGTGACATATTTGCAGATTTATCTCCTTCTGAAGATGTAAATCTTGATGGTATCGATTTGGACAGTCTTTCTTCTGAAGATGTTTTGAAAGAAGAAACACCTACAGAAGAAGTATCATTAGATGGTATTTTAGATGAAACACCTACAGAAGAGGTTTCTTTAGATGGAATATTGGATGAAGCTCCTATAGAAGAGGTTTCTTTAGATGGCATTTTGGAAGAAACGCCCGTAGAAGAAGCTTCATTAGAAGGTATTATAGATGAAGCACCTGCAGAGGATGTTTCATTAGAAGGTATCTTAGATGAGACACCTACAGAAGAAGTTTCATTAGATGGTATTTTAGAAGAACCCTCTGTAGAAGAAAACCCTGTAGAAGAAGCTTCTATAGAAGAAACACCTATAGAAGAGATTCCTTTGGAAGAAACTCGCGAAGAAGCTCCAATAGAAGAAATTCCTTTAGAAGACTCTACATTAGAAGAAACAGTTTCAGAAGAAACTGCGGATTCTCCTGAAGCAAATGCGGATGGGTCAAATCTTGATTCACTTCTTGACAGTGATTTTGCGGGAGAAGTAGATTTATCGGATATTTCCAATCTTTTGGATGATGCCGATTCATTTGCAAGTTCTGAAGAAGGTGCTGCAGACGGAGAAACATTGCTTGAAGATGCACCTATAGAAGGTGCTTCAGACGGTGATGCTCTTTCCGATATTTCCTTTGAAGGCGAAGGAGAAAACTACGATAACATTCTTGGAGACCTTTCCGGATTAATTGAGCCTACAGATGTTGAAAAGATGGTAGACGAAAATGCGGCTGAAGGTCTTGATATGTCTGAATCCGAGATTACAGACTTAATAAATGACGCATCCGATGTTTCGGGTGAACAGCAGGTTGGAGAAGTGGAAATCGATTTATCCGATTTATCCTCTCTTGAAACCGAGTTTGGCGTTCATGATAAGAACGACATTGTAGCGGACGAAGCGGTTGAAACTCCGGAAGACAGTGCGGAACTTGATGAAATATCCGATCTTTTAAAGTCCATTGACAGTAATGAAGTTGAGCAGGCCGATGATACGGATGTGCTTAATCTTTTAAACGAAGCTGTCACAAAGCAGGAAGAAATTGAAAATCAGGCTGCAATGGAAAAGGCCAGAGAAGAGGCACAGGCAGAATATAACGAATTTAAGGAAAAGAAAGCAAAAGAAGAAGAGTCTAAGAACAAGAAATCTATTTTCTCATTCTTTAAGAAAAAGAAGGAAGAAAACGCTGAGGAAACTCCTAAAAAAGAGTCCAAGCTTGCAAAGATTCTTGCTTTCCTTACAGCCGAAGAGGAAGAACCTGAAAGTGAAGATGACGGCTTATTAAATGCCACCGATTTAAATCCTACAGAGGGAGCAGGCGCTTCATCCGAAGGATTTGAAGATGTGCCCGGAGAAAACAAGGAAATCCTTGAAGAAATGGACAAAGAGGGCGAAGAAGAAGGCGGCAAGAAAAAGAAGAAGAAAAAGAAGAAAAAAGGAAAAGGCGATAAAGGTAAAGAAGCCGAAGGTGAAGAGGGCGAAGAAGGCGAAGAAGGTGCCGCGAAAGAGAAAAAGCCCAAGAAGGAAAAGAAAGAACGTAAGCCTTTAGTCCTTGATATTGATACAGGAAAACCTTTATCAAAGAGAAACGTTAAGCTTATCGGAGTGCTTGCGGCTACTTTGCTTGTTTGCATTTTGCTTATTTGTAAGTTTATTCCTGGAATGCTCATTAATTCATCTGCAAGAAAAGCTTATTATGTGGGAGATTATGAAACCACTTATAATACTTTCTTTGGTGAAAAGTTAAGCGAGAGCGACCAGATTCTTTTTGACAGATCAACCATTATATTAAAGATGCTTCATAAGTATGATGCATTTCAGGCTTATATGAATATGAACATGAGAGTGGAAGCATTAGACCAGTTGCTTCAGGGCGTGTCAAATTATGAAGAATGGTTGTTTGTAGCCGAATCAACCGGTGCAACAGAAGAGTTTAATCAGGCATATACTAAGGTTGTTGGCGCTTTGTCCATGACATTTGGTTTGACAGAGGAAGATGCTAAAAAGGTTCTTTCTCTTCCTACAGATTTGGAATATTCGCTTATGTGTGAATCAATTGCAAATCATACAGATTATATAGATCCGACACAACCTCTTCCGGGTCCTTTCGTTCCTCCTGTAACAGAGGATTATGTGGATCCCGTTTATGAAGATTATTTGCCGGAAGAAGGGAACTAGATGATTGCCATTATTGATTATGATGCAGGGAATATTGCAAGCGTAATAAGAGCGCTTGATTATCTTGGGGAAAAGTGGGTTTTAACCAGAGATAAGCAGGAAATCTTAAATGCGGATAAAGCAATTTTACCCGGTGTCGGCAGCTTTAAAGATGCACTTGATAATATCAGAAAGTATGAACTTGAGGATGTGATAAAAACATTTATCGCATCAAAGAAACCATTTTTGGGAATCTGTCTTGGATTACAATTGTTATTTGATGAAAGTGAAGAAAGCCCGGGTGTTAAAGGGCTTTCTGTTTTGCCCGGAGTTTGTAAAAAGATTCCCGCTTCAAAAGATATCAAAGTACCTCATGTTGGATGGAATTCCATAAGCCTTCAAAAAGAATCGAAGCTTTTTAAAGGAATCCCGGATAATTCCTACGTATATTTCGTTCATTCCTATTATCTGGAAGCTACAAATAAAGAAGATGTGGCTGCGTGCACGGATTATGGCGTAACAATCCATTCTGCCATAGAGCATGATAATGTTTTTGCTTGTCAGTTTCATCCGGAAAAAAGTTCTGATGTAGGATTAACAATAATAAAGAACTTTACATCACTATAAAGCTATAGATTTGAGGTATTTAAATGTACACAAAGCGTATTATTCCTTGCTTGGATATATGTAATTCAAGGGTCGTAAAAGGCGTTAATTTTGTTAATCTGGTTGATGCCGGAGACCCCGTTGAACAGGCTGTTTTGTATAACAAAGAAGGTGCGGATGAGCTTGTTTTTTTGGATATTACAGCTTCAAGCGATAACAGAGATACAGTAGTTGATATGGTTGAAAGAGTTGCGGCAAATCTCTTTATCCCCTTCACTGTTGGCGGCGGCATTCGAACCGTCGATGATGTTAAAAAGATTTTAAGAGCGGGAGCTGATAAAGTTGCCATTAATTCGGCTGCAATCATGAATCCTAAGCTTATAAGCGAAGCTGCATATAAATTTGGCTCTCAATGTGTTGTTGTTGCAATCGATTTAAAGAAGCGAAGCGACGGTTCAGGCTGGAATGTATATAAAAACGGCGGAAGAGTGGATGTGGGCATTGATGCTTTTGAATGGGCAAAAGAAGCCTGCAGACTGGGAGCCGGGGAACTTCTTATTACCAGTATGGATGCAGACGGCACAAAGAAAGGCTTTGCCAATGACATAACGGCAATGATTTCGGAAGCTGTAGATATTCCTGTAATTGCTTCGGGCGGAGCAGGTTCTAAGGAAGATTTCTTAGATGTATTTACTAAAGGTAAAGCGGATGCTGCTTTGGCTGCAAGCCTATTTCATTTTAAAGAACTTGCCATAAAAGACTTAAAAGACTATTTATATGAAAACAATATAAGTGTCAGGAGATAACTTAATGATAGAAAACGAATGGCTTGAATACTTAAAACCTGAATTTTCAAAGCCTTATTACAAGGAATTATTCGAATTTGTTAAAAACGAGTATGCCACGAAAGTAATATATCCTCCGTCGGGGGATATTTTTTCGGCGCTTGACCATACATCTATTAAAGATGTAAAAATAGTCTTGCTTGGTCAGGACCCTTACCATGAAGAAGGACAGGCTCATGGCATGAGCTTTTCTGTTAGACCCGGAATTAAAATTCCACCTTCATTACAGAATATGTATAAGGAACTTCATGAGGAGCTTGGATTATATATTCCGAATAACGGTTATCTTGAAAAGTGGGCAAATCAGGGCGTGCTTTTACTAAACACCTGCCTAACAGTTAGAAGCGGTGCTGCCAATTCTCATAAGGGAAAAGGCTGGGAGCAGTTTACGGATGCGATTATAAAAGCTGTTAACGAGCAGGACAGACCCATAGTTTATTTCCTTTGGGGTTCCAATGCAAGGTCAAAGAAATCTCTTATTACAAATAAGAAGCATTTAGTGCTTGAAAGTGTACATCCGAGTCCCCTTTCTGCCTATAACGGTTTCTTTGGATGCGGCCATTTTAAAAAGGCAAATGAGTTTTTAAAAGAGCATGGAATTGAGCCTATAGACTGGCAAATAGAAAACATCTGAAAGTTACATTTTATGCTAGACAGCAACGAAAATATATGTTAATATTTACTTCGTTGCAAGGCAAGCCGGCGTGTCGGAATGGCAGACGAGGCAGACTCAAAATCTGTTGTTGGCAACAACGTGCGGGTTCAAGTCCCGCCGCCGGCATTAAATTTTAATCGACATATTCTATTATGAATATGTCGATTTTTTTATTTTGCGGAAGCAATATTTGATAACACAATGGCAATAACTATGATTAATTTGTTTTTCCTTTTTTGTAAAATAAAGAAAAAGGTTGGAAAAAGGGGAAGCGATGAAAACAAATTATAGAAACGTATTTAAAGAGTGCGGTTTTACTGATGAACAGATTGAAAATCGCTTGAAAGAAATAAAAGAAGAGTTCTTCTTTGGTAAAGACAGAGTGTATTTTACAACAGCAGATAACATGGGTTATGTTGTGGATACCGGAAATATCGATGTAAGAACAGAAGGAATGTCTTATGCCATGATGCTTTGCGTGCAGTTAAACATGCAGGAAGATTTTGACAGAATCTGGCGTTGGGCAAAGACTTATATGTACATGACAGAGGGGGAAAATGAAGGATATTTTGCCTGGTCATGTAAGACTGACGGAGAGAAAAACGCAAACGGCCCTGCTCCCGACGGAGAAGAATTCTTTGCAATGGCGCTTTACTTTGCATCTCACAGATGGGGAGATAAAGAAGGAATTTTCGCCTATTCAAAGGAAGCAGACGCCATTTTGACAGCTATGGTTCATAAGGGTTACGATGGTCGAAAAGGGGCACCAATGGTAAATCATGATAATTACCAGATTTTGTTTGTGCCGGGAATTGATTTTACGGATCCATCATACCATTTGCCTCATTTTTATAATCTTTTTTCAAAATGGGGACCTTTGGAAGATAGAGAATTTTGGGAAAAAGCTACTGAGGTAAGCAGAAAATATCTTTACGATTCTTGCGATAAAACCACAGGCTTTTCTGCAGAATATGCTGAGTTTGACGGTTCGCCCATGTCAAGGCCATTACCTTGGACAACAGACAGGCATGACTGGTTTTATTCCGATGCTTACAGAACTGTTGCAAATATTGCTCTTGATTATGAATGGAACGGAATTGATGTGGGCCAATGTGCGGCATCAAAGAACATACAAAGATTTTTACTTATAGATCAAAGACGTGAAACATTTTTTGCTTATGAAGTTACTGGAAAGGCAACTTCTGAGCCTGCACTTCATCCTGTAGGCCTATTGGCTACCGTTGCCCAGGGCTCACTTGCTACGGAGCTTGATGATGTGTCAAAAGAATGGGTTATGAAGTTTTTTAATACGCCAATGAGAAAAGGTGAAAGAAGATATTATGACAATTGCCTTTACTTCTTTGCTTTTTTGGCATTAAGCGGAAACTATAGAATGTGGTAAGAGGATAGAAAAATGAATGAAGTTTTAAAGGGTGCTAAAGCACCGAAAGACCCCACAAAAAAACGCCCCGGATTTTGTATTATGAAAAACAAATCAATCTGCGGTTCTCCTCAAAAGGACGGTAGCGGTATTCAGTTCATTTACGAAAATGACGGAAGAATGCTTGATGCCGCAAAACTTGTGGGCAACATTACCGATGAAAACATCATTGAGATGCTTAAAAAGACCGACAGTTTTAAAAAGCTTGTTCATTCTATCGGCGTTAGTGTTGAAACAGACGATAGAGAGGACGTTTTATTTGCATTTCAAATGTATGGACATAAAGATATCTACGGAAGCGGAACCACTTTAAAAATGCAGGTTCCGGGAGACGGCATGGAGTATATTTTGGAGTTAGACAGCGTTGATTGGTCTGATGACGATAATGAGCCGGGACAGATAAGATTTCATATGAAAAAAGGCGGCGACCTTGGAAAAGCAACAGTCAGATTTTATGTAAGAGACGGTTTTAACGTTCCCAAAGAGGAAGAGGAAAATCCCGTAGATTGCAATTCTGATGCATATAAAGAAATGATTTCAAAGTCATTAATGCTTAAAGGAAATACTGCCAGAATAAACAGAGTATATAAGAAGGCAAAGGAAGGAAAAGACGTTACTTTAGCCTTTATCGGAGGCTCTATTACACAGGGAGCAGGAGCTATTCCCATTAACAAAGAGTGTTATGCCAGAAAGATTTTTGAAGGCTTTTGCGACTCTTTAAATATTTCATACGATTCAAATGTTCATTATGTTAAGGCAGGAGTGGGCGGCACACCTTCCGAACTTGGCATGCTTAGATATGAAAGAGATGTTTTAAAGAACGGAAAAGAAACCCCTGATTTAGTTGTAATTGAATTTGCTGTAAACGATGAGGGCGATGAGACTCACGGAGAATGCTTTGACTCTCTTACAAGAAAGATTTATAACGGTCCCGGAAACCCTGCAGTAATCCTGCTTTATTCGGTATTTTCAGATGATAACAATTTGCAGGACAGACTCTCTCCCGTAGGATACGCTTACGATATTCCTATGGTAAGTGTTAAGGATGCTGTTGTTCCCGAGTTTTATAAAAAAGAAGGAAGAGTTCTTTCTAAGAATCAGTATTTTTACGACAGATATCATCCTAACAATACAGGCCACAGAATAATGGCAGACAGTGTTCTTAACTTAATTAATGAAGCTGTTAAGAGCCCTGATACTGAAGAAAAATCAATTAAAGAAATCACACCTCCGATTGGCGGCGAATTTGAAAATGTAATCCTGTTTGATAAAAAAGATCACACAGATTTAGGTGTTGTAAATCCCGGAAGCTTTACGGATACAGACACGACTTTACAATCCGTTGAACAGGATATGAACCTTACTCAGACACCTATGTTTCCTTATAACTGGTATTATAAGGGCAAAGAAACCGGAGAGTGTGAACCCTTTAAACTTGACGTGGAAGCAACTGCTTTATTGATCATATTTAAAGATTCCTGCGAAAATGCTGACGGCAGTGCCTCAGTCTTTGTAGATGGCAAAAAGGTCCTTACCTTAGATCCTAAGATTGTTGGCTGGACACATTGTAATCCCACTATTGTTTTTAGAAACAGTGAGCTAAAGAAAAGACATATCGAAGTAAAGGTAGATGACCCTACAAAGAACTTCACTATTTTAGGATTCGGAATCTGTAAATAAAGAAAGACAATAAAGATGAAAAAATATTTAAAAATATGTGCTTTAGTACTGGTTTCTTTATTCTTACTTACAGCATGTAAAAATGAATCTTCAATAACTCAAGAAGAGGCAAAAGAAGAAACTGCCACAGAAAGCGTGGAAGAATCAAAGCCTATGGAAGAAGTAACAGAAAACATTGAAGAAGCAGGTGAAGATGCACCTTCTGATATTGTTTTGTATAAATGCGTTGAAGAAAAGCTTGGCGCTTTCTTTGGCTGCGAAGTAACAGGATTTGAAGCAGACGATAAAAGGGTCATGGATATTGCCACCACCCATTTTAATGCCATTACCTTAGGAAATGAGTTAAAGCCCGATTCACTGTTTAATTATAGTAATGCGAGAGTTCCCGGTACCGAAACCGTTGAATTAAACGGAGAAGAACTTTTAGTTCCTGTTTTAAATTATTCAAGGCCTGAAAAGATTTTAAATAAAATACTTAAATTCAATGAGGAAAATCCAGACCATCAGATTAAGGTTAGAGGCCACGTGTTAGTGTGGCATTCACAGATTCCAAACTGGTTTTTCCACGTTGATTATGATGAGAGCAAAGATTACGTCACAAAAGAAGAGATGGACAAGCGCCTTGAATGGTACATTAAGACAGTTTTAAACCATTTTGTGGGTGAAGAGAGTAAATATAAGGACTTGTTTTACGGCTGGGATGTGGTAAACGAAGCGGTAAGTGATAATTCCGGTTACAGGAAGGATACAGAAAACTCTGAGTGGTGGAAAGTATACCAAAGCGAAGAGTTTATTATGAATGCATTTGTTTATGCAAATAAATATGCCCCTTCCGACCTTGAATTGTATTATAATGATTATAACGAATGTACTCCAAATAAAAGAGAACAGATAGTAAAGCTTATAGAAAGCGTCAAAGAAACTGAGGGCGCCAGAATAGATGCTTTTGGCATGCAGGGTCATTATGATATGACATATCCTTCGGAAGGCGAATTTAAGAAGTCTTTGGATGAGTATGTTTCCGCAGTCGGAAAGATTCAGATTACCGAGTTTGATATAAAGTCCACAACCGATTTTTCAAAAGTTGAAGACGGTTTAAATAAAGAAAACGAAAAGCTTAAAAACAGATACGAACTCTTTTATAAAGCGTTATGTGAAAAGCAGGCAGAAAGTCCTGAAAGCATTGAGGGCATTACATTTTGGGGAACTGTTGATCATTATTCATGGCTTCAGCACTTTAACGGTGCCGGAGGCGGAAGCACAGAGGGCTTAAAGCATATTCCTTTGCTTTTTGATGATAAATATGAGCCAAAGCCTTGTTTTTATGTTTTTGCAAACATTGATTAAAACGGAGGTAAAGTATGAACAAAGCAGTTAATCCTATTTTGGCAGGGTTTTATCCCGATCCGTCAATTTGTGCAGTCGGAGAAGATTTCTACATTGTTAATTCAAGCTTTTCTTATTTTCCCGGTCTTCCAATAATGCATAGTAAAGATCTTGCTCATTGGGAGCAAATAGGAAATGTTCTTACAAGAGAATCACAGCTTCCGTTAGGTACGGAAGAAATCTCAAGAGGCCTTTTTGCACCTACAATAAGATACAATAACGGTGTATTTTATGTTATTTGCACTAACGTAACAAAAGGCGGAAACTTTATAGTGACTTCCGATAAGCCTGAAGGCCCTTACAGTGAACCTCACTATTTGGAAGGCGCTGACGGAATAGATCCAAGCCTTTTCTTTGATGAAGACGGTAAGTGCTATTACATCGGCACACATCCAAATCCCGAAGGATGTAAGTATGACGGAGACTGGTATATTTACATTCAGGAAGTGGATATAAAGAATTTTAAACTTATTGGCGAGCCTAAGAATGTATGGAACGGAGCCATGAAGGGCGTACATTGGCCCGAAGGCCCTCACCTTTATAAGATAGGTGAATATTACTATATTCTTCATGCAGAAGGCGGAACAGGCCCCGATCATGCAATCAGCGTGGCACGTTCTGAAAATGTTTTCGGACCCTATGAAAACAACTTTAAGAATCCTATCTTTACTCACAGACATTTGGGTAAGGAATGTCCTATAAAATACGTAGGTCACGGTGACTTGGTTAAAACAATAAACGATGAATGGTATATTGTTTGCCTTGGCGTAAGACCTACTCACGGTTACACCACAATGGGAAGAGAAACATTCCTTGCTAAGGTTGATTTTGAAGATAATTGGCCGGTTGTAAATTGCGGTGTGGGAATTTTGACAGATACGGTAGACGTTAATCTTGATGTTTTCAGACCTGAAAGCGGAAAGAACCCTGTTCCAAACATCACCAAAAACTATGATTTTGATGAGATGGATGAGCTTACTTCCGATTTCCTTCAAATCAGAAACCCTGTTAAAGACTCATACAAGCTTACAAAAGACGGTTTGCTTTTAAAGTTTGGAAAGGATGAACTTACAGATACGAATCATCCTACCTTCCTTGGAATCAGACAGGATACCAAAAAATTCCGTTTCAGAAGTAAGCTGGATGTTTCGAATCTAAACAACGGAAAGCGCGCCGGAATTTGCATTTATCAAAACAGTAAGTTCCAGTTAAGATTTGAAGCAACTCAAAAGGAAGTTAACATTATTCTGGTAACCGACGGTCAGGAGAAAGAAATTGATACGTATCCTATATGGGGCAATATGGTTTCTTTGTGCTTTATAGTTTCAGACCTTACGGCTTCTGCCATGGTTAAAACCGAGCAGGGTACCAAGATTATAAAAGAAAATATCGGTCTTTCTGCTTTGTCTACAGAGGTTGCGGGAGGCTTTGTAGGATGTACCCTTGGTCTTTATGCAGTTGATACAGAATCAAAAGAAGATGAATATGCGTTGTTTAAATATTTGTCTTACGAACGCGATTAACAAAGAGGCGGTGAATTTTATTCACCGCTTTTTTTGAAACGTCTACTGTGATATGATGTAAGAATGAAGGACGAAAGAAAAGTAGATTGTAAAAAAATCGAACGAATGATACCAAGATACTTGGAAAATAAGCTTTCTGTTTATGAAATGCAGGCTATGCTTGACCACATGAGGGAATGCAAAAACTGCAAGGAAGAGCTGACTATTCAGTACATGGTTTCGGAAGGTCTTAACAAGGCCGAAATTGAGAACGATTACAATTTGCTTCAAAGTCTTGAAAACAAAATAAATGATTCGTATAAGCAGATTAAGTCTCACGATTTTCTTTATTTTGGATTCGTTTTTTGTATTATAGCCATAGTGTGCCTTGTTATCGGCTCCGTGGTTACAATTATTCTATAGGTTAAGGGGTTTTTCACTTGAAAATATTACTTATCGACGGAAATTCTATGATGAACCGAGGATTTTATGCATTGCCGCTTCTTGATAAAAACGGCGTTTATACCAATGCAGTCCTCGGCTTTTTAAATATATTGATTAAAACAATTGAGGAAGAGAAGCCTGAATATCTGACGGTTGCTTTTGACGTTCATGCTCCCACATTCAGACATGAAATGTTTAAAGAATATAAAGGTACAAGAAGCGCCGCTCCCACAGAGCTTATTTCTCAGTTTCCCATTATGGAAGAAGTGTTAACTTCAATGGGAGTAAGAATTGTAAAGCAGGCAGGTTTTGAAGCAGACGACCTTCTTGGTACTCTTGCAAAGAAATCAGAAAAAGAAGGCCTTGATGTAACCCTTCTTTCGGGAGACAGAGACTTACTTCAGATTGCTTCCGATAAGATAAAAATTGCAATTCCAAAAACTTCCAAAGGCGTCACACAAACCTTTTACTATTACGCAAAAGACGTGATGGAAGAAAAAGGCGTTACTCCCTTAGAGTTTATTGACGTTAAAGCTCTTCAGGGCGATACAAGTGACAATATTCCTGGAGTCCCGGGCGTTGGTCCAAAGACTGCGGAAGGTTTGATTAAGACCTATCATAACCTTGAAAATCTTTATGAGCATTTGGATGATTTAAAGGGAAAGAAAGCTTTGTATGCAAACCTTTCTGAAAACAAAGAAAATGCTTTCTTTTCAAGAACTTTATCAAGAATAGAGATTAATGCTCCTGTTGATTTAGACTTAAATAACAGTGAATGCAAGAACCTTTTAAATGACAATTCGATGGAGGTTTTATTAAAGTATTCACTTAGAAAGGTAATTGAAAAATTATCTTCATTTTCCGGTGCAAAGGAAGTTAATGAAGCTAAGGATGATATCGATTTTACAGTTGTTTCTTCAAAAGAAGAAGCTAAGAAAGCCCTTAGTCTCATTAAAGGTAAAAAATCGGTTTCTTTGTACGGATGCGATGAAGGCCTTTCTGTTACCGTTAGCGATGAAACTTATTTTATAGAGTTTAACAGTGTAATCTCAAAGGATTTTCTTACTGAGGAAGTAAGAAACAACTTAGAATCTGACACAAATGTCAATACGCTAAACATAAAGACAATCTATGACTATGTCGGAGAGTATAAGGATAGCTTTGATGATGCGGAAATACTGGCATATCTTGCAGATCCTCTAAAGGGTGAATATAACATTTCATATTTGTGTGATAAATATTTATCCAAATACTTTGATGATGACAAAGCTTTATTAAAGGAGCCAAAAAAGAGAGCTTCTTTAATCACAAAGTATGCAGGAGAGCTTGTTTCAACCATTAAAGAAGAAGTTAAGAAAATGGGTGAAGAAGAGCTTTACAGGAAAATTGAAATGCCCTTGTCTTTCGTGCTTTACTCAATGGAAAAAGACGGAGTTTACGTTGATAAAAAAGCATTAAAGGCATTCGGAGAAAAGCTTACCGTAAAGATATCTGAGCTTGAAAAGAGTATATATGAAGCAGCAGGAGAAGAGTTTAATATAAATTCTCCAAAACAGCTTGGAGTGATTCTTTTTGAAAAAATGAATCTTCCTCACGGAAAGAAAACAAAGACGGGATATTCAACATCTGCGGATATTTTGGAGAGATTATCGGGAGAGTATCCCATTGTCAGTGACATATTAGAGTACAGAATGCTTACAAAGCTTAATTCTACCTACGTAGAAGGCTTAACGGCATGTATTAAAGAAGACGGACGCATTCATACTCACTTTAACCAGACAATAACCGCTACGGGCCGAATAAGCTCAACTGAACCTAACTTACAAAACATTCCCATAAGAAGGGAACTTGGAAGAGAACTTAGAAAAGTTTTCCTTCCTAAGCCGGGCTTTAAGTTTATTGATGCCGACTATTCTCAGATTGAACTTAGACTCATGGCTCATATGTCAGGGGATGAAAAGATGATCGGTGCTTTCAAAGAAAAGAAAGACATTCACAGAAGTACCGCATCAATTGTATTTGAAGTGCCTTACGATGAAGTCACAAGTGAATTAAGACGCCAGGCTAAGGCCGTTAATTTCGGTATTATTTACGGTATCAGTGACTATGGCTTAAGCGAAGACACAGGTCTTGATTTTTATGTTGCAAAAAAACATAAAGAAGACTACTTTTCAAAGTATTCAAAGATTAAAGAATACATTGACAGTACTGTTGAAAAGGCAAAGAAGGACGGATTTGTAACAACTCTTTATAAAAGAGTGCGTCCTATCCCCGAGCTTTCATCTTCAAACTTTATGCTTCGTTCCTTCGGAGAAAGAGTGGCAATGAATGCGCCTATTCAGGGAACCGCAGCGGATATCATGAAAATAGCCATGATTAATATTTTTAACAGATTAAAAGAAGAAAAGCTTGAGTCAAAACTGCTTATCCAGGTACACGACGAAGTTTTGCTTGAGGTAAAGGAATCTGAGATAGAAAAGGTTAAAGAAATCGTTTCGGATGAAATGACAAATGCTGCTTCTTTATCTGTTGAACTTGAATCTGAAGTAAACGTGGGAGACACATGGTTTGATGCCCACTAACGGAGGCAACGTGAAAGTAATTGGAATCACCGGCGGCGTAGGCTCCGGTAAAACAAAGATACTTGACTTTCTAAAAGAAAACTATAAATGTGAAGTAATAGTTTCCGATGAATTGGCAAAGGATTTATGTAAAAGCGGGAAGCCTTGCTTTGAACCGTTGACAGACCTTCTTGGAAAAGATGTTCTTTCTTTAAACGGTGAAATCGATAACAGCAAAATGGCTTCAAAAATTTTTGCCGATAAAAATTTACTTGAAAAAGTAAATGGGATTATTCATCCGGCTGTACGAGTTTTTATTGAAGATAGAATAAAAACTTTAAGAAAAGAGAACACATTAGATTATCTTTTTATCGAAGCGGCTTTACTTATAGAGTGCGGATATAAAGAAATTGTGGATGAAATGTGGTATATTTATACTAATATTGATGTTAGAAGAAAACGGCTTAAGGAATCAAGAGGTTACTCGGATGCCAAAATCGATTCCATATTAAAAAGCCAGCTTTCCGAAGAAGAATACCGGAAAAATTCAGATTTTGAGATTGATAATTCGGGTTTATGCGAGGACAGTTTTGAACAAATACGCGAAAGGTTAGGGGAAAATTCATGAGTGAACTTGCAAAGAATCAATATGTATTTGGCCTTGATATCGGAACAAGAAGCGTTGTGGGTACTGTAGGTTATTTAAAGAATGACCGTTTCCAGGTAGTGTGTCAGCGTTCAAAAGAGCATGAAACACGTGCCATGATGGACGGACAAATCCACGACATTCCAAGAGTGGCGCTTACCATCAAAGAAATCAAGGAAGAGTGTGAGGAAGCTATAGGGGAAAAGCTTACTCATGTTTGTATTGCGGCCGCAGGTCGTGTGTTAAAAACCGTCACCACAAAGATTGAGATGGTTTTTGAAGAAGAAAGAGAAGCCAAAGCGGAAGACGTTTCAAATCTTTTGCTTTTGGGTATTGAAAAAGCATATAAAGAGTTCGGAGATCAGAATTCTTCCGAAACAAAGTTTTATTGTGTCGGTTATTCCGTAATCAGATACTATTTAAACACTTTGCCGATTTTAAACCTTGTGGGACATAAAGCAAGGCATATTTCGGCTGATATGATAGCTACATTTTTGCCTGATGATGTTGTTGACGGCCTTTATAAAGCCTGTGATTTGGCAGAACTTGAAGTAGCAAATCTTACTTTGGAACCTATTGCGGCTATCTCTGTTGCAATTCCCGAAAGATTTAGAATGTTAAACTTAGCCCTTGTGGATGTGGGCGCAGGAACAAGCGATATTTCCATAACTGATAACGGAAGCATTATAGGTTATGGCATGATTCCCATGGCAGGTGATGCTCTTACTGACGATCTGGCAAGACATTTTCTTGCAGACTTTTATGAAGCTGAGCGCATGAAACGTGCTGCCACAGAGCTTGATGAATTTGAATACGAAGATATTATGGGCATCAAGCAAAAGGTCACAAAGAATGATGTTGAAAAAGCTTTATCAAATAAAGTAGATGAAATTACTAACTACGTTGCAGAAGAAATTAAGCGTCTTAACGGAGATAAATCCGTAAGTGCCGTATTCGTTGTCGGTGGCGGTGGTTTGGCTGTCGGATTTACCGATGCGTTGGCAAATAAGTTAGGTCTTATTAAAGAAAGAGTAGCTTTAAGAGGAAGTGATGTTTCCGGAAAAATCGATTTTTGCGAAGAAGATTTTTCAAAATCGCCTTTGATGGTTACTCCTATCGGAATCTGTTTAAATTACTACGAAAACAACAATAACTTTGTATACGTTTCTTTCAACGGAAACCGCATGAAATTATACGATAACGGTAATGTGGCTGTTGTGGATGTTGCCATGCAGGCAGGATTCCCCAATGACGGATTATTCCCTAAGCGCGGTAAAGCATTAAGCTTTATAGTAAACGGAAAGACAAAGATTGTTAAAGGTGCGCCGGGAGAAGCTGCCGTAATTAAAGTTAACGGTAAAACTGCGGATATCACCACAAAGGTTAATTCAAACGATAAGGTTGAAATCATAGAATCTACAGCAGGTGCTAAGGCCAGTGTGAAGATTTCCGATTTGCCCGAATTTAAGGAAGGTCTTAAAATCCTTGTGGACGGTCAGATTGTGGAGCTTACAAGACCTGTATTTGTAAACGGTAAGGCTGCATCCGTAGGCTATGAAATCGCTGAAGGCGATCATATCGAGATTCTTGATACATGTACAAAGGAACAGCTTAAAGAAGCTTTGGTTAAAAGCGAAGATATAGAAGAAAAAGCCAAAGAGGAAGAAGTTGTTGTAAGTGAAGATGTTGAAGTAAAGGAAGAAGCTCCCGCTCAGCCTAAGGGAGAGAGCATTACGGTTTTTGTTAACGGCCGTGAAATTACTTTAACGGGTAAACACTATTACATTTATATCGATGTATTTGATTACATTGACTTTGATTTAAACGATCCTAAGGGACGTAGCATTGTTACCCTTCATAACGGTAAGAATGCTAAGTACATGGATGGTTTAAAGAGCGGAGACATCCTGGAAATTTATTGGAAGGAATAATGGGTTTAAAATGAGGTTTTCAAGTATAGCAAGCGGATCAAGCGGAAATTGTATTTACGTTGGATCCGATACCACGCATATACTTATTGACGCAGGCATAAGTGCGAAAAGAACGGTGGAAGGCTTGGCAGGGCTTGATATTAAGCCCGAAGAGCTTGACGCTATTTTAATAACGCATGAGCATGCGGATCACGTACAGGGACTGGGAGTATTATCAAGAAAATATTCTATCCCCATATATGCAACCAAAGGTACAATTTGCGGGATTAAAAGCGCATCTTCTTTAGGAAAAATAGATGATGCGCTTTTTAATGAAGTAAAAAAAGATGTTAAAGTTTCCATTAAAGATTTGATTATTAATCCCATGGAAATATCTCACGATGCAAATGAACCTGTTGCTTACAGAGTAAGTTGTGAAAAAAAGAAAGTTTCTGTTATAACTGACCTTGGAACTTTTAACGAATATACCATTGATTGCATCAAAGATTCTGATATAATCATGGCTGAAGCCAATCATGATATACGTATGCTTCAGGTTGGTCCTTACCCTTACTATCTTAAGCAAAGAATCCTTTCTGACAGAGGACACTTGTCAAACGAGAATTCGGGAAGACTTTTGTCGGGAATTTTGCATGATAATTTAAAGGCTATTTTCCTTGGACATTTAAGCAAAGAAAACAACTTGCCGGAGCTTGCCTATGAAACCGTAAGGCTTGAAATAGAAGCTTCCGACAATAAGTATCACGGAAATGATTTTCCTTTGTATGTGGCAAAGAGAGATTGCCCTATGACGGCTATTGAATTTTAAGATCGGAGGACGATTTATGAATAAAACCATCATTACGGTTGTGGGAAAAGACACCGTAGGCATCATTGCCAAGACTTGTACATTCTTGGCAGAGCACAACATTAACATCCTGGACATCTCCCAGACAATCGTACAGGGGTATTTCAACATGATGATGATTGTTGATATGAACAATGCATCTGAAAAGTTCGGGGAAATTGCCGAGAAGCTTGAAAAGCTTGGAGAAGAAATCGGCGTTATCATTAAGTGCCAGCAAGAAGATATTTTTAATTCAATGCACAGAATTTAGAGGTGGCTTAAATGATAAATATGTTCGAGGTCAATGAGACCAATGAAATGATTGAAAAAGAAAACCTTGATGTAAGAACAATAACAATGGGAATCAGCCTTCTTGATTGTATCGATTCTGACATAAACAAGGTTTGCGATAACATCTATAAAAAGATAACAGGCAAGGCTAAGAACCTTGTTAAAGTCGGAGAAGAAATTTCAAGAGAATATGGTATTCCCATTGTAAACAAAAGAATTTCCGTAACTCCGATTTCACTTATCGGAGCCGCTTCCTGCGAAAGTATTGATGACTATGTAAAGATTGCAAAGACTTTGGATAAGGCGGCAAAAGAAGTAGGAGTTAACCTTCTTGGCGGTTTTTCAGCCCTTGTTTCTAAAGGTATGACTCCTAAGGAAGAACTTCTTATTAGATCTATTCCAAAGGCTTTGGCAGAAACCGAAAGAGTTTGTTCATCCGTTAATGTAGGTTCCACAAAGACAGGAATCAACATGGATGCCGTTAGGCTTATGGGTGAAATTATAAAAGAAACCGCAGAGCTTACAAAAGACAATGACTGTGCGGGATGCATGAAGCTTGTGGTATTTTGCAATGCTCCCGACGATAACCCCTTTATGGCAGGCGCTTTCCACGGTGTTACGGAAGCAGATTGCGTAATTAACGTTGGTGTAAGCGGACCGGGCGTAGTTAAAACAGCTCTTGAAAAGGTTCGTGGTAAAAACTTTGAAGAATTATGTGAGACCATTAAAAAGACAGCATTCAAAGTAACAAGAGTAGGACAGCTTGTTGCAAGAGAAGCTTCAAAGGCATTGGATGTTCCTTTTGGTATTGTGGACCTTTCATTGGCACCCACACCGGCAATCGGAGATTCAGTAGCAGATATTCTTTGTGAAATTGGTCTTGAATATGCAGGAGCTCCCGGAACAACAGCTGCTTTGGCACTCTTAAACGATCAGGTTAAAAAGGGAGGAGTAATGGCTTCTTCTTATGTAGGTGGTTTAAGCGGTGCATTTATTCCTGTATCAGAAGACCAGGGAATGATAAATGCAGTTACAGCCGGAGCCCTTACACTTGAAAAACTTGAAGCAATGACTTGTGTATGTTCCGTAGGTCTTGATATGATTGCAATTCCCGGAGATACAAAAGCTACTTCGATTTCAGGTATTATTGCAGATGAAATGGCTATAGGTATGGTAAACCAAAAGACAACCGCAGTAAGATTAATTCCGGCTCTCGGAAAAGATGTGGGAGATGTGGTTGAATTCGGAGGCCTTTTCGGATATGCTCCCGTAATGCCTGTAAACAAGTTTTCCTGTGATGACTTTATAAACAGAAAAGGACGCATACCTGCGCCCATCCATTCATTTAAAAACTAAAATAAAAAGGCGTATTCCAAAATCGGAATACGCCATTTTTGTTTTAACTATTTCTGCTTTTTGAAAGTATAAACGCTACCGGGATTAATATTGGTAGAGTCAACACCTGTTGAAGCAAATTCATCGTCAATGTAGAATCCCCAGAAAGTCTGGTCAACATCATAATCAGCAACAACGCCGTTTACTGTCTTTACATAGAGACCGTATTCTGTATCATCGCCTGCGATAAGGCCTGCGTTAAGTAATGCGGCTCCAACGGTTGTTTCGTCTGTCTTTACTGTGAAAACAGTTTCATTTCCGTCCATATCGACTACTTTAAAAGTAAACTCTGTGTTTCCTTCGCCGACTACGGTAGCACCGTTTGCTTCAGTCTTTGTTTCAGCGGTGGCTTCTTTCTTTCCGCAACCTGTAAATACAGTTGTTGCCAACACTAAAACAACCAAGAGAAGATAAGATAATCTTCTTAATGATAATTTTTTCATTTTCTTCACCTCTTTAAAAATATTCATTTAAATAAAAGTATCAAAACATTATTAATCCGTCAAATATAAGTTATTTAACCAAAACAATTTGCTTTGAAAATTCATGCATTCCGTTTTTGCATTTTTGATTATATAAAGAAGATGCAAAAAGCTCATCATCTACGACGCTTTTTGTTAAACTGTTAAGGCTGTCGTATACCGCAGGGACTTTGGTCATTAAAGTGATTGAACTTTTATCGGATATTATGGTTAGAAGGTCTTTTGACGATTCTTTAAATCCAAGCACCTTAATATGGGATATGTGGGCAATCATTTCTTTATACATTGTATTGCTTCCTTTAATGCCCAAAAGAATATGAAAAAGCGTTCTTGAAATTCTTGTAAAGGTATAGTTTTTGGCCTTAATTAAATCTACATATGAAGTAAAGTCCGTAAAAGAATAAAGTTCTGAAAGCATTCTTTTTGTTAAATCTTCACTTGTTTCAAGATGTTCATGAATCGTATTCTGCTTAGTCAAAAGAGCGTAAAATACTTCGCTTGAATAGTCATTTACAAATATGGGCTTTTGCTCAATGGTTTCAGGATCATATGGCACGTATTTTCTTATTTTATCTATTTCGCCTTTTTTAAAAGCAGTACGAAGAGCAGAGGCACTTAAAAATGTTTCGTTACCGGTAATCGTATCATCGTCATAATCCTGACCTTCGCGCTTTATGGTATAAGGCTTTATGCTGCTTTTTGTTCTCATTAAAGCCATTATGTATTCTAAAGCAAGGACATTGTTTGAATGAGCAAGAAGCATTTCGAATTCAGGGAAAAGAAGATAACGTGACTTTGCAAAGGTATTTCCTTGTTTCATAAGGGCTCTCATGCCTTCCGATCCAACCTGACCTTCCGTTAAAAGCTTTTCTGCACATATGCATAAGGTATCGATGTCTCCGCATTCAGAGCCAAAGCAAAGATAATCAACGCATCCTAGTCTGTTTAATAATGTAACGGCGCCCGTTGCAAATAAATCAGCACTTCCGGTGGCATAAGCAATGGGAAGCTGTAACACAAGGTCAGCTCCGTTTTCAAGAGCGAAGCGTGTACGTATTTCTTTTGAAAAAATAGCAGGTTCTCCACGCTGCACATAGTCACCGCTCATAATGCAGATGATGTAATCGACATTTAATTTCTTTCTTATCATATCAAGCTGATATTTGTGCCCGTTATGAAAGGGATTGTATTCGCATATAACAGCAGCAATAGTCATACATTGTCTCCTAATTATGTTTTGACAAAATTTTAACACATTGTGAGATATTAAACAATCAAAATTGTATTTGATTTAGTACATAAGTTGGTATTGTGAAAGTGCTTACATTCCGTTATAATTCATAATGTACTATAAAAGAGAAGACCATACACAGATTTATTTTATTTTTATCACATTAATAATTTGTTAAATTATAAACAATGTTTGACTGTGAAATTACGTACTTTCTTTTATTAAATAATTTTTTGGAGGCAAACAAATGGCTTTTATTGACGGCATTAAAAAGAAGGCAAGAATAGACAAAAAGACAATCGTTCTTCCCGAATCAAATGATAAGAGAGTGTTGATTGCTGCGGCACATATTATTGAAGAGAACATCGCCGATATCATTATGGTAGGCGATGAAGAAAAGATTATGGACGGAGCAAACTGGCTTGAGGTTGACCTTTCAAAGGTTAAGGTTATTAATCCTAAGACCACAGATAAGCTTGATGAATATGTTGACCTTTTATATGAAACAAGAAAAGCAAAAGGAATGACACCTGAAAAGGCAAGAGAAATCCTTTTAAGCGATTATTTAACCTTTGGCGTTATGATGGTTAAGGCAAACGATGCAGACGGAATGGTTGCAGGATGCTGCCACGCTACAGCGGATACTTTAAGACCTGCACTTCAGATTCTTCATACAGCACCAGGTGTTAAACTTGTTTCAGGTTTCTTTATCCTTGATGTACCGGATTGTCAGTACGGTGAAAACGGAACCTTCCTTTTCGCAGATTGCGGACTTAACCAGGATCCCAATTCAGAAGAACTTGCAGCTATAGCAGATACAAGCGCAAAGAGCTTTAAAAATTTAATCGGAGCAAAGCCTATCATCGCAATGCTTTCTCATTCAACAAAGGGAAGCGCAAAGCATGCTTTGGTTGATAAGGTAGTTGAAGCTACAAGAATTGCTCATGAAGAATATCCCGGTCTTTGCATCGACGGTGAACTCCAGCTTGATGCAGCCTTGGTTCCTTCGGTAGCAAAGTCAAAAGCACCTGGTTCAGAAGTTGCCGGTCATGCAAATGTTTTGGTGTTCCCTAACCTTGATGCAGGTAACATCGGATACAAGCTTGTACAGAGACTTGGCAAGGCTGAAGCTTACGGACCTATGCTTCAGGGTATCGCTAAACCCGTTAACGATTTATCCAGAGGATGTTCTTGGGAAGACATCGTAGGCGTTGTTGCTTTAACAGCTGTTCAGGCACAGCTCGTTTAATAAGATTTTAGGGTAGTGTTTCTGTAGGATTTTTAATCAGAATTCTCTTGACAAACTGTGCGTACCCCTATATAATCACTTGAGTGTGGATAGGAGTGAGAGTATGCTGATTAATCTTACCGACTATTTTGAAGTTGATGGTAAAAGGGCTGAAATCAAGGTTCCTTATGAAGCAGAAGTCTTTAATGACGGAATAAATGAGCTTCCGATTCTTGAAAAAGACGATCTCAATTTACATATTGAGAATGTCGGTGGCGGAAAGCTTGTGCTTAAAGGGGACATGAAAGTAGTGATTGAGAGTCCTTGTGACAGATGCTTAAAACCTGTAAAGGTTACGGTACCTATGTCCTTTGATTATTCAGTAGTTAAGCCCGATGGTTTCCATGAAGAAGATGAAGATGATGATTTTCAGGATTTCATGGAAGGGTATGAACTTAACTCAGAAACTCTTATAAACAATGAATTGATTATGAGCCTGCCTATGAAGGTTTTGTGTAAGGAGACATGCAAGGGATTGTGTCCCGTCTGCGGCAAAAACCTAAATGATGGTGAGTGTGGTTGCGACACGTTTGTCCCTGACCCCCGCATGGCAGCTATAAGTGATATCTTTAACGCGTATAAGGAGGTGTAACGATGTCTATTTGTCCCAAGAATAAATCTTCAAAAGGTAGAAGAGATAAGAGAAGAGCAAATTGGAAGATGAGCGCACCTACATTGGTAAAGTGCTCAAAGTGTGGCGCTTTAATGATGCCTCACAGAGTTTGCAAAGCTTGCGGTTCTTACAACAAGAAAGAAATCGTAGCAGTAGATTAATTCTTCTTAGAATCATTAGGACTTTCGAGTATTCGAAAGTCCTTTTTTCTTGCTTTTTTGGCTGTTTATATGTATAGTTAAAAGAGGCGATTTTGCCAAAATATTTATTCAAATTTAATCACAGAGGTACCTTAATGAAAGAAATGGTCACGGTTTGCGTGGATGCAATGGGCGGAGATAACGCTCCCCTTGAGATAGTTAAGGGAGCAATTGAAGCTGTAAATGAATCCGATGCGGTAAAGGTTATTTTAGTGGGTATTGAAACCGCTATTGAGAATGAATTAAAAAAATATGAATATGATAAATCAAGAGTTGAAGTTATAAATGCAGAGGAAGTAATCGATCCCAATGAACCTCCTGTTTTAGCAATCAGGAAAAAGAAAGATTCTTCTATTGTAAAAGGCTTAGAACTTACAAGAGACGGAAAATGCGATGCGTTTCTTTCTGCAGGAAGTACCGGTGCGGTATTGGTTGGAGGACAGGTTATCGTCGGAAGATTAAAAGGTGTAGAAAGACCACCTCTTGCGCCCCTTATTCCAACAACCGAAGGTGTTTCTTTACTTATAGACTGCGGTGCGAATGTTGATGCTCGTCCCAGCCACCTTGTACAGTTTGCAAAGATGGGTTCCGTTTACATGGAAAATGTAGTCGGAGTTAAGAATCCCAGAGTTGCCATTGTTAATATAGGAGCTGAAGAAGAAAAGGGTAATGCTTTGGTTAAAGAGACTTATCCTTTGCTTAAAAACTGTCCTGATATTAATTTCATAGGAAGTATTGAAGCAAGAGACATTCCTGCGGGCCAGGCCGATGTTATTGTTTGTGAAGCATTTACGGGTAACGTAATTGTAAAAATGTATGAAGGCGTTGCAATGTCACTTGTAAAGGTGATTAAGAAAGGCCTTATGTCTTCATTAAAGAGTAAAATAGGTGCTTTGCTTGTGAAGTCTACTTTAAAGAATACTTTAAAGGGATTTTCTCTTGAAGATCACGGCGGAGCTCCCCTTCTTGGACTTAACGGACTTGTTATCAAGACCCACGGAAGTTCCAAACATATAGAAATAAAGAATTCTGTTTTACAGGCAATTACCTTTAAAGAACAGAATATCAACGGCCTTATAAGTGAAAAGCTTAAATCAGCCGACTAGGAGTTTTAGTTAAATGGAAACAGAAATTATAAAAAATATCGTTGCCGAGGTTATGAAGCTAGATCCCAATGAAGTGGAAGATACCACCACATTTGTTGAAGACCTTGGTGCTGATTCTTTGGATATTTGCAGAATCATTATGAATGTTGAAGAAAAATTCTGTGTTATCCTTCCTAAAGACAGTATTTATGCGGTTTCTACCGTAGGTGACATTATAGAAAAGATAAAGAAAATAAAGAAAGCGTAAGCTTTCTTTATTTTACGAAGAGGAATCGAAGATGAATCTTGAGGAAACGGTTGAACAACTTGAAGAAGAGATTGGATATAAATTCAAAAACACCCAGCTGCTTCTTGAAGCTGTTACCCACAGCTCTTATACAAACGAAATGAAGATTAACAGGCGAGCACATTATGAACGCCTGGAGTTTTTGGGAGATTCGGTTTTAGAGCTTATTTCAAGCGAGTATTTATATGATAAATATCCGAACGTTCCCGAAGGCGGCCTTTCAAAGAAACGTGCTTCCATGGTTTGCGAACCTTCCCTGGCTATATGCGCAAGGGGAATGAATTTAGGAAAGTATATTTTCTTTGGCAAGGGCGAAGAAAGTGCCGGAGGAAGAGAGAGAGACTCCATTTTGGCGGATGTTACGGAAGCCATACTTGGTGCTATCTACTTAGACGGCGGCTTGGAAGAAGCTAGAAAATACGTCGACGATCATATTATGGGTGAGCTTACGGAAGATGAACTCTTTGTGGATTCAAAGACTATTCTTCAGGAAATGATACAGCAAATCGACCATAATGAAGTTTTAAAATATGATGTCATTAAAGAAGAAGGCCCCGAGCATGACAAGACCTTTACCGTAAGGGTAAGCCTGCAGGACAAAGAGCTTGCGACAGGAACGGGACGCACCAAGAAAGCCGCGCAGCAAAAAGCTGCTTTCGAAGCCATTAAAAAAATCAAAAAGTAATTTCGTATGAGGATAGTATGTATTTAAAAAGTATTGAGGTGCATGGATTTAAATCCTTTGCAAATAAGATAAATTTTAAGTTTGAAGAGGGTATTACAGGTATTGTAGGTCCTAACGGTTCAGGTAAGAGTAACGTTGCGGACGCGGTAAGATGGGTGCTTGGTGAACAGCGTATTAAGCAGCTTCGTGGTGCATCAATGCAGGACGTTATCTTTTCAGGTACTGAAATGCGTAAGCCTTTAAGTTACGCTTTTGTTGCCATTACATTGGATAATACCGACCATCAGCTTGCCATTGACTATGATGAAGTAACCGTTGCAAGACGTATTTATCGTTCCGGTGAAAGTGAATACATGATTAACGGAACAGTTTGCCGTCTTAAGGATGTTAACGAGCTTTTCTACGATACAGGTATCGGTAAAGAAGGTTACTCAATTATCGGACAGGGTCAGATTGATAAGATTCTTTCCGGTAAGCCTGAAGAAAGACGTGAACTTTTTGATGAAGCCGCAGGTATCGTTAAGTTTAAAAGACGTAAAGAAACCGCTCAGAAGAAGCTTGAATCGGAAGAAGCAAACCTTGTTCGTATTAAAGACATTTTATCCGAACTTGAAAAGCAGGTCGGCCCCTTAGAAAAGCAGGCAGAAGTAGCAAAAGTATACTTAAAGAAAAAAGAAGAGTTAAAGTCTTTGGACGTTAACGTATTTTTGCTTGAAAACAATCGCTTGAAAGAGCAGCTTGATGCTGTAGAAAAGAAGGCTGAAATTGCGGATAACGATTACAATGAAACAAACGCAAAGTATGACTCTATTAAAGAAGAATACGATGAAATAGAGGGTAAGATTACTCTTTTAAACGAAAAGATTGAAAACGCTAGAAACGATCTTTCTTCATCAAGCATCATGCGTGAAAAACTCGAAGGTGAAATACTTGTTTTAAAAGAACAGATTAAGTCCGGAAAGTTAAATGAAGAAAACTTAAATAAACGTCTTGAAGGAATAAACAAAGATAAAGAAATAAGAGAAAAGAGCTTAGAAGCGGTTTCTTTGGAAAAGAAAGAAAACGACTTAAAGACGGCTTCTTTGGAAGAAAGCAAGAGCGAAGCATCAAAGCTTTTGGAAAATGTTCAAAAAGAACTCGAAGAAATCACTAAGCGAATCGAAACAGGTAAAAATACCATTATTGAAGAGCTTAATCGTCGTGCCACAATTAAGGCTGAAATCGGTCGTTTCGACACGATGAAAGAGCAGATTAATATCAGAAAAGCAGAGCTTAATTCAAAGATTTTGGCTGCAAAGTCAGATGAAGTAAAGCAGGATGAAGATATTAAGCGTTTGCTTAAAGAAAGCGAAGATGTTGATAAAGAAATAGAAGAAATGAACAAAACGCTTTCTAACGGCGAAGAAGAGGTTGAAAAGACCAGAAGCCTTATTGCCGATAAGGATAAAAAGCTTAGAGACACACAGACAGAATATGCCAAAGATAAGTCTAAACTTGATTCTTTATCAAACCTTACCGAACGTTATGACGGATACGGCGGAAGCGTTAAGAAGGTTATGGAGCAAAAGGATTCCAATAAAGGAATCATCGGTGTTGTAGCGGATATCATCAAAGTAGAAGAAAAGTATGAAACCGCTATTGAAACAGCTCTTGGCGGTAACATTCAAAACATTGTTACAGACAATGAAAATACCGCAAAGAAGATGATTAACTTCTTAAAGAGCAACAAACTTGGACGTGCAACCTTCCTTCCTTTGACAGGTATTTCAAATACTCAGGAATTTAAAACACCCGAAGTTTTGGATGAAAAGGGTGTTCTTGGTATGGCAGATACATTGGTTTCTACAGATAAAAAGTATTCAGACGTTGCTAAGGCAATGCTTGGAAGAATCGTAGTAATCGATAATGTTGATAACGCCATCGCCATTGCAAAGAAATATAACTACGGAATCAGAATGGTTACCGTTGAAGGTGAATTGTTTGTTCCGGGAGGTGCTATTTCAGGTGGTGCCTTTAAGAATAACTCAAACCTTTTGGGCAGACGTCGTGAAATCGAAGAATTAAAGAAAAAGACGGATGATGAGCTTAAAGAAATCGCTTCTTTGGAAAAAGAAATCGAAAAGCTTAAGGCCGACAGAAATAAGTTAAGAATGCAGGTTGAGGAATTAAAGGTACAGATTCAGAAAAAGTACATTGACCAAAACACCATCGCCCTTAACATCGATAACGCCAAGGCTAAAAAGAACGAAGCGTTGCTTGGATCTAAGAACCTTGAAAATGAAGGCGTTGAAATTGAACAGCAGATTAAGGATATTGAAGAAGGAAAAGAAAATATCCTTAAGTCTTTAAAAGACTCAGAAGTATTGGAAGATAAGATTTCAAAAGAAATCGCAAAAGATACAGAGAGCCTTGATCTTACAAAAGAAAAAGAAAATGAATTCTCCGTTGAACTTTCAAAGTGGGATATTGAAGTTAACAAGATGATTCAGAAGCAGGATTTCGTTAACCAGAACCTTCATCGTATTGAAGATGAAATCAAGCGTTATGAAATCGATGCAAAGGAAATCATTGACAGCATTTCCGCAGGAGAAGAAGAAATCAAGATTAAGCTTAACAATATTTCAGAGATTGAAAAGACTATTCTTGAAAGCCACACTTCTCAGGATAAAAAGCAGTCGGAACTTGTTGAGGATATTAATACCCGTGACTCTTTGACTGAAAAGCAGAAATCATTCTTTAAAACAAGAGAAGAAATTTCCGAAAGAATCAATGCTTTGGATAAAGAAATCTACAGGCTTAATTCTCAGAAGGAAAAGCTTGAAGAATCAATTTCCGGTCAGATTAACTACATGTGGGAAGAGTATGAAATCACCCTTTCCGATGCGGCTACATTAAGAGATCCCGAAATGAACGATTTATCTTCCATGAAGAAACAGATTTCTTCTGTAAAAGATCAAATCAAGAAACTCGGCGATGTAAACGTAAATGCCATCGAGGATTACAGAAACTTGATGGAACGTTATACATTCTTAAAGACTCAGCATGATGACCTGGTTGAAGCTAAGGCTACATTGGAAGGCATTATCCAAGAACTTGATGATGCAATGAGAAAGCAGTTTGCGGAAAGCTTTAAGGATATAAACTCAGAATTTGACAAAGTATTTAAGGAACTCTTCGGAGGCGGTAAAGGTACCCTTGAACTTATTGAAGAGGAAGATATTCTTGAAGCAGGCATACGTATTATTGCGCAGCCACCCGGAAAGAAACTTCAGAACATGATGCAGTTATCCGGTGGTGAAAAAGCATTAACCGCAATAGCATTATTGTTTGCAATTCAGAACTTAAAGCCTTCACCTTTCTGTCTTCTTGACGAAATTGAAGCGGCCTTGGATGAAAGCAACGTTGACAGATTTGCAAAGTACTTGCATAAGCTTACAAAGCATACTCAGTTCATTGTTATCACTCACAGAAGAGGTACCATGGAAAGAGCCGACAGACTCTACGGTATCACTATGCAGGAAAAGGGTGTTTCTGCTTTGGTAAGCGTAAATTTGATAGATAAGGATTTAGACGATTAATGGCTGAAAACAAAGGCTTTTTTGGAAAACTTAAAAGCGGTCTTGAAAAGACCCGTAACGGATTTGTTAAAAGTATGGATTCGGTTTTTCATGGGTTTTCATCTATTGATGAAGATTTTTACGAAGAACTTGAAGAAATGCTAATTATGGGCGATGTGGGAGTAAACACCACACAGACTTTGCTTGAAAGATTAAGACAAGGCGTAAAAGAAAAAAGAATTAAAGAACCCTCAGAAGCAAGAGACTTGTTTGTTGAAATCATTAAAGACATAATGAAACTTCCCGAAGATGCTTATGACTTTGAAAAAGGCAATTGCGTAATCATGGTTGTTGGCGTAAACGGTGTGGGAAAGACCACAACGGTGGGTAAACTTGCCGGTAGAATGAAAGAATCAGGCAAAAAAGTTCTGATAGCATCCGCAGATACATTCAGAGCAGCGGCAAATGAACAGCTTACGGGCTGGGCAAAAAGGGCAGAAGTTGATATTATATCTTCTAAAGAAGGTGCAGACCCCGCAAGTGTTGTCTTTGATGCTTTATGTGCAGCAAAGGCCAGAAAGACCGATGTCCTTATTTGTGATACGGCAGGAAGACTTCATAATAAGAAAAACCTTATGGAAGAACTTAAGAAAATGAACCGTATCGTTGATAAAGAGCTTTCTGATGCCAAAAGAGAAACATGGGTGGTGCTTGATGCCACAACAGGCCAGAATGCTTTAAATCAGGCTAAAGAGTTTAATGAAGTAGCTTCGCTTAGCGGAATAGTGTTAACGAAGATGGACGGAACGGCTAAGGGTGGAATTGCCATTGCAATTTCTAATGAATTAAACATCCCTGTAAAATATATCGGAGTCGGAGAAGGTATCGACGACCTTCAAAAATTTAATCCGGATGAATTTATAGAAGCTTTATTTACTCCGGAAAAAGAGTAGGAGAAAAGACATGCAGGAATTATCGTTGGAACAGTTTGAGGAAGCTTCCGAAAAAGTAAAGGAAGTCACCCTTGACACTAAACTTGTATTTAGTGATTACTTTAGTAAAAAGACGGGAAACAAAGTCTACTTAAAGCCTGAAAACATGCAGTTTACAGGTGCCTACAAGGTTAGAGGGGCTTATTATAAAATGAGCACTTTGTCTCCTGAAGAAAGACAGAAAGGTATTATTACCGCATCAGCAGGGAACCATGCACAGGGCGTTGCATATGCCGCTAAGTGTTATGGCGTAAGAGCGGTTATCGTAATGCCCACCACGACACCTTTAATTAAAGTAAACAGAACAAAGAGCTATGGTGCAGAGGTTGTGCTTTACGGAGATGTATACGATGAAGCCTGCAATAAAGCTTATGAAATAGCAAAAGAAGAGGGCCTTACATTTATTCATCCCTTTGATGACTATCTGGTTGCTACGGGACAGGGCTCTATAGCCATGGAAATCATAAAAGAACTTCCATTGGTTGATTATATATTGGTTCCCGTAGGCGGAGGCGGACTCGCAACAGGCGTATCCACTTTGGCAAAGATGTTAAATCCCAATATTAAGGTTATAGGAGTTGAACCTAAGGGTGCTAATTGCCTTCAAGAATCATTAAAGGCAGGTAAAGTGGTGACACTTCCCAAGGTAAATACCATTGCCGACGGTACAGCGGTTAAGACTCCCGGATTAAAGCTTTTCCCTTATCTTCAGAAAAATCTTGATTCCGTTATTACTGTAGATGATGAAGACTTGGTTGTAGCCTTCCTTGATATGGTTGAAAACCATAAAATGGTGGTTGAAAACTCAGGATTACTTACGGTAGCGGCATTAAAGAACCTTAATGTTAAAGATAAAAAGATTGTTTGTATTCTTTCCGGCGGTAACATGGATGTAATAACAATGTCATCCGTTGTAACCCAGGGACTTATTTTAAGAGACAGAATCTTTACAGTTTCTGTTCTTCTTCCCGATAAGCCCGGTGAACTTACAAAGGTTTCTTCCGTAATCGCAAAGCAAAACGGTAATGTAATTAAACTTGAACACAATCAGTTTGTTTCCATAAACAGGAACGCAGCCGTTGAATTGACTATTACTCTTGAAGCATTTGGTACAGAGCATAAAGAAAAGATTATTAAAGCTTTAGAGAAAAACGGCTACAATCCTAAGGTTGTTCGTACGGTTATCTAGGGATGGTAAAAAAACAAGGGTATTTAAAAGAAGAGCTAAAAGTATTTAAAATAAAAGATTATACGGATAAAGAGTTTTCTTTTCACTATCATGACTTTTATAAAATCATAGTTTTTGTTTCGGGAAATGTCACATATTGCATCGAAGGAAAAAACTATGAGCTAAATCCTTATGATATTGTGCTTGTATCACAAAATGAAATCCATAAGCCTATCATCAATAAGGATGTGGAGTATGACAGATATGTCATGTATATTTCCGGTGCTTTTTTAAAAGAGTATCCTGTTTTGCTTAATTGCTTTTTAAAAGCAAAAGAGAAGCATACGAATGTTATGAGGGTATCAAATATTGATTACTCAAAACTCTCAGAGCTTCTTGATAAGGCAGTTTATAAGATAAAGAACGATGATAAGTTTGGAAGCCTTTATTTGCACACATATGCCACGCAAGCCCTTCTTTTAATTAATGAATCTGTAGAAGAGAATGGACTTAGGTTTGAAGGTAAGGTTTCTTACGATAAAAAAATGCTGGATGTTTGTGAGTACATAAACAATCATTTAAAAGAAGACTTATCAATCGAATCTTTATCCGAAAAGTTTTTTATAAGTAAATACTACTTTATGCATAAGTTTAAAGAATATACCGGTCTTACCCTTCATCATTACATTTTGGAAAAGAGGCTTCTTTACACAAAACAATTGATTGAAAGCGGTGAGAAAGCAACGTTTGCCTGTGTTGCTGCCGGATTTAAGGATTATTCCACCTATATAAGGGCGAGAAAAAGACTTAATTCAAGATTTATGCAGGATTTAGAATAATTTAATAACTGTAAAGTAAAAACACTTGACAACCCTTATTCAATGAGTTACTATGTTCAAGGTGCTTTAAAAGAGGTGCACAATGGACAAGATAATTGAACGTGGGTTGTTATTTGATTTTTATGGTGAATTACTTACAGATCATCAGCAAAAAATATACTCAGAAGCAGTGTTTAACGATTTGTCATTGTCAGAGCTTTCCGAAGAAGAGGGAATCTCAAGACAAGGCATTCATGATTTGATAAAGCGTTGTGATAAGTCATTACAGGAATACGAAGAAAAGCTTGGGCTTATAAAGCGTTTTCAGCAGATTAAAACAGAAATCGAAAATATAGAAGCGATTATCGAATCCAACACCGACTTGGATGAATCATCCAAGAAAGATTTAAAAAGCAGATTAACAAGTATTGTCGAGGATTTATAATAGATGGCCTTTGAAAGTTTGACAGAAAAACTTCAAAACGTTTTCAAAAACCTTAAAGGCAAAGGTCGACTTTCCGAAGATGATGTAAGAGCAGCTCTTAAAGATGTTAAGATGGCATTGCTCGAAGCGGATGTTAACTTTAAGGTTGTTAAACAGTTTATAAATGCGGTTACCGAGCGTGCGGTTGGCCAGGATGTTTTGGAAGGCATTAACCCCGGACAAATGGTAATTAAAATCGTTAACGAAGAAATGACTTCTCTTATGGGAAGCGAAGTTACAGAGTTAACATTTAAGCCCGGTAAAGAAGTTACGGTTTTCATGCTTTGCGGTTTACAAGGTGCAGGTAAAACAACGGCTGCCGCAAAGATTGCAGGAAGATTAAAGCTTAAAAGCAAAAAGACATTGCTTGCGGCCTGTGATATTTACAGACCTGCGGCAATCGATCAGTTAAAGCGTAACGGTGAAAAAATAGGATGTGAAGTGTTCGAAATGGGCACCGACACAAAGCCTTCCGTTATTGCTAAAAACGCTTACGACTACGCCGTTAAAAACGGATTTAACGTAGTAATTTTGGATACAGCAGGTCGACTTCATGTTGATGAAGACATGATGAGCGAACTTGTGGAAATAAAGTCAAATGTAGATGTTTTTAAAACTCTTTTGGTTATCGATGCAATGCTTGGTCAGGATGCTGTCAATGTTGCAAACGAGTTTAACGAAAAGGTCGGTTTGGACGGTGTTATTCTTTCCAAGGCTGACGGCGATACCAGAGGCGGTGCGGCACTTTCAGTAAAGGCCGTTACAGGAAAACCGATTTTATTTGTATCAAACGGTGAAAAGCTTGATGAAATCGAGCCTTTCTACCCTGACCGTATGGCCAACAGAATACTTGGCATGGGAGATGTGCTTTCTTTAATCGAAAAGGCCGAAGCTGCAAACGCAGACAGAGACGTTTCGAAAGATAAAGAAATGGTATCCCGCTTAAAGAAAGGTAAATTCGACTTTAACGATTACCTTGAAAGTATGCAGGCCATGAAAAAGATGGGCGGGTTGGCATCCATTATGTCAATGATGCCCGGAATGGGAATGAAAGTAGGAGACATCGATTCCGATGAATCCGAAAAGAAACTTAAAAAGACCGAAGCAATAGTACTTAGTATGACTCCTAAGGAAAGATCCAATCCCAAGCTTATGAACCCTCAAAGAAAGTTCAGAATTGCAAAGGGTGCGGGAGTTGATATTGCAGAAGTCAACCGTTTCATCAAACAGTTTGAACAGTCTCAGAAAATGATGAAACAGTTCCCGTCAATGATGGGTAAATTTGGTGGCAGAAAAGGAAGATTTCCTTTCTAATAAATTTTTTTTACATTTAGCCGGAGGTGAATAAAATGGCAGTTAAAATCAGATTAAGAAGAATGGGTCAGAAGAAAGCTCCTTTTTATAGAATTATTGTAGCAGATTCAAGATCCCCCAGAGACGGTAAGTTCATCGCAGAAATCGGAACATACGATCCCAACGTTGAACCCGCAGCAGTTAAGGTTGATGAAGAAGCAGCAAAGAAGTGGCTTGCAAATGGTGCTCAGCCTACAGAAGTTGTTAGCAGACTCTTCAAGAATGCCAATATTACAAAGTAATATTCAATAATCAGGTTTGCTAAAAACTTATGGAGGCGGATATGAGAGAATTGGTCGAAGTTATCGCAAAAGCTCTTGTGGAAAACCCCGATGAAGTTGTAGTTACAGAACGTACTGAAGGCAGAAGCGTGGTTATTGAATTACACGTTGCTCAGTCTGATATGGGTAAAGTTATCGGAAAGCAGGGACGTATCGCTAAAGCGATTCGTGCGGTTGTTAAGGCAGCAAGCTCTAAAGATAACTCAAGAGTAGATGTGGAAATCATTTAAAAAGAAATAGGGGTATCCGATTGGGTACCCCTATCTTTGTAAAGAGGATTTATGGAAGACTTATTAACGGTAGGTATTATTACAACAGCACACGGCGTACATGGTGAAGTTAAGGTATATCCTACAACCGATGATGTTAAGCGCTTTAAAAAGTGTAAAGAACTGATACTTGATGACGGCAAAAACCAAAGAAAAGTTAAGCTTCTTTCCGTAAAGTTCTTTAAGCAGTTTGTCATCATCAAATTTGAAGGCATAGATACAATGGATGATGCTCTTAAATTAAAGAATGCATCACTTCTTGTAACAAGAGATATGGCTGTTAAATGCGAGAAAGATGAGTATTTTATAGCTGATCTTATCGGCCTTAAGGTTTATGACGAAGAAAACAATTTAATCGGTGTTGTATCCGAAGTTTATCAAACGGGTGCGAACGATGTTTATGAAATAGAAAAAGAAGACTCAAAGAAAGTCTTGGTTCCTGCAATCAAGGATTGCATTAAAGATGTGGATATCAAAGCAGGTAAAATGACAATTCATGTTATGGAAGGATTGTTTGAATGAATTTTCACATACTTACGCTTTTCCCGGAAATGGTGCTTGACGGTTTAAATACCAGCATTATAGGAAGAGCGATTTCAAAAAACTACATAACCTTGGATGCTGTTCAGATAAGAGATTATACTTTGGATAAGCATAATAAGGTTGATGATTATACTTACGGCGGAGGAGCAGGAATGCTTATGCAGGCTCAACCCGTATATGATGCCTGTGAAGCCGTACAAAAGAAAATTGAAGAAGCAGGAAGAAAACGCTCTAGAGTAATATACGTTACTCCCGGCGGTTACACCTTTAACCAATCTATGGCAAGTGACTTTTCAAAAGAGGAAGATTTAATTTTCCTTTGCGGTCATTATGAAGGAATAGATGAAAGAGTTTTGGAAGAAGTGGTTACCGATTATGTTTCCATAGGTGACTATGTTCTTACAGGTGGTGAACTTCCCGCAATGGTTATGATTGACTGTATTTCAAGGCTTGTACCGGGCGTTTTAAGTAACAGCGAATCATCCGTTACAGAGTCGTTTTCGGACGGACTGCTTGAATATCCACAATATTCAAGGCCTGAAGAGTGGCATGGAAAGAAAGTGCCTGAAATACTGTTAAGCGGTCATCATGCAAATGTTGAAAAATGGAGATTGGAGCAATCACTTTTAAAGACTAAAAGAATTCGCCCCGATCTTTATGAAAAATATATTCAGGATCATCCCGTGGAAGAAAAGAAAAAAAGAAGAAAGCAAAAGTCTTGCAATAGTTAGGCATTTGTGATAAAATACGAACGTTGTCAATACGGATGGTCCTCTGTTACGAAGTGTATTAAGAACATCTGCTATATAAGGAGGAACAAAATGAACGACATTATTAAGAACATTGAAGCTGCTCAGTTAAAAGAAAACGTTGCCCAGTTCGAAGTTGGTGATACTGTTAAGGTATACGCTAAGATCAAAGAAGGCGACAAGGAAAGAATTCAGGTATTTGAAGGTACTGTTCTTAAGAGACAGGGCGGTAGCAACCGTGAAACCTTTACAGTAAGAAAGAGCTCCAATGGTGTTGGCGTTGAAAAGACCTGGCCTTTACACAGCCCTAATGTTGACAAGATTGAAGTTGTCAGAAAGGGTAAAGTAAGAAGAGCTAAACTTAACTACTTAAGAAGCCGCGTAGGTAAAGCAGCTAAGGTTAAAGAAATCGTTAAATAATTCGTGCAGAAAGGAACAATTAAGTAATTGTTCCTTTTTTGTTTTCTTTTATTCTGTTATAATAAACTAGTTATGAATAGAAGAAGAGGCGGACTTGATTTTAACAGAAAAAGAAGAAAAAAGATTGATGCCGAAGTGTTTAAAGAGATTTTCAGCTGGGCATTCTGGATGGGAATTTCGGCACTTATGGCGGTGGTTTTGATTTATGTTTTCGGGTTAAGAACCAATGTTATCGGAAACTCAATGGCGCCGGGATTATATGCGGGCCAGCACATACTGATTGATAGATTTATATATCAGGTATCGTCTCCAAAATACGGGGATGTTATTTCTTTTGTCCCTAACGGAAATGAAAACTCCCATTATTATGTTAAAAGAGTTATAGGAATGCCGGAAGATAAGGTCCTTATAAGAGACGGCTATGTCTATATAAACGGCGAGAAACTTGACGAAGGGGATTTGTATGATAAGATAGCAGATCCCGGTATAGCTGAAAATGAAGTAGTTTTAAAAGACGATGAATACTTTGTTTTGGGCGATAACAGAAACTTTAGTGAAGACTCTAGATTTGGTAATATTGGCGTTGTAAAAAAGGAGTATATTATCGGGAAAGTTTGGTTTAAGCTTTCCAAAAACTTAGAGTATATTGGCTTTGTAAAGTAGGTGATTCAAATAGAAAATTCAAAAAACGATTTCCAGAGAAAAGTAATTAACTGGTATCCGGGACATATGAATAAAGCTAGAAAGATGATGGAGAGCGAGATGAAGTTAATCGATCTTGTTATAGAGATCCTTGATGCAAGAGCTCCACTTTCAAGCAGAAATCCCGATATCGATAAAATGGCTCAAAACAAATCACGTCTTGTGGTGATGAATAAGGCAGATTTGGCCGATAAAAATATAAACGAAGAATGGAAAGAATACTTTTTAAGCAAAGGTATTAAAGCTATCTTTGTAAACTCCAAAAACAAAGAAGGTTTAAGGTCGGTTTTGCCCGCCGTTAAAGAAGTTTGCAAAGAAAAAATAGAGCGTAATTTATCAAAAGGCATTAAAAATCAGCCCATAAGAGCCATGGTTGTGGGCATTCCAAATGTTGGAAAATCCACATTTATAAATGCCTATTCAGGAAGAAATGTGGCAAAGGCCGGCAATAAGCCAGGTGTAACCGTAGGCAAACAATGGATAAAGATTGATTCAAACTTGGAACTTTTGGATACACCCGGTATTTTGTGGCCTAAGTTTGAAGATAAAAATGTTGGACTTAATCTTGCTTTTCTTGGTTCTATCAATGATGAAATATTGGTAACCGAAGAACTGGCAGGAGAACTTTTATTGTTCTTAAAAGACAATTATCCAAATCTATTAAAAGAGCGTTACGATTTGTCGGAAGAAACCTGTAACACTCAAAATCTTGATGAATATGAACAGTTCGCAACCGCTCAGTCCGTTATGATGGACTATATAGCTAAAAAAAGAGGATGCTTAAAACAAGGAGCATCAACGGATTATTTTAAAGTAGGGGGTATAATTTTAGACGATTTTAGAAGCGGTAAAATCGGTAAAATTACATTAGAGAGACCATGAATGAAAAATTAAAAGAAATACTTAGTATGAGTTTATATTTACTTGGGGTATTGGTTATTTCGTTTTTGATAATCAAGTTCGTGGGTCAAAGAACCCGCGTTAACGGTCCTTCCATGATGAATACCTTATATGACGGAGACAATCTTATTTTAAATAAGATTTCATATAGCTTCCATGATCCTGAAAGATTTGACGTTGTAGTTTTTCCTTTCAGAGATAAATCAGGTAAAAACTATATTAAGAGAGTAATCGGACTTCCCGGTGAAACCGTTCAGATTGATTATGACGGAAATATTTATATTAACGGTGAAATTTTGGAAGAAGGTTACGGAAGAGAAATTATAAAAGATCCCGGAAATGCTGCCGAACCTATTAAGCTTGGCGAGGGACAGTACTTTGTCCTTGGAGATAACAGAAACAATTCCTCCGATTCAAGATTTGATGAAGTAAGTATTGTAAACAGAAAAGAAATACTTGGAAAAGCATGGCTTAGAATATGGCCGCTTTCATCTTTTGGAAAAGTTGAGAAAGGTAATTAAGGGCTATGGCTGCATCCATCAAAGAAATCGGAAATCTCTTTAAAACAGAAGATGTAGATACACTTAATAAATTAATAGAAGAATACTCATCCGATGACAGAGACGGCGTAAAGAAGTATGTACTTTCCGCTAAAAAGAAAATTGATGCATATGAAAAAGAGCTTCTTAGAATAGAAGCTTTAAAAGAGTATGAAAAAAAGTATGAAAGCCTTGGGTATGTTTGTGGCATAGATGAAGTGGGCAGAGGCCCTCTTGCCGGCCCTGTGGTTGCAGGCGCGGTTATTTTACCAAAAGACTCTAAGATACTTTATTTAAACGATTCTAAAAAGCTTACGGCAAAGAAACGAGAAGAACTTTATGATGTAATAATGGAAAACGCCGTAAGTGTAGGCCTTGGTTTTGTTGGGCCTGAAAGAATTGATGAAATTAATATTTTAAATGCTACCTACGAAGCAATGAGAGATGCGGTATCTAAATTAAGCGTGGTCCCTGATGTATTGTTAAACGATGCTGTTACAATTCCGGGGCTTCCCATGAAGCAGGTTCCCATAATTAAGGGAGATGCAAAGAGCGTTTCCATTGCAGCCGCCAGTATAGTGGCAAAAGTTACAAGGGATAGATTAATGGTTGAATATGACGCGATTTATCCTGAATATAACTTTAAATCAAATAAAGGATACGGAAGTGCGGACCATATTGAAGCCCTTAAAAAATATGGTAAAACACCGATTCACAGAAATTCTTTTATAGGCAATTTCGTATAAAAAAGAGGCAGATAAATGGCAGGCTTTCCACTTTCTTTTTTAACAAATCAGATTCAAAGCGTTGATACACGTATCGATGTGCTTGCTCAAGCCAAGGACGCCAACGACTTGGCTCTTCTTGAGCTGCTTGACGGCCTCTCAAACGGAGAAACCATCTTGGGAAAGATTGTTTCATCCGATGAAAAAATGTATTCATTTAAGACCGGTGATAACGTTTTGGTAAGCGCCAAGGCAGAGAACGGCGTAATGCTTGAAGTAGGAAAGACTGTTCTATTTGAAGTTGCCAAAACATCCGATTCACATATTTCCCTAAGACCATTAAATGTAAATACAAACTCATCTCAAACGGCCGAAATGGCCATTAAGCAGGCGGGACTTCAGGTTAATTCAGAAACCCTGGAATTAACTGTTAGAAACATGGAATATGGTAATCCCATAGATAAAAAATCCCTGCTTGCTTCTTTTAAGGATGTTTACAATAATCCGGGCGTTCCCATTAAATATATTGTTGATTTACAGAAAATGGGTATTGAAAGAACGCCTGAAAACCTTAAACAATACGAAAACTATTTAAACACAAAGCAATCCGTTACAAACAGTTTTTCGGAAATATCAACTACCATGTCTTCTGAGTTTTCAAAGGAAATATCTGAGCATATTTTAACTAACTTCGAAAAGGGAAATGTGGCTGATTTAAAAGAATTGGAAGCTGTTATAAGTAAGGCTGTTTCTAATTTTGAGGCTGAAAACAGTGAAGAGAGCGTAGGTTCTTTTATTCCTAAGTTAACGAAAGAAATTAAAGATTCGGCGGATAAGCTTTTGTCAGGTTTACCTGAAAGCGAAGAAAAGGATAGTGCTTTACAAACTAAAAATCCCCTTTCATTTGATAAAAAAGAAGTGGCTGAAAAACTTAATGATATTTTAAAGCCTATTCTTAAAAACTCTGTTGATAAGGCTATTCAAAAAAACTGGATTTTAAACAAAGAAACCATTTCGGAAAAAGAAAGCGTAACTGAACTATATAAAAAGCTTTTTGAAGATACAAAGAGCTTACAAAGAGAGCTTGCGGAAATATTCCCTAAAGAAAGTCCCGTACTTACGCAGTTAAATACACTTTCTCATAACCTTGATTTTATTGAATCTTTAAACCACTTTATTCCTTATGTGCAGATTCCTTTTAAAGGAGAAAACGGAAATAAGGCGGGAGAACTGTATGTATTTAGTAATAAACGTGGTTTGAGCTCACCGGATTCTTCCGTAAGTGCCTTTATTCACCTTGATACCAATAACTTGGGCCCTGCAGATATTTATGTTAAATTATCGGGCTCAAATATTACCACAAACTTTGTCCTTGCAGATGAAGAGAGCTTAAATTTCATAGAAAAGAACATATCTTTCCTTGATAAAAGATTATCCGATAAAGGCTATAATTTAAGCTTTTCATCTCAAATCAGCAAAGAGAGTAACACCCCCATTGAAACCATGCTTTCAATGACCAATTCAAAAGTGATGCTTGCACACACATCATTCGACGCCAGGGTATAGGTATGGAGAAAAAGACAAACAAAGTAAAACAGGCTATAGCCCTTGAATACGATCCTAATGACATAGCGCCTAAGGTAATCGCCACAGGTAGCGGTCATGTTGCCGAAAGAATTCTTGATGAAGCAAAGAAAGAAAACATTCCCGTTCATGAAGATGAAAAGCTTGCGGCAACGCTTTCAAAGTTAGACGTTGGGGAGAACATTCCTCCCGAACTTTATGAAGTTGTGGCTGAAATCTTAGTATTCGTGGATGCTATGGATAAATTAAAAGGTAAGATGAAAAGCTAGTTATGAACAAAAGAAGTGAAGGTTCAATAAAAGAAGATTTAGCCTGCGAATATCTAAAAAAGCAGAATGTTAAAATCCTTCAAAGAAACTTTTATTCTTCCCACGGGGAGATTGATATTATAGGAAAAGATAAAGAATATATAGTTTTCTTTGAGGTTAAGTACAGAAAGACTCAAGCCTACGGAAGTCCCTTGGAGGCAGTTAATTACAAAAAGCAAAGAAATATAATAAATGCGGCGCGTTTCTTTTTGTATAAATATAAATATCCACAGGATACTTTTGTAAGGTTTGACTGTATCGGAATAACAGAAAACGATATCCAATGGGTCAAAAACGCATTTTCGTGCTAGGCCTTATTAAAGAAACATTAAGAAAAATAAATTTGCACATTAATAAATTACTGATAATCTGATAAGGACGGAGGGAATAAAAATGGCTAATATTTTAGTATGTGATGATGATCACGAAATTGTTGACGCTATAGAGATTTACCTTTTACAGGAAGGTTACAATGTGCTTAAAGCCTATGACGGTATTGAAGCACTTGAGTGTTTAAAGAAAAATGAAATTCAGTTGCTTATTATAGACGTAATGATGCCAAGACTTGACGGTATTCATGCTATTTTAAAGATTAGAGAAACTTCAAGTATTCCCATCATTATTCTTTCGGCAAAGACTGAAGATCCCGATAAGATTTTGGGACTTAATATCGGTGCGGACGATTACCTTTCCAAACCTTTTAATCCTTTGGAACTTGTTGCCAGAGTAAAGTCTCAATTAAGAAGATACACAAAACTTGGCAATATGCCTGCTCAAAGCCAGTCGGTTTTCTCGGTAGGCGGTCTTGTTATGAACGACGATACAAAAGAAGTTACTGTAGATGATGTTTTGGTGAAGCTTACACCTATCGAATATAACATCCTTCTTTTACTTGTTAAGAACCAGGGACGAGTATTTTCTATCGACCAGATTTATGAAAAGATCTGGAATGAACAGGCAATCGGTGCCGACAACACAGTTGCGGTACATATAAGACACATAAGAGAAAAAATAGAGATTAACCCCAGAGAGCCTAAATACTTAAAGGTCGTTTGGGGTGTCGGCTACAAAGTTGATAAAATCTAACGGAGCATAAATGGGCAAAAAAGACAAAGAACTTGCAGAGAATAAAAAAGAGAATGATGAGTTACATGCTAAAAAGAAGAAATGGTCTGTCAAAAGATTCATTCTGATCTTTTTGCAAGCTTTGTGCGGAACGATTATCGGTATTTGTTTCTTTGTATACCACTTAAGCGCTCAGGTACAGGTAAAAGTGGATGTAGGAGGGACTTATACCGAATCATTTGTCCCTTCTATTAAGGATATTCTGACTCCATATTTTGAGTCGGAGATATATCATAGGAATTTAAAGGCAAGCACCACTTCAATAATCCGTTATGTCACAATTCGTGAACAGATGGAGATTGACGGTAAGTATGCCAAAAACAAAATTATAAATGTTGGCGAATTTGCCAACAGATTATCACGCTCTTCATACGATGGCCCGGAAGTGTCATATTACCTTGATGACTTAATTCGCTGGGGCCAGCGTGTCTATAATGACAAAGGGGCTTCTTCAAGTTACAAGTTTTACACAGTAGGTGAATATTGTGACTTTTTTGGGTTGGAAAGAAACCTGGAGAAATTTCCCGATGCCCAATCTTTTGACGATCCTTATACTTCATTTGAAACACTGTCAAACGAATTTAAGACAATTGACGGCAAAAATATCGAGGCATACGTTGACAATGAAGCGGATTATCAGACCATTGTTTCAAACGTTCAAAAGACTATCAGCGACTTATACATTAACTACATAGAATATGTAAAGGACTCTGAAATCTACAAAGAAGGAAACACCAACGTAAAGTACGCAATTGTAATGACAAAAGACAATGCCCGTACTTTATATACCAATGTTTCAAAGATAAACAAAGGTGCATCCGATACAAAGATTAAGTCTGTTTTCAGTGAGTTTGAACAAAGAATTTATGCGGTTCCCGGTAACGTTTACGACCCTTACCCTTCAGACGCAAACACAACACCTCTTAAATACAGTGAAATAGGAGATTTGGTTACACAAAACTATGCTTATGCTTATCCTGAAGATACTCAGATTTGGATAGGTGTAGATGAAAAACTTCCCGTAACCGATGTTTTTTCTACCAACAAGTTTGCACTTGAAAATACAGCAAAGCAGATACCCTGGATAGTTTCTTTGGGCGCATTTTCCATGGTTGCCTTTTTAGCATTGGGAGTTATGATAATTTCCGGCGAAAAGAAACTGTATGTGGGCGAAGAAGGAAAGAAGCTACTTGGAAGATTTGAAAAGATTCCAATTGAAATAGGTGTTCTTTCCGTGGCTCTTTTAGTAATGCTTTTATATTTCTGTGAATCCATTACCATAAATGAGCTTGATTACAGGCTTAGCGAAGATTACTGGGCTTCATTTTACAGTTCAGGCTTCCTTGTGTTTGTTGATATAGTTATAGCCCTTATTTTTACCTATGGATTTATTAGACGTATTATATGTAAAAACCTTTTGGAAGGAAGTATATATTCTCTTTTAAGCCCGTTCTTAAAGAGGACTACCGTCAGAATAAGAAGATGGGGATGGAGAGTGTATGACAGTGCCGGTGTTGCAATAAGAACCTGGCTTGGATACATTTTGTACCTTTTATTTAACGTATTCTGGGGATGCATGATTTTCTTCGGAGAACACCCGCTTCTTTCTTTTGCCATATTATTTGCATTTGATGTAATAATCGGAATCATGCTCTTTAACAGAAACTGGGAAAGAAAGAAAATAATTGACGGAATCAGAGCCATAAGCGGCGGTGAATACGATTATAAGATTGATGATATAAAGGTACACGGAGATAACAGAGATTTGGCGGCTGCCGTAAACGACATAGGCAAAGGCCTTGGTAAAGCCGTTGAAATAAGTACTAAAGACGAAAAGCTTAAGGCTGATTTGATTACAAACGTATCCCACGATATTAAGACTCCTCTTACTTCAATCATTAACTATGTTGATTTATTAAAAAGAGAAAACATAGAAGATGAAAGAATAAGAAAATACATAAGGGTTTTGGATGAAAAGTCTCAAAGATTAAAACAGCTTACTTTTGACCTTGTGGAAGCGTCAAAAATTACATCCGGTAATATTTCAATTGATTTAATTAGGATTGATTTTTGTGAATTTGTTAAGCAGGCTAAAGGTGAATTTGAAGATAAGTTCAACGAAAAGAGTCTTAACCTTGTTGTAAATGCGCCAAAAGAACCTATTTATATCATGGCGGATCCAAGGCATATGTGGAGAGTTATTGAAAACTTGTTTAATAACGTTTATAAATACGCAATGCCTGAAACAAGAGTTTACTTAGATCTTGTGACATTAAAAGAAGACGATAAGAAGAAAGTTGTATTTGCTTTAAAGAATATTTCGGGCCAGCAGTTAAACATTCCTGCGGATGAACTTACCGAAAGATTTATAAGAGGAGATGTTTCAAGAAGCACGGAAGGTTCGGGACTTGGACTCTCAATTGCTAAGAGCTTAACAAACGCTCAGAAAGGTGATTTTGAAATCTACTTGGACGGTGATTTATTTAAAGTAACGCTTACATTTGATACCTGTTCATAAAGCTTAAAGGAAGTGCTTTTACACTTCCTTTTTTTCTTAATATCGTATAAAATGAATTCGTATGTAAAATAAAGGAGTAGATATGAACAAGACAAAATCTCATGTGATTAGCAATGTCATTGCGGGGTCTTGGGCGAGTGAAGCAGGTATTATGGCCGGGGATACTATTGTAAGTATTAACGGCGAAGTTGTTGAAGACATTTTTGACTATAGATACAGTATTTTGGAAAGCCATCTTGATGTGGTGGTTTTAAGAAACGACGAAGAGTTAACTTTTTCCATAGATAAAGATGAAGACGATGATTTAGGCTTAGAGTTTGAAAACGGCCTAATGGATGATTACAGAAGATGCAGAAATAATTGTATCTTTTGCTTTATCGATCAGATGCCTCCCGGAATGAGAGAGACACTTTATTTTAAGGATGACGATCAAAGACTTTCTTTCTTGCAAGGAAATTACGTCACCTTAACCAATATGAGTGAAAAGGATATTAAGAGAATCATTAAGTTTAGGATGGAGCCTATAAATATATCTTTCCAGACCACCAATCCCGAACTTAGATGCAAAATGTTAAATAACCGCTTTGCGGGAGATTCCTTGAAAATTGCAGATCGTTTCTTTGAAGAAAACATTACCATGAACGGTCAGATTGTTCTTTGTAAGGGTGTTAACGACGGGGATGAATTAAAGCGTTCCATTGAAGATTTGATGAAGTATTTACCTGTTCTTCAAAGTGTTTCGGTGGTTCCTGTAGGCCTTACAAAGTTTAGAGAAGGGCTTTATCCATTGGAGCCCTTTACAAAAGAAGATGCCATTAAGGTAATTGACTTAATCGAAGGTTTCCAGAAGATATGCTATAAAGAGCACGGACTTCACTTTATTCATGCAAGTGACGAATGGTATATTCTGGCAGGACGTGAAATGCCTGAGGAAGACAGATATGACGGTTATCTTCAGATTGAAAACGGCGTTGGAATGATAAGGTCACTTCAAAACGAATTTGAAGAAGTGTTTGAAAAGAATCGTTATGGTAAAATCAAAAAGTTTTTCATGAAGCCGTATGAGGCAACTTTAGTTACCGCAAGGCTTGCATATCCTTACATGAAACGCTTTGCCGATATGGTTATGGCGGAATATCCAAAGATTAACATTGATGTTGTGCCAATAAGAAATGATTTTTTTGGAGAGAAGATTACGGTAGCGGGGCTTCTTACGGGGCAGGATATAATTGCTCAGTTAAAGGAGCACGGAGCAAAGAAAGATATATTGCTTCCAAGAAACGTACTTAAAGCAGATGAAGACATCTTCCTTGATGATATTAAATTAACGGAGCTTGAAGAAACTCTCGGTGTTAAGGCTCATATGGTAAGATCCGGCGGGCTTGAACTTTTTAATTCGCTTATGGGAAGGTTTAAATAGGAGATTTATATGGATAGAAAGAGAAAACCTATCGTTGCGGTTGTAGGAAGACCAAACGTTGGTAAATCCACTTTTTTTAATGCTCTTGCGGGTCAGAAAATATCTATTGTTAAAGATACTCCCGGTGTAACAAGAGACAGAATTTATGTAGATGTAAACTGGCTTAATTATTCTTTTACTTTGGTTGATACAGGCGGTATTGAACCTGATTCTTCAGACATTATTTTAAAGCAGATGAGGGAACAGGCAGAGCTTGCCATTGAGACAGCAGACGTTATTTTGTTTATGACCGATGTAAAGCAGGGCCTTCAGGATGCAGACAGCAAGGTCTGCGATATGTTAAGACGCTCTCATAAGCCTGTTTTGCTTGTTGTAAATAAGGTAGATAACTTTGATAAGTATATGGCCGATGTTTATGAGTTTTATAACCTTGGAATAGGTGAACCATACCCTGTATCAAGCGTTAACTTGCTTGGCTTTGGTGATTTGCTTGATGAAGTTGTTAAATACTTTGACGATATCCCCGATGATGACGAAGAAGATGACAGAATTAAGGTTGCCGTTGTAGGTAAGCCAAACGTTGGTAAGAGCTCATTAATAAACGCTATCTTAGGTGAAAACAGACTTATTGTTTCGGATATAGCAGGTACCACAAGAGACGCTATAGACACAAACGTTAAGTATAACGATAAAGAGTACATCTTTATCGATACCGCAGGTGTCAGAAGAAAGAGCCGTATTCACGAAGATTTGGAACACTACATGATAGTAAGAACCGTAAGTGCGGTTGAAAGAGCCGATGTGGTTCTATTACTTATCGATGCGACGGAAGGCGTAACCGAGCAGGATGCTAAGATTGCAGGAATTGCCCATGATAACGGTAAAGCCATAATTGTTGTGGTAAATAAGTGGGACGCTGTTGAAAAGGATGATAAGACCATTTACAGATTTACCGAAAATGTTCAAAATGTTCTTTCTTTCATGCAGTATGCAGAAATAGTGTTTATTTCAGCTAAGACAGGACAGCGAATTCCTAAGCTTTTTGAAACAATAGATATGGTTAATGAAAACCATTGCATGAGAGTGGCTACGGGCGTTCTTAATGAAATTATGACAAGAGCGGTTGCAATGCAGCAGCCTCCTACAGATAAAGGAAAGAGATTAAAGCTTTTCTATATCACACAGGTAAGCGTTAAGCCCCCTACATTCGTTATTTTTGTAAATGATAAGGAAATGATGCACTTTTCCTACACAAGATATATTGAGAACCAGATAAGAGAAACTTTCGGATTTAAAGGAACACCTTTACATTTCATAATTCGTGAGCGAAAGGAAGACTAGATATGATAAGAGTTTTGTGTGTATTGATAGGATATTTGTTCGGAGCTATTCAGACAGCATTTTTCTATGGAAAGATGCATGGAATTGACATTAGAGAGCATGGAAGCGGAAATGCCGGAACCACCAATACTTTAAGAGTTCTTGGCACGAAGGCAGGCCTCGTGGTTTTTGCGGGAGATATGCTTAAATCTATTGTTGCAATTATTCTTGTAAGATTGCTTATTTGCGGGCATTACCCTGAAATTGCACCTTTACTTGTGTTTTATACAGGCCTTGGTTGTGTGCTTGGCCATAATTTCCCTTTCTATATGAACTTTAAAGGGGGTAAAGGAATTGCCACAACAGGCGGTATGATGATTGCCGCAAACTGGATGTATATTCCTGTGGGCTTACTTTTATTCTTCGGAAATTTTGTAATCACTCACTGGGTATCTTTAGGTTCCCTTCTTTTATACACCGGTTTCTTGGTACAGACCATTATAATGGGACAGCTTGGTGTTTTCGGAGTCTCACAGTCTGTTTTGATTGAGAGCTATATTGTGGTGTTTGTAATGACCGTTATGGCCTTTTATAAGCATAAAGACAATATAAAGCGCTTGGTGAAAGGCGAAGAGAGAAAAACATATTTATTTAAGAAAAATAAGATGGATGCAAGCACTAATGCATCCGCTAACGACAAGAGGACTAACTAGATGAAGATTGGCATTATCGGAGCAGGTTCTTTCGGACTTGCTTTGGGTGTTTTACTTAACAATAACGGACATAAAGTAACTATTTGGAGCAGAGGAACCAACGAAAAAGAATTTAACGAAGTAGTTAAAACAAGAGAAAACAAATCAAAACTTCCCGGAGTATTGATTCCTAAGGAAGTTGATTTTACAAAAGATATTGAAAAAACGGTAAAAGAAAATGAACTTATTGTTCTTGCGGTTCCATCCCCCGGCATGAGAAGTACTGCAAGAATGATTAAGGATTTTGTGACGGAAGGTAAGATAATTGTCAATGTAACAAAGGGAATCGAAGCAGATACCTTAATGACAATGTCAGATATTATAGAAACTGAAATTCCAAACTGTAAGGTTTGTATTTTAAGCGGTCCCACACATGCTGAAGAAGTGGGAAGAGGAATGCCCACATCAATTGTTGCGGGAGCAAAAGAAAAGAGTACTGCAGAATTCGTTCAAAATGTATTTATGAACGAAACATTCAGAGTATACACATCACCTGATATTATAGGCATTGAAATAGGTTCTTCATTAAAGAATGTAATTGCCCTTGCGGCAGGTGTTGCCGACGGCCTTGGATACGGTGATAACACGAAGGCTGCGATTATAACAAGAGGCATTGCTGAAATTACCAGACTTGGCATAAAGATGGGCGGTAAAGTCGAGACATTTGCAGGGCTTACGGGAATTGGCGATTTGATAGTTACCTGTGCCAGCATGCATTCAAGAAACAGAAGAGCGGGAATACTTATAGGGCAAGGAAAGACTATGGATGAAGCCATGGCCGAAGTAAAGATGGTTGTAGAAGGCGTTCACTCCGCAAAGGCTGCAATGCAACTTGCAAAGAAATATGATGTTGAATTACCGATTATAGAACAGGTTAATGAGATTCTTTTTAATAATAAACCTGCCAAAGAAGCCGTTAAGGGCTTAATGTTAAGAGACAAAAAGGCAGAGATTGGAGTGGAATTTGACGACTAATTTTACATCAACAGGCGAATACATCGCATCGGAAGAATTAATGGCAAGCGTTAACATTGCCGTAGCTTTGGAAAAGCCCCTTTTAATTAAGGGTGAACCCGGTACCGGAAAAACAATGCTTGCTAAAGCTGTTGCGGATGCCTTGGGAAAAGAATTGATTGTATGGAACATTAAATCAACCACCAAGGCCCAGGAAGGTTTATATACCTACGATACCATTCAAAGACTTTATGACGGACAGTTCGGAAACGAAGGCGTTGATGATATTGCCCATTACATAAAGCTTGGTAAGCTTGGAGAAGCTTTTGATTCCGATAAGCAGGTAGTTCTTTTGATCGATGAAATTGATAAGGCTGATTTGGAATTCCCCAATGACCTTTTGTGGGAACTTGATAGAATGGAATTCTATATCTATGAAACAAAGAAGACCATTAAAGCTAAGCATCGTCCCATAGTTATAATCACTTCCAATGCTGAAAAAGAACTTCCCGATGCTTTTTTAAGACGTTGTATTTTCCACTACATTGATTTTCCTTCCAAAGAACTTATGGAAGAAATCGTAAAGACTCACTTCCCTAAAATCGAAGAGAATCTTTTGGAAAATGCAATGAATGTTTTCTATGAAATCAGATCATATTCTCAGCTTAGAAAGAAACCTGCCACCAGTGAACTTATTGACTGGCTTAACGCGATGATGATAGGCGGTGTGGATCCTTCAAAGATTAAGGCTGAGCTTCCCTTTGTTGGTGTACTTATTAAGAAAGATGAAGACCTTGACATTGTAAGGAGAAGAGTTGACTAGTGTTTTCCACATTCTTTTATACATTAAAGGCTAAGGGCCTTGATGTTTCTTTAACTGAATGGATTGCTCTTCATGATGCGCTAAACAAGAATCTTTGCGGGTCGAGCCTTACAGGCTTTTATTACATGGCGAGAGCTATTTTGGTTAAAAGCGAGACGGATTTTGATAAATTCGATCTGGCTTTCGAAGAATGCTTTAAAGGTGTCAAAAGCGATAACCTTAACATTACGGACAGAATGCTTGAGTGGCTTGATAAGTCTGAAATGACAGAGCTTCTTCATGAGGAAGAAAGATACTGGCTTAATCAGACAGAAGATATGCATGTGGATAAAGACGATGTTGAGACTAAGTTTAAAGAACGTTTAAAAGACCAGGATAGTGAGCATAACGGCGGTAATTACTGGATTGGTACCATGGGTAAGACTCAATTTGGTAACATGGGCGGTAATATCGGTGGTATAAGAGTGGGCGGAAGTACCGGATATCAATCTGCTTTTGCTGTTGTGGGAGCAAGAAAATACAGAGACTTTCGTAATGATAAAATGCTTGATAACAGGCAGTTTCAGATGGCATTCAGAAAGCTTCGCCAGTTTTCTTCAAAGCTTGATATTCCAAAGACTGAGCTTGATATTAATCATACTATCGATTCTACCTGCAATAATGGCGGATACCTTAAATTAGAGTGGGAGCGCCCCAGAAAGAATTCTGTTAAATTGCTTCTTTTAATGGATTCGGGCGGTACCATGATTCCCTTTACAAAGCTTTTAAACGAGCTCTTTTGGGCCATTCATAAATCTAATCACTATAAAGATGTAAAGACGTATTATTTCCACAATTGTATCTATGCAAAAATGTATAAAACTCCGGAATGTGAAAACGGAGATTGGATAGATACGGATTGGATGTTTAGAAATATTGATTCAGATTATAAGGTTATAATCGTTGGCGACGCCGCTATGGCTCCCGAAGAATTGTATTCTGAATCGGGAAACTACAGAGGCCCTAATGGTGGTCTTTCGGGAGAACAGTGGTTGCTTCTTTTAAAGCAGCATTATAAAAAGGTTGTATGGCTTAACCCTAAAATGGCTCCCGGTGAAGCTCCCTGGCGTGAGGCTGAAACAGCAATAAAGAAAATATTCCCTATGTATAAGCTTACAATCGATGGCTTAAATGAGGCCATGGTGAAGCTTATGACAAAATAACGGGTAATACAAAGTTAATAGTAAAAATCTAGAATAATCTTGTTAGTATCAAATAATTGGTACGTAAGCGAGATTTTTAATGAAAAACTTTTATGAAGCCTATTTCGGAGGCCATCTTTCTAAAAAAACAAGATTATTCAATATGGCAACGTTACTAAGCAGTGTGTTTACTTTACTGTTTGTTTCGATTGCTTTTATTATGAAAATCAGCGCTTCTTTCATTACGATGTATGCAACCATATGTCTTGTGAGCGCTGTTTTTTTCTTTTTGCAAAAAAGAATTCAAAAGCCGGAATTATTGGCTTTAATATATTTATCTTATTGTAACTTCGTTGCATTTCCCGCATTACTTATTTTAGCTGAAAAAACTACCGTAGAAGTGCCCCTTTACATGTGTATAGGGCTTACTTTTTCTATGATTTTACTTGATGGTTGGGTAAAATATGTTCATTTCTTTGCTCAGTTAATAATAGACGTAGCTGCAGCGTACTATAAATTTGTTATTGCAAATCCCGGTCAGCCTGCTTACGGAGCTTTAACCCCTGCGGAATATGCAAGAATAGAGGTTGCGGTTGTGGTTACAGGTCTTATATGCGGTATTATCGTATTTTACAGAAATTCCCTTCTTGAAGATGAAATGAAGTTAAGAGAAGAAGCTACCAAGAAGGCTGAAATGGTAAGTTATGCAAAAGATATGTTTTTGGTAAACGTATCCCATGAAATAAGAACGCCTTTAAATGCCATATTGGGTACAACTGATCTTTTGCTTGATTCAGAAGCTTCAAATCACGTTAAAGAAATGGCTTATAACATTTCAAATTCAAGCCATGCTCTTTTATCAATCACAACAGACCTTTTGGACTTTTCAAGAATGAACATAGATTCAATCGTACCTGAGTCCGAAAAGTATGATATTGCATTAATGCTTAATGACATCATTAACTTAATGTCTGTTCGTTTGCTTGATTCAAATGTTGATTTCTTTGTTGATGTTAATCCTGACTTACCAAGATTTATGATTGGCGACAGCGGAAAGATTAGACAGATTATTATTAACATTCTTTCTAATGCCATTAAATACACTAAGGAAGGTCATATGACTTTCTATGTGGATTATGAAAAGATTGATAATGAAAAGATTCATTTGTTTATAAGAGTCGAGGATACCGGTATAGGTATAAAGAAAGAATCCATAGAAAAGATTTTTGAGCCTTACAACAGATCCGGTGAAGCTACCGACAGAATAATTGAAGGTAACGGCTTAGGCCTTGCACTTTGCAGAAAACTTGCTTCCGCGATGGGCGGAAAGATTTATGCACAAAGTGAATACGGAAAAGGTTCGACATTCTACTTTGATGTTTGTCAGAAGGTAGATTCATTTGACAATACAAACAGGGTTGGCTATGTAAGCCAGGAGAAGGCTTGTATTGCTTATTATTCAGAATCCCTTACGGATGTAAACATTCTTTCTAAGATTCTTAAGGGAATGGGCGTTAGAGGAATCAGAATTTCAAATGATGATGATCTGTTTAAGTGTATTTGCGATTCGTCGGTTTCTTATTTCTTAATCGAAACCTCGGTTTATGAAAGAATTAAAGCGGAATTGGCGGATGCAAAGGTTAACTGGAAGAAGATAGTTATTATAAGCGGTTGTAACTATAGCTATTCGGGAGAACCTTTTGAATCGGTTCTAACAAGGCCTATAAGCAGTTTGAATTTGTCTGATTTAATCAACGAAACCATAAGCTATGCTTTAAGAAAGCAAATATTTGACGGTAAATTCTCTATTCCAAATGCCAAGGTTTTGGTGGTTGATGATAACCTTGTAAACCTTGATGTGGCAGCGGGAATCCTTTCAAGATATAAGGCAAGTGTAACGACTGTTGCAAGCGGAGAGGATGCTGTAAGTAATGTTGAGTATGGTAAGTTTGACATTATTTTCTTAGATTACATGATGCCCGGAATGGATGGCATAGATACTCTTAAAGCTATCAGAAATCTGGATATTGAATATGCTAAGACAGTTCCCATTATTTCGCTTACCGCAAATGTTGTAAGCGGAGCGAGAGAGATGTTCTTAAAAGAAGGCTTTACTGATTATTTGTCAAAGCCTATTGAAATAGATTCTTTAGAAAAGGTACTTATGGAACATTTGGATTCAAATCTCATTAAGGTAGAGGTTTAAAACTTATGGAACAAAAGAAAAGTGTAATTCAAAGAATAACATATACGTCAAATAAAGAAGCCATTAATTTACTTACAAAGTTATTGGCCTTAATTTCCTTTGTCTGCATTTTTATTTATGCGATTATATTGGATACTTTTGACAATATTGTTATATTTAACCTAGTCATTACAATTATTTTCTGTCTTGCTTTAAACCGGGTAAATAAGAAAATAAATAACTATAGAATCGTTTCCATTATTTTTTGCGCCTATACTCAATTCATTGTTATGCCGATTCTTATTATTAACGGATCCCAGGCAAGAAGTTCTGCGCCTATCTGGTATGCGGCAGGAATAATGGTAATGATTTTTATCCTTGATAAAAGAGATATCTGGTGGATGTCTTTAATAAACATATACATCGGAACTTACTTTTTTACAAATGCTTATATAGCAGGCAATAAGTCATCCATTATAAGTGACAGAACAGAATTCTTTTTAGGCTTTGTATTTTCTTTCCTTGCGGTTTCTTTTACCCTTTTATACATAATGGTAAGAATGGATAAATCCTTTAAAAAGGCAGAAGAAGAAATTGAAAAGAGCCATGAGATGGAACATAACGCAGGCCTTGCAAAATCAAGGTTTTTGGCAAACATGTCCCATGAAATCAGAACTCCCATGAACTCAATTATCGGTCTATCCGAAATTGTGTTAAAGGATGAAATGGATGACAGAACCAGAGACCAGGTAACTATTATAAAGAAATCCGCCTACGATCTTCTTGAAATTATTGATGACGTTTTAATGTATTCAAAGCTTGATTCAAGCAAGATGAAACTTTTAAATGCTGACTTTAAGACTGAGGAATTATTAAAGAGTGTAACAGAGATTATAAGTTCCCACATTGAAAAGAAAGACTTAAAAGTAAGAATAATTATCGATAATAATATACCTAAAATTGTTAACGGAGATGATATAAGAATTAAGCAGGTCATCATGAGACTTGTATTCATTTCTTTGTCTCTTACGGATAACGGTCGATTGATGTTTTCTGTATCCTGTGATACAGACGAAGAAAGCAAAATGGCCCGCTTTAAGATTAAAGTTTCTGATACAGGATGCGGATTATCACAGGTTGATTGTAATGCTATTTTTGGAGCCTATGATACCTATGATTCAAGGCAAAGCTCTAACTTAAAGGGAATAGGGCTTAAATTTAATATTTGTAAAGACCTTCTTTCAATGATGAACGGAGATATGATTATTCGTTCTATTGAAGGTGTGGGACTTGAATCTGAAATCTCCTTTGATTGTGACGTTGTTGACAGTAGTCCCATGCTTGAACTTAAGGATAAAGAAAAGCGTGATATTTTAATTTACATTAAGGATAACAGAGAACTTGAAACATGGAAGAGCGTAATGAGCGGCTTTAATGTTCGCCCTGATTATGCAAACTCCTTCTTTGCATTTGATAAGGCTATTTCTACAAGAGATTATGACTATATATTTGTTTTGGAAGAATCTTATGCAACGGTTGCGGGCATAATTTCTACCAATGCAAAAGAAGACAATACGTATGTTGTATGTTCAAAGAACAGATTGTACGGTGACTTTGGAAAGTGCAGAATCCTTTGGCAGCCCATATGCAGTTTGTCGATTATAGAAGCTTTAAACGATACATGGAAGGCTTCCGATTATGAATCTAAGAATGAAAAGATTGAATATGACGGAAGCGAAGCTAAGATTTTGGTAGTTGATGATAATGCCGTTAACTTAAAGGTTGCTTCCGGAATCTTTAAAGGATACAACATTGAAATTGATACGGCTAAGAGCGGACCGGAGTCTCTTAGAAAGCTTGAAGAAAATGAATATAATCTTGTGCTTATGGACATGGTTATGCCTGAAATGAGTGGAGAAGAGACCCTTAAAAAGATAAGAGAAAGTAAGAATAAAGCCGTATCCGAAATTCCTGTAGTCGCCCTAACCGCAAATACAGGAGGAAATATCAGAGAAGATATTCTTTCATTAGGATTCCAGGAATACCTAGCTAAGCCAATTAAAACAAGATACCTTACTCAGATACTTTTAGACTTCTTACCTCCCGGAATGCTTAAAAGAAAGGTTGTTGACAATAAGCCGAGTGCACCTGTCGTAAAAGAAACTGCAAAGCCTAAAGAAGATTCAGGAGAAATTAAGGATTCAAAGATTAAAGGTCTTGTGTCTGAATTAAAGGAAGCTCTTGATAATATGGACCTTAATTTATGCAACACTTTGTTTGAAAAATTCAAGGGTGAAGATATAGATCCAAGCGTTTCTTCAAAGGTTAAAGAAATCAAGAAGGCTTATGATGTATACGATTTTGAAAAGATAAAAGAAATGATGAGCGTTATTTAGTTTGCTTGACTTTTGATTTTGGTTTTGCTATATTACATCCATAAAAGCGATGAAAAGAAAAAGTACTTTTTAAGTAAATCAACAGAAAGTAGCCGGTTGATGAGAGGCGCATCCATTTACTTTTTAAGGAATACATCTTGGAGCTTCGCACCGAAGCCGTAAGGATAGGCTGCGACGGATTTACCGCACGTTAAAGCGGGAAGGGTATCGCGAAAGCTGTACTCTGTGAGGCAAGCGATGTGAGTCGTTTGTGAATAAGGGTGGTAACACGAGATTATATCCCGTCCCTGGTAACAGGACGGGATTTTTTTATCCTCAAAACTCCTGTTACGGATTAACAATATATTTATTAGGAGGTTTTGAAATGCAGATTTACGAAGAACTTAAAAGAAGAGGGTTAATAGCCCAGGTAACCGATGAAGATGCCATAAGAGAAATGGTTAATAACGGAAAGGCTACTTTCTACATCGGATTTGACTGTACAGCAGACAGCTTAACGGCAGGCCATTTTATGGCACTTACATTAATGAAGAGACTTCAGGAAGCAGGAAATAAGCCTATCGCCTTAATCGGTGGCGGTACCACTATGATAGGTGACCCTTCAGGCAAGTCTGATATGAGAAAGATGCTTACTATTGATGATATCAATCACAATGCAGAATGCTTTAAAAAGCAGATGGAAAGATTTATCGATTTTTCCGACGGTAAGGCTTTACTTGTTAACAATGCAGACTGGCTTCTTGATTTAAATTACATTGAACTTTTGCGTGAAGTTGGTGCATGCTTCTCTGTAAACAACATGTTAAGAGCCGAATGCTACAAGCAAAGAATGGAGAGAGGGTTAACCTTCCTTGAATTTAACTACATGATCATGCAGTCATACGACTTCTATCACATGTTTAAAGAATACAATTGTAACATGGAGTTTGGCGGTGACGATCAGTGGAGCAACATGCTTGGCGGTACCGAACTTATCAGAAGAAAGCTTGGTAAAGATGCTCATGCCATGACAATCACTCTTCTTACAGACTCACAGGGTATGAAGATGGGTAAGACAGCAGGAAACGCTGTATGGCTTGATGCAAACAAAACATCACCTTATGATTTCTTCCAGTACTGGAGAAACGTAGGCGACGCTGATGTTATCAAGTGCCTTAAGATGCTTACATTCCTTCCTATCGAAGAAATTGAAAAGATGGAAAGCTGGGAAGGAAGCGAACTTAACAAAGCTAAGGAAATTCTTGGTTACGAGCTTACAAAGCTTGTTCACGGCGAAGAAGAAGCAAATAAAGCTTTGGAAAGCGCAAGAGCCGTATTTAGCGTAGGCTCAAGCGAAAACATGCCTACTACGGAAGTTTCCGAAGAAGACTTGTTTAACGGTAAAATCGATACCATCGCCATTTTGGTTAAAGCAGGTTTGGTTGCAACCAGATCGGAAGGCAGAAGAGCCATCGAACAAGGCGGTGTTACAATCAACGAAGAAAAGGTAACAGATATTAAACTTGCCTTTACTCTTGACGAAATTGCCGCTAAAGATTTTATAATTAAAAGAGGAAAGAAAAACTTTAGAAAGATAGTTGTTAAATAAGGAAACGGAGGTAATTTAATGACTGATAAGGAACTTGTTGTACAGGCCTTAAAAGCTCGTGAAATGTCTTATTCACCTTATTCAAATTTTGCGGTTGGGGCAGCGCTTTTAACTAAGAGCGGAAAAGTATATTTAGGATGCAACATTGAAAATGCCGGATATACCCCTACAAACTGTGCCGAAAGAACAGCTTTCTTTAAGGCTGTAAGCGAAGGAGAGAGGGATTTTTCAAAAATAGCCATTGTCGGCGGTAAAGTCGGCGAAAAGATTGAAAAATATGCTTATCCTTGCGGTGTTTGCAGACAGGTAATGCGTGAATTTTGTGACGTTGAAACCTTTGAGGTTATTTCTGCGTTAAACGAAGACATTTATCAAAAGAACCTTTTAAAAGAACTTTTACCCTATGGATTTGGACCGGAGAATCTTTAATGAATGATGCTTATTGGATTGTGGGTGTAGTTTTAGTTTCCCTGTTTTTATTGATTGTAATCAAAGAGTCATATGATTACAAAAGAAACAAAAAAAGAATTTTAGATAAAGCAAGAAAGGCGTTCGGAACATTTAATTCCGAACGTCTGTCTTCTGATGAACTTGATTCCTGTAAGCGTTTGTTTTATAGGTATGAAGGCCCTGATTCAATCGATGACATTACGGCAAACGATGTTGACCTTGATGAAATCTACCAAAGGTTTAACAACTGTAAATCATCCTGCGGAAGCGAATACTTTTATTACCTTTTAAGAACACCTTGTTATGAGGAAGATAAGCTTAAAGACTTTAACGATAAGGTTGAATTTTTAAAAGAAAACGAGGCAGTCCGCCTTAAATTTTTAAATCATTTTATTTCAATCGGAAGCATGAAAAGAGTAAGTTTCTTAGACTGCCTTGACTATATGGATTCGATTGAAAAGGTATCTTTTGTTAAAGATATTTTACTTGATGTATTTTTCTTTGTTTCATTGGGAAGCGTCTTTTTTGCACCTTCATTTGGCGCGATTCTTTTGATTTTATCAATAGTACTAAATATTATCACCTACTATAAAGGCAGGGGCGAAATTGATAAGTACATTGTATTTTTTTCTTTTATAAGCAGGTTCTTAATCGAAGGAAAAGAACTGGCAAAAGACTTAGACGATAAGTTTAAAGATGAAAGAGAAAACCTTTTAAAGAACCTTAATTTAGAAAAGAAACTGGTTTCTTTAACAAAAACCGTCAATAAAAGTTCGGGACCTACAGGTGCAGGTTCGCCCTTTGATATTATAATTGACTATATCAAAGTAATTTTTCACATAGATATTATTTGCTTTTACAGGCTTCTTTCTTTATTAAAGGATAAAAAGCAGGTTATTGAAGAAACATATGTAACGCTAGGTAAGCTTGAAACCTATTTAAACGTGGCTTCTTTAAGATGTGCCCTTCCCTTTTATTCGATTCCTAAAAAGGGTAGTGGATATAAGGCTATAGACCTTTATCATCCTCTTATTGAAAATCCTGTGTTAAACAGCATTGATACAAACAAGGGCGTGCTTATAACAGGCTCAAATGCATCGGGTAAATCAACCTTCTTAAAGGCTGTTTGCTTAAACGCCATATTTGCAAAGACTATTTATACATGTCTTTCAAAAGAACTTGTTATGGATGATTACAGGATTCTTTCTTCCATGTCATTAAGAGATGATATAATCAGTCATGACAGTTACTTTATGGTTGAAATAAAGGCTTTAAAGAGAATATTTGACTATAGATTAAATTATCCCGATAAAAAGGTAATTTGCTTTGTTGATGAAGTTTTAAGAGGCACAAATACTGTAGAAAGAATAGCTTGTGCCACTCAGATTTTAAAGGCATTTCCGAAAAACGATATTTTATGCTTTGCGGCAACTCATGATATAGAGCTTACACAAAGCCTTAAAGATGATTACGATAACTACCATTTTGACGAAGAAATAATAGAAGATGATGTGCTCTTTAATTATTTGATTAAGTCAGGAAGTGCCACATCAAGAAATGCCATAAAGTTATTGTCTTTAATGGGATTTCCCGGTGAAATTATCGATAAGGCCAATAAAATGGCCAAGGACTTTACAGAAAAGGGAGTTTGGGAGGCTTAAATGAAGGTTACTGTTTATTCCGATGGTTCCTCAAGAGGGAATCCGGGGCCCGGAGGCTTTGGCACGGTTATTCATTATGTGGATCCAAAGGGTGAGCTTCATACTTTGGAAATAACAAAAGGATATAAAGAAACCACCAATAACAGAATGGAGCTTATGGGCGTTATAAGCGGACTTGAAGCTTTGACCAAGCCCTGCGAAGTAAAGGTTGTTTCCGATTCAAAATATGTAATTGATGCATTTAATCAAAAGTGGATTGATTCATGGGTTAAAAATAATTGGAAAAGAAAAAGCGGACCCGTTCTAAACATTGATTTATGGAAAAGACTTTTAAAGGCTATGGAGCCTCATTCAGTCACTTTTGAGTGGATAAAGGGCCATGCAGGGCATCCTGAAAACGAAAGATGCGACGAGCTTGCAACGAATAGTGCGGACTCAGATGACCTTTTAATTGATGAAGGATTTTTAAGCTAATTTGGTTGACACAGATATTGGTATTAACTATACTAAAAGAGACACAAGATATTGTGTCTCTTTTTCTAATTTTAACTAAACTTTGTGTAAAAACGAACGATATATAAAGTAGTGGTAAAAAATCTTTTTAAAGGAGTGCGGTTATGGGAAATCAAAATTGGGATTCAAATAACGACGAAAGCATTAATTATGGCGAAAAGTATAAACCGGTAGGTGAGATTTTCGTAATTAAAAAGGATGGTAGCAAAGAAACCTTCAATGTTCAGAAGGTTATTAATGCTGTTTCAAAAAGTGCATACAGAGCATTAACCAAATTTACAGATGAGGAAAATGAAAAAATCTGTAAATATGTAATCAGTCGAGTAAACGAGATGGACTCAAACGAAATCCCGATTCCCGTTATGCATAATATTGTAGAAAGTGCTCTTGAAGAAGTAAGACCTATAGTTGCAAAAAGCTACAGAGATTACAGAAACTATAAGCAAGATTTCGTTAAGATGCTTGACGATGTATATAAAAAGAGTCAGTCCATTATGTATGTGGGCGATAAAGAAAACGCTAATACCGACTCTGCTTTGGTATCAACAAAAAGAAGCCTTATTTTTAACCAGTTAAATAAAGAGCTTTATCAAAAATTCTTTATGACCACCGAAGAAATTCAGGCATGCCGTGACGGATATATTTACGTTCACGATATGTCTGCAAGAAGAGATACCATGAATTGCTGCTTATTTGACGTACAAAACGTATTAAGCGGCGGTTTTGAAATGGGTAACATCTGGTACAACGAGCCTAAGACCTTGGATGTAGCCTTTGACGTTATCGGCGATATCGTTCTTAGTGCAGCTAGCCAACAATACGGTGGATTCACAGTTCCTTCCGTTGATCTTATTTTGGAACCCTACGCTCAAAAGTCTTATGACAGAGATGTCGAAAAATATAGAAGATTAGGCCTTCCTGATGAAGTGTGCGAAAAAGAAGCTTTAGCCGATGTTACAAAGGAATTTGAACAAGGCTTCCAGGGTTGGGAATATAAGTTTAACACTGTAGCTTCTTCAAGAGGCGATTATCCTTTCATAACAATTACAGCAGGTACCGGAACAGGAAGATTTGCAAAGCTTGCCACTATCTCAATGCTTAATGTAAGAAGAAGAGGTCAGGGTAAGGCAGATTGCAAGAAACCCGTTTTGTTCCCTAAGATTGTATTTTTGTATGATGAAAATCTTCATGGCCCAGGAAAAGAGCTTGAAGATGTATTTGAAGCAGGTGTTAAGTGCTCGGCTAAGACTATGTATCCTGACTGGTTATCATTAACCGGTAAAGGATATGTTGCGGGAATTTATAAGCAGTACGGAAAGATTATTTCTCCTATGGGTTGCAGAGCATTTCTTTCTCCTTGGTATGAAAGAGGCGGAATGCATCCTGCGGATGAAAACGATGTGCCTGTATTTGTAGGTAGATTTAATATCGGTGCGGTTTCTTTACACTTACCTATGATTTTGGCTAAGGCAAGAAAAGAAAACAAAGATTTCTATGAAGTACTTGATTACTATTTAAATCTTATAAGACAGTTGCACATTCGTACTTATGCATACCTTGGTGAAATGAGAGCTTCCACCAATCCTCTTGCATATTGCGAAGGAGGTTTCTTAGGAGGCCACTTAAAGCTTACGGATAAGATTAAGCCTTTACTTAAATCTGCCACTGCAAGCTTTGGTATTACAGCATTAAACGAACTTCAGGAACTTTATAACGGAAAATCACTTGTTGAAGACGGTGCTTTTGCCATTGAAGTTTTGGAATTTATTAATAAAAGAATTTCCGAGTTTAAAGAGCAGGACCACAATTTATACGCAATTTACGGCACACCCGCAGAAAATCTTTGTGGTTTGCAGGTTAAACAGTTTAGAAAGAAATATGGTATTATCGAAGGCGTAAGTGACAGAGAATATGTTTCAAATTCTTTCCATTGTCATGTTGCCGAAGACATTACTCCCATTCAGAAACAGGATCTTGAAAACAGATTCTGGGATTTGTCAAACGGCGGAAAAATTCAATACGTTAAATATCCCATTGATTATAATATCGAGGCTGTAAAGACTTTAATCAGAAGAGCAATGGATATGGGATTTTATGAAGGCGTAAATTTATCCTTGGCTTATTGTGACGATTGCGGCCATCAGGAACTTGAAATGGATGTTTGTCCTAAGTGCGGAAGCCGTAACCTTACAAAGATTGACAGAATGAACGGTTACCTTTCCTATTCGAGAGTTCATGGTGATACGAGACTTAATGATGCAAAAATGGCTGAAATCGCTGAAAGGAAGTCAATGTAACTATGCGTTATCATAATATAACCAAAGATGATATGAAAAACGGTGACGGCTTAAGAGTGGTTTTGTGGGTAGCCGGTTGCCTTCATAGATGCAGAGAATGTCAGAATCCTTGTACATGGGATCCCGAAGGCGGACTTTTGTTTGACGATGATGCAAAGCAAGAGATATTCGAGCAACTTGATAAATCCTACATATCAGGCATAACCTTTTCAGGAGGAGACCCTCTTCACCCTGCAAACAGAGCCTATGTTGAGGACCTTTGTAAAGAAATCAGAGAAAAGTATCCCGATAAAACTATCTGGCTTTACACCGGAGATTCATGGGAAGGAATATACGATTACTCTTTAATGAAGTACGTTGATGTTTGCGTTGACGGAGAGTTTGTTGTTGAAAAGAAGGATGTTACCTTAATGTGGAAAGGTAGCAGCAACCAAAGAGTAATAGATGTTCAAAAGACTCTTCTTAAAGAAGATAAAACCATACCCGTTCTTCATTGCGGAGACTATTATTCAAATCCAATAACTCCTGATTTTGTGCAGGAAGAAAATATCAGCGGTTGCGGATGCGGCTGCGGAGGAAAAGAAATAACACCTTAGTAGTTTTCTAAACTACATTAATCGGACTTTTAAACTATTTTGTTGAATTATGGATTTCTCGGTGTTATTATATTTCTGTACAAAATTCAGCGGAGGTAACAGATATTGAGTTCTTTTATAATTGCTACTGATACTACGGCTGATTTGCCCAAGGATTACATCGAAAAAAATAACCTTGGTCTTTTCAGTTTGTCTTATACTATTGTAGGTGAAACATATTCTGCATCCAGAGAATTACCTGAAAAGGAATTCTATTCTTTAATGAGAGAGGGTAACATCCCCAAAACAAGTCAGGTTAACCCTGATGAAGCAAAAGAAGTGTTGCTTAAATTATTGGAGAAGGGGAATGAAATCTTATACATAGCTTTTTCTTCAGGATTAAGCGGTACATATAATTCAGGACGTCTTGCTGCCGAGGAAATAATGGAAGAAGACAAGAACGCAAAAATCGTTGTTGTGGATTCTAAATGTGCATCTCTTGGCGAAGGCTTATTGGTTCATAAGGCTTGCGAAATGAGAAACAACGGTAAGTCTTTTGAAGAAACCTGTGAATGGGTTAAAGAGCATGCAAAAAACATGATTCACTTATTTACCGTTGATGATTTAAATCATTTATTCAGAGGCGGAAGAGTGTCAAGAAGTGCAGCATTCATCGGTACTGTATTAAACATTAAGCCTGTTTTGCATGTTGATGATGAAGGTAAGCTCATTCCTTTATGCAAAGAAAGAGGAAGAAAGAAATCATTATTAAAGCTTGTTGATATGATGGGTGAACAACTTGGTTCATATGACAAGAAAAATGATATAATATTTATAAGTCACGGAGATTGCATCGAGGATGCTGAATTTGTTCGTGACGAAGTAGAAAAAAGATATGGCATTAAGGATTGCCTTATAAATTACATCGGACCCACAATCGGAGCTCATGCAGGCCCCGGAACAGTTGCATTATTCTTTATGGGTGATGTAAGATAATTTCATAGAAGATAATTAAAAGCGGAGGCTTATATGTACGGATACACAAAAACCATGAGGTTGTTTTTAGCCGAATATCTTATGGCACTTTTGCTTCACACCGTTTATGCTTTTTATGATAAAGGCGCTGAAACGGGACGAATAGTGCTTTGGATTTCCTGTGTAACCATATGTGCCACCGCTTTAGTTGTTTTTTTGGTGAAAAAAGAAAAGTTTGTCGTTCCTTTTTCTTATTTGATGGTTCTTTTAGCTACCGCTGTTATTGGGTACTTTCTTAACACTCTTGCTTTTTCGATTTTTATTGTTTCGGTTATTTCATCTTGTTTTTGTATATTGTTGGATGCGATTTATATTATATATATGTCTGCAATTTCTTCAGCCGTTGCTATAGGCCTTGTAGTTTTTATTCCTGAGGTCATTTCACGTAATGTAAGTCCTTTTATGTTTTGCGTCTATATAGCAATATTCATTGCGTTATCTTTAAACTTATACATTGTTGTAAGCAATGCAAATAAGTTTATGAAAGGTATGGAAGAAAAGGCTGAAGAGGCAAGAAGAGCAAGCGATTCAAAGAATTTATTCTTAGCAAATATGTCTCATGAAATCCGTACCCCCATGAACGCTATATGCGGTATGGCTGAGCTTACTTTAAGAGATAAGACATTATCTCCCGAGGCAAGAGAAAATACCGAAAACATTAAGCGTGCAGGAACTGTTTTAATTTCAATAGTTAACGATATTTTGGATTATTCAAAGATGGAGAGCGGGAAACTTGAAATTGTCCCCGTTACCTATTCTTTTAAACATATGGTAGACGATGTTATGAACATGTCTTCCTTAAGAGTAGAGGATAAGCAGGTTGAAGTAAAAGCAGAGATTCAACCGGGATTACCTGATCTTCTTATCGGAGATGAGCTTCGAATCAGACAGATTTTATTTAATCTATTATCAAATGCCATTAAATATACAGAAAACGGTTATGTTATTTTGGAAGTTACCGGAGAAGAAGATTCAGGATTTTTAGATATGACAATCTCCGTAACAGACAGTGGAATAGGCATAAAGAAGGAAGATTTAAACAAGTTGTTTGTAAGCTTCCAGCAGCTTGATACAAGAAGACTTAGAACCAGAGAAGGAACAGGCTTGGGACTTGCAATATGTAAGCAGCTTTTATCTTTAATGGGCGGCAGAATTGAAGTAGAAAGTACTTACGGCGTCGGATCTAAGTTTACTGTTCATTTAAGCCAGAAAATCAGTACGGCTTCTTCCTTAAAAGAAGAAAAGTCAACGGAAGAAAAGGTTAAAGAACCCATTGTTACCGTTGGCGCAAAGGTTTTGGTAGTTGATGATAACTTAGTTAACTTAAAGGTTTCTGAAGGTCTTTTAAAAACATTTGGTCTTGACGTAGTTACTTGTGTAAGCGGAAGAGAATGTTTGGAGATATTAAGTCGCGAAAAAGATTTTGATATCATTTTCATTGACCATATGATGCCGGAGCTTGACGGAATTGATACTCTTAACTTAATAAGAGCCGATAACAGCGAATACATGAAGACAGTTCCCTTAATTGCTCTTACAGCAAATGTTGTTAGCGGGGTCAGAGAAATGTTTATTTCGGAAGGTTTTGATGATTATGTACCAAAGCCCATCGATATGAACTGGCTAAACAGTATATTAAGAAAATACATAAAAATAGAAAAGCAGCGCTAAGCTGCTTTTTCTTATATAAAGATTAACACTTGTATTTATTTTGATTTAAGCATAAAATATCCTAGATACAATATTAGTAAGGAGAAGAAGTTATGGCAAAAATCAGAACAAGATTTGCTCCAAGCCCTACAGGCAGAATGCATGTCGGAAACTTAAGAACAGCTTTGTATGAATTCCTTATCGCCAAGCATGAAGGCGGTGATTTTATTTTAAGAATAGAAGATACTGACCAGGAACGTTTTGTGGAAGGTGCTATCGACATTATTTACAGAACACTTGAAAAGACCGGTCTTGTACATGATGAAGGCCCCGATAAGGATAAAGGATTTGGCCCTTATGTTCAAAGTGAAAGAATGGCTTCCGGCATTTATCTTGAATACGCAAAGAAGTTAATTGAAAAAGGTGAAGCTTATTACTGCTTCTGTGACGCAGAAAGACTTGAAACCTTAAAGCAGGTTGTTGACGGTAAAGAAATCGTAGTATACGACAAACACTGCTTACATTTATCAAAAGAAGAAATTGAAGCTAATTTAAAGGCAGGTAAGCCTTATGTTATAAGACAGAATGTTCCAAACGAAGGTTCAACCACATTCCATGATGAACTTTACGGAGACATTACTGTAGATAACTCAGAACTTGATGATATGATTTTGATTAAGTCTGACGGTTTCCCTACTTACAACTTTGCAAACGTAATAGATGATCATTTGATGGAAATCACCCATGTTGTAAGAGGTAATGAGTATATTTCCTCAACTCCTAAGTATCAGCGTTTGTATGATGCTTTCGGCTGGGAATCACCTAAGTACATTCACCTTGGTCTTATTACAGACGAAACTCATAAGAAATTATCAAAAAGATCCGGACACAGTTCCTTTGAAGATTTGCTTGAGCAGGGCTTCTTAACAGAAGCAATTATCAACTTTATTGCTCTTTTGGGATGGTCACCTGAAGATAACGAAGAGTTCTTTACTCTTGATGAACTCATTAAGAAGTTTGATTATCACAGAATCAACAAATCACCTTCTGTATTTGATGTTAACAAGTTAAGATGGATGAACTCAGAATACATTAAGAAGATGAGTGATGAGGCTTTCCTTGAAATGGCTATGCCTTATGTTGACAAGGTAATCACAAAGAACATTGATAAGAAGAAGATTGCTTTAATGACTAAGTCACGTATCGAAGTGTTCCCCGATATTTGTGAGCACATCGATTTCTTTGAAAAGTTGCCTGAGTATGATGTAAGCATGTATGAGCATAAAAAGATGAAGACCACTCTTGAGTCTTCACTTGAAACTTTAAAGGATGTTATTCCTTTGCTTGAAAAGTTTGATGATTATACAAACGATAGCCTCTATGCTTATCTTTCAAAGTATGTTGAAGAAAAGGGAGTTAAGATTGGGTATGTGATGTGGCCCATCAGAACTGCTCTTTCAGGAAAGCAGATGACACCCGCCGGTGCCACTGAAATCTTAGAAGTGTTAGGAAAAGAAGAGTCTGTTTCAAGACTTAAGACAGGCGTTTCTTTGTTAGAAAAGGCACTTGGAAGATAATAATCAATATAAAGCAATTAACCACGGAAAGGGCCCTGCACTTGTTTTGGCGGGGCCCGGATCCGGGAAAACGCTGGTGCTTACACATCACATATACAGTTTGATTAAAAAGGGTGCAGACCCAAATAAGATTTTGGTAATTACATTTACAAAATCAGCGGCCAAGCAAATGTATGACCGATTCAAGAAACTTTCGCCGTCATCGGCAAATAAAGTTTTCTTTGGAACATTTCATTCGTTTTTTTATCGAATGATAAAAGATTTATCCGATATTTCTAAAACAATTATTTCAGAAAACGACAGAAATAAAATACTTAGTAAAATTTTAGGTTCTAAGGAATTAATTGAACTATATTCAAATAAGATTTCTTTGTATAAGTCATTGTTTAATAAAGAGGAATTTGACTTTGACGGATTAAATAAAGATTATTTTATGAGTGTATATAACTCTTATAATGAGCTTTTGCAAGAAAACAATTCAATCGACTTTGATGACATTACATCCTTGTTTTATGAAAAGGTGATTCTTGATGATGTTAATCTAAAGAGAATAGGTTCTTTATTTGACTATGTTTGTATAGACGAGTTTCAGGATATAAACATGTATCAATACGAATGCATAAAGAAAGCATTTAGGGAAAAGGGAAATATCTATTGCGTAGGAGATGAGGATCAGTCAATTTATGGTTTCAGAGGCGCCGGCTTAGATATTATGAAGCGCTTTTGTTATGATTTTAAAGATACTTACGTTTATGAGCTTAAAACCAATTACAGAAGTGAAGAAAAAATAGTTAAAGCCGCCCAGAAGGTAATAAGCAAAAATGTTAACAGATTAAAAAGTGAGATGCAAAAATGCGTAAATGCAGACTCCCTTGATGCATTTGATGTTGAAGTGTTGGACAGTAGTTACCTTGAAAAAAGAAAACTCTATGAAGATGTTTCTTACTATACAAGCAAAGGAATGGACTGCGCAATCCTTCTTAGAACCAATATTGAAGTTTTAAAATACGAGGAATTAATAAACAACGGAATTTTAGAGGATAAAGAAAAAAGTATTGCGGAAGAAATGATAAGCGATCACTTAAATTATTTACTATATTCAAAGACCCGTAACTTAGACTATCTAAAACCTGTAGTAAATAAGCCAAACAGGTTTATTCCATCATCGGTTTTCTTTCTTGGAATAAATGATTTGGATAAGCTTGCGGCTAGTTTATCAGGAACTTATAAAGCCGATGCATTAAGCATTTTAAAAAGGCAGATGGATTTACTTAGTAAGTTTAGTGCCAATTCATTTGTTATGTATTTAAAAAATATAATAGGGTATGAAAAGTATATTGTTGAAAAGTACGAGGACTTTAAAGATGTAATATATTCTTTGTATGAAAAAATAATAGCATTGGCTATGAAAAATCCTGACATTAATGCTTTTATTAAAGCTTTAAGCAAAGAAAAAGAGAACCTTTTAAAGGATGAAAGCCTGATTAAATGCCCATATAAGCCTACGATTACCACTTATCACAGGTCAAAGGGCCTTGAATTTGATTGTGTGTTTTTGCCGGATGTAGTAAAAGGAAGGGTGCCTCCCGAAGTAAGCGAAATTACATGCAATATTGAAGAAGAAAGAAGACTTTTTTATGTAGCGATGACAAGAGCGAAAAAGAAATTAAAAATCTATACAATAAAAGATGAGAGAAGCGTTAACCACGTTCCCTCATCCTTTATAAGTGAATTTATTTAATTATTATTCTTCGTCAAATTCCAAATCATCAAGGTATTCATCAAACTTATCATATACAGCTTCAAGCTCTTCATCGCTTTCGATGTAAATAAGTTCGGGATCCTTATTTGGATCTGATTCATCCTCTTTATAACCGTAAAACCAGATGTCTTCACCTGCTGCATTTCCTTCATCGTCTAAAGGCTGCAAAGCAATGTAGTCTTTACCGTCAACGGTTAAAATAGTGACGATTGAACACACAACAGTGGTTCCGTCCTCCAAATCAAGAGATACGGTCATTTCCTCGTCCATCTCTTTTAAAAAATCATCTCTTTCAATATCACTCATAGTAGCTCCTTTAAGTATTTCTTTTGAGATGATTCTAAGATAAAAACAAAAAAATAGCAAGCACTCGCTAGGTGGCTTTCTTTGTGGTAGTATATTTATCAAGAAGTATTAATTCGGAAGGATAAACCTATGGATGTTTTTGTAAATAAGGCTTTATTTTGTGGCTTTGGTGTTAAAAAAGATAAAAAGAGCATGTATTTTTGCGCTTATTTGCCTTTCCTTAGAGTAGCATCCATAAATTTTTACGATATTAATTCAAAGAAGCCTGTATACAAGCTTGATTTAACCGAAGACATGTTTCTTGGAGATGTTCTTTGTATAAATGTGTCAGGGCTTGATTTTGATATGCTTTCTTACAGATATCAAACCGATGATAAGGAGTTTATAGACCCTTATTCAAAAGCGGTTGATTTAGAGGGTAACTTCTCCCTGTTTCAAAAAGAAAAGCCTTATAAAGATTTTGATAATGATAAAAATCCCAGAGTTTTCTATGAGGATTCCTACTTTTATTTAACAAGTGTTAAAGGAAGCACAATGCTTGATCCTAAGGCTTCAGGTAAAAAAGGCACCTTTAAAGCTTTAGAAAGTAAGTTAAGTTATTATAAAAAGCTTGGAGTCACGTCTATCGTTTTAATGCCTGTATATGAAGTATTAAAAAAGAAACTTGGCGATGAAAACTCAATTGAAAATCAAATATACAGTTATAAAGAAGATAAGAGCAAAGAGAATTTAAAGAAAAATTACTGGGGCTTTGGAGCGGGCTTACATTTTGCAATAAAGAAAGAGTATGTTTCATCGGATTATCCGGCTTTTGAATTTAAGCACTTTATAAAGACATATCATGACGCAGGCATGGAAATAATCTTAATGATGCAATATGAGAATGCGTCAAAAGATTATATTCTAAATTCTTTAAAGTACTATGTGACGGAATTTCATATTGATGGATTTAGACTGATTGGGCTAAACATTCCCATGGATGATATATTATCTGATCCGATGCTTAAAAAGACTAAAATCATTTACGATAACTATGATTTTAATTCATACGATGATAAGAGCGCTCTTAAATATAAAGTCCTTGCATCTTCAAACAATCTTTTTATGAACAGCGCAAGGAAGTTTTTAAAGAGCGATGAAGACATGGTTTCTTATTTAAGCTATGCCGTAAGGGAGAATTCAAGGTTTTATTCACCCCTTCGCTTTATTACAGATTTTTCAGGATTTTCATTATACGATCTGGTTTCTTTTAACGTTAAACACAATGAAGAAAACGGAGAAGATAATACAGACGGAACAGACTATAATTACAGCTGGAACTGCGGAATTGAGGGAGAGACTAAGAAAAAGAGTATTTTATCTCTTAGAAAACAGCAGGTAAGAAATGCTTTCCTTTTAATGATGCTTACCCAAGGCGCACCTTTAATAAAGGGTGGAGATGAGCTTTTAAATACTCAGTTTGGAAACAATAATCCATATTGTCAGGATAATGAAACAGGGTGGATTAAGTATAGAAAAGATAAAACTGCCTTGGATTTTTATAACTTTACAAAGAATTTAATTTCATTCAGAAAAAGGCATTCAATACTTCATCAGCCTAAGGAACTTATGCTTTTTGATTATATGTCCTGTAAATTCCCTGATGTTTCTTTCCACGGAAGGGAAGCCTTTAAAATGGATCAAACTCCGGTTTCAAGAGCCTTTGGAGTGTTATATTACGGAGACTATGCAAAGCAGTATAAGACAGAAAAAGAGGAATCGATTTACATAGTTTACAATATGTATTGGGAAGATTGTGAATTTGCTCTTCCGGAAATTAAGGCTAAAAAGCATTGGAGGCTTTTATACTCAAGCGATTTATCAACAGATGAGTCTTTTAAAGAAGATAAGGCCTTGATTGTTAAGGGTGATAAATACCTTGCAAAAAAGAGAAGCATTTCAATTTTAATTAACTAAATAATTAATTTAAACCGCCGTTTGTTTGGCGGTTTTTTCTTTTTACTAAACTTTTTGTTTAGAATATATATATTTTCTATTGCAATTTAAAATGGTTAATGTATAATTAAGTCGTTTGGTTTAGAAAAATCAATCCAAAAGTTTAGTATTAGGTAACTTCGAAAGGAGGTATCTCTTTGGATATAGGACATAAGATAAAACAATTAAGAATGCAAAAGAATTTGACTTTGGAAGAACTTGCTTCAAGATGTGAGCTTACCAAAGGTTTTCTTTCACAGCTTGAAAACGACATTTCTTCTCCGTCAATTTCCACACTTAATGACATCTTGGAGGCTTTGGGAAGTTCTTTACAGGAATTTTTCTCACAAGATGAAAAAAATGTTAAAACGGTTTTTCATGAAAGTGACTTTTTTGAGGATGAAAAGGATAGTTACTCAATAAGTTGGATCGTTCCAAACACTCAGAAAAACGATATGGAACCAATATTAATCACAATCCCTGAAAACGGTGAGTCCTTTGAAATGGCTCCTCACAGCGGTGAAGAGTTTGGATATGTGTTGGAAGGCAGTATCGTTTTGATGATTGGTGATAAAGGTCAGACGGTTAAAAAAGGTGAAACATTTTATTTACACGGAAAAGAGTTTCACAAGATTATAAATAAAAACAAGAAAACAGCTAAGGTGTTATGGGTATCCACACCGCCATCATTTTGATAAAGAGAGGAAAGAATAATGCGTAAATTAATTCAATTTCAAAACATTGTCAAAGAGTTTGACGGTCAATTGGTTTTAAAGGGAATTAACCTTGATATCTATGAAAACGAATTTGTAACCCTTCTTGGACCTTCAGGATGCGGTAAGACAACACTTTTAAGAATCCTTGGCGGTTTCCTTGAGCCTAACCAGGGATGCGTTATTTTCGATGACGTTGATATTACAAATATCCCTGCTTATAAAAGAGATTTAAATACAGTATTCCAAAAGTATGCTCTTTTCCCTCATATGAATGTATACGATAACATTGCTTTCGGACTTCGTATAAAGAAAGAACCTGAAGACATTATTGCTCAGAAGGTTGCCAGAATGCTTAAACTTGTTGGCCTTGAAGATTACGGTAACAGAGGCGTTAACGAAATGTCAGGCGGTCAGCAGCAAAGAGTAGCTATCGCAAGAGCCTTGGTTAATGAGCCTAAGGTTTTACTTCTTGATGAGCCTCTTGGAGCTCTTGATTTAAAGCTTAGAAAAGAAATGCAACATGAGCTTAAAAAGATTCAAAGAGAAGTGGGTATTACTTTCATATATGTAACCCATGACCAGGAAGAAGCCTTAACAATGTCTGATAAAATCGTTGTAATGAAGGCCGGGGAAATACAGCAAATCGGTACTCCCACAGATATTTACAATGAGCCTATAAACAGATATGTTGCTAACTTCATAGGAGAAAGCAATATTGTTGATGGTATCATGGCAGAAGATTACAAGGTTATTTTCGAAGATAAAACCTTTGAATGCGTTGATGCGGGATTTTCAAAGGATGAGCCTGTTGATGTGGTTATTCGTCCGGAAGATTTGGAAATTGTAGGCCCCAGATCAGGTAATTTAAAGGGAATTGTTAAGTCTGTTTTGTTTAAAGGCGTTCATTACGAAACTATCGTAGAGACTAAATCCGGTACAGGAATTACCGTTAAAATGAATGTTCACGACGATAAGCCTGTATTTAATGCTGAAGCCGGTGAAATGATGAGTGCCAACGACTTCTACATTGACCTTGATGACTTTAAAGAACTTACGGATGCATTTATTATTGACCATGCTGACTGTCAGGCATGGAATCCTGAAACAGAAGAGCGTATTTCAATCCAAAAGATTGAATATGAAGCAACTCCCGAATACGGCGCATATCCCGTTACATTCTATACAGCAAACGGAACAAATGTAACCGTAAATATGATAGTTGAAGAATCAAACAGAGTGGTTAACGCAGAATACGAAGAAGAAATATATGCGGTTAATTTCTTTAAAAACGTTGATGAAATTCAGGAAAGTATTGCTCTTGATACAGACTTAAAGACTTGGGCAAATGCGGTTGCTTACAGTTTGGAAGACGGTTCTCATGTAACGGTTACGGAAGTAATTTATGATTTTGATCCTGCAAACATTACTCCCGGTGTTTATAACGTTACATTCAGAACAGAAGGTTATGAGTATAAAGTTGATACCACTAAAGAAACACAGGTGGGAGACACCGTAGGCCTTAAGTTTACTCCTGAAGCTATTCATATAATGACTAAGCAGAATTTCTAAGGGAGGGCGTATGAAACAATTTAGAAAAATGGTTTATCCGTACCTTGTTTGGAGTACGATAATGATTGCCGTTCCTATGCTGCTTATTTTGCTTTATGCTTTCACAACGCAGGGAAATACGGTTACAAAGTTTTTGTTTACCTTTAAAAACTTTAAAAGATTCCTTACAGACACTACATTTTTAAATGTTTTGTATACGTCTTTAAGGATAGCGGTTGAAACAACCGTAATTTGCATAATACTTGGATACCCCACAGCATATGTTATTGCTAAGTTTTCAGAAAAGGCTAAGCTTCGCTGGGTGCTTGTAATAACACTTCCCACATGGATAAACATGTTGGTTAGAACCTATGCCTGGACCGGTATTTTACAGGATGACGGTGTAATAAATTCATTTTTATCCATATTTAAAATTGGCCCGATTCCTCTTATCTATACAGATTTTGCCGTTATATTAGGTATGGTTTATAACTTTTTACCTTTTATGATAATTCAGATCTATACTTCTTTAACCAAAATGGATTATTCCTTAAAAGAAGCGGCAAACGATCTTGGTGCAGGCCCTGCGAAGACATTTTTAAAGATTACACTTCCTTTATCGATGCCCGGAGTTATAAGCGGAATTACCCTTGTGTTCTTGCCTGCGGTATCAAGCTTCTGTATTCCCAGAATGCTTGGCGGCGGAAGCTATGTTATGGTTGGAACAATCATTGAGTCACAGTTCTTAACGGCCGGTGACTGGAATTTTGGTAGTGCGATTTCTTTGATAATGGCTATCATTATTATGATTTCTATGTACATTACAAAGAAAGTTGACAAGGGAGAAAAAGTGGAAGGAGCTAGCGTATGAGTAAGAAAAAACGAATCGGTTCCAAAATCTTTTTAGGTATTATAGTGCTTTTTCTTTATGCACCGATTATTTATACTATGGTTTTCTCTTTTAACGAGGGAAAATCACTTACAAAGTTTTCAGGATTTTCTTTTAAGTGGTATGAAAAAATGTTTTCAAACGACACCATGATGGAAGCATTATTCTATACAATTATTGTTGCTATACTTGCAACCATTATTTCGACACTTGTGGGAACTGTTACAGCAATAGGCTTATCTAAATCAAGAAAAGCCATTAAGAATGTTGTTGAGCAGGTAAATCAGCTTCCCATAATGAATCCTGAAATCGTTACGGCTATCGGTCTTTTAATGCTGTTTAGCTTTATACATTTTGAAAAAGGTTTCTTTACAATGTTACTGGCACACATTATGTTCTGTATTCCTTATGTAATACTTAGCGTAATGCCAAAGCTTCGTACCCTTAATCCAAACCTTGCGGAAGCCGCCATGGATTTGGGCGCCACTCCCTGGCAGGCTTTAACAAAGGTAATAGTGCCCGAGTGTATGCCGGGTATTATCTCAGGTGCTTTAATAGCATTTACAATGTCATTTGATGACTTTGTAATTTCTTACTTTGTTACAGGTAACGGCGTAAGTAATATTTCAATTTTGGTTTATACAGAATCAAGACGAATCAACCCTTCGATAAATGCTTTATCAACAATCATAGTTGTGATAATTACGGTTTCACTGCTTTTGGTTAATATTATTCCGTCTTTGGCTTCAAAAAAGAAGAGTAAAGTCGAAGCGATAAAAGAAGAAAATATTAAATAGGAGGATATATAAATGAAGAAGAAAGGATTAGCGCTTGTCTTAATGCTTTTTGTTTTGGCGGCATTAAGTTTAAGTGGATGCGGCAGCAAGGAAAAGTTAAAGATTTACCTTCCCGGTGAATATATGAGCGATGACTTGGTTCCAAATTTTGAAAAACTTTATGATGTAGAAGTTGATGTTGAATTGTTTGACTCAAATGAAATGATGTACACAAAGATTATGGCCGGGGATACATATGATGTTTTGATTCCTTCAGACTACATGATCGAAAGACTTATCAAAGAAGATTATCTTCAGAAGATTGATATTTCAAAGATTACAAACTTTTCAAGTATCACACCTGCTTTAAAGGAAGCTCCTTATAATCTCTTTGACCCCGATAATTCTTATTCTGTTCCTTATTTCTGGGGTACTGTTGGAATTATCTACAACACAAAGAACGTTCCTTTTGAAAAGATTCAAAGCGAAGAATTTGAAATCTTCAGAGATACGGATTTTGCAGGTAAGATTTATTTTTATGACAGTGAGAGAGATGCTTTCATGATTCCTTTTAAGTCTTTGGGATATTCAATGAATACTTCAAACGAAGATGAAATCATGGATGCATATAACTGGCTTGTTGATGTAAACACCACCATGGATCCCATAACCGTTACGGATGACGTAATCGATGGTATGGCTCAGGGAAGAAAAGACTTGGCTATTGTTTACAGCGGTGATGCAGCTTATGTTCTTTCAGAAAACGAAGACATGAGCTATTACACACCTTCATGTGGTACAAATGTATGGGTTGATGCAATGGTTATTCCTAAGAATGCTTCAAATCCTGATTTGGCTCACAAGTTTATTGACTATGTAATAAGCTACGATGTTGCTTTGGATAATACAGAAGCTGTAGGATATGCATCTGTAAACAAAGATGTACTTGATACTGTAACCGCTCCCGGAGGATTATATGACGGTAATGAAGCATATCTTCCAAGAACAGGTTATGAAAAAGACGAAGTGTTTAACGACAATGAGTTTTTAAGAAAAAAACTTTCAGAACTTTGGATTAAGGCTAAGGCTGCAAGATAAAGAAAAAAGCATGTGCAATATTGCACATGCTTTTTATTTTACTTATTTTCGGTTTCTTCAAGCTTATGGAAGATAATGCAGTTTGGCTTCTTACATTTTAATGCGGGACCGTTCATTACGATTGTTTTCTTTTCAAGGTCTACATTAAAGAATGTAAGAGAATCGGATTCGTGATTGCATGAAACCAGATGCTTATTATCAGGGAATAGGGCAGCATCCTTTGGATACTCGCCGCTTATAGGTAAGCAAAGAAGCTTATCAAGGGTTCCGTCCGATTTGATCTTATAAAGACATACACTGTTATCGCCTGCATTTGAAGCAACTATGTATTTAAAGTCTGCAGATATATTCAAAGCACTGGCTGCATTTCCGGAAGCATGATACTCATTTAAAGTTGAAATGGTCTGTGTCTTTTCAAAATTGGGAGTATCGGAGTTTGTTTCCGAATAATCATATACATCAATATAGTTCTTTAATTCATGAATGATGTATAAGTGTTTACCGTCTTTTGAAAACTTAAGATGTCTTGGAGCTGAATCCTGTTCCGAACGAATTATATCCATTAACTTAAGTTTTCCTGTTTTGTGGTCGAGATAATAGATGTTAACATGATCCATACCAAGGTCTGCGGCCAATAGAAATTTATCGTCACGAGTCATCTTTACACAGTTAACATGAGGACGGAAGTTTCTTTCAGAAACTGTGCCCATGCCTTTTAAATATATTTCATCGGTGATTTCACCGATTGAACCGTTTGGCTTTATTTTTAATGCGGTTATTTTACCGTCGTGGTAACCTGCCACAAACAAGAATTTATCGTCATAGGAAGTGGAGAGATAACAGCCTCTCATTCCGTTAATGGATTGAACATTCAGTTTTTTTAAACTACCATCGGGCTTAACCTCAAAACTTTCAACGCCCATATCTGTAATTGAGTAAAGAAATTTTTGATTATGGGAAATAGTAATGTATGAAGAGTTTGAAACTTCGACTCTGGACTTTTCATTAAAACGACCTTTTTTCATGTCCACATCGTAAATTGAGATACCGTATTTGTCGTCCTGAGTGTAGCTTGAAACATAAGCAACGTATTTACTCATTTTTTCTCCTTTAAAAATAAATAAATTCTTGATAAAAGAACTTGTCTTTACATTTTATTATATCAGTTTTTAAAAAAATAGTATTAACAAAGCTTAATTTATCAATAAAGATGATAGCACAAAATAAAGCAAAAAAACAGAAAAGTAAGTGTACTTTTAAACAATATGTGGTATAGTTTATTTGTAAAAGGTACACGGGGTTTTGGACGTTTTTTATCGGAGTGGTCTACGGTGAAACGGACATTTAAAGAGAAAGCAGTCAGTAGTGCTGCAAAGATTACAAGAAAATATAGATTGTTAAAACCTATAATATTTCTGGGGCTGGGTATAGTGCTGGGATTTTTTGGTATTGGAAAATATTTTTATTCAAACGGAAAAAGATATATCACATTGGGAATCTGCGTACTTTTCTTTTTGATGAGTTCAAGTTTTGCAACTCCCGATCAGGCTGATGATAATGAAATATATCTTTCAAACATTTCCGCTGACGAAGTAAACATATACGACACTGATGTGTCACTTGATGCCGGTGACTTTATTGATACCGATTCTACCGAAGAGGTTGCACCTGATGCAGTAGTGGATGATGAAGTCATTGTTTCCGGTGATTTGTTTACATTTGAAGAAGAAAAGCAGTTAGAGAGTACAGAAAATATTGATAAGTTTACTATAGATGATTTGTATGCGGATGCAATTCTTTCGGATTCCTCTGCATCATCAGATACATCTTTAAACGGCTTTGACAAAGATGCGTGGTACATGATTTTGGTTAATAAGACTCATCCTGTACCCGATGATTATGAAGTTAAGTTAACTAATCTTAAAGGCGACATGAAGTGCGATGAAAGAGTGCTTGAACCTTTAAAGGATATGCTTAACGGAGCCAAGGACGACGGAATCGATTTGATTGTATGTTCTCCTTACAGAGACTATCAGCTTCAGGAAAGACTGTTTTTAAGAAAGATTAATGCCTACATGGATTTGGGTATGTCTTATCTTGAAAGTTACAAGCTTGCGGCGCAGAAGGTTATAATGCCCGGTGCCAGTGAACATCAGCTTGGCATTGCGTTTGATATAGTAGTTAATTACCATGCGGTTTTAGACTACGAATTTGGTGATACACCTGCCGGAAAGTGGCTTATTGAGAATTGTGCCGATTATGGCTTTATATTAAGATATCCAAGAGGTAAGGAAGAAATTACCGGTATCGAATATGAGCCTTGGCATTTTAGATATGTTGGTAAAGATGCTGCCACATATATCATGGAAAACGGATTAACTCTTGAAGAGTTTCTTGATGATTTATAAGCTAAATTAATTAGGTACCGGCATTTTGCAATTCAGAATGCAGAATGTCGGTTCTTTTATGTTTAAAGGGAAAGAATATGAGTAAGCAATATGAAATTTTAAAACAGGAAGGTGAAGCTAAAAGAGCGGTATTTCATACCGTTCACGGTGATATTCAGACACCTGTTTTTATGAATGTAGGTACGGTTGCCGCAATTAAGGGAGCAGTTTCCACAGTTGATTTAAAAGAAATCGGTTGTCAGGTAGAACTGTCAAACACCTATCATTTACATGTAAGGCCGGGAGATAGGCTCATTCATGATTTGGGCGGTCTTCATAAGTTTATGAATTGGGACAGACCAATCTTGACAGATTCCGGCGGATTCCAGGTGTTTTCTTTGGCAGGACTTCGTAAGATTAAAGAAGAAGGTGTGACATTTCATTCTCACGTAGACGGACGTATTATTTTTATGGGCCCTGAAGAGAGCATGCAGATTCAGTCAAATCTTGGATCTACAATTGCCATGGCCTTTGATGAATGCCCTTCAAGTGTTGCGGAAAGAAAATATGTGGAAGATTCCGTTGCAAGAACCACAAGGTGGCTTGAGAGATGCAAAAAAGAAATGGCACGCTTAAATTCCTTGGAAGATACCGTAAATAAGAAGCAGATGCTTTTTGGTATTAATCAGGGTGCTGTTTATGATGATATAAGAATTGAACATGCAAAACGTATTTCCGAAATGGATTTGGACGGATATGCGGTTGGTGGACTTGCCGTAGGCGAGACTCACGAAGAAATGTACAGGATTTTGGAATCAACTGTTCCTTATTTACCTAAAGATAAGCCTACTTATTTAATGGGTGTGGGAACTCCTGCAAATATCTTAGAAGGCGTTGAAAGAGGCATAGATTTCTTTGACTGTGTTTACCCTTCAAGAAACGGACGTCACGGACATGTTTACACTAACTTTGGAAAGCTAAACCTTTTTAATGAAAAATATGAAAAGGATATGCGTCCCATAGAAGAAGGCTGTAATTGCCCTGCATGCAGAATGTATTCAAGAGCATATATACGACATTTATTAAAAGCAAAAGAAATGCTTGGAATGAGACTTTGTGTTCTTCATAATCTGTATTTTTACAACACTATGATGGCTGAGATCAGAGAAGCCTTAGATAATGGAAATTTTATAAATTATAAGAAAGCTAAACTTGACAGTATGGCTTCTGCAAAGGTATGATTATTTTTGCGGATTTAATTAGTTTCGGAGGAAAAAATATAATGAATTTATTATTAGCAGCAGCTGCTCAGCCTGTTGAAGGACCTGCAGCGATTATCTCAATGCTTGTTCCCTTTTTAATTCTCGGAGTTTTCTTTTATTTCTTTATAATGAGACCTCAGAAGAAAGAGCAGAAGCGTATGAACGCTATGCTTAATGATATGGCAATCGGCGATTGCGTGCTTACAAGCAGCGGATTTTACGGTACAGTTATTGATATTACAGATGATACGGTTATCGTTGAGTTTGGTAACAATAAAAACTGTCGTATTCCCATGCAGAAGAGTGCCATCACTCAGGTTGAAAAAGCTGAACAGTAATTATTTGCAAATTTCCCCCTGCATTTTTGCAGGGGGTTTTGTGTATCTTTATTAATCCCAAAGCTCTTTTAATTGCTTGAAATTTATTTGAATATGTAATAATATTAATTTCATACTGTACTACGTTAAAATCTTAAAATAAAGGAGTATGTATGAAGTACAACATTACATGCATTCCCGGAGACGGAATCGGTCCCGAGATAGTCGCACAAGCAAAAGTCGTTCTTGACAAAATTTCTGAAAAGTATAATCACGAATTCGTTTATAAAGATATATTAATGGGTGGAGCTTCAATTGATGCTTGCGGAGTGCCCCTAACTGATGAAGCCATTAATGATGCAAAAGGCGCAGATGCTGTATTGATGGGTTCAATCGGCGGAGACCCTAACACATCACCCTGGTATAAGCTTGATGCTAAGTTAAGACCTGAAGCAGGCTTACTTAAATTAAGAAAGGAACTTAAACTTTTTGCTAATTTAAGACCTGCATATTTATATAAGGAATTATCCGATGCATGTGTTTTGAAAAAAGAAACCGGTGAAAACGGATTTGACCTTATAATAGTAAGAGAACTTACAGGCGGATTGTATTTTGGCGACAGGTCAACTACCGTAGTTAACGGAGTAAGAACAGCCATTGATACATTAAAATACGATGAAAACGAAATAAGACGTATTGCCATAAAGGCTTTTGAAATAGCTAAGAAAAGAAGAAATAAACTGACAAGTGTCGATAAAGCAAACGTTCTTGATTCATCAAGACTTTGGAGAGCGGTTGTAAATGAAGTATCAAAGGACTATCCTGAAGTAAAGCTTGAACATATGCTTGTTGATAACTGCGCAATGCAGCTTGTTAAGGATCCCGCTCAATTCGATGTTGTATTAACCGAGAATATGTTTGGAGATATTTTATCCGATGAAGCAAGTATGATTACAGGTTCGATCGGAATGCTTTCTTCGGCAAGTTTAAATGACACTAAATTTGGGCTCTATGAGCCAAGCCATGGCTCAGCTCCGGATATTGCGGGTAAAGACCTTGCAAATCCCATTGCCACGATTTTATCTGCTGCAATGATGCTTAGATATTCACTTGATTTAACAAAGGAAGCAGACGCAATTGAAGCAGCTGTTGAAAAGGTTTTAAAAGAAGGATACAGAACTCAAGATATATATACGGAAGGAACTAAAAAAGTCGGTTGTAAAGAAATGGGTAAATTAATTGCCGACTTTATCTAGGAGGAATCATATGATAAGCGATAATGTAAAATGCGGCACCCAGCAGGCTCCGCACAGAAGTCTTTTTAATGCCCTGGGATTTACTGAAGAAGAAAGAAAGAGACCAATGATTGGTATTGTTTCTTCTTATAATGAAATCGTTCCCGGACACATGAATCTTGATAAGATTGTGGAGGCTGTTAAGCTTGGCGTTGCAATGGGTGGCGGCACCCCTGTAGTATTTCCTGCCATTGCTGTTTGTGACGGTATTGCAATGGGCCATATAGGAATGAAATACTCATTGGTTACAAGAGACCTTATTGCGGATTCGACAGAGTGTATGGCTATAGCTCATCAGTTTGACGGCCTTGTTATGGTTCCTAACTGTGATAAGAATGTTCCCGGATTACTTATGGCTGCTGCCAGATTAAATATCCCTACAATATTTGTTTCCGGCGGTCCTATGCTGGCAGGACATGTAAAGGGTCAAAAGAGAAGCCTTTCATCTATGTTTGAAGCAGTAGGAGCCGTTGCCGCAAACAAAATGACAATGGAAGATTTGTGTGAATTTGAAGAAAAGGTTTGCCCTACATGCGGTTCCTGCTCGGGTATGTATACCGCAAACTCCATGAACTGTTTGACCGAAGCTTTAGGTATGGGACTTAGAGGAAACGGTACAATTCCTGCAGTATACTCAGAAAGAATAAGACTTGCAAAGCATGCGGGCATGCAAATTGTAGAGCTTGTAAATAAAAACATCAGACCAAGAGATATCATGACAAAAGAAGCATTTACAAATGCTTTGATTACTGACATGGCTCTTGGATGTTCCACAAATTCAATGCTTCATTTGCCTGCAATCGCAAACGAAGCGGGAGTTAAGCTTAACTTAGAAATAGCAAACGATTTATCTAAGAAGACTCCCAACCTTTGCCATTTGGCACCTGCAGGTCCTACATATATGGAAGACTTAAATGAAGCAGGTGGCGTATATGCGGTATTAAAGGAGCTATCTAAGAAAAATCTTCTTAACCTTGATGTAATGACTGTTTCAGGAAAGACAATGGGAGAAAACATTGCTAATGCCGTAAACAAGAATCCTGAGGTTATTAGAACAATAGATAATCCTTACAGCCCTACAGGCGGTATTGCTGTCCTTAAAGGTAATCTTGCACCTAACGGAAGCGTGGTTAAGCGTTCTGCAGTTGTTCCTGAAATGATGGAGCACACAGGCCCTGCTAGAGTATTTGATTCTGAAGAAGATGCAATCGCTGCAATTAAAGGCGGAAAGATTGTTAAAGGTGATGTTGTCGTTATTCGTTATGAAGGCCCTAAAGGTGGCCCCGGCATGAGAGAAATGCTTAATCCTACCTCTGCAATTGCAGGTATGGGACTTGGAGAGAGCGTTGCTTTAATAACAGACGGCAGATTCTCAGGTGCATCAAGAGGCGCTTCAATCGGACATGTTTCTCCCGAAGCATATGCGGGAGGCCCTATTTCATTAGTTCAAGAAGGGGACATGATCCACATTGATATAAACAATTACTTAATTGAACTTTTGGTTGATGATGATACTTTGAAATCAAGAAAAGAAAACTTTGTTCCTAAGAAAGCAAAGGAAGTTACAGGTTATCTTGCAAGATACAGAGAACTTGTTACAGATGCTTCTATGGGTGCAATCTTACAGGTTCCAAATAAAAACTAAGTGAGGGTTAATAATGATACTTACAGGCGCGGAAATCGTAATTGAATGTTTGAAAGAACAAGGTGTAGACACTGTTTTCGGATATCCGGGAGGTACCATTTTAAATGTATATGATGCTTTGTATTCACACAGTGAAATAAAGCATATTCTTACAAGCCATGAACAGGGCGCTTCACATGCTGCAGACGGTTATGCAAGATCTACAGGCAAGGTGGGCGTTTGTATGGCTACATCAGGTCCCGGTGCTACAAACCTTGTAACAGGAATTGCAACGGCATACATGGATTCGGTTCCCATGGTTGCCATCACTGCAAACGTTGTTTTGTCCTGGCTTGGAAAGGATACATTCCAGGAAGTTGATATTGCAGGGGTTGTTATGCCTATTACTAAGCACAGTTACATTGTTAAAGATGTAAAAGACCTTGCAAACACAATAAGAAAAGCATTTAAGATAGCTAAAAGCGGAAGACCCGGTCCCGTACTTGTGGATATTACAAAGGATGTTACCGCAGCAAAGTGTGAGTACAGTAAGGTTACTCCGGAACCTATTGAAAGAAAGAATAAGTTTGATGAAGAAGATGTAAATCGTGTTGTTAAGCTTATTCAGGCTTCAAAGAAACCCTTTATCTATGTAGGAGGAGGCGCAATTGCAAGTGATGCCACAAAAGAAGTGGCTAAATTTGCCGATTTAATCGATGCTCCCGTTTGCGATACATTAATGGGTAAAGGAGCCTTTGATTCATATTCTGAAAGATACACAGGAATGATTGGTATGCATGGCACCAAAGCCTCCAATTTGGGCGTAAGTGACTGCGATTTACTTATTGCTTTGGGTGCAAGATTTTCAGACCGTGTTGTAGGTAATGTAAAGACCTTTGCATCAAAGGCAAAGGTTATACATTTTGATATTGATGCAGCTGAAATCGATAAAAATATTAAAACAAAAGCAAGTATTGTTGGCGATTTAAAAGATGCCCTTAATGCCGTAATGGAAAAGCTTACTCAACAGTCTCATCCAGAATGGATGGAATTTGTTTGTGATTTAAAGAAGAAGTATCCCTTAAATTATGATAAGAGTAAACTTACCTGTCCATTCATTATGGAAGAAACCGATAAGGTTACAAAGGGTGATGCTATTATCACAACAGACGTTGGTCAGCATCAGATTTGGGCTTCTCAATACTATCACTACACAAAGCCCAGAACATTCCTTTCTTCCGGCGGTCTTGGAACTATGGGATACGGCTTGGGAGCATGTATAGGAGCAAAAGTAGCTAACCCTGATAAGATATGTATAAACATTGCAGGGGATGGATGCTTCAGAATGAACATGAACGAGCTTGCAACGGCTTCAAGATTTGATATTCCCATTATTCAGATCATTATTAATAACCATGTTCTTGGTATGGTCAGACAGTGGCAGACCCTTTTCTATGAAGGAAGGTATTCTCAAACCGTTTTAAACGATAAGGTGGATTTTTGTGCAGTTTCCAAAGGCCTTGGTTGTGAAGCTGTTAAAGTTACAAAGAAAGAGGAGTTTGCTCCTGCATTAAAGAAAGCTATTGAAAGCAAGAAACCATATGTGATTGAATGCGTCATTAATGAGGATGATAAGGTATTTCCTATGGTACCGGGCGGTTCACCTTTAAGTGATGTATTTGATGAAAGTGATTTGAAAAAATAAAAGAGAGAATTAGATGAAGGGGAAACTGATTAATTTTTTCGTGGTATTTTTGTGTACCTGTTTAGCCCTGGCAATCATATTTGTTTTCTTTGTTACCTTCTACTATAACGACGGATTTACTTATGATACATGGGTAAACGGAGTTTATTGCACGGGTAAAAGCATAGACGAAGTAAATGATAAGCTTAAGCAGGATTTTGACGTAGATTATGTCACCATTACATCAAATTATCACGATGAAGAAAAGATTTACCTAAATTCAATTGATGCAAAGGTTGATTACAAGAAGGCTTTACTGGACATTAAACGTAAGCAAAACAGTTTTGGATGGATAAAGAAACTGTTTTCTTATGGCGCAGATAATTTGACTATAAAGCCAAAGGTTTCTTTCAATGAAACTAAGCTTGATAAAGAAGTTTCTTCGTTAGGCGTTGTTAAAGATTATTCTGAAGATGTACCGCAAATCTTAGAAATTCGATATTCACCCGATGAAGGATATTATCTTTTTGATGGTACAAACGAAGAATTAAATAAAAAAGATGTAATAAAGGCCATAGAAGATGCATTCGAAAATGATTTTAAGGTTTCTTTGGATGACTCTCTTTTTAAAGAAAGAAAGCCTTCAAAAGAGATGATTGAAACCAAAAAGGTCTGGGATGATGCATTAAAGTTCTTTGATTTAGGATTGGTTTATGATATGGGAAAAGAAAAGATTTCCATAGATAAGCCTATTTTAAGTAAGTTTATTATCTTCGATGAAAAAACCGGTGATTTTGTAAGAACTGAAGATAACGGTTTTTATATTGATGATGGTAAGGCCCTTGAATACATCGACGGCCTTTGTGATTTATACGATACTTACCAAAAGCCCAGAGTAATAACCACTCATCTTGGGGAAGAAAAGACGATAAATAAGTCTACCTATGGCACAAAGCTTAATAAGAAGGCTGAGGAAGCTTATTTCTTGCAGGCTTTAAAAGAAAGAAAACGTGAGGTTCATGTCCCTGCTTATCTTTATGAAGGATATGTAAGAGGGCTTGACGATATCGGTGATACTTTAATTGAAGTAGATTTAACCAGACAGCTTCTTTACTATATTGAAAACGGCGAAGTAAAAATGACCTGTGATGTTGTAACGGGAAAGCCTTCTGCCGGAAGAGCCACCCCTGAGATGGTTACCTATGTAAACAGGAAAAGAAGGAAGACAGTTCTTCGTGGAGAAGATTATGCATCCTTTGTTGAATATTGGATAGCAATTTATTCAACCACTATAGGCCTTCATGATGCCAGCTGGCAAAAGGAATTCGGGGGCGAAAGATATCTTACCCACGGTTCAAGAGGCTGTATAAATATGCGCCTTAATGATGTTAAAACTTTATATGATATCGTAGAAGTAGGTTTGCCTGTACTTGTTTACAAATAGGAGATTGAATAAAAATTCATTTACTGTTTGACTTTAATGCGGTAAAGGATTATTATACATATTAAAATAGTTTCTAGGAGGAAGAAAGAAGTGTCCAGAGTCTTTAATTTTTCAGCCGGTCCGGCTATGATGCCACTTCCGGTATTGAAAGAAATTCAGGCAGAGTTGTTAGATTATAACGGAAGCGGAATGAGCGTAATGGAGATGTCTCATCGATCTAAAGTCTTTCAGACAATCGCAGACGAAGCCGAAAAAGATTTACGCGAATTAATGAATATTCCCGATAATTACAAGGTATTATTCATTCAGGGCGGAGCGACATTACAGTTTTCGATGATTCCTATTAACCTTTGCAAAAACGGTGTGTTTGATTACATTGTTACAGGTGCCTGGTCTAAAAAGGCAGCTACCGAAGCAAAGAAGTTTGGTAAGGTAAACATTGTGGCTACAAGCCAGGATAAAAACTTTAGTTATATTCCCGATTGCAGTGACTTGCCTATTGATGATGATGCTGATTACGTTTACATTTGCGAAAATGAAACAATACACGGAACTACATTTAAAAAACTTCCGAACACCAAGGGTAAAATCCTTGTGGCGGATCAGTCATCCATGTTTTTATCAAAGCCTTGCAACGTAAAAGATTACGGAATGATTTATGCAGGTGTTCAAAAGAACGTAGGTCCCGCAGGTCTTTCAATCGTTATTATCAGAGAGGACTTGATTAAGTCAGATTTACCGGAAAATACTCCTGTATATCTTAGATACGATACACATTCAGAAAACGGTTCTATGTACAATACCCCCAACTGTTGGGCTATTTACGTATGCGGCAAGGTGTTTAAGTATTTAAAGAGCTTAGGCGGCCTTGAAGCCATGAATAAAATAAACGAAGAAAAAGCGGCTGTTTTATACGATTTTCTTGATAACAGTAAGATGTTTAACGGAACGGTTGAAAAAGAATACCGCTCATTAATGAATGTGCCTTTTGTTACAAGCAGCGCTGAAAGCGATGCAGCTGTAGTTGCAGCAACAAAGGCCGCAGGATTTGATAACCTTAAAGGACATAAGAGTGTAGGCGGATTAAGAGCTTCTATCTATAATGCAATGCCTATCGAAGGGGTTAAAGCTTTGGTTGATTTCTTAACCAAATATGAAAAGGAGAATGGATGATGTTTAAGTATGCTTGCTTAAATCCTATAGCATCTGTCGGTTTAAAAAACTTTAACGAAAATTTTGCTAAAACAGAAGATGTAAACGATGCTGAAGGAATTCTTGTTAGAAGTGCTGTAATGCATGATATGGAGTTTTCAGACAAGCTTCTTTGTGTAGCAAGAGCGGGAGCAGGGGTTAACAATATTCCTCTTGATACACTTGCAAAAAAGGGTGTTGTTGTATTTAATACTCCCGGTGCCAATGCAAACGGTGTAAAAGAACTTGCGATTTGTGCAATGCTTCTTGCTTCCCGTGATGTTATCGGAGGTATTGATTTTGTAAAAGAAATTAAAACTGATGAAAATGTTTCAAAGCTTGTTGAAAAAGGCAAAGGCAAATATGCCGGAACCGAGCTTATGGGAAAGAAACTTGGTATCATAGGTCTTGGTGCCATCGGTGGTCCTTTAGCTAATGCCGCAAGACATTTGGGCATGGATGTTTACGGATGCGACCCTTATATTTCAATTGATGCAGCATGGAACCTTTCAAGAGACATTCATCATGTTAAGACAAGAGAAGAAATCTTTTCAAAGTGTGATTACATTTCTGTTCATGTTCCGCTTATTGAAAGCGATGATCCTAACGTAAACACAAAGAAAATGATCAATAAAGATACAATTGCAATGATGAAAAAAGGTGTTATCATTTTGAATCTTGCAAGAGATTTGCTTGTTGACGATGATGCAATGGAAGAAGCATTGAAGTCAGGTAAGGTAAGAAAATACGTTACAGACTTCCCCAACACAAAGACTGCAGGCATGGACGGAGTAATCGCCATTCCTCATCTTGGAGCTTCAACAGAAGAATCTGAAGATAATTGTGCTAAGATGGCAGTTAATGAAATGATTAACTACTTAGAAAACGGTAATATTTCAAACAGTGTAAATTACCCTAATCTTGATATGGGTATTTGCGATCAGGTTGGACGTATTGCTATTTTCCATAAGAATGTTGCAAATATGATTTCTCAGTTTACTTCAGCAATCGGTGATCATAACATAAACATTTCAAATCTTTCAAATAAGTCAAGAGGAGAAGTGGCCTACACAATGTTTGACATTGAAGACAGAGCTTCAGAAGACTTAATTAAGAGACTTGAATCAATCGACGGAGTATTTAAAGTTAGAGTAGTAAAATAAAATTAAAGCTGTGGCAATTGCCACAGCTTTTTTATTAGAATTGTTCAAATGACATCGGGTCTCCGTATTTTGTCATATCACCCATTGTGCTTTGGAATTTCTTTTCACTTTCCAAACCTGCATTTGATGCTTCGTCCATATACTCAATAAAGATATCTTCAATAGGCTTATTTAATTCTTTAGAAAGTTCTTCCATAATAGGCTTTAACTTTTCAAGCTGATAAGAAATTTGAACTTTTTGAGGGTCGATACCGTCTAAAACTTTATCGGCATAGGCACTTACTTTTTCGAAAATGTATTTTGATTTGTTTTCCATATTATTTCCTCCGAATATTACATCTAATATAACACCATTTTCTTGTTTGAGGAATAAAACTTTGATAAAATTACTATAAGTTCTATATTTTAATAAAGGGGTGAAAATATGGACAATAAACTATATAAGCTTATGAATTGGCCGGAGATTGAATCTATAATCTATTCGGAGTGCGATTCTCCGCAGGATATTCTCGGTATGCACACCGTGGGCCAAAATCAATTGGTACAGGCATTCTTTCCAAATGCCGAGTACGTTAATGTTCTGAATCTTTCCGATGATAAAACATATCATATGGAAAAGGTCGATGAGGAAGGTTTCTTTGCTTGCCTTATTCCCTCAAAAAAATCCTTTAAACATGAATATATAATCGAAGATAAAAACGGAGAAGTTTCAAACTCGCCGGAAGTTTATGATATTATTCCACAGTTTTGGCTAAGCCTTCTTGATAGATTTAAAGAAGGTACCCTTTATGATTCTTACAGATATTTTGGGGCTCATGTAACGGAAATTAAAGGTGTTCTTGGGACGAGCTTTTTTGTATATGCGCCCAATGCCGTAAGAGTAAGTGTCGTTGGTGATTTTAATGATTGGGACGGTCGCGTTAATCCCATGTGTAAAATAAATGATTGCGGCATTTATGCATTGTTTATTCCGGAGTTATCCCAGGGGCACTTGTACAAGTATGAGATAAAGCTTCGTAACGGGCTTACGTTTTTAAAAAGAGATCCTTATGCCTTTTCGATTGAAAAAGGTGATAATGACGCCTCAGTAATTTCTTTGGACTTTGAATACGAAAATGCAAAGTATAAAAGAAACAAGCAGCCCCAAAACTTAAGTATTTTAAGCTTGTCCTTAGAGGATTATTTAAAGGAAGATGGTTTATTAGATTCTAAATCAATACTTAATTATGTTAAAAAATCAGGCTTTAACGCTGTTTTGACGGATGATTTAAGCTTTTGTAAAAAGATAGTTACAAAGTACGGAAAGCCGTCACTTTATAGCTTGTCTCCTAAGTTAAGTGTAAATGATCTTGAAACCTTGATTGATTCCTTACATAAAGAAAACATAAGCGTATTTACCACTATTGATTTAAGTGGCTTTATTCCCGATGATTGCGGTTTAAGAGGTTTTGACGGAAGCAAGATTTATGAATACGATGATAGGGAAATTGATTTAACTTTATCCTTTAATTTTGATAATCCGTATGTAAGAAATTATCTTTTAAGTTTATGCGATTATTACGTTAAGCGCTTTGACTTAGATGGTCTTTGCATAGGCGGAATCGATAGAATCCTTTATCTTGATTACAAGAGAAATGACGGGGAATGGTCTGCCAATATGTATGGCACAAATGAAAACCTTGGCGGCGTGGAGTTTTTAAAGCACTTAAATTCCATTATGCATAAAAGGTATTCAAACATTTGCATGATTGCAAAGGATTCTTTAGTTTCTGATAATCTTACAAAGGATTTATCCGACTTTGGAATCGGTTTTGATTATAAGCTTCATACAGGATTTACCAAAGAAGCCATTACATATTTTCACTATGATTTAAATGAGAGAAAAGAGCATTACAACGAACTCTTTGAATTAACTATAGGTATGTATTGTGAAAAGCACATACTTCCCATTCTTAATTCTCAAATCGGATGCGAAAGAGAAAGCATTTATTCCTTCTTCTCAGGTATTGAAGAAGATAAGGCAAGTAATTTAAGATTGCTTCTTTCTTTAATATATTTACTTCCGGGAAGAAAGTGCCTTCCGCTTTTTAAGGATGCAGATGAAAAACTTGAAGCTTTCTTTGAATTCTTAAATTCATTTTACTTTGAAAATGAGTTTGATGATGAAGACTCCGAAGCCTTTGATTGGGTTGACTTTGCAGATTCAAATCATGACGTAATATCATTTGTAAGAAAGGCCAAGGATAAAGAGTACCTGGTTGTTATGAATTTTTCTGATGCAACCTTTAAGCGTGGCATCGAAGTAAAAGAAGGCCTGTACAAGGAAGTATTTTCTTCATCCCTTTCTAAGTTTGGAGGAAATGAAAGATTGTCTTCCAAATTAAAAGAAACCAAGGTTAAAAAGGGCAATGCGGGTAAGCGTGAAATAACATTAAACTTAAATCCTTTATGCGCATATGTGTACGAAAAAACACCTTGCCAAAAATGAGTTATCAACTTATAATTACTTTTGTTGCATATAAGTGCAGGCTTCCGTGGCTCAGCTGGTAGAGCAACGCATTCGTAATGCGTAGGTCGCCGGTTCGAATCCGGCCGGGAGCTTAAAAGCAGTCGATTATCGGCTGCTTTTTTGTTTTATTTTTTGTGTTTTCAGAAGAATAATATATGCTGATATGTACGCGCTGTACGGACATATGGTCATTACAGAGAGAAAATTCTCTTTTTCATGGTTTTTTTTAGTAATTATTGAAAGCTTTTTTGGTTGATGGTTACGCTTTACTGTGCTAAAATTAGATTTAACTTTAGAAGAAAACTTGGAGATAAAAATGGCTCAGCTTTGGGGTGGAAGATTTACAAAAGAAACAGATAAAAAAGTATATGATTTTAACGCTTCTATAAAATTTGACAAGCGTTTATTGGAAAGAGATTGTGAAGGCAGTGTGGCTCATGCCGCAATGCTTTCAAGATGCAATATTATAACCCAGGAAGAATCTACCGCCATCATAGACGGTCTTATATCTATAAAGAACGATGTTTTAAGCGGTAATCTTGAGATTACCGACGAATACGAAGATATCCACAGCTTTATGGAAGCAAACTTAATAAAGCGTATCGGAGATACCGGTAAAAAGCTTCATACAGGAAGAAGCAGAAACGATCAGGTTGCTTTGGACATGCGCCTTTATACAAGGCTTGAAGTAATTTTTATAGATGAAGAATTAAAGAAGCTTCTTGATGTTATTTTACGAATAATGGATGAAAATACCGACACTTATATGCCGGGATTTACACATCTTCAAAAGGCTCAGCCTGTTACACTTGCTCATCATCTTGGCGCCTATTTTGAAATGTTTAAAAGAGACAGAGACAGACTTAAAGATATCTTTACAAGAATGAATTATTGTCCCTTAGGAGCCGGAGCTTTGGCAGGTACCACATATCCTTTGGATAGAGAAATTACAGCTTCTTTAATGGGATTTTACGGACCCACTTTAAACAGTATGGATTCTGTTTCTGACAGAGATTATTTGATTGAATTATTGTCTGCTTTAAGCATTATTTCCATGCATTTAAGCAGATTCAGCGAAGAAATTATAATCTGGAATTCAAACGAATACGGATTTATTGATTTGGATGATTCTTTTTCTACAGGTTCATCTATAATGCCTCAAAAGAAGAATCCCGATATAGCAGAGCTTGTAAGAGGTAAAACCGGAAGAGTATACGGCGCATTATTGTCCCTTCTTACCACGATGAAAGGCCTTCCTCTTGCATATAATAAAGATATGCAGGAAGACAAGGAAATGACCTTTGATGCAATTGATACGGTTAAAAACTGTATTGATTTGTTTGCGGGAATGCTTGCCACCACCAAGTTTAACAAAGAAGTAATGGCAAAGAGCGCAATGATGGGCTTTACAAATGCCACAGACGCTGCCGATTATCTTGTTAAAAAGGGAATGCCCTTTAGGGATGCTCACAAAGTAATCGGTGAATTGGTAGTTTACTGTATTGATAATGGTATTGATATTTTAAGCTGCCCCCTTGATAAGTTAAAAACCTTCAGTGATCTTTTTGATGAAGATGTATATAAAGAAATTTCTTTGGAAACTTGCGTTTCTAAGAGGCTTACGATCGGAGCTCCGGGAATTGACGAGATGAAAAAAGTAATTTCTTTCTACAAAGAATACCTTAGCACTGATTGGAAAGATAATATTTTGGAACAATAATTTGGAGGACATATAAATGAGTGAAAAGTTGAAAGTCGGCATTTTGGGTGCCACAGGTATGGTTGGACAGAGATTCATTTCTCTTCTTGAGAATCATCCTTGGTTTGAAGTAACCACACTTGCCGCAAGCCCCAGATCTAAAGGTAAAACATATGAGGAGGCTGTTGAAGGGCGCTGGAAAATGGATACACCCATGCCCGAAAGAGTTAAGAAACTTATAGTCAAAGATGTTACCGACGTTGAAAATGTAGCAAAGGAAGTTGACTTTTGCTTTAGCGCGGTTGATATGACAAAGGATGAAATCAAGGCTATCGAAGAAGCATATGCTAAGACAGAGACTCCTGTTGTGTCAAATAACTCCGCACACAGATGGACAAAAGACGTTCCCATGATTATTCCTGAAATCAATTATCAGCACACAGCTATAATTGAAGAGCAAAAGAAGCGTCTTGGAACAAAGAGAGGATTTATTGCTGTTAAGCCCAACTGTTCAATTCAAAGCTATACACCTTGCCTCTGGGCTTGGAGTGAGTTTGAACCCTATGAAGTTGTGGCTACAACATATCAGGCTATTTCAGGTGCAGGTAAGACCTTTAAAGATTGGCCCGAAATGGTTGAAAACATCATCCCTTACATCGGTGGTGAAGAAGAAAAGAGTGAACAGGAACCTTTAAGAGTTTTAGGTACCCTTAAAAACGGTGAAATCGAAAAGAAGCAAGGCCTTGTAATCACAAGCCAGTGTATCAGAGTTCCTGTTTTAAACGGTCATACAGCTGCTGTATTTGTTAAGTTTAAAAAGAAACCTACCAAAGAGCAGTTAATTGAAAAATTAAGAAGCGCAAAGAGCCTTCCTCAGGAATTAAAGCTTCCCAGCGCTCCCACAAATTTCATTCAGTATCTTGAAGAGGATAATCGTCCTCAGGTTAAGCTTGATGTTGACTATGAAAAGGGTATGGGAGTATCAATCGGAAGATTGCGTGAAGACACAGTTTATGATTATAAATTTGTAGGTCTTTCACATAATACCGTAAGAGGCGCAGCAGGTGGCGCTGTGTTATGCGCAGAGCTTTTAAAAGCTCAAGGTTATATAACCGCAAAATAAAATTGGGGAAGAAACGAGAGAGGGTATAAATGGAGGATATGCGTTATCAGGTTGATCTGTTAACAGCGATGAACCAGAAATTAAAGAATACCGGAAGAATGTATAAACTTATTTGCGATACGTCTCAGCGTGCGTTTATTTACATAAACCTTGTAAATAATACTGTTGAGACGTTGGGCAAATGGGACAATTTCTTCGATTTTAATTTAAATGAGGCGATTGATTTACCCAGAGTATGCGACTATTTTACAGAAGATTCTCAGGGCGAGTTAAGACGCCTTCTTTTCATTGAAAAAGAAGGGAAAAAGCATCAGGCTTTGGACCTTCGTTCAAAGGATGAGCACAAATGGATTTGCGTGGAAGTGTCTGTCCATTGCGATGAATCAGGAAATTTAACGGATAAAATAATCGCATTTTCTGATGTCACAAAGCAAAAGAACCATCAGGATGAGCTTTCTTTTATGGCTTATTATGACTTCCTTACAAATCTTTACAATAGAAACTACTTCATCACAAAATTAAAAGAGTTTATCGATAAGGCTCAAAAGACCAACAGTGTTGTAAGCGTTATGCTTATGGACATTGATGATTTTCATAATATAAGCGACAGCAGAGGCATTCTTGTCGGTGATGAAATCATTCAAAATTTCGGACTTTTTCTTCATGATCTGACGGAAACCAACGTAATCGGTTCTAGATTTGATTCTGACATTTTCTGCTTGGCCATTTATGATCCCTGCGGTCACAGAAGTGTGGATACAATCTATAGAACGGTAAAGGAGTATTTATCAAATCCCTTACGTTTGACCGATATGACAGAAGTGTCAATAAGCGTTTCCGTAGGTGTTGCGGAATTCCCGGAGTGTTCTGAAAATGCCCTAGAGCTTATTAACTGTGCCGAAATAGTTATGCTTAAAGCAAAGAACAGCGGAAAAGACAATATTAAGTTCTTTGATACCGCAATACTTAATAGCTTTTTACGAGATGTTGATATTGAGAATCGACTAAAAGAAGCGGTTCATATGTCTAATTTCTTCGTAAATTTCCAGCCTCAGTATTTTAGCTCTACTAAAAAGCTTAGAGGCGTTGAAGCCTTGGTAAGGTGGAAAGATAAAGATTCGGGTCTTATAAGCCCTTCTGTATTTATTCCTTTGGCTGAAAAGAACGGAACGATTATTCCAATCGGAGACTTTGTGCTTGATGCAAGTATAAATGCATTTACTCAGTGGAAGAAAAAGTTTAATTATTCCATGATTTTATCTATCAATATTTCTTCCATACAGTATTCAAGGCAGGATTTTGTACCAAAGATTATTTCAGCGATTAATAAATACAACATGAATCCGGAAGAGTTGGAACTAGAAATAACCGAGTCTGTTTTGATAGATGACTTTAATGTGGTTGTATCTAAAATTGAAGAGTTAAGAGACTTTGGAATTAAAGTTTCTCTTGATGATTTCGGAACAGGTTTTTCATCTTTGGCTTATTTAAAAGGTCTTCCTATAGACACTTTAAAAATCGATAAATCATTTATCGATAATATTTCTTCCGATACGGCTTCAAAGATTATAACGGAATCCATAGTTGTCATGGCAAAGAAACTTGGATATTCAACCGTTGCGGAAGGCGTTGAAACGGCAGAGCAGCTTGAGTATTTAAAGAGTATATCCTGTGATCTTATTCAAGGATTTTACCTTGGAAAGCCTATGGATGAACAGGGAATCGAAGAACTTTTACTTAGAATCATCTAGCAAAAAGAGGTTAGATTAATGATAATTGGCAGAAATAATGAATTAAACCAATTGGGCACTTATTACAATAGAGATAAGAGCCAGATTATAGTTTTGTACGGGCAAAAATATATAGGAAAGACAGCACTGCTTAAAGAGTTCATGACGGATAAGCCGGGATTTTATTACCTTTGTGAACCTGCGTCAGAGCGTGAACAAAAATTCAGACTTGGGCTTTTCTTAGGGGAACTGGGGATTAAAACCCTCAGATTTCCTGAGTTTTCTGATGTACTCACTGCAACTTCAAAAAAGCATTCTCAAAAGAAAGTTATTGTTTTTGATGAGTTTCAAAATCTTATAAAGAGTTGCCCTTCTTTTATGGATGAACTTATTTCTTTTATTCATTCAAGCTGGAACAATCAGGAATACCTTGTTATTCTTTCTTCCTCGTCGGTTGGGTTTGTTGAAAACAACCTGGTTTCAAAAATCGGGGAAGCGGCATTTGAATTATCCGGATTTTTAAAAATCAAAGAATTGTCATTTTATGATTTAAGAGAATATTTTTCTTTGTACACAAACGAAGACTGTGCCATTTGCTATTCGATTCTCGGAGGTGTTCCGGGACTTTGGGAAATGTTTGATAAGAAGGCTTCCGTTAAAGAAAACATTACAAAGAAGATCCTTTATAAAAACGGCCCTCTTCATAATGTGGCAAAAACAATTGTGGAAGATGAATTAAGAGAGACAGGGGTTTATAACACCATTCTTTCTTCTCTATCAGGCGGAAAGCTTAAGCTTAATGATTTGTATGAACAAACAGGCTTTTCAAGAGCAAAGATAAGCGTTTATATCAAAAACCTTATGGAGCTTGAACTAGTTGAAAAAGTATTCAGCATTGATACCGACGGAAGAGATAACGCTCAAAAGGGAATATATAATATTTCAAATAAATTTGTAGACTTTTATTATAGCTTTTTATTTAAGTATTCTTCATTTTTAGAGTTTAATTCTCCCGAAGAATTTTACAGAATGTATGTATTGCCTTCTTTAAAAAGCTATGTGGGTAAATACTACAGGCAGATTTGCCTTGAGTATATGGAAAAAGCAAATCAAAGAAAGAAGCTTCCTATAGTCTGCGAAAGATTCTCTAAATGGGTCGGAAAGCAGGGAACCATAGACATTGTGGCGATGGGCGAAAATGAGAAAAATATTTTGGCTATTTGCGTCTATGATAAAGCGATGCTTACTTACGAAGATTATGAATGGCTTTTATATTGTGCTAACAAAGCTAAGCTTAATGCAGATTACATTTACCTTTTTGCAGGGGGACGATTTGATGAAAAATTATCCCTTGAAGCTAAAGTAAGAAAGAATTTAAAGTTATTCTTACTTGATAATATTTAATGTTTGGAAGGATTTTGTTTTGGGGAAAAAATTAATTATTACCGAGAAACCCTCCGTTGCCAGAGACTTTGCAAGAGTTTTAAATGTTTCGGGCAACAAAAACGGGTCCATTGAAAATAACGAATATGTAATATCCTGGTGCTACGGACATTTGGTAGAAATGTGTTATCCGGAAGCATACGATGAAAAATATAAGGTTTGGCGCCTTGAAGATTTACCTTTTTTACCTGAAGTTTATAAATATGGTGTAATTGAGAATTCTAAAGACCAGTACAACGTTGTAACAGGCCTTCTTCACAGAGATGACATCGATGTCGTTTACTGGGCGGGAGACTCGGGAAAAGAAGGACAAACAATAGAAGAAAACATCCGTAATTACGGTGGCGTAAGAGACGGAATGACAGAGCTTCGTGTCTGGATTGACTCTCAGACAGATGATGAAATTAAAAGAGGAATCAATGAAGCTAAGCCCATGTCAGATTATGCCAGGCTTGGTAAATCAGGTATAATGCGAACCATAGAAGATTATAGCCTTGGTATCAATTTCTCCAGGGCTCTTTCTGTGAAATATGGCAAAATGATTAATGATGCCGCAGCAACTTCCTCTTATACAGCTATTGCCGTAGGTCGTGTTATGACCTGCGTTCTTGGTATGGTTGTAAACAGAGAAAGAGAAATAAGAAACTTTGTTGAGACTAACTTTTACAGAGTTGTAGGTAACTTTGGCGAAGTAGGTTTTCTTTCCGAATGGAAGAGTGTTGAAGGTTCAAAGTATTTTGAATCACCTCTTTTATACAAAGAAAACGGCTTTAAGAAAATCGAATCCGCAAAAGAATTAATTGATTATGTTAAAGATAAGAATGCGGTTGTAGATTCCGTTGAAATAAGCAATACAAAGAAAAAAGCCCCCTTACTTTTTAACTTGGCAGAGCTTCAGGCAGAGTGTTCTAAAATCTTTAAAATAAGCCCTGCACAGACTTTGGATGTTATTCAGGAACTCTATGAAAAGAAGTTAACTACCTATCCAAGAACCGATGCGAGAGTATTAACAACAGCAGTAGCAAAAGAAATAAGCAAGAACATTCGCGGACTTCAAAACTATGCTAAGTTTTCAAGTTTTGCAAAGAATATACTTGATAATAAAATGTTCCTTGGAATTGAAAAGAGCATGTATACCGATGACTCAAAGGTAACGGATCACTATGCAATTATACCTACAGGTCAAACATCCGCTCTTTCATCCCTTTCAGAGCTGCAAGCATCTGTATATGATTTAATTACAAAGCGCTTTTTAAGTATTTTCTATCCACCTGCAGAATATAAGGCTGTTAAGCTTACGGTTGATATTAATAACGAAAAGTTTTACTCATCCGCCAAGGTACTGATAGCGCCCGGTTACTTGGAAATTGCGGGAATACCTTCACAAAAAGATAAGGATGATGATACAGATATCGAACAGACCTGTTCTAAGGAAGACTTTTTAAAGTTTGCAAGTGGTATTAAGAAGGGTGACGATATTAAAATTAACTCTTTTGATATTAAAGAGGGTAAAACGTCGCCTCCTAAAAGATATACTTCCGGTACCCTTATTTTGGCTATGGAAAATGCCGGTAACTTAATTGAGGATGAAGAATTAAGAGCCACAATAAAGAAAAGCGGCATCGGAACCAGTGCGACAAGAGGCGAAATATTAGATAAGCTTGTAAGAATAAAGTACTTAAATCAGAATCCAAAAACCCAGATCATTACTCCTGAAAATCTCGGAGAAATGATTTATGAAGTTGTGAAATTATCGGTTCCTTCACTTTTGAATCCCGAAATGACCGCTAACTGGGAAATGGGACTTGAAGGAATTGTTAACGGCTCTGTTGATGACGTTGAATACAGGCAAAAACTTGAAGCATATATCCGTAAAGAAACGGATAAAATGATAAATTATGACCTTACAACTCAAATCGCTCACAACATTAACTGCTTTACAGGAAAAGAGTCTAAAGGCATAGCCACAAGAAAACCTTTGGGGCTTAAGTGCCCCTTATGCGGAGGAGAACTTACAACAACTTCCTTTGGCTATGGCTGCAGTAATTACTTTGATGAAGAAAAGAAATGCCAATTCAGCGTCGGACAGATTGCAGGATTAAATATTTCCGAAGATGACTTTAGGGATTTAATAAACAATCATAAGACCAATGTATTAAACGGGTTTGTGGGTAAAAACAAGAAGCCTTTTAAGGCCGCTTTGGTTTTAAAAGAAGATGAATCGGGAAAATTAGCTGTTTCTTTTGACTTTTCAGAGGTTCCCATTGAATATGCCGATGGTCTTACTTGTCCTGTATGTAAAGGAAGAATGGTTCAAACAGGCTATGGATATTCTTGCGAAAACAGAAGCAATGAAAGTAATCCTTGTTATTTTTCAATCGGAGAAATAGCCGGTAAAAAGCTTTCTTTTGAAGAAACAAAGGAACTTATCGAAACAGGAAAAACTCAGATTTTAGAAGGATTTAAGTCAAAGAATAAGTCATCCTTTAAGGCTCGATTAGTTTTAAAAGATGATGAAACGGGTAAAAAGACAGTTTCTTTTGACTTTGAAGGGATATCTCCCGATGTTTTGGAAGGTGTAAAGTGCCCTGATTGCGGAGGAGATATTTACATTAAGTCAGGTGGATTCGGATGTGCAAACTATAATCCAAATGATGATAATTCCTGTAAGTTTTACATAGGTAAAATAGCCGGTAAACAGTTATCTTCAGCAAATGTAAAGGAACTTATTACAAACGGAAAAACCGGAACAATTCGCGGATTTAAAGGAAAATCGGGCAAGAAATTCGATGCTTGCTTAATACTTAAGAAAAATGAAGCGGGTAAGAGCGAAATTTCTTTTGACTTTGAAAATGTTGAAGCAAAAGTTTTAAAGGATGTTAAGTGTCCTGTTTGCGGTGGAGAGATAGTAAAAACTTCTTTTGGATACGGATGCAATAACTATAATAAAGAAAACCCGGATGCGGGATGTAAGTTTAATATCGGCACGATTTCAGGTGTTAAATTAAATGATTCCCAGGTAAAAGAACTTTTATCAACCGGTAAATCTCCCTTAATTAAAGGCTTTAAATCAAAATCAGGCAATTCCTTTAATGCATTTATAACCTTTAATAAAGATGAAGAAGGTAAGATTGTCGGATTTAAATTTGAGTTTGACAATACGGAAGAAATTGTTAAAAATGTTAAATGTCCAAAGTGTGGTTCAACCATTATTAAGGGCCACAACGGATACAGATGCGCAAATTATTCAAAGGAAGAGGGAGGCTGCAATTTCTTTGTAGGAAAGATTGCGGGAGTTGAAATCCCTGAAGAACAGTTTGTTAAGCTTTTAAATGATAAAAAGACTGATATTATCACGGGATTTTTAAGTAAGAAAGGCTTGTTCTTTGACGCATCGTTAAAACTTGATGAAAACAACGCTGTTGTTTTTGATTTTAATTGATTAAGGAGACTAAAAATGGCTGATATCAAGATTAAGGATTTATATTCTCTTGACCAAACACAAGCAAAAGATTTGCTTAGCGAGTGCGAATATCCATGGGAAGCACTTCCTAAGATTAAAGACTTTATTCTGGAGTTTGCCAAAACGTTATCACCCGATGAGTATGATTACAAGGGGGATAATGTTTGGATTTCAAAAACCGCTAAGATTTATCCTAACAATTATATTGCAGGTCCTTGTATTATCGGACCCGAAACCGAAGTACGTCCGGGCGCCTTTATAAGAGGCAATGCTTTGGTTGGTGAAGGTTGCGTAGTTGGTAATTCAACAGAATTAAAGAACGTTATTTTGTTTAATAAAGTACAGGTTCCTCACTATAATTACGTAGGAGATTCAATCTTAGGCTATAAAGCCCACATGGGAGCCGGCTCAATTACATCAAACGTAAAAAGCGATAAAAAGCTTGTTGTTGTACATAACGACGGAGAAAACATTGAAACAGGCTTAAAGAAGTTTGGAGCGATGCTTGGGGACAACGTTGAAGTTGGCTGTAACAGCGTTTTAAATCCCGGAACCGTTATCTGCAAAGAAAGCAATGTTTATCCTACTTCCTGCGTAAGAGGAGTTATTCCCGAAAAGAGCATTCATAAAAATAACGGTACAATTATAAAGAAAAAAGAAAACTGATTTAGTTTTTAGCTTTACTAATAAAAAATACTGGATTTTTGCGGTTAATTATGCCACAATAGTGGTTGCGATTATTATCACTTTGAAAGGAGATGGATAAACTAATGATTTATTCTAAAGAAGTGGAAGATATGTGTCCTGTTAAACAGGGTGTTCACCATGGATGTGCGCCTATTCCCGAAGAAGCTAAATGGGTTAAGGCGAAGAATGTAACAGACATTTCAGGTTACACACATGGTATTGGCTGGTGTGCTCCTCAGCAAGGTGCATGTAAGCTTTCTCTTAATGTTAAGGAAGGTATTATTCAGGAAGCTCTTGTTGAAACAATCGGATGTTCAGGTATGACTCATTCAGCTGCTATGGCTGCAGAGATTTTACCCGGACTTACAGTAATGGAAGCATTAAATACTGACTTGGTATGTGATGCTATCAATACTGCAATGAGAGAACTTTTCCTTCAGATCGTTTATGGACGTACACAGTCCGCATTCTCTGAAGACGGACTTGCTATCGGTGCAGGTCTTGAAGACCTTGGTAAGGGTGCTCGCTCAATGGTGGGTACAACTTACGGTACTTTGAAAAAAGGCCCCAGATACCTCGAACTTACCGATGGATACATTACAGGCATTGCGCTTGACGAAAACGATGAAATTATCGGTTATAAGTATGTTAACTTTGGTAAGATGATGGACTTCATCAAGAAGGGCGACGATGCTCAAACCGCATTAACAAAGGCTTCCGGTCAGTACGGAAGAGTTGCTGATGCTGTCAGAGTAATTGATCCCAGAACTGATAAAGAAGTCAAATAAGGAGGAGATGGAAGATGGCTTTATTTGAATCATACGAAAGAAGAGAACCTCAGATTCTTGCCGTTTTAAAGCAGTATGGAATCTCTTCTATAGAAGAATGTAAAAAGATTACCGATGATGCCGGAATTGATGTTTATCATCTCATCGAAGGCATTCAGCCTATTTGTTTTGAAAATGCAAAGTGGGCATATACAGTCGGTGCTGCAATTGCAATTAAGAAGAATTGTCGTAAGGCTGCTGACGCTGCAGCTGCAATCGGTGAAGGACTTCAGGCTTTCTGCATTCCCGGTTCCGTAGCAGATACACGTAAGGTTGGTCTTGGACACGGTAACTTAGGTAAGATGTTACTTGAAGAAGATACTGAATGTTTCGCATTCTTAGCAGGTCACGAATCATTCGCTGCTGCTGAAGGTGCTATCGGTATCGCTGAAAAGGCAAACAAAGTACGTCAGAAACCCTTAAGAGTTATCCTTAACGGTTTAGGAAAAGACGCAGCTCAGATTATTTCAAGAATTAACGGATTTACTTTCGTTGAAACAGAATATGATCCTTATACAAACACTGTAAAGGAAATTTCAAGAAAGTGCTATTCTAAAGATGCTAACAGCCCCAGAGCAAAGGTTAACTGCTATGGTGCAAACGATGTTTGCGAAGGCGTAGCAATCATGTGGAAAGAAAACGTTGACGTTTCCATTACCGGTAACTCAACCAACCCCACAAGATTCCAGCATCCCGTTGCAGGTACATACAAGAAGGAACGTCTTGAAAAAGGCAAGAAGTACTTCTCTGTTGCATCAGGCGGTGGTACAGGACGTACACTTCACCCCGATAACATGGCTGCAGGTCCTGCATCTTACGGTATGACAGATACAATGGGTCGTATGCACTCAGACGCTCAGTTTGCAGGTTCTTCATCAGTTCCCGCACACGTTGAAATGATGGGTCTTATCGGCGCAGGTAACAACCCTATGGTTGGTATGACAGTATCAACAGCCGTATCTATCGAAGAAGCTGCTAAGGCAGGTAAGTTCTAAGATATAGACACATAAAAAACCCTCGATTATAAAATCGAGGGTTTTATTTTTTGTAGTTTTTATTCGTATGAAATATTTTCGTCTTTAGGTAATTCGCCGTTTAAAAGACTTACGATGTAAACGGCTCTTTTATTTGCTCTGTTGTAACATTCCAATGCAGCTTTTAATGTGTTTTCATTATATGAGCTATCATCAAATGACTGCTTTAAGTATTCATTTGCCTGAGTCATGTAAGAAGAAGCCTCATCAGCTAAATCTGAAATGTAAGCAAATGTTTCGGGAACATCTTTTGTGGGAACCGATAATTCAGCCATTTGAGAGTAGTTGGTTTCAAGCTTATCAAATTCTTCAAATAACTTATCGATTGCTTCCTGACTGCTTGGATCGATATCGTTTATTTCTTTATCAACGTCCACCAAGGTGTTGTAAAAAGTTTCAACGCTTTTCTTGTATTCAGAAACCTCCTTACTTGCCCCCGCAGAACAAGCGGTGAGTCCTAAGCTTAATGATAATACCAATGTTGCACATAAAATGCGTTTCCTCATAGTTAAATACCTCCATATATTCTTATATAAAATATCATATAAACAATAGGAAATCAAATGGACTTTTCGAAAAAGAGTCTTAAGTATTGCACATTCATACTTTAGTGTGCTAAAATCTATTTTTAGATAGATAAACATTTATGAACGGAGATTAAGTATGATTGGTGCTGATGCAATAGTAAAAGCTTTATCTGAAGAGCATGTTAAATATGTTTTCGGATATCCGGGCGTTGCTATTTGCCCGTTTTACAATTCTATTTTAAATTCCGATGTTGAAACGGTTTTGGTTAGAACCGAGCAAAATGCAGCTCATGCCGCAAGCGGATATGCAAGAGTGTCCTGTGAAGTGGGTGTTTGTGCGGTCACATCAGGTCCCGGTGCCACAAACCTAATCACAGGCATTGCTACAGCTTTTGCTGATTCTATACCTTTAGTATGTATCACAGGTCAGGTAAACTCATCCTTGCTTGGCTCTGATGTATTTCAGGAAGCAGACATTACAGGAGCGGTTGAATCCTTTGTTAAATATTCATATCTTGTAAAAAATGTTAATGACATTCCAAGAATAATGAAGGAAGCCTTTTATATAGCCAATACAGGAAGAAAAGGCCCTGTTTTGGTGGATGTTCCCATTGATATTCAGAATGCTGAAATAAAGAAATATAAGTATCCCGAAGAAGTTTCAATGAGAACTTATAAACCTACTTTTGTAGGAAACTTTGCTCAGATTAAAAAGGTTATCAAGGCTTTGGAAAAGGCTAAAAGACCTGTCGTATGTGCAGGTGGCGGTGTAATACTTGCAAATGCTCAGGATAATCTTATTAAGTTTTGCGAAAGCAAGAATATTCCCGTTGTTTCTACAATGATGGGAATATCCGCAGTTCCCACTTCTCATCCTTTGTATTTTGGAATGGTTGGAAATAACGGTAAGCCTTATGCAAACAGAGCAATGAACGAATCCGATTTGCTTATTATGGTCGGCGCCAGAGTGGCTGACAGAGCCGTAAATCAGCCTGATTTGATTACAGAAAACAAAGTAATGGTGCATATAGATGTGGACCCTGCGGAAATCGGTAAAAACTGTGGTCCCACAATTCCAATTGTAGGTGATGCATCTAATATTTTTGAACAGATTAATAATCAGGAATTTGAATGCGATACAAAAGAATGGGTTAAACAGTTAAATTCGTACAAAGAAACCATGGCCAAAAAAAGAACGCCAAATCCCGAATTTACAGATCCCGAATTCTTCATAAAGACCCTTTCTTCCAAATTAAAAAGCGATAGCGTTTATGTTGCGGACGTTGGACAGAATCAGATTTGGTCTTGCGCTTACTGTGATGTTAAAAAGGGCGGAAGGTTCTTAACAAGCGGCGGAATGGGCACAATGGGATATTCAATTCCCGCAGCAATGGGAGCAAAGCTTGCAAGCCCTAAAAAGCAGGTAGTTGCCGTGTGCGGTGATGGTTCTTTCCAGATGTCTATGATGGAACTTGCTACAATAAACGAAGTAAAAGCAGGTGTAAAAATCATAGTTTTAAAGAATAACTACCTTGGAATGGTAAGAGAATATCAGCATTTTACTTATAATGACAATTATTCGGTCGTTAGTTTAAATGATTATCCTAATCTTGAAAAATTATCGAAAGCATATGATTTAAATTACATTAAAGTATCTAATAACGGAGACGTTGAAGCTGCCATTAAAGATATGCTTTCAAACGATAAAACTTACATAGTTGAAGTCCTTATCGATCCTATGGACATTGTGAAAGGATAAATTATGAAGAAAATATACTCTGTTTTGGTTGAAAACAGGTCCGGTGTACTTAGTAAAGTATCGGGTTTGTTTGCAAGAAGATGTTTTAATATCGATTCTTTGGTTGTTGGAGAAACCTTTGACCCGGAAGTATCAAATATGACAATTGTCAGTTCCGGAGATGAGAGAACTCTTGAGCAGATTGAAAAACAGTTAAATAAAAAGCTTGATGTTATTAAGGTTAAAACCTTTCATGAAGAGCAGGCTGTTTCAAGAGAACTTATGCTTATTAAAGTTAAGTACAACAAGAGCAATCGTAAAGACATTATGGAAATTTGTGAGATTTGCAAGGCTCAGATTGTCGATATGTCAAAGAATCATATGATGATTCAAATTTGCGATACTCCCGATAAAATCAAGGTTTTTCGATCTGCAATTTCGGGAATAAGTGTGGTTGAAGTTGCAAGAACAGGCACTTTAGCACTTCCCAAATGTAATGATTTAGAGAATTAAAGTATTTTTTATTGACTTTTCGATTTTCAGTATTTACTATATACCTTATAGGAATCAGAAAAATATAAAGAAATAATATAAAAGTAGGAGATTTCTATGCACACAAGAGTTATTCAGCTTTTGGTAGATAATACATCCGGTGTACTAAGCCGTATATCCGGTTTGTTTTCAAGAAGAGGCTATAACATTGAAAGTATTACAGCAGGTGTTACCGCTGATCCAAGATACACACGCATAACAATAGTTACAAGCGGTGATGATGATATCCTTGATCAGATAGAAAAGCAGGTTGCAAAGCTTATCGATGTTCGTGATATTAAGGTTTTAAAGCCTAAGTGCAGCGTATACAGAGAACTTGCTTTAATTAAAGTAAGATGCGAAGCATCCGAGCGTCAGGGCATTATTTCAATGGCTGATATTTTCAGAGCAAACATTATTGATGTTTCAAAAGAAAGCTTGATTATTGAAATGACCGGTGACCAGGAAAAGATTGATGCTTTCCTTGGATTATTGGACGGTTATGAAGTATTGGAGCTTGCAAGAACAGGTATTGCGGGACTTAGCCGCGGTATAAAAGACGTTACTTATCTTGATTAATATTTTTTTATTATAAAGGAGAAATGAAATGGCAAAGATTTATTATCAACAGGATTGCAATTTAGCACTTTTAAAGGGTAAGACAATTGCAATTATCGGCTATGGCTCACAGGGACATGCTCATGCATTAAACCTAAAGGAATCAGGATGCAATGTCATTATCGGCCTATATAAAGGTTCTAAGTCATGGGAAAAGGCAGTTAACCAGGGATTTGAAGTATTTACAGCCGCTGAAGCAGCAAAGAAGGCTGATATCATTATGATTCTTATCAATGATGAAAAGCAGGCTGATCTATATAAAAACGATATTGAACCCAACCTTGAAGCAGGTAACATGCTTATGTTTGCTCATGGTTTCAATATTCATTTCGGATGCATCAATCCTCCTAAGGATGTTGACGTTACAATGATCGCTCCCAAGGGACCCGGTCATACAGTTCGTTCAGAATATCAGGCAGGAAAAGGTGTTCCTTGTTTGGTAGCTGTTCATCAGGATGCTACAGGAAAGGCTTTGGAACTTGCACTTGCTTATGCACTTGGTATCGGCGGAGCAAGAGCCGGCGTTTTGGAAACAACCTTCAGAACAGAAACAGAAACAGACCTCTTTGGTGAACAGGCAGTTCTTTGCGGTGGTGTTTGCGCACTTATGCAGGCCGGTTTTGAAACATTGGTTGAAGCAGGATACGATCCCAGAAATGCATACTTTGAATGTATTCATGAAATGAAACTTATCGTAGACCTTATTTATCAGTCAGGTTTTGCAGGAATGAGATATTCAATTTCAAACACTGCTGAATACGGTGACTATATTACAGGTCCTAAGATTATTACAGAAGATACAAAGAAGGCAATGAAGAAGATTCTTTCAGACATTCAGGACGGTAGCTTCGCAAAGGAATTCCTTCTTGATATGTCACCCGCAGGTAAGCAGGTACACTTCAAGGCAATGAGAAAGCTTGCAAGCGAACATCCTTCAGAAAAAGTCGGTGAAGAAGTTCGTAAGCTTTACAGCTGGAATAATGAAGAAGATAAGTTAATCAATAACTAAGCATTTTTAAGGGAGTCTTAGGGCTCCCTTATCTTATAAGGTTTTTTAATATTTTTTAAGGAGATTGTTCCCATGGGAATGACAATGACTCAAAAAATATTGGCTGCACATGCCGGTCTTAAAGAAGTATGTGCGGGTCAATTAATAGAAGCTGATTTAGATCTTGTTTTGGGAAACGACATTACAAGTCCCGTTGCAATAAAAGAAATGGAAAAGATGAACTTAAATTCTGTCTTTGATAAAGACAAAATTGCTTTGGTTCCCGACCATTTTGCTCCCAATAAAGACATTAAATCCGCTCAGCATTGTAAGTGCGTAAGAGAATTTGCGTTAAAAAACGAGATTACAAATTACTTTGAAGTAGGACAAATGGGTATTGAACATGCTCTTTTGCCTGAACAAGGCCTTACAGTGGCAGGAGACGTAATTATAGGTGCCGATTCTCATACATGTACATACGGAGCTTTGGGAGCCTTTTCTACAGGCGTAGGAAGCACTGACATGGCTGCAGGAATGGCAACAGGTAAAGCATGGTTTAAAGTTCCCGGTGCCATTAAGTTTAATATTACAGGAAAGCCAAATAAATGGATAAGCGGTAAGGATGTTATTTTACATATTATCGGTGAAATCGGTGTTGACGGAGCTTTATACGAATCTATGGAGTTTACGGGAGATGGTATAAAGTACCTTTCCATGGACGATCGTTTTACAATTGCCAATATGGCTATTGAAGCAGGTGCAAAGAACGGTATATTCCCCGTTGATGATAAGGCTTTGGATTACATTAAAGAGCACTCAAAAAGAACTCCAAAGATTTATGAAGCCGATGCTGATGCAGTTTATGATAAAGAAATAACGGTAGATTTATCTACATTAAGACCTACAATAGCCTTCCCTCATCTACCTGAAAACACCAAGACAATTGATGAAATCAAAGAAAAGATTTCAATCGATCAGGTTGTTATCGGGTCATGTACTAACGGAAGAATTGAAGACTTAAGAACTGCTGCCGAAATCTTAAAGGGACAGAAGGTTTCTAAGGGAATGAGACTAATCGTTCTTCCCGCCACTCAGAAAATATACCTTCAGGCAATGGAAGAAGGTCTTATCAGGACCTTTATAGAAGCAGGCGGTGTTGTAAGCACTCCTACATGCGGACCTTGCCTTGGTGGTTACATGGGTGTTTTGGCAGAAAATGAAAGATGTGTATCAACCACTAACAGAAACTTTGTTGGAAGAATGGGACACATCACCAGCGAAATTTATTTGGCAAGCCCTGCGGTTGCAGCCATGAGCGCAATTAAAGGCTATATTGCCGCTCCGGAGGTGTAAATATGAATGCTAAAGGTAAAGTATTTAAATACGGAGATAATGTAGATACCGACGTAATAATTCCTGCAAGATATCTTAATTCTTCAGATTCTAATGAACTTGCAACCCATTGTATGGAAGATATTGATAAGTCCTTTGTAAGTAAAGTAAACAAAGGTGATATTATTGTAGCCACCAAAAACTTTGGCTGCGGTTCTTCAAGAGAGCATGCGCCAATAGCCATTAAGGCAAGCGGTGTAAGCTGCGTTATTGCAGAAACCTTTGCAAGAATTTTTTACAGAAATGCAATAAACATTGGCCTTCCCATTATGGAATGTAAGGAAGCAAGCATTGCTATTGAAGCAGGTGATGAAGTAAGCGTAGATTTTGATACTGGTATTATTAAAGACATCACAAAAGGCCTTGAATTTAAGGGTCAGCCTTTCCCTGAATTTATGCAAAAAATCATAAAAGCAGAGGGACTTTTAAACTATATACAGTCTAGATAACATTAAACTTGGTTTGATTATTTCAAGCCAAGTTTTTTCTTTAAACATACATTTACTTTTGCTATAATCTAATAAGAAAAAACAAATAAAAGAGAGAAATTATATCATGAAATTAATCTTTATAAGACACGGCGATCCCGATTATTCTATAGATTCACTTACTGAAAAAGGCTGGAGAGAAGCCGAGTGTCTTTCTAAAAGAGTCGCTAAATGGGACAACATTTCCGAAATCTATGTTTCACCTCTTGGAAGAGCAAAAGATACAGCATCCCTTTCTTTAAAAGCGTTAAATAGAACAGCTATTGAAAAGCCCTGGTTAAGAGAGTTTTATTACCAGGTTGATACCCATAAAGAAAACCCTGTTCAAACAGGATTATGGGATTTTTATCCTGAAACATGGTCTTCTTCTGAATATGCTTTTGATAAGGATAACTGGTTTAAAAATCCTTTGCTTAACAATCCCGATGTGGAGCCTGCATACAGGGAAGTATGTGCGGGTATAGATGAAATCTTAAAAAAGCATGGATATGAAAGAAAAGACAATATATATGTTCGCACAACAGAAGAAAAGGATGAGACCATTGTTTTCTTTTGCCACTTGGGAGTTTCTTTATTGATATTAGGCTACTTACTTAATATGTCGCCTTTCCAGCTTTGGCATACTTTTTTTGTGGCGCCCACTTCAGTCACAATTTTAGGCACTGAAGAAAGGACTCCGGGCTTAGCGCATTTTAGAGCCCAGGTTGTGGGAGATACAAGACATCTTTCAGATTGTAACGAGCCTATTTCCAAATCAGGTTATTATACCGATTGCTTCCAGGGTTAAAGGAGATAATATGATAGCATTTGTTAAAGGCATTTTGGAATATTCCGTTCCGGGAAAAGTGGTTATTGATGTAAACGGTATCGGTATAAATGTAATTGTTTGCGATGCTGACAGGGCTGAACTTCCCATAGAAGGAAATGAAGTAAAGCTTTATACCTACTTAAGCGTAAGAGAAGACGCCATGACTCTTTATGGTTTCTTGTCAAAAGAAGCCCTTTCTTTATTCAATCAATTAATCGGAGTAAGCGGCGTGGGCCCCAAAGGTGCTCAGGCTTTAATCGGAGCTTTTGGAGCATCAATGGTTAAATATTATATTGTTTCCGAAGAAGCTTCTTTGCTTTCAAAGGCCCCGGGAATCGGCAAAAAGACCGCTGAAAGAATCATCATTGATTTAAAAGATAAAATTGATCAAAGCGATATTACCTTATCTGATGTTTCTTCTTCCGAAAAGAGTAAGGACTTACAGGGAGAAGCCAAGGATGCATGCGATGCTTTGGTAGCCCTTGGATACGATATGAAGGCTGCTAAGGCTGCTGTATTAAAAGTAGAAAATTACGATACATTAAGTTCTGATGTTATTTTAAAAAATGCACTTCAATATATTTTTATGTAGGAGTTTATTTTGAAAAGAATGATCGAAACCAATATAACCGAAGAAGACGTTAAACTTGAAGGCTCTTTAAGGCCACAGTTTCTGTCTGATTATATAGGCCAAAAGAAGGTCAAAGAAATAATGAAAGTATACATTGATGCCGCAAAGAAACGTGAAGATTCTTTGGATCATGTGCTTTTATACGGACCTCCCGGACTTGGTAAGACAACTTTGGCTCAGATTATTGCAAATGAAATGGGCGTAAATATAAAGATTACCAGCGGTCCTGCAATTGAAAAGCCCGGCGATATGGCGGCTATATTAAGCAGCCTTCAAAAAGGCGATATTCTTTTTGTTGATGAAATTCACAGATTAAATAAGCAGGTTGAGGAAGTTTTATATCCTGCAATGGAAGATTTTTCTTTGGATATAATGATTGGTAAGGGCCCTAGCGCAAAGTCTGTAAGGCTTGAACTTCCTCCCTTTACACTTGTTGGCGCTACCACAAGAGCAGGTCTTTTATCCGCACCCCTAAGAGACAGATTCGGGGTTGTTCAAAAACTTGAGTTTTATTCTATTGAAGATTTATCTACCATAATCAAGCATTCCGCAAAGATTTTAGGCGTTAAAATCGATGAAAAGGGTGCTGTTGAGCTTGCAAAAAGAAGCAGAGGAACTCCGAGACTTGCAAACAGAATGTTAAAAAGAGTAAGGGATTTTGCGGAAGTTAAGTTTGACGGAGAAATTACTCTTGATGTTGCTAAAACCGCTCTTGATTTAATGGATGTTGATAAGATGGGCCTTGATCATGTGGATAGAAATATTTTAAAAACCATGATTGAGTTTTATCAGGGAGGACCTGTTGGGCTTGATACTTTAGCAGCCACTATAGGAGAGGATCCCGGCACCATAGAAGACGTGTATGAGCCTTATCTTATCATGAACGGATTCTTAGTTAGAACACCAAGAGGACGTGCCGTTACGGAACTTGCATATAAGCATTTAGGTATTGAAATTGAGGGGTAACACTATTATAATTTAGATATATATATTCGGATGTGCTATGCACATATCAATTAGGGGAGAATGTTAATGGCGGCCAAGACAGATACTCAGGTTATCATAGGCGGTAAAGTCCTTACGGTAAGCGGTTACGAAAGCGAAGAATACGTTCAAAAAGTAGCTGCCTACATTAACGGAAAAGTGACCGAGTATAACAGAATAGAAAGCTTCAGACGTTCCCCGGTGGACACGCAAAATGTTTTGTTGCAATTAAATATTGCCGACGATTATTTCAAGGCTAAGAAGCAGATTTCACTTCTTGAAGAAGAAATCAGTGCAAAGGAAAAAGAGCTTTACGATTTAAAGCATGAATTGATTGCTTCTCAAATAAAACTTGATAATAATGAAAAGAACATGAAGAGTCTCAAGAACGAGTTAGAAGAAAGCTCGAGAAAGCTCATCCGTCTGGAAACCGAACTTAAGATGAATTGATGACAAAAAGGCTGTTTATTTCAGCCTTTTTTCTTTTATACATAAGGAGCATTTATGGAAATATTGGCCCCCGCAGGTAATTACAAATCTTTTATAGGCGCAATCAATGCCGGCTGTGATGCCGTTTATTTAGGTGGGTCAAAATATGGCGCAAGAGCTTACGCCGATAATTTTACTGACGAAGAAATAGTTAAAGCTATTAAAATTGCTCATCTTTACGGTAAAAAGGTCTATTTAACCGTTAACACCCTTATTAAAGAAAAAGAATTTAGTGATGTATGTGAATACATTAAGCCCTTCTATAAAGCTGGCCTAGATGCTTGTATTGTGCAGGATTTAGGACTTATTAGCGTGTTTAATAAGCTTTTTCCCGATATGGAATGTCATGTAAGTACACAGGCCCTTGCTACAGGTTTAGAGTCGGTAAGAGAGTATAAAAAGCTTGGGGCTTCAAGAGTTGTGCTTGCAAGAGAGCTTTCTTTAAAAGAAATAAGAAACATTAAAGAAAATGAAGATATCGAAATAGAAACCTTTATTCACGGGGCAATGTGTTATTCATATTCGGGAGCATGTCTCTTTTCTTCATGCCTTGGAGGAAGAAGCGGAAACAGAGGAAGATGTGCGGGCCCTTGCAGGCTTCCTTATAAATACGTACTTCCTAAGGGGAAACTTAGTAATGAATCTTACTTTTTATCAATGAAGGATCAGTGCACGATTGAGTCTATTCCTGACCTGGTTGAAGCCAAAATTGATTCTTTAAAGATTGAAGGAAGAATGAAGAAGCCTGAATACACCGCTTTTGTTACGGCTATGTACAGAAAATACATTGACCGTTATTTAAGCGACCCTAAATCTTTTAAGGTTGATAAAAAAGATCTGGATGCGCTTAAGCACATTTATTTACGCAGCGAAATTGGTACGGGATATTACTATATGCAAAACGGTAAAGAAATGATTTGCGAAAAGACTCCCGGATATATGGGTAATGATGAAAACCTCATGACCCAAATTACTAAAGAATATGTTGATTCTTTAAAAAAGATAAAGATAGATGCTTTCATCAGCGTTTTAATGGGTCAAAACATTTCTCTTACTTTGACCTATGGTGATATAAGTGTAACTGCTATGGGAGATATGCCTTCGGAGGCCATTACAAAGTCTTTATCAAAAGAAGATATTTCAAAACAGATTTCTAAGCTTGGGGATACCTGCTTTGAAATAAATGAAATATTCTGTGAAACGGATAATGAATCTTTTGTCCCTGTAAAAGCCTTAAATGAGCTTAGAAGAGAAGCTGTTTCTTTGCTTGAAGAAGAAATGCTTGATAATTACAGACATACCGTTTTAGAGAACAGATTTAAATCTTCTGTTACAGATATTAAGAAAAGAAAACCTGTTTCTTTTAAAAAATTACCCATAATCATGGCTTATACTAAGGGCCAGATTGGTGTTTTAAATAAGAGACAAGAAGATTTCTATTTAGCTTTGGAATACGAAAATTTAAAAGCACTTAAAGTCCCTTCAAAGAAGGTGATTATGTGCTTACCTTTTATTGCAAGAAACAAAGACAGAGCCTATTTAAAGGAAGCGGTTTCTTTTGCTGTCTCAAATAACGTTTCCGGTATTATGGTTCAAAATTTTGAAGAAATAAGTGCTGTGGAAGAAAGCGATTTTAAGGGATTTGTTATTTACGGTCCCGGAATCTATGCATTTAATAAAGCATCAAAAGATTTGGTGTTAGAAAAGGCCGATTCTTTTATTGCGCCCTATGAATTGTCACGTCATGAAATATCTGATCTTGATGCAAAGGGAGAATACGTTTGCGTATATGGTAAGCTTCCTTTAATGCAAAGTGCAAATTGCGTGGCTAAGACCAATGTGGGATGCCTTAAAGATAAGGGAGCTGACTTTTCTTATATTGTGGATCGCACAAATGCTAAGTTTTGTGTATACAGAAATTGTAATCTTTGTTACAACACTATTTTTAACAGCGTTCCCACATGTTTAATTAATGAAAAAGGTATTGATAATTACAAGGCTTTTCTTTCCTTTGTTGATGAAAATGAAAAAGAAACAGAAAATATTTGTGATTTGCTTTTTAAAAACACCAATGATTTTCCTAAAGAATACACCAAGGCTTACTGGAACAGAGGAGTAGAATAATTGGTTCAGTATATAACGACATTATCGAAGTATTTTATAACTATTTTCATAATGGTATATACCCTCGAGTGCTTTATGGTCTTTAAGTATAAAGAGGAGAAGGCAAGAAGGGCAATCTATACCCGTCAGGTGGTTTTGATTATTTTAATTCACTTTTCGGGATTTTTATCAATCTGCTTAAAAACAGGTAACTTAAAATATCTGATTTTTTACGCTGTTTTTCAGATTCTTATGTTATTAATCATTGAAGCTGTTCCCATGATTTATCCAAGGATAAACAGGCTTTTGATTAATAATTCCTGCCTCCTTATAAGCATAGGACTCATTATGCTTACAAGAATTGATTTTAATGAGGCCTTAAAACAAATGATTATTATAGCCCTTTCATTTTTAATCGGTGGGCTTATTCCGTTACTTTTAATCAAATTTGAAAAAATACCCAATATGCCTTATTTATACGGCCTTACGGGTATTACTTTACTTGCTATAGTTAACTTACTTGGAACTTTGACAAATGGTTCAAAACTATCCATTTCTTTATTCGGCGTTTCTTTTATGCCATCCGAGTTTGTTAAAATCCTTTTTGTTTTGTTTGTGGCAGGAGCTTTGTATAACGACACAAGCTTTAAAAGCCTGGTTATAACCACTTTATTTGCGGCAATACATGTTTGCATCTTGATTTTGTCTAACGACCTTGGTGCAGGCTTAATCCTTTATGTTGTATATGTTCTAATGGTCTTTATTGCCACAAGAAACTTCTGGTATTTAGGCTTGGGTACGCTAATGGGAGGCATAGCATCATTTATTGCCTTTAAGATTTTAAGACATGTACAGGTAAGAGTAGCCGCCTTTATTGATCCTTTTTCCGTAATTGATAACGAAGGATACCAGATTACTCAGTCTTTGTTTGCAATAGGAAGCGGTTCATGGTTTGGACTTGGATTATTCGGTGGAACTCCCGAAACTATACCTTACGTTGAAACCGACTTTATCTTTTCGGCAATTACTCAGGAACTTGGAATTGTGTTCTCTATTTGCATGATATTGATTTGCTTAAGCTGCTATATCATGTTTATAAACATATCCTTTAAGTTTGAAAATAACTTTTATAAGCTTTGCTCCATCGGACTTGGCATTTCATACATATTCCAGGTTTTCTTAACTATCGGAGGCGGTACAAAATTCATTCCCTTAACAGGTGTGACCCTTCCTTTGGTAAGTTACGGCGGAAGCTCCGTAATGGCTACGATTTTTTCAATTTTTATAATTGAATCAATGTATATCATTCGGGGAAAAGAAGGTTATGAATTAAATGAAGACCAAAAAGTTCCGGGGAACATGAAGAAACAGTCAAATTTAGTGCTTGCAATCACTTATTTATTTATTGCTGTTTTCTTTGCCCTTTGTACTTACCTTTGCATTTATTCCGCAACTCATGAAGAAGAACTTATAAACAATTCCTATAATCCCAGACAGGAAGTGCTTATTACTCAGAATATACGAGGAAAGATTTATTCAAGAGATAATGAAATCTTAGCCGAAACAATAAATGAAAAGGGAAAGGATGAATATAGATTTTATCCATTCTATAACATTTTTTCTCATGTAGTCGGCTATGCATCAAACGGTAAAGCAGGTATTGAGGGCCAGGCAAATTACTATCTTATAAATTCTAATCAGCCATTGGGTGAGAGAATGACGGCCGATTTTACAGGAGATAAATATCTTGCGGACGGAGTTATAACAACTCTTGATGTAGGAATCCAAAAAGCTGCATATACAGCAATCGGAACTTACAACGGAGCTGTTATAGTATCAAATCCCAAAACAGGAGAAATCTTAGCCTGTGTATCAAAGCCTGACTTTGACCCTAATGAAATTGATGCAATTTGGGATGATCTTATTAATGATAAAGACAGCAGTGTGCTTTTAAACAGAGCAACGCAAGGTTTATATCCTCCCGGTTCAACATTTAAGATTATTACACTTCTTGAATATATAAGAGAGAACCCTGAAACTTATAATGATTATTCCTTTAATTGTAACGGTGAATTAAGAGTAGATGAGGGTAAGATAATCTGTTACAACCATCAGGCTCACGGATATGTGGATTTAAAGAAATCCTTTGCGATTTCTTGTAACTCATCCTTTGGTAATATCGGTCTTAAACTTGACAGAGATAAATTCCAGAATACACTTGATGACCTTTTGTTTAACAATGAACTTCCTCTTTCCATGAACTATGCGGAGAGTACGGCAAAGGTTTCAAATGATTTTGATGACATTACCATGGTAAGAACGGCATTTGGTCAGGGCGATACCCTTATGACGCCCATGCATTTGAACATGATTACTTCAGCAATCGCAAATGAAGGTAAAATCATGAAGCCCTATCTAATTTCAAGTGTTGTAAATTCAAATATGAATACCGTTAAAGAATTTGCACCTTCTGAATATAAGACCGTCTTTACAAAGGAAGAAAGCGATGCCGTAAAAGAAATGATGCGTGCCGTTATTACAAGCGGTACAGGTAAGAAGCTTAATAACGATAAATACACTGTATGCGGTAAAACAGGTTCGGCGGAATTCAGTGATTTCAGCAAATCCACTCACTCATGGTTTACAGGATTTGCACCCATGGACGATCCTGAAATATGCGTAACAATTATTCTGGAAAATGCGGGCTCCGGTAATCTTTACGCCGTTCCTATGGCAAAGAAAATATTTGATGAATACTTTAGAAGGTTTGATACTTCCGAATATGTGGAAGAATAGTTAGTCAGGAGGGATTGAAATGAAAGAATCAATCAGCTGCGGCGGTATTGTCATATACCGTGGAAAAATACTTTGTTTATATAAAAACACAGGAGAAAGATATAAAGGCTGGGTGCTTCCCAAGGGAACCATGGAAGAAGGGGAGACAAAAGAAATGACAGCCGTAAGAGAAGTAAAAGAAGAAACAGGATCTACTGCTGAAATAATTAAATATATAGGTGAAACAAGTTATAAATTTAAAGTCGGTAATGAAGAAATAACCAAGTATGTTCACTGGTTTTTGATGCAGACGGATTCTTTTTATTCAAAACCCCAAAGAGAAGAGTTCTTTTTGGACTCCGGGTTTTACAAGCTTCACGAAGCATACCATTTATTAAAATATGACAACGAGAGAGACATTCTTGAAAAGGCATATGATGAATATAAAAAGATTAAACAAAACGGACAATGGAACGACAAATAATATTATCCTTTTAGATAATCTCTATTTTGACGGAAACAAGGATAAGATAGAGGAACTTTTAAAAAAGTTTACAAGTAATTCAGTTACTAAAAAGTATTATCTTGTTTGTTTCTTAGAAGACGAAGAAAAACCTGTTATATTTGGCTCAAACATGCTTAAAAACAAGCATTATCAAGATAAAAGAATAGAACTTGCGGGATTGTTTAAATCTGAAGATGATGCCTATGAATATATCCGTTGCATAGTTTCTTTATCTTTTAGAAAGTTTAATGAACTTAAGTTTAGAGAAACAATAAATACCTTTGATCCTTCAGATGTAAGTAATTTGTTTTATAACGAGGAAAACCTTTAATGGCGGCATTTTTGCATATACTTTCAATAATTGCATATGTTCTTTTAGGGATACTTGGGTTAGTTTTATTAGTTTTAGCTTTAGTATTATTCTTTCCTATCGGATATAAAGTTAAAGCTTATTATAAATCCGGTGATGATTATTCCTTTATAGCTACCGGAGGATGGCTTTTTCACTTGCTTCATTTTTCTTTTGACATTAATCGGGATGAAAAATTTATACTTAGAATTTTAGGTATAAAATTAAAGAAAAAAGAGAAGCCTGATGATGAGAAGGAAATAAAGATAAAAGAGAAGCCGACAGGCGAAAGTGAAAAAGAATCTGAAAAAATCGAGGATGATTTTAACCCTGAAAAGGTTGAGGCCGATGATAAATCGGATAATAATGGTTTAACTAAAAACGGAAAGTATGATAAAATTAAAAAGTATATTGAACTCATTAAGTCGGATTTGTTTGAAAGAGCCTTTGATAAGGCAAAAGATTCGCTTGTTCGATTGCTAAAGCATATTTTACCAAGAAAATGGAACTTAGATGCCATCGTCGGTTTTGAAGATCCTTCCGTAACAGGACAGATTCTTGTGTATTACAGTGCTTTGATTCCGTTTATAGCTTCCCATGTACATGTTAAAGGCGACTTTGAAAATGTGGTTACGGATGTGAAGCTTGATGCTAAAGGAAGAATTACTCTGATAGTATTACTTACAGTTTTACTGTCGGCATATTTTAATAAAGATATTAAAAGGGTTATTAAGTTACTAAGGGAGGTATAATTCATGTCTGAAAAGAAATCAGAGAATATTATCGAATCTTTGTTAAAGGGAATGGATACAATAATATCTACAAAAACCGTTATCGGAGATCCCACAAAGATTGACGACACAATTATTCTTCCGCTTGTTGACGTTTCATTCGGAATGGCTGCGGGAACATGCGAGAATACAAAGAAAGCAGGAGACGGTGGCGGTATTACCGGTAAGGTAACTCCCAGCGCTGTTTTGATTATTAAAAACGGAACCACAAAACTTGTTAATGTTAAGAATCAGGATGCTTTATCAAAGGCTCTTGATTTGGTGCCCGATGTAATTGATAAGATTGCTGACATGTCAAACAAAAAGAACATGCCTTCAAATGAAGAAGCAATCGACAAAGCATTTCCAAAGGAGGACACCTGATGGCTGAATCTTTCGAAGAGGTACTTTTAAGTAATGATGTTGAAAAACTGAATGAATTAAAACGCTGGCTTTTCGAAGAGAATATCAGACTTGAATTAAGGCAGAAAGAAATTAACGATCTTCATAAGAAATTCCTTGATGAGCGAGTACAGTTTGTTGAGGAAATGAAGCAAATTAATCTTCGGAATGTTAAAGAAAGAAAAAGATTAAAGGACGAAGAGAAGTTCTTTGATAAAAAGATGGAAATTTTGCAAAGCGGGTTTGCTGCATTGGAAGCAGACCGTAGGAAGTTTGCAAAAGAAAAACTTGCATATGAAGCGGAGAGAAAAGTACGCTCCGATTACTATGAAGAAGAGTTTAACATGAATCTGTCAGGTTCTTTATTTGCAGGGGTAACAAATCCTTTGGCATTAAAGAAAAGATACAGAGATTTGCTTAAAATTTTCCATCCCGACAATTTATGCGGAGATACCAATATGGTAACGATAATCAATAAGCAGTATGAAAAGCTTAAAAACGAGATTGATTATCCTTTCAGATCTGCAAAATAACAAAAAAATAAGAGAACCAATCGGTTCTCTTTTTTTATGATATCAATTTTGAATTAAGCTCTTTCTACTTTACCGGATCTTAAACATCTGGTACAAACATGAAGCTTCTTTGTGGTTCCGTTAACCTTGCAGGTAACAGACTGGATGTTCGAGCCCCACATTCTGCTGGATTTTCTATTAGAATGGCTTACATTATTTCCAAAATGAATACCTTTACCGCAAACTGCACATTTTGCCATATCTTAGCACCTCCTTAAAGCCTTGAATCTTTGCGAAACTCGCAACATAAAGATATTATCAGATAAAGTTTTAAATTGCAAGTGAAAAATTAAAATAGAGTAAAATAGGTAAAAATGTAGTTTCTTTTTTCCTTTAAAGCGGTTATAATATCTAAGGCATACAGTTAAGTAGGTAAAAAATCAAACGGAGGTGGCATATATGAAAGGTTCTTCCATGGATACTCATTTGGGTAATGTGGTTATAGATCCCAGTGTAATTATGCAGTACGCCGGTTCGGTAGCAGTAGAATGCTTCGGAATTGTTGGAATGGCAAATGTTAACGTTAAAGACGGTTTGGTTAGATTGCTTAAGATTAATTCTGCAGATATTTGCAGAGGTATCAATGTTTCTTTGACCGAATCCCGTAAACTTGCCCTTGATTTTCATATAATAGTTTCTTATGGTGTTAGTATTCACGCTGTTGTAGAAAATCTTATTAATAATGTTAAATATAAAGTAGAAGAATTCACCGGTCTTGAAATCGGTAAAATCAACGTTTTCGTGGAAGACGTTAAAGTGATTGACTAGGAGGATGTTGATTTGGCAACAAATACGATAAATGCTGAATTGCTTGCAAAGATGTTCTTAGCAGGCGCTAATAATCTTGAATCAAAAAAAGAATGGATTAATGAATTAAACGTGTTCCCTGTACCCGACGGTGATACAGGTACAAACATGACAATGACTATTATGTCTGCTGCAAAGGAAGTATTGGCATTACAGTCAACAAATGACATTACAATGCCCGCTCTTTGTAAAGCGATTTCTTCAGGTTCTCTTAAAGGAGCAAGAGGTAACTCAGGTGTTATTCTTTCTCAGCTTTTAAGAGGTTTTTCAAGCATTGTTAAGACAAAAGAAGTAATCGATATTCCTGTTATTGCAGAAGCTTTCACAAAAGCTGTTGAAACGGCTTACAAGGCTGTTATGAAGCCTAAGGAAGGTACAATCCTTACCGTTGCAAAGGGCGCTTGTGAAAAGGCTAATGAGCTTGCAAATTCAGGTGCGAGCGATATGGAAGCTTATATTAAAGAAATTATCGAGCATGCCGAGTATGTTTTAAGTCAGACTCCCGAAATGCTTCCTGTATTAAAGCAGGCCGGCGTTGTGGACTCAGGCGGACAGGGCTTGGTGGAAGTAATGCACGGAGCTTTTGATGCTTTCCTCGGTAAAGAAATCGACTTTAGCGCACTTAACAAGCAGTCAGGCGATAATAAAGATGAAGTATCCGAAGAAGCTTCAAGCATTAAGTATGATTACGATACAGAGTTTAACATTATTTTAGATAAGACATTTAATATTAAACATGAACTTGATTTTAAGACTTTCCTTGAAACAATCGGTGATTCAATTGCATTGGTTGTAGATGAAAATGTTGTAAAAGTTCATTTTAATACCAACGATCCCGGTCTTGCTATTCAAAGAGGTATTAAGTTTGGCGCTCTTTCCGATATCAAGATTGATAATATGAGACTTGAGCGTGAAGGCATTAAGGCAAATGCTATAAAGAAAGAAGAACCTGCAAAGGATTATGGATTTATTTCCGTTTCAGCAGGTGAAGGTTTGAGTGAAATATTCAAAGGCCTTGGCGTTGATTATGTTATTGAAGGCGGTCAGACCATGAACCCTTCAACAGAAGATTTTGTTGATGCAATCGGCAAAATCAATGCTAAGACTATTTTCATTCTTCCTAACAATAAAAACATCATCATGGCTGCCAACCAGGCTCAGTATCTTGTTGAAGGAAAAGAAGTTATCGTAATTCCCACAAAGACCATTCCTCAGGGAATTACAGCAATGATTAACTTTGCTCCCGACCTTTCTTCCAAAGAAAACGAAGAAACCATGGTTGAAGAAATCAAGAATGTTAAGACAGGTCAGGTTACATACGCTGTCAGAGACACTCAGATTGATGATAAAGAAATCAAAGAAGGCGATTTCATGGGAATCGGAGACAGCGGATTGTTAAGCGTTAGTTCCGACATGAATACAGCAGTTTTTGAAATGATAGATGAAATGGCAAAAGATTCAGACGTTGAACTTTTCAGCATTTATTACGGCCGTGAAGTCACAGAAGATCAGGTTAAGAAGATCGAAGAGTACATTAACGAGAAGTATTCTAAATGTGATGTAGAAATCAATTCAGGCGGTCAGCCGATTTACTATTACATTATTTCTGCTGAATAAGCACATACCCCGAAGTTTTTGCTTCGGGGTATTTTTTTAGGGGTATTATGAACAATAATCAATCTTTAAGTTCTATAAAAGGCGTTGGCGGAAAAACATTCGAACTATTTAATAGAATAGGCTTATTTACGGTGGATGATATATTAAATTATTATCCCCGTACTTATGATAAGTATGAAAGAATAACATCTACAAAGGATTCGTTGGCAAATTCACGTAACGCTGTTTTTGCCACCGTAAAAAGCAACCCTAAGCTTACCCGTTTTTCGGGTAAATCCATTATTTCATTTTTTATATATGATGAATACGGCACTTTTGAAGTGCGTTACTTTAATGCTCCTTATATGTTAAAGGCATTCAAAGTAGGCGATAAAAAGGTGTTTAGGGGGTATTTAAAGCTATTTAGAAATACTCTTATTTTAGAGCAGCCAAAAACCTATGATTATGATGAATACTATAAACTTCAGGATGTAATTACTCCGATTTATGCGCTAACCAAAGATTTATCTAATTTAAAAATATCAAAAACAGTTTCGCTAGCCTTATCTCAAGCGGCCTTTGATAAAGACTATATTTCTAATGATGAATGTAAAGAAATGTCAATGCTTCCCATGCCTTTGGCTAAATCAAGCATTCATTTTCCAAAAGACGAAGAAGATTTATATAAGGCCAAAAGAAGAATCATTTTTGATGAGTTTTTGCTTTTTATTAATGCAACAAAGAATAAGAATTTAGAAAATGTGAAGCTTCAAAACAACTTTAAAATGATTGAAACCGCTGATTGTAAACGTCTTTGTGATGCACTTCCCTATGAACTTACCAATGCGCAAAAGAAGACATTTGAAGATATATCAAATGATATGTCGTCAGATTTTTTGATGAACAGGCTTGTACAGGGTGACGTGGGTTCCGGTAAAACAATAGTTGCGATACTGGCTTTACTTATGTGTGCTTCAAATGGTTATCAGGGCGCTATGATGGCTCCTACAGAAGTCCTTGCAAGACAACATTATGAAAATGTAAAGAGCTTAACCGATAAGTATTCTTTGTGCTTAAAACCGGTTTTACTTACCGGTAAAATGTCTTCTAAGGATAAGAAAGAAGCATTGAGAGCAATTTCTTTGGGGGAAAGCAATTTAGTTATAGGTACTCAGGCTTTGATTCAGGATAATGTAGAATTTAACAATCTTGCTTTAGTTATTACGGATGAACAGCACAGATTTGGTGTTAGACAAAGAGAAGCTTTAAAGAATAAAGGGCTTGAGCCTCATTTGCTTGTTATGAGTGCAACACCCATTCCAAGAACCCTTGCCATGATTATGTTTGCAGGCTTATCTGTATCCGTTATTGATGAGCTTCCAAAGAACAGAATTCCGATTTCAAATTGCGTTATAGATTCTTCTTTCAGAGAAAAGGCATATAAAAAGATTCAAAGCGAACTTGATAAAGGGCGTCAGGCATATGTTATTTGTCCTATGGTTGAAGATAATGACGAGGATGAGCTATTACTTAAGAGTGTAGAAACCCATTCAAAAGAAATAAAGGAATATTTTGGCGAAAAAGTTAATGTAGGTATTCTTACAGGTAAGATGAAACCTGATGAAAAGACAAGAATTATGGAATCCTTTAAGGAAGGTAATATCGATATACTCGTTGCAACTACCGTTATAGAAGTAGGTATCGATGTTCCCAACGCTTCCGTTATTTTGATTGAAAATGCAGAACGATTCGGTTTATCGCAGCTTCATCAGTTAAGAGGAAGAGTAGGAAGAGGCGAATATCCTTCTTTTTGCATGCTTTTATCTGACTCTAAAAACGAACTTACAAAGAAGCGTTTGGATGTCTTAAATAAGTCAAATGACGGTTTTGTGATCGCGGAAGAAGATATGAAGTTAAGAGGCCCCGGTGAATTAAACGGAATAAGGCAAAGCGGTGAACTTCAATTTGGCTTAGGGGATATTTATGAAGACTCAGATATCCTGATGCTTGCCGCGAATAAGTATGATTCATTAAAGGAACGTATTCCCAAGCAACAAATAAAAACAATTGACTTTAGGACTATCTGACATTAAAATTAGTTTGTTTGAATACTAAAAAATGAGGGAAAAATTTTGGCAAATAAAGTTGCGATAGTAACAGATTCCAACAGTGGAATCACTCAAAATATGGCAAAGGAATTGGGCGTATATGTGCTTCCGATGCCTTTTATGATTGATGGTTACGACTATTATGAAGATATAAATTTAACTCAGGAGCAGTTCTTTGAAATGCTCTTAAATGACTGCACAATTTCCACCAGTCAGCCTTCTCCCGATGACGTAATGAAGTTATGGGATAAGCTTTTGACAGAGTATGATGAAATTGTTCATATTCCCATGAGCAGCGGCCTTAGCGGTTCTTTCCAGACAGCAAGAATGCTGGCGGAAGATTACGAAGATAAAGTTTTTGTTGTAAACAATCAAAGAATCTCCGTTACCATGAAACAGTCTGTGTTAGATGCCCTAAAACTTGCAGACGAAGGAAAAAGCGGTAAAGAGATACACAGAATCCTTGAAGAAGATAAGTTTAATTCAAGTATTTATATAATGGTTGATACTTTAAAGTATTTATCAAGGGGCGGAAGACTTACTCCCGCTGCTGCGATGATCGGACAGCTTTTAAAGATTAAACCTGTTTTACAGATTCAAGGCGAAAAGCTTGATGCTTTTGCAAAGGTAAGGACCATAGGTCAAGCTAAGACCACAATGCTTAATCAGGCTATTAAAGATGTGGTTGAGAGATATAAATGCGGTGATGACGGAACAGGCGTAAGAATCTTTGTGGTATATTCACACACCGATGAAAATGCACTTCCTTTCTTCGAAGAAGTTAAAGAAAGATTCCCTAAAGCCGAAGTTTATTTGGATAAATTATCTTTATCAGTAAGCTGTCATATAGGTCCGGGGGCTTTGGCAATTGCCATTACGAAGAACTTGTAGAATTTACACGATGTAGTTTAAAGTTACAAGACTTACACTACATCGTGTGTTTTTTTGTTTATTTATAGCATTTTATGTGATATACTAAATTAGTCTAAATATGACAAAAGATTGTATTTTGAGAGGAAGTACTATGGGTAAGAATACTTATGATGCAGAGAGTATAACGGTCTTAGAAGGACTCGAAGCGGTAAGAAAACGTCCCGGTATGTATATCGGAAGTGTTTCTACACGTGGTCTCAATCATTTGATATATGAAATCCTTGATAACTCCGTAGATGAACATCTGGCAGGTTTTTGTACGGAAATCAAAGTTATTTTGGAAGCAGACGGTTCAGCTACCGTCAGCGATAACGGACGTGGTATTCCCGTCGGTATGCATAAAAAGGGAATCAGTGCCGAAAGATTGGTTTTCACTACTCTTCATGCAGGCGGTAAATTTGACAATTCTTCATATAAAACAAGCGGTGGTCTTCATGGTGTAGGTTCATCGGTTGTTAACGCACTTTCAAAGCATTTAAGCGTTACCGTAAAAACAGGCGGTTTTGTTTACGAAGATAAATATGAAAGAGGTAATCCCATTATTGAACTTGAAAAGGGATTGCTTCCTGTTATCGGTAAGTCAAAAGAAACAGGAACTTGTGTAAATTTCCTTCCGGATGATGAAATATTTGAAAAAACCCGTTTTAAAGAAGATGATATAAAGAATCGTCTTCACGAAACAGCTTATCTTAATCCGGGTCTTACAATTTTCTATGAAGACAGAAGAAAAGAAGAAGTAGAGGCTCTTACCTTTCATGAACCTGACGGCATAATCGGTTACATTAAAGACATGAATAAAACTGCCGAGACCATTCATGATGTTATCTATTTTAAGGGAATGAGCGATAATATCGAAATCGAAGTCGCTTTCCAATACATTAATGAATTCCATGAAAATGTAATGGGCTTTGTTAATAATATTTATACTCTTGAAGGCGGTACTCATATAACAGGTTTTAAGTCAGCCTTTACAAATATTATTAACAGCTACGCAAGAGAGCTTGGCATACTTAAAGAAAAGGATCAAAACTTTACAGGTACCGATGTAAGAAACGGTTTAACTGCGGTTGTTTCAATTAAGCATACAGATCCCAGATTTGAAGGCCAGACAAAGACTAAGCTTGATAACCAGGATGCAGCAAAGGCTGTATCTAAGATTACTAACGATGAACTTGTTCGTTTCTTTGACAGAAACTTAGAAACACTTAAAAGTGTTATCGGATGTGCCGAAAAAGCTGCTAAGCTTCGTAAGACTGAAGAAAAAGCCCGCACAAACATGCTTTCCAAGCAAAAGTATTCCTTTGATTCAAACGGAAAGCTTTCAAATTGCGAATCTAAAGATGCCAAGAAGTGTGAAATCTTCATCGTCGAAGGTGATTCCGCCGGTGGCAGTGCTAAGATGGCAAGAAACAGAATGTATCAAGCCATTCTTCCTATAAGAGGTAAAATCTTAAACGTTGAAAAGGCAAGTATCGATAAGGTTTTGGCCAATGCCGAAATTAAAACAATGATCTATGCCTTCGGATGCGGATTCTCGGAAGGCTACGGTAATGATTTTGATATAACCAAATTACGTTACGATAAAATTATTATTATGGCCGATGCCGATGTGGACGGAGCTCATATTTCAACACTTCTTTTAACATTGTTCTTTAGATTTATGCCTGAGCTTATTTACGAAGGACATGTATATATCGCAATGCCTCCGCTTTATAAAGTCATTCCTCAAAAGGGTGAGGAAGAGTATCTTTACAATGACGAAGCCCTTGAAAAGTATAAAAAGACTCATAATGTATCTTATAAATTGCAAAGATACAAAGGTCTTGGTGAAATGGATCCCGAACAGCTTTGGGAAACGACTTTGGACCCTGCAAGAAGACTTTTAAAGAGAGTGGGAATAGAAGATGCAAAGCATGCATCAGAAACCACCGAATTGCTTATGGGACTTGAGGTTCCACCCAGACGAACATTTATTTATGAAAATGCAAACGAAGCGGAGCTTGATGTATAAGTTATGAAAAAAGAAAAGATAGAAGTCTTAAACGAAGAAGACAGAATTATACAAACCGAATACTCGGATGTGATGAAAAAATCCTTTGTGGATTATGCCATGAGCGTTATCATAGCAAGAGCACTTCCGGATGTAAGAGACGGTCTTAAGCCGGTTCAAAGACGTGTTTTATATGACATGAACGAGCTTGGCCTTAAATATGATAAGCCCCACAGAAAGAGTGCCCGTATCGTCGGCGATACCATGGGTAAATATCATCCTCATGGTGACAGCTCAATCTATGAAGCTTTGGTTGTAATGACACAGAGCTTTAAAAAGGGTATGCCTTTGGTGGACGGCCATGGAAACTTTGGTACCGTTGAAGGCGACGGCGCCGCTGCAATGCGTTATACGGAAGCAAGACTTGAAAAGATTACTCAGGAAGCAATCTTAGCTGACCTTGATAAAGACGTTGTAGACTTTACGGATAACTTTGATGCAACGGAAAAAGAACCTACTGTTTTACCTTGCAGATTCCCTAATCTACTGGTAAACGGTTCCGAAGGTATTGCCGTAGGTATGGCTACAAACATTCCTCCTCATAACTTCGGAGAAGTGGTTGAAGCATGTAAGGCCTACATGAAGAATAATGATATTACTTCAAAAGAACTTATGAAGTATATTAAGGGGCCTGATTTTCCTACCGGCGGTATTGTTGTAAACCAGTCGGAACTTGCCGAAATCTATGAAACCGGAATGGGTAAAATAAAGGTTCGCGGTAAGGTTGAAATCGAGGAATTAAAGGGTGGTAAAACAAATGTAGTTGTTACCGAGATTCCTTATACAATGATTGGCGCTAACATCGCTAAATTCTTAAACGATGTTGCTACTTTGATTGATACAAAGAAAACAAACGATGTAATTGATATTACAAACCAGTCGAATAAAGACGGTATCAGAATAGTATTTGAACTTAGAAAAGACGCTAATCCTCAGAACTTTATAAATCTTTTGTATAAAAAGACCCGTTTAGAGGATACCTTTGGATTTAACAATCTTGCAATTGTAGACGGACGTCCCGAAACTCTCAGCTTAAAGAGAGTAATTGAAGAAAACGTTAAATTCCAGTTTGAAATATGTACAAGAAAGTACCAAAAGCTTCTTGAAAAAGAACTTGAAAAGAAAGAAATTCAAGAAGGTTTGATTCGCGCTGTAAATGTTATTGACTTAATTATTGAAATTCTTCGCGGATCTAAAGACAGAAACATGGCTAAGGCTTGTATGACTGAAGGTAAAACCGAAGGAATCAAGTTTAAGTCAAAAGAATCCAAAATCATGGCTTCAACTCTTGATTTTACCGAAAAGCAGGCCAATGCAATTCTGGATATGCGCTTGTATAAGTTAATTGGCTTAGAGCTTGAAGCTTTGTTTAATGAAAACGAAGAAACTCTTGCCAATATCGACAGATACAAAGATATTTTGGGAAACAGAGATTCCATGGCTAAGGTAATAATCGATGACATGGAAAAATTAAGACGAGAATTTGGTAAAGAAAGACGCACTCAAATCGAGGATGCTGAAGAAATCGTACTTGAAGAAGTAAAGCCTGAAGTAATCGACATTATGTTTCTTATGGACCGCTTTGGTTACGCAAAGAGCGTTGATATGGTGGTTTATGAAAGAAACAAAGAAGCTGCCGATGCAGAGCATAAATTTGTATTCCCCTTAAAGAGTGACGGTAAGATTTGCATTTTCTCAGATAAAGGTATAATGCATACCATTAAGGCTAAGGATTTGCCCTTTGGTAAATTCAGAGACAAGGGTATGCCTATTGATAATATCAGTAACTTTAATTCATCAAATGAGCAGGCATTGCTTCTTGCTAATGTAGACGATCTTAAGTTTAAACGTCTTGTATTTATCACTAAGTCTGCCATGATTAAAGTCGTAGACGGAAGTGAATTTGATGTTTCAAAACGTTCCATTGCGGCAACAAAGCTTAATGACGGCGATGAATTAGTTGCAGTATTTGTTTTGGAAGAGCAAAAAAATGTTGTTCTTCAGACCCAGGATGGTGTATTCTTAAGATTCGGTATTGAAGAAGTTCCCGAAAAGAAGAAAGCAGCTGTAGGCGTAAGAGGAATGAAGCTTAACAAGGGAGACTTTGTCGAAGCGGCTTACCTTACACAAAATGCCGGCGACAATACCATAACTTATAACGGAAGACCTTTTGATTTACATGCTAAAGTTAAGCCCGGTCACCGTGATACAAAGGGAACAAAAATAAGAGGATAGATAAATGCTTAGAGTTATTTCGGGTAGTGCCCGTAATTTGTTACTTAAAACGCCTGAAGGAAAGAACACAAGGCCCACAACCGACAGAATAAAAGAAACATTATTCAACATGCTTCAGGGAGATATTTATGATAGTGTTGTAATCGATTTCTTCGCAGGAAGCGGTTCAATCGGTATCGAAAGCCTTTCAAGAGGAGCTAAAAAGGCGTATTTTATTGATAATTCAAGCGAAGCAAATAAGTGCATTTGTGAAAACGTAAAACATACGCATTTTGAAGATAAGGCAACTATATTTAACTGTGATGCCATCAGAGGTGCAATGCAGATTCATGAATCAAGCGTTGATATAGTTTTTATGGATCCGCCCTATGAAAACGGTCTTGAAAAAGAGCTTCTTTCGGTTTTACACGATCAGCCGTATATTAACGAAGATACATTATTTATTATTGAAGCAGATATTAAAACCGACTTTTCTTATCTTGATGAACTTGGATTTGAGCTTATTAAGGAAAAAAAGTACAAGACAAATAAGCATATGTTTGTTAAGGTAAAATAAAGGAGTCAAATATGAAATCAGCAATTTATCCGGGTACATTCGATCCAATGACTTTCGGTCATTTGGATATTATTAAAAGAGCAGCCAATATTTTTGATGAATTGGTTGTTGCAGTACTTGATAACAAAGAAAAAAGTCCGTTGTTTTCTGTCAGCGAACGTGTTAATATACTAAAAGAAGCCACAAAAGATATTAAAAATGTACGAGTTGAGTCTTTTGAAGGTCTGCTTACGGATTACACAAAAGAAATCGGAATTAATGTTGTGGTAAGAGGCTTAAGAGCAGTTACGGATTTTGAGTACGAACTTCAGATGTCTCAAATGAACAGAAAGCTTTCTAACCATAGAGTTGAAACTGTATATTTTAATACTACTTTAAAGTATTCCTATTTAAGTTCTTCTGCTGTGAAGCAGATAGCTCAGTTTGGAGGAGATTTAACTCCATTTGTTCCTGATTATGTGGCAAAACTTTTGTACGAAAGATACGGACATTAATATTTGGGGAGAAACTAGCGTATGACAAGTAAAATAGAAGCTTTGATTGATGAAATTGAAGAGTTTATTAACAGCTGTAAGTTCCAGACACTTTCCACCACAAGAATTATTGTTAATAAAGATGAAATCGATGGTTTGCTCAGAGAATTAAGAATGAGCACACCCGATGAAATAAAACGTTATCAGAAGATGATTAGTAATCGTGATGCGATTTTGGATGACGCAAAGAAAAAAGCTGAAGCTTTAATCAATGAGGCTACAATCCAGACAAATCAATTGGTTAATGAGCATGAGATTATGCAGCAAGCTTATTCAAAGGCTAACGAAGTTGTTACAATGGCAACAAATCAGGCTCAGGAAATCTTAGATAAAGCTACAATTGAAGCCAATGCTGTAAAAGCAGCTGCTATGCAATATACGGATGATTTGCTTGCTAATCTTGAAAAGATTATTACTCATACAACTCAGACAACTGTTGCAAATTACAATGAATTAATCAGTAACCTTAACAGTTGTAACGGTATAGTCAAAGAAAACAGAACAGAGCTTCATCCTTCAGATGAAGATGATTTTGAAAACATAACTCTTTCAAATGATTCCGGAATGGACGAACCTGAAATAATGTAATTTATATCCCACACTTTAAAGAAGTGTGGGATATTTTTAATTAAAGCTTTATTTATTCCCAATATAAATTGTAGTATACTGTTTCTATGAGATTGGATAAGTTCTTATGTGATTCTAAGAATCTTTCAAGAAAAGAATCAAAGGAAATAATAAAGAAAGGAAGAGTCATAGTTAATGATAATAAAATTACTGACCCTTCTTTTTCAATAGATGAATCAAAAGATACTGTACTGCTTGATTCAAATCAAGTTAAATACGAAAAGTTTGTTTATTACATGCTAAATAAGCCTGCCGGTGTTGTCAGTGCCACTAAAGATAATATCGATAAGACGGTAATTGATTTATTTAAAGAAGAGGGAAGAGACGACCTATTTCCGGTAGGAAGGCTTGATAAAGATACAGTCGGATTACTGATAGTTACAAATGACGGTGATTTATCACATCATTTGACATCTCCTAAACATCATATAGAAAAAACATATTTTGTGAAAATATCAAATCCTTTATCTGATGAAGACATTAAGGCTTTGGAATCAGGAATTAAAATAGGAGATGATGTATGTAAGCCTGCTATAGTTAATGTCTTATCTGATAAAGAAATCTTACTTACTATTTTTGAAGGAATGTTTCATCAAGTAAAACGAATGCTAAAGGCTGTAAATAACGAAGTATTATTTCTAAAAAGAGTTTCTATCGGAGACTTAAAGCTTGATGAAAAATTACATGAAGGAAAATATAGGAAACTAACGGATAAAGAATTACAAATACTTACAAGAGAGGGAGGAAAAACATGAATATAGCGATTATTACAGGTGCATCAAGCGGAATGGGCAAAGAAGCCGCAAAGCAAATTGACAATATCTATACAGACGGAATAGATGAAATCTGGCTTATTGCAAGAAGAACTTCCAGACTTGAAAATCTTTCAATGTGTTTAAAGCATAAATCCAGAGTTTTTTCTTTGGACTTAACCAGAGACAGTTCTTTTAATGAATTAAAGCTTGCATTAAACGAGCACGATCCCAATGTTAAAATGCTTGTTAATGCTGCAGGCTTTGGAATTATCGGAGACTTTATTGATTCTAAGTACACAGGCCAATCCGGAATGGTTAGGCTTAATTGTGAAGCCCTTACAAAGGTTACTCATATCGTATTAAATTACATGGTTCCCGATTCAAGAATAATTCAGTTTGCTTCATCCGCAGCATTTATGCCTCAAAGCGGATTTGCTGTATATGCAGCATCAAAAGCATATGTATTAAGCTTTTCAAGAGCCCTTAATCAAGAGCTTAAAAAGTATAATATCACTGTTACCGCAGTGTGCCCGGGACCTGTTGATACAGAGTTCTTTGATATTGCGGAAAAGGATAATAACAGCTTGGCAATAAAGAAATACTTTATGTCCAAAACAAAGAATGTAGTAAAAAAGGCTATGGTAGATTCATATCACAGAAAGAGCGTATCGATTTATTCTCTTCCCATGCAGTTGTTTTATATCCTTGCAAAAATGATACCCCATGAATTCTTACTTAAAATCATGGCATTACTAAAATAGAAAGAAAAAGGTTTTTAAATGAAGAAGATTAAAAAAGGTGATTATGGTTATATAAAGCACCAAAGAAACATTGAAATTATCAAAACTATATTTATGCTTGCTTTAAGTTTTGCATTATATAGAATCGGAATCTATTCCACAGGTTCTAATAAGAACTACTTAACGTTGGTTGCCGTTTTAGGTTGCCTTCCCATGGCTAAATTTGCTGTTAACGCTACTTTATTTACAAGGGCAAAGGGCTGTTCTGAAGAAGTCTTTTCGTTTTTATCAGGAAATGCCGAAAAGCCCTGGTTTTATGACTTATACTTTACAACACTTAAAAAGAATTTCCAGGTAAGTGCACTTTATTATAAAAAGAAAAACCTTATTGTACTTACAGAAGATACAAAAATTGATACCGCTTCTTGTGTTGAGCACTTAGAAACCGTTACAAAGAATTGCGGATTTGAAAACATTACTGTAAAGGTCTTTGATGACAAGAATAAGTTTGCGGATAGATTATCTGAATTATCAAAGCTTGAAGATGATGAAAAAGATTTAACTGTATTAAAAGACAATTTATTAAGTGTTTCGATTTAGAGTTTATGCAAAAATATGTAATTGAGAAAAAAGATTCGGGTCAGACTGTTATTAAGTTTCTAACAAGACTTTTAAAAGATGCACCCCAAAGTCTTTTATACAAGCAAATCAGAAAAAAGAATATTGTTTTAAACAAAAAGAAGATAAGCGGTAACGAAAAGCTTTCAGAGGGCGATGAATTAAGTATTTTTATGTCTGATGAAACTATAGATAAGTTTAAAGGTGCCATTAATGCCGATTTATCCGAATACCTTAAGGCTTATGATAAATATAAAGAACCGGATATAGTTTACGAAGATGAACATATTATTGTTTTAAATAAGCCGGTTGGGGTTTTAAGTCAAAAGAGTAAGCCTGATGACTTATCGGCAAATGAATGGCTCATAGGTTTTTTAATTAAAGAAGGCTCCGTTACAGCAGCTTCTTTAAAGGAATTTACTCCTTCCGTTTGCAATCGCTTGGACAGAAATACAGGCGGATTGCTTCTTTTTGGAAAGACGCTATTTGGTACAAGCAAAATAAGTCTTGGGCTAAAAGAAAGAACCATTCATAAGTACTATAAAACAATAGTAACCGGTGAAATAACAAAAGAAGAGAGAATTTCAGGCTATTTAAATAAAGATGAAAAGCTAAATAAGGTTTTTATTTCCAAAGAAAAGACTGATGATAGTGTATATATAGAAACGTCTTATAAGCCTATCAGATTTAATAAGGATAAAAACATAACAGAGCTTGAAATTGAACTTATAACAGGAAAGCCTCATCAAATAAGAGCGCATTTAGCATCTATTAATCATCCTATTATCGGAGATACAAAATACGGAAAGAAAGATGAAGTAAGTAATTTAAATCATCAGCTTTTATATGCATATAAAGTGGTATTTCCAAAATATGATGATTATCCTGAAATTTCATCAAAAACTATAACAAAATCCTTTGATGATATCTTTAATAAATATTTTTAGAGGTAAAATATGCCTACGTGGAAATCAAGAGGTCTTAGGGGATCAGCATTTGAAGAAATGGTGAACCGAACAAATGAAAAATACGAAGAGTGCGGTTTGGCTTTGATTCAAAAAATCCCCACCCCGATTACACCAATTGAAATCGATCAAAAAAGCAGGCATATTACCCTTGCTTACTTTGATAAAAAAAGTACCGTCGACTATATCGGAGCCGTTCAAGGCATTCCGGTATGTTTTGACGCAAAAGAATCTCAAAGCGATACCTTTAACCTTCAAAATATTCATGAACACCAGATGGATTTCATGACTAAGTTTAAGGCTCAAAAGGGAATTGCTTTCTTTTTAATCTACTATACCCATAAAGATTTAATATATTACATGCCTGTGGATGAAATGGCTGTTTTTGTTAACCGTGCAAAAGAAGGTGGCAGAAAGAGCTTTAGATTTGATGAGCTTAAGCCTGAACATTTTATCCCTAAAAAGAGCGGTTTACTTGTTCCTTATTTGGATATGATAGCAAAAGAACTGGAAAATGAATAATTGTTGACAAAAGTTTACTTTGCTACTATGATAATTAGGTAGCACGCTACCACGCTAAAGTGGATATAAGGAGAAGTAGATGTTAAAAAAGATTATTCATACACCCGACGGAGTAAGGGATATATACGGAAAAGAGCAGCAAAGAAAGCTTTATTTGGAAGACTGCATTAAGAATGTAATTTATTCTTACGGATATGAAGATATCCAGACACCCACCTTTGAATACTTTGATGTATTTTCAAAAGAAATAGGAACGACCTCATCTAAGGAGCTTTATAAATTCTTTGATAAGGACGGAGATACACTTTGCTTAAGACCTGACTTTACACCTTCTGTGGCAAGATGTGTGGCAAAGTACTTTTCTGATATCACAACCCCTATTAAGCTTACATACCTTGGAAATACCTTTGTTAACAATTCAAATTTGCAGGGTAAGTTAAAAGAAACCACTGAAATCGGCGTAGAACTTTTTAATGATGACAGCGCCGTTGCAGATGCGGAAACTATTAACCTTGTAATTGAATCATTAAAGAGCACAGGCCTTAAAGATTTCCAGCTTGTTCTTGGAAATATGGAATACTTTAAGGGCATTTGTGAAAGCGCCGGAATCTCAGCAGAAGATGAGTTTACATTAAAAGATTTCATTTCATCAAAGAACTATGCTCTTGCTGAAGAATTGATTGATTCATTAAAGGTTGATAAAAAGCATAAAGAATTACTTATGATGACAGGTGAGTACATTGGAGATGCCCTCACCTTAAAGTCTATTAAAGAAAAGATCAACAATGTCAGAAGCAAAAACGCTCTTTTAAGACTTGAAAAGGTTTATGAACTTTTGAAAGTATTCGGAAACGAGAAATATGTTTCTTTTGACCTTGGAATGCTTTCTAAATACAACTACTATACAGGAATCATATTTAACGCTTATACTTACGGACTTGGTGAAGCCTTGGTTAAAGGCGGTAGATATGACAATCTTGTGGAAGCCTTCGGAAGCTCAAAACCCGCAGTTGGTTTTGTTATTGTAGTTGATGACTTAATGCTTGCTTTAAGAAGCCAAAACATTAGTGTTAAAGAAAAAGAACAACCTCAAATTGTTTCTTATAATGCAAAGAATCTTGATGAACAGATTTTAAAAGCTATCAAATTAAGAAAAGAAGGTAAGGCTGTAAGCCTTGTTGCAGAGGAGAATTAAAGATGAGTGAAGAAAAATATTTAACCTTTGCACTTGGCAAAGGAAGACTTGCTGATAAAACATTACAGCTTATGGAGCAAATCGGTATTACCTGCTCTGAAATTCAAAGTAAAGATACAAGAAAGCTTATTTTTGTAAATGAAGATCTTAAGCTTAAGTTCTTCTTGGCAAAGGGTCCCGATGTTCCCACTTACGTAGAATACGGTGCCGCTGATATAGGCGTTGTGGGTAAAGATACTTTGCTTGAAGAAGAAAGAAGAGCCTATGAAGTTCTTGATTTAAAATTCGGTAATTGTAAAATGTGCGTTTGCGGACCTCATGATGCAAAAGAGCTTTTAAACCATCATGAGATGATCAGAGTTGCCACAAAATATCCTGTTATCGCAAAAGACTATTTTTATAACAAAAAGCATCAAACCGTTAATATCATTAAACTTAACGGAAGCGTTGAGCTTGGTCCTATTGTAGGTCTTTCGGATGTGATTGTTGATATTGTTGAAACAGGTTCAACTTTAAAAGCAAACGGCCTTGAAATATTGGAAGAGATTTGTCCTTTATCTGCAAGAATGATAGTAAATCAGGTAAGTATGCAGATGGAATCAAAGCGTATTAATGAGATTATTTCTAAGCTTAAGGCTGTGATTAATTAAGGATTAGGTCCTTGGAGGAAAAATGAAAATACTTAAACTAAACAGCGAAAATAAGAAAAATATACAGGAAAATCTTTTAAAAAGAAGCACAAATTCTTATCCTGAGTACGAAAAAATTGTTGCCGAAATTATTGAAAATGTAAAGGCAAACAAAGATAAAGCATTATTTGATTACACTCTTAAATTTGATAAGTTTTCTTTGAACAAAGATAATATCAAAGTAACAAAAGAGGAGATTAAAGAAGCTTACAAAGAACTTGATACTGAATTTATTGAAGTTCTTAAAAAAGCAAAAGAAAATATAGTTTCCTATCACGAAAAACAGGTTAGACAGACTTTCATTACCACTAAGGAAGACGGTTCTATATTGGGTCAAAGAATTATACCCGTTGAAAGTGCAGGCGTATATGTTCCGGGCGGTAAGGCTGCTTATCCTTCAAGCGTTCTTATGAATGTTTGCCCTGCATTGGTTGCAGGTGTTAAAAGAATTTTAATGGTTACTCCTCCTTCGAAAGACGGAAAAGTAAATCCCGGAACTTTGGTTGCTGCCGATATTGCGGGAGTAACTGAAATATATAAAATTGGCGGAGCTCAGGCAATTGCAGCCCTGGCTTTTGGAACCGAATCCGTTCCGAGAGTTGATAAAATCACAGGCCCCGGAAACATATTCGTGGCTTTAGCCAAAAAGGCAGTATATGGTAACGTCGGCATCGATTCAATTGCAGGCCCCAGCGAAATTCTTGTTTTGGCTGATGAAACCGCTAATCCAAGATTTGTAGCCGCTGATTTATTGTCTCAGGCTGAACACGATGAACTTGCTTCCGCGATTTTGGTTACAACCAGTGAAGAACTGGCAAAAAAGGTTTCTTTGGAAGTTGATAACTTTGTAAAAGTTTTGGAAAGAAAAGACATTATCCAAAAATCTCTTGATAATTTTGGATACATATTGGTTGCATCCGATTTGGAAGAAGCTGTATCCACTGTAAACGATATTGCTCCCGAACACCTTGAAATCTTAACTAAAGATCCTTTTAATGTAATGACAAAAATAAAGAATGCAGGTGCGATTTTCCTTGGAGAGTACTCTTCGGAACCTTTGGGAGATTATTTTGCGGGTCCTAACCACACACTTCCCACCAATTCCACCAGCAGATTCTTTTCACCACTTTCTGTTGATGATTTTATTAAAAAATCCAGCATAATCTGTTATTCTAAAGAGGGGCTTTCTAAAGTTCACAAAGACATTGAATTATTTGCAAGAAACGAGGGACTTACAGCTCACGAAAATTCAATAAAAGTCAGATTTGAATAATTTGGAGGATTCATATGGCCAGATGTAAATTAATCGAGAGAGAAACCAAAGAAACAAGCATCTCCTTGCAGCTTGATTTAGACGGTAAAGGTGAAGCAAGCATAGATACAGGCATAGGTTTTATGGACCATATGCTTGAGGGATTTGCAAAGCATGGTTTCTTTGACTTAAAGGTTAAAGCTAAAGGCGATTTAAATGTAGATGGTCATCATACTGTTGAAGATCTTGGTATTGTGCTTGGTATAGCAATTAAAGAAACCATCGGCAATAAAGCCGGCATAAAGAGATACGGAAGCATGATTTTGCCAATGGATGACGCTTTGGTGCTTTGTGCAATCGATCTTTGCGGAAGACCTTATTTTAATTATGAGTGCACTTTTTCAAATGAAAGAGTGGGATATTTGGAAACACAGAATATCAGAGAATTCTTTTATGCCATATCTTACAGTGCCGGTATGAATCTTCATATTAAAGTTTTAAACGGAGAAAACGACCACCACAAGATAGAGGCTATATTTAAGGCTTTTGCCAAAGCCTTAGATGAGGCATCATCATTTGAACCTCGTTCAAACGGTGTTTTATCCACGAAAGGAACCCTATAATATATGAAAACCAAGTTAATACCTTGTATATTTTTGAAAAATCAGATGGCGGTTAAGGATTTTAATGACTTAACCGTCATTGAAACAGATCCCATAAGACTTGCGAAGAAGTTTAGCGAAGCAAATGCCGATGAACTTCTTATTTTTGACTTATCAAAAGAAGATAAGGAGCATGAGGATAATATCGATTTTATTCACGAATTATGCGAAAACGTATCCCTTTGCGTGACTGCTGCCGGAAACGTTAAAAGAATGGAGGATGTTAAAAAGCTTTTATACGCAGGATGTAAAAGAGCTTGCTTAAACTATTCCCTTGCTTCAAATGTAGAGCTTACAAAGGAAGTATGCGACAAATTCGGTAAGGAAAAGATTATTGCTTGCGTTAAGTCCAAAGAAGATTTAAGCGATAACCTTACATTACTTGAAAAAAACATTCAAACTGTTTTATTCCTTGACAGACATACATACAAAGAAGCTAAAGCTGAAGGCTTTAAGAAAAACAGCATTGTTTGTCTTCCTAACGTATTACTTGATAAATTGCTTGAATATATTAACGATGAAGACATTGAAGGAATAACCGGTGCTGTTATTAATGATAATGTGGGTAACTTAGATGAAATCAAGGAACTTGTATATCAGAGTATGGTTTCTTTTGACACATTTAAGTTAAACAGTGACGGCCTTATCCCCGTAATTGTGCAGGATTATAAGACAAATCAGGTTCTTATGCTTGCTTACATGAATAAAGAAGCCTATGAAAAGACTTTAAGAAGCGGAACAATGACTTATTTTTCAAGAAGCAGACAGTCATTATGGCTTAAAGGCGAAACAAGCGGACATTTTCAGTATGTAAAATCTTTAAGCTATGATTGTGACAGCGATACGCTTTTAGCTAAAGTAGAGCAAATCGGGGCTGCTTGCCACACAGGCGCTTATTCTTGTTTCTTTAATGACATCATTACATACGATTATGAAGAGAAGAGTCCTCTTTCTGTTTTGACAGATGTATATGATGTAATCATGGATCGCAAAAAAAATCCTAAAGAAGGTTCATATACCAACTATCTTTTTGACAAAGGAATTGATAAAATATTAAAGAAGGTCGGTGAGGAAGCAACCGAAATTGTGATTGCTGCCAAGAATCCCAATCCCAATGAAATCAAGTATGAAATATCAGATTTCCTTTATCATGTGATGGTTTTAATGGCTGAGAAAGGAGTCACTTGGGATGAGATTATGACCGAACTTGCAAACAGGTAGGAAAGGTCATTATTTATGAATCAAAAATTAGCTTTACCCGAAGATGTGTTAATGTCAATTGAAAAGCCGGAACGTTATATCGGCCATGAGATTAATGCAGTCTTTAAAGATAAGGACAAAATAGACATCAGGTTTGCCATGTGCTTTCCTGATGTTTATGAAATCGGCATGTCGCATCTTGGCATCCAGATCCTTTATGATATGTTCAATAAATTCGAAGACACCTGGTGTGAAAGAGTTTATTCTCCCTGGGTGGATCTTGATAAGATTATGCGTGAAAAGAATCTTTCTTTATTTACGTGGGAATCTCAAGACCCTGTAAGAGAAATGGATTTTCTCGGCATAACATTGCAGTATGAAATGTGCTACACAAACATATTGCAGATTCTAGATTTATCTAACATTCCCCTTATTGCAACAGAGAGAACATGGGAAGACCCTATCGTAATCGGTGGAGGTCCTTGTTCTTATAACCCTGAACCTATTGCGGATTTCTTTGATATTTTCTATATAGGCGAAGGTGAAACAAGATACAGAGAGCTTCTTGATATTTATAAAGAATCAAGAAAGAACAATGAATCAAGAGAAGATTTTCTTTATAAGGCAGCAAAGATTCCCGGTATGTATGTGCCAAGATTCTATGAGCCTGTCTATAATGAAGATTTTACTTTAAAAGAGTTTAGACGCTTAAAGGATGATATTCCGGCAACAATCGTAAAAGAACTTGTTACCGATTTGGATGAGACTTATTATCCCGAAAAGCCTATTGTGCCTTATATGAAGGTTACTCAAGACAGAGTTGTGCTTGAAATCATGAGAGGATGCATAAGAGGCTGCAGATTCTGTCAGGCAGGTCAGATTTATAAGCCTGTCAGAGAAAGAAGTATCGAGTTTTTAAAGCAAAGAGCTGAGACCTTACTTAAAAATACGGGTCATGAAGAAATTTCTTTAAGCTCTTTAAGTTCTTCCGACTATTCACATATAGAAGAACTTGTAAACTTCCTTATTGAGGATTGTACAAAGAAAAAGGTAAATATTGCGCTTCCCAGTTTAAGAATTGACCAGTTCTCCGTTGATGTAATGGAAAAGGTTCAGGATATCAAAAAATCAAGCCTTACATTTGCTCCGGAAGCAGGCTCTCAACGAATGCGTGATATTATAAACAAGGGTCTTACGGAAGAAGACATTATTAACGGCGCCGTGCTTGCCTTTAAAGGCGGTTGGACAAAGGTTAAGCTATATTTTATGCTTGGACTTCCTTTCGAGGAAGAAGAGGACATAGAGGGCATTGCAAAGCTATGTAACAATATAGCCGCTGCTTTTTATGAAGCAATTCCTAAGGAAAAGAGAGTTAACGGTAAGGTTTCTATTACCGCAAGTACTTCTTTCTTTATTCCAAAGCCCTTTACCCCATTCCAGTGGGCAAAGATGAATACAAAGGAAGACTTTATCGATAAAGCGGAACATACCAAGCACTATATTATGTCTCAGCTTAATCAAAAGGTTATTCGTTATATTTGGCATGAAGCCGATGTCAGCATGCTTGAAGGCGTTATGGCAAGAGGCGACAGAAGATTAAGTAAAGTTATTTTGATGGCTTATAAAAAGGGCTGTATTTATGATGCATGGAGCGAATATTATAAGCATGATGTCTGGCTTGAATGCTTTGAAGAATGCGGCATAGATCCTTTCTTCTATACCACAAGAGAAAGAAAAGACGATGAGCTTTTCCCTTGGGACTTCCTTGATTGCGGTGTTTCAAAGGCTCATCTTTTAAGAGAATGGAAGAAAGCCCAGGCAGCTATAGTTACAGACAATTGTAAGAAACGCTGCGTAGGTTGCGGAACCGCTAAATTTGACTGCGGATTATGTATTAACAGATAATATTGGAGATAAAATGAAAGTACGTATTAAATTTTCAAAGCATGGTGTTTTAAAGTATGTAGGACACCTTGATTTTATGAGATATTTCCAAAAAGCCTTCAGAAGAACCGACATTGATGTCGTTTATTCGAAAGGCTTTAGCCCTCATATGATTATTTCTTTTGCCCAGCCTCTTGGTGTAGGCGTTGAAAGTGACGGCGAATACTTTGACGTTGAAGTAAACGATAATGAAAACGTTGATTTGTTTGTTCAAAAGTTAAACGAGCAGATGGCAGAAGGAGTAGAGGTACTTGAAGCCATAGTGTTACCTGAAAAAGCAGAAAATGCCATGGCAAGCGTAGCTGCTGCAGCATATGAAATAGAATTTTATAAGGATGCTCCTTTAACAGAAAAACTAATTAAACAGTTTATTGATAGTCCTACGGTTGAATATGTAAAGAAAACAAAAACCGGAGAGCGTACCATCAACATAAAGGATTTTGTGTTTGATATAAGATATTTAAGCATGAGATGCATGTATATTTGCGTTGATGCTTCATCAGGCGGCAATTTAAAGCCTGCCACATTATGTGATGCGCTTTTAAAACTTGATAATAAAAACATTGAAGATTATCCTTTTCACGTCACAAGAAAGGATACCTATAAAAGAAACGAAAATTCAGAGCTTGTTCCTTTGAATAAGTTTTAATCCGGAGCAATAATGCAAAATTCTAAATTGGTTGTAAGCAAATATAAAAACTATAATGCAGCCTTCCTTTTTAAAGACAACCGCATAGAAGAGCTTTTTCTTGATTCATCAAAGACTTTTAATGTTGGGGATATTTACGTAGGTAGAGTATCGAATGTAAAAGAAGATATAAAGGCATGTTTTGTTGAGTTTAGTGAAAAACAAAACGGATTTCTTTCATTTGATGAAATTAACGAAAATATGCTTATAAACAGGCCCTATGACGGTAGGCTAAAACAAGGGGATATAGTTTGCGTTCAAATTACCAAAGAGCCCTTAAAGACCAAAGGAGCCTCTTTATCAATGAATCTTTCTTTAACGGGAAAGTATACGGTTGTAATTACCGATGATAAAGATATCCATATTTCTTCAAAGATAGAGAAATCGAAAGCCAAGGCTTTAACGGATAAGCTAAAAGAAACTTCGTTTGAGTATGGCTTCATCCTTCGTACAAACGCAGAGCCCGAAAATTCTGATTTGATTATTTCAGAACTTAAGTCAAATTGTGATGTGTTATCTAAAATAATTGATAACATGAAAACAAGAAAGCTATATTCAAAGCTTTATTCCGGACATTCTTCCCTTTACGAAAGAATTAATTCTCTTGATAAAAGAAAATACGAAGAGATTATCACAGATGATGAGGAAATGTATGAAGAGCTTAAAACTCTTGATAATGTAAGATTCTATAATGATTCTTTTCCTTTAAATGCTCTGTTTTCTTTTGACAAAGCATATTTAACGGCCACTTCTAAGAAAATTAACTTACGAAACGGCGCGTTCTTGATTATAGAGCCCACAGAAGCACTTACTGTTATTGATGTTAACAGCGGTAAATTCGATAAAAGGCTCTCTAAAGACGATTATATTAAAAACGTTAACGAAGAAGCCTGCATAGAAATTGCAAGACAGCTTAGGCTACGAAATCTTTCCGGGATTATTCTTGTTGATTTTATCAATATAGAAAGAAGAGAAGATGAGGACGCATTAATTTCCTTAATGAAGAAAGAAATTAAGCAGGATAACTTAAAAACAACTGTTGTTGATTTTACAAGTCTTGGCTTAATGGAAATTACAAGAGAGAAAAAATATGCTTCTATTTACGATCTTATTAGAAAGAAGGATTCTTTAAATGATTGAGACAATAGAAAATGACTTACTTACAGTTAAAATAGATACTCTTGGAGCTGAACTTTTATCAGTAAAAAACAAAGAAACAAACAGAGAATATATCTGGGACAGACATACCGATGCCTGGAATAAAAGTTCGCCAATATTGTTTCCTAATATCGGTGCTTTAAAGAACGGAAAATTTACATATAATGGCAAAGAATATACCGGCGAAAAGCACGGATTTGCAAAAAACAGGGAATTTAAAGTTGTAAATAAGGAAAAAGCAAAGATTTCTTTTAACCTTACCTGGGATAATGAAAGCTATGTAAATTACCCATTTAAGTTTGACTTAACCCTTACATATATTCTTAATGGAAACGCACTTACTCTAAATTATGTAATTAAAAATGAGGATGATAAAACAATTTACTTTGCCCTTGGCGCTCATCCTGCATTTATGGGTAAAAACGAATCCTTAACAGGAGAGAAGATGGGCTTTAATGCAGGCTCTAAGCTTGTTTTATCTGATGTAAATCTTGATACCGGCTGTTTTAAGGATTCAAAGACCGATTTAGAATGCGATGATTCAGGTTGTGTGGAAATTAAATATCATACATTTGATAATGATGCATATGTATTTGAAAACAATCAGGTAAAAAGCGTTACATTATTTGAAGAAGATAAGTCATTTGTAAAGGTTGATTTTAATGCTCCCATAGTAGGAATTTGGAGCCCTATAGGAAGAGATAACCCCTTTGTATGTATTGAACCTTGGTACGGAATAGCTGATAAAGATAGTTTTACCGGAGACATTACAGAGAGAAATGAAGAGCAACATTTAGATGTGGGCGGAGTTTTTGATGAATCTATAAAAATTTCTTTCTATATGTTATAATTAATTTACTAATAAAAGGAGGTATGCCGACATGAAGACTGTTATTACCATCGGAAGACAATATGGATCGGCCGGCCACGAAATAGGAGAAAAGGTGGCTAATTATTTTAATATTCCTTTTTATGACAAATCAATCCTTACAAGAGCCGCAAAAGATAGTGGTTTTTGCGAAGAAATGATTCAAAATCATGACGAAAGACCCACAAATTCATTCTTATATAATTTGGTAATGGATACTTATTCATTTGGCTATAATTCATCATCATTTGTTGATATGCCAATCAGCCACAAGGTTTTCCTGGCACAATTTGATGCAATTAAATCATTTGCCAAAGAAGGTCCCTGTGTTATAGTTGGTCGTTGCGCCGATTATGCATTGGCTGACTTTGATAATGTAATTAACTTATTTATTTATGCCGATGATGATTTTAAATGCAAATACTTAATTGAGCATGATAAAGATGTAAAGAACGAAGCAGAAGCGAGAGACTTGTTTAATAAAAAGGATAAGCAGCGCCAATCTTACTACAATTATTATTCTTCAAAAAAATGGGGACGCGCCGAAAGCTACGATTTATGTATCAATTCAGCTAAACTTGGAATTGACGGAACCGTTAAATTCATTACTCAATATGTTGAAGACTACGAAAAGTTCCATCATCAATAAAATAATTTGATTTTAATTTAAAATAATTAATGCCCGGGAGCTAAAAATCTCGGGCATTTTTCTTGTAAATAAGTCCAAATAGTGGTAGACTATAGATATATATCATAGCGTTAAATCTCAATTTAACGCTAAAAAGGTACGGAAACATCAAGTTTAGAGCATATTGGGAGGTTTTATCGTTATGGGCCGTGATTCCGAATTTAACAAAAACAAAGACAGAAATTATCGAATTAAATTAGAATCACTTAAAAAACTTCTGCCGGTATATACTTATGAGTTCTTAGATTCCAGAGCTCAAAGAAATCCTAATACAGCAATTTCATATGCGTATGATTTAATTACTTTTTTAGAGTATCTAAAGGAGTTTTGCCCGCCTGCAAAGAATTTAGAATTAAATGACATCTCTTCCGATATCCTTGATAATTTATCCTTCCAGGACATAAATGAATATCAAAAATATCTTAGCGCTAAAGATGTAACTATAATCGGTAAAAACGATCTTCAAAACGATATTTCCGGAATTGCCCGTAAAATGTCTGCATTAAGGTCGTTTTATAAATACCAATGTGAACATCAATTTCTTAAAAACGATCCAACCGTTGGCGCAAACAAACAATCAAGAAAACTCGATGATCACGTAATTATTCGCTTAACGCCGTCTGAAGTTGATACATTCTTAGAAACCATCGAAAATTCGGCTGTTGGTTCTGAACGTCAAAGAAAACTCCTATATAACACAAAATATCGCGACTTTGCAATACTTACTCTCCTGCTCAGAACAGGTATTCGTGTTTCCGAATGTGTTTCTTTGGACATTGCAGACTTAAATTTCAATGAAAATTCAATGTGTGTGGTAAGAAAAGGTCATAAAGAGCATATTTTATACTTTGATGAAGTCACAAAAGAGGCTTTGTTAAATTATATAGAGGTTGAAAGGCCCCATTATATTGAAAGTACTGAGGAAAAAGCCTTATTCATGTCTTTAAGAAAGAAACGAATGGCCGTAAGAAGTATTCAGGAAATGGTTGAAAAATACGCTAAAGTTGCCGTTTCTAACAAAAAAATATCGCCCCATAAAATGCGTTCCACTTACGGTACCGCATTATACAACAAAACAGGTGATATAAGGCTTGTAGCGGACGTTTTGGGGCATTCTGATATAAATACCACTGCAAAGCATTATGCGGCCTCTGAAGACGCCCACAGACGCCAGGCCGCAAAGATTGATCCGTATTCCGAATGATTTTATTTGTGGAACTTTTTCTTTATAAATATAGCAATCTTAGAACATAATGCTTTGATAAATTCAATTATTAATATTACAAGTTTCTTTAAAAACGAACCTATTGCCGAAAACAGTTTGTATGCTGAATTATCCGATAGGTTCTTTTTGTTTTCGGGCTTTTTGTATTCGTATTGAGTAATTTCACCGTCTTCAGAAATATATCCAACCTTTTCGTAGGCTTCAACTTCGGTAGGAAGATTCTTCTTTTTAAGTCTGTTATCTGTAATCTTTTGAATTCCCGATGCAACAACGGCTGTAATGGGAACACCCACAATCATACCTACAATCTGGAAAAATCCGCCAAAAAGCGTGATTGAAAAGATAATCCAGAAGCTTGTAAGGCCTGTAGATTGAGATAAAATCTTTGGTCCTAAGTAGTTTCCGTCAAATTGCTGCAATATGATAATGAAAATTGCAAAATAAAGGGCTTTCATGGGATCTACGAGTAAAATAATCAAAATACTAGGGATTGCTCCGATATATGGACCAAATATTGGCACGATGTTTGTAACGCCTACAACAACGCTTATAAGCACTGCATAAGGCATTTTCATAATCAAACAGCATACATAACAAATTATACCGATGATTAAAGAATCAATTACTTTACCGGTTAAGAATCCAATAAATGTTCTGTGAGTAAATCTGATGGCATCAATAAACTTGTTTGCGCTTTTTCTGCTAAGTGTCGCATAACAGAGTCTTATGCTTCCGGCTGCAAACTTTTCTTTACCCGATAATACATAAATTGAAATAATAAGTCCGATAATAAAGTTCCAAACAAAATGTAGAATCTTCATTAAGCTTGCAGAAACCGAATTAAGCAAACTGTTTATGTTTGGAAGTAAAAACTTTTGAAGGCTTGGAAGCACTATATCTCTTAAAAAGTCATCGGCTTCTGTTGTGTAGTTATCAAGGGATTTCATCAAAAATGCCGCTATTTCAGGGTTCTTTTTTGACAAATCGTTAAGCCAGGTGCTGATGTTTTCTGTATATGTTGAAAACTGAGAAATCAGGCTTTGTAAACTTAAATATAATTGGGGAATAACTGTTGCAAAAAAGGTGTAAATTAAGAATAAAACTATTAAAAGCGTTAAAGTAACGCAAATCATACGGATGTGTTTACTTCTTTTTTTATCTTTACCAAGAATATTCTTTGAATTAAACCAGGGAAGAATCCACTTCTTTTCAATGACATTAAGTAACGGGGTCATTAAATATGCCATTATTAAACCGTAATAAATAGGTGCAAGCACACGATTGACGTTTTTTATTCCCTTTAAAATGGAGTCCAGTCTAAAGAAAAGGAAATAAGCTAGCATAATTGCAATAGCTGTAAAGAATATTGTAAGACCTATTTTCACATACTTATTGTCAGAAGTTAGTTTCATTGTTTATTAATCCCCGTATGATAATATTTTGTGTGGAAAAACATCCTCACATATATATCAGTATACCATGTATTATTATTTTTTTGTTAATATGTGTTATACTTGATATAGATTTTTTATTAATATTTTTGAGGAATTTATGGAGTTACAAAGAGTTTTAAGTTTAGTAAGAAAAGCCGTAGACGATTATGAAATGATTAATGACGGAGATAAAATTGCAGTCGGAATTTCAGGCGGAAAGGACTCTCTTACTTTATTAAAAGCACTCTCCCATTTAAAGAAATTTTATCCAAAGAAGTTTGATTTGTTTGCCGTTACTGTGGATCTTGGTTTTAATAATTTAAACTTAGATAAAATCAAAGTCTTTTGTAAAGAATTAGATGTTGAATACATCATAGTTAAAACTGATATAGCTCAAATTGTTTTTGAAGAAAGAAAGGAATCAAATCCTTGCTCTTTATGCGCCAAAATGAGAAAAGGTGCTCTGAATAGCGCTTTAAAAGAAAGAAACATTAACAAAGTGGCATATGCACATCATAAAGATGATGTAATCGATACAATGATGATGTCACTTATTTACGAAGGCAGATTTCACACCTTCTCTCCTGTCACATATTTAGACAAAACAGATCTTTATGTGATAAGGCCCCTGATTTATATGAATGAAGCCGATGTTATCGGTTTTGTTAATAATTATGATATTCCCGTTGTAAAAAGTCCCTGTCCTGTTGATAAGACCACAAAGCGTGAATACGTTAAGAATCTTGTTAAACAGATTAACAGAGATAATCCGGGAGTAAAAGAAAGAATGTTTACTGCCATTAAAGACAGTAACATTAATGGATGGACATTGTAGGTATCGGGTGATTTTTAAGTTTTTTGGGGGAAGAAACTTTGCAAATTACGCTTGATAAAACAATTGAATTGGCTAAGCTTTACAGTAAGCCGATTATCGTCTTTTCATACAAAGACCATCATCTTAATATTGTTTATTTCAGCGATTCTGTGCCGGCTCTTTATGGTTATAATGAGTCTTCTTTTATAGAGCACATTAAAAAGGATGCTCTCTCTTTTGTTTCAGACTACGATGCACAATATATTATTAAAGGTTTAGACAGGTGTATAGAGGATGATACGCCATACCCTGTCAGTGTTCAGGTGCGGCATTTTGACGGAAGTCTTGTGTTCTTTGACGGAACATTTTCCTATATTGGATCAGATGAAGATTCTTATATCTTCCTTTGCGTTCTTTCCGGTGAATCAGGTAAAGTAGACAAAAAGAACACTGAGACATTGAACGAAGCTTATGATAAAAGATACAAGCAGGCCATTGAATTTGCAAAGGTTTTGACCTGGGATTATGACATTATAAACGGCAGGTTAATTAATTGTAACAACTTATGCCCTTTTAATGATGAAAGTCTTATTGCAAAGAAATTCCCTGACAGAATGATTGATGAAGGCGTAGTTTCTTTAAGCGATTATGCCATGTTTTTAAGCAATATAGAAAAGATACGTAAAGGTTATCCCGGCGTATCTTATGAATGCTGGCATTTTTATTCTGAAGCTAAGCAGCCAATGTATTTAAGAGTTTCTTATACAACTGAATTTGATAAAGACAATAATCCTATTGTCGCTCATGCAATGGGAATAGATCTTTCCGAACAAAAGAATGCGGAAATTAACTTTAAACAGCGTACTAACGGATTCTTAAGGATGAATCCCGATTCCTTGGCGACATTTCAGTTAAACGTTACCAAGAATCTATGTAATGAAAGCACCACTACCACATCTTCTCTGGCTTCATTGGCTAAACTGGATTCTTTGGACGATTTAATTTCAGAAATAGTAAATCTAATTTCCGATAAAAATGAAGGTATTCATTTTATCAATACATTTTCAAGGGATGGAATGATTTCAGCATATAACGCAGGAATATTCCAGCTTAAATACGAGCATCATTTGCCCGGTAAGAGCTCTAAAGATGAATGGGTAAGAACAACCGTTGATATCGTTAAGAACCCCTTCTCGAGCGATATAGAGGCTATATTACACATAGTAAGTATTCAACATCAAAAAACCATTGATTCTTTAATAAACGGTACGGTTCAAAGAGAATATGATTTTATAGCATTAGCCTATTTAAAAACTGATTCATACGTTATTATTGACAGATTCAACCATGACTTAAGTGATGAATCACCTAATTTCATGGAGCATTTCCGTGCTCTATTTGCTGATCTTATTCAAAGCGAAAGTGAACTAAACAAACTGTATGCCGAATTTAAGATTGAAAACCTGGTTGAAAAAATAAACACTTACGGTGAATATACTATTCAGTTTAATTCAAGTGATGATCCTGAAAAGAATCATCACCGAATTCTTCGCTTTTCTTTCTTAAACAGCCGAAGGGACATTATTTCTATATCCTGTAGAGATACAACAAAGCTTTACAATGAGGAATTAAAGCAAAAAGAAAAATTATCGGAAGCCCTATTTGAGGCAGAAAAAGCAAACAGAGCAAAATCTGACTTTTTATCCTTGGTAAGCCACGATATACGTACTCCATTAAACGGTATCATGGGTATGACTCAACTTGCCTTAAAGGAAGAGGTAAATGAAAAGGTAAAAGAATACCTTGAAAAGGCTGAAATGTCTTCAAGTTTCTTGCTTGGCTTAATAAATGATTTGCTTGATATGTCAAAAATTGAATCCGGTAAAGTGGAATTAAAGCCTGATAAATATACCTTTGACGAGTTTAAAGATTATTTAAATTCTGTTATCTTACCGCTTTGTCAGAAGAAGAATCTAACCTTTACAATAGAGCCTGAAGACATTGTAAACTGCATCATAATAGATAAACTTCGCTTTAACCAGATTATATTTAACTTACTTTCTAATTCCTGTAAGTACACAAATGAAGGCGGACATATTTTACTTAAAATTCACTGTGAACGTGTCAGTGATGAGCTCTGTATAGGAACCTTTATTGTAAAAGATGACGGAATCGGAATGAGTGAAGAATTCCAGGAGCATTTATTTGAAACCTTCTCTCAGGAAAACAGAATGAACTTTAACCACAATGAAGGAACAGGTCTTGGCCTTGCTATAACTCATAGTTTAATTGAACTAATGGGTGGAGAAATATCTGTTGAATCAGAAATCGGTGTGGGATCTACATTTACAGTTCAATTAACCTTTAAGTATTTTGATGAAGAAGAAAAAACAAAGGAAAGTGAAGAATCAATTGAACCTATTTCTTCCGAACAAGAATCCAATTCCTCTAATGAAACAATGAATTATGAAGGAAAGAATTTCCTCCTTTGTGAAGACAATATTATTAACCAGGAAATCGGTATTGAAATACTTACAAAGCTTGGTGCTTCTGTTACTGTTGCAGATGATGGAGAGCTTGGTGTAAGGGCATTTACTGAGAGTCCAATTAATCACTACTCTGCTATCTTTATGGACATTAGAATGCCCAATATGGATGGTTTAAATGCTTCCAAGGTTATAAGAGCATTAGATAGGGAAGACGCAAAGCAAGTTCCTATAATAGCAATGACAGCCAATGCAATGAGCGAAGACAGAATGGAATGTGTTGAAGCCGGCATGAATGCCTTCATTGCAAAACCTATTGATGTAAAAGAATTGTATAAGATAATGCAAAACATAATAAAGTAATTAAAAAACAGCCCGATATGCGGGCTGTTTTTTGGGGTGATAATTGTGATGAGGTTAATTATATTAATCTATGTGTTAATTAATATAATGTGGAAACGTATAAAAACTAATTCTTGTAAGTCGGAATAACCAAATAGTTACCTGTTTTTAATACCGACTCATCTGAAAGATTATTTATAAAAATGATTTCATCAATAAGGCTGTCATATGAATCATAACCTTCTGTATAATATTCTTTTGCCAAATCATAAACGGAATCGCCGGCTGAAATCTGAACGCTTACATAATGCTTATATAAAGGAGCTTCGGAACCGTCTGAAGCCACACTCTTAATGGAAAATGTAAGAACGGCTGCAATTACAAAAAGAATTAATGAAATTGAGAAAATCAAGATTCTTCTCTTTAATTCTCGTTCTCTTCTTGTTCTGTTATTAATGATTCTCTGTTCACTGTAACTGATTCGACTGTTAGCTATTGTATTCATATTTACCTCTTATCGAAAAGATGTTCAGAACATCCGTTTGCCTTATGCCTATATAATACAGAACATTTATTCGCTTGTCAACACTTTTCTCGAACAAATTTTCTGAATATATGTTTGCATATTTGCCGAACATATGTTATGATTTATGTAAATAAAGGAGGAATACCTATGGCTAATGGAATTACAGGAAAGCAACAGGAAGTTCTTGAATTTTTAAAACAGGTTATTTTGGAAAGAGGATATCCGCCGTCAGTTCGCGAAATTTGCGAAGGCGTTAATTTAAAATCTACATCTTCTGTTTTTGCTCATTTGGAAGCACTTGAGAAGAAAGGATATATTAAGAAAGACCCTACAAAGCCCCGTGCCATTGAAATATGTGATGATTCATTTCAGATGGTTAGAACGGAAACCGCAAGTATTCCTGTTGTTGGAACAGTTGCTGCAGGTCAGCCCATTTTGGCAGAACAAAACATTGAATACTACTTCCCTATTCCCATGGAACGTGTTCCCAGAAATCAGGCTTTTATTTTAAAAGTTAAGGGAGATTCAATGATCAATATTGGAATCATGAACGGTGACTGTGTTTTGGTTGAATCCACTGAAACCGCTTCAAACGGCGATGTTGTTGTAGCTTTGATAGATGATTCCGCTACAGTAAAGACTTTTTATAAAGAAAACGGTCATATTCGTCTTCAGCCCGAAAACGATACCATGGATCCCATCATTGTTAATGATTGTGCTATTCTTGGTAAAGTCTTTGGTGTGTATAGATTTTATAAGTAATTAAAAAGAAAAGGCAGCCTTCATGGCTGCCTTATTTTTATTCAACTGATTCAGTTTTTGCATCTTTCCAAATTCGTTCAAGGTTATAATAATCTCTGGATTCGGGTTGAAATAAATGAATAATGAAATCGCCGTAATCAACCAAAATCCAATTTGCAAGCTGATAACCTTCTGTTTGCTTAGGATGTAAGCCTTCCTTAGAAAGAGTCTCTCCTATTTCATCGCAAATGGCATGAAGCTGGTTCTGATTTGAGCCTGTTGCAATTATAAAATAATCGGCAATAGATGATAATCCTTCAATGTTTAATACCTTTACATCATAACCTTTCTTTTCCAAGATGGCGTCAACTGCTTTATAAACATAATCTTTAATTTCTGCCATTAATGTTTCTCTCCTACATAGAAATTATATGTTTCTTCCGTAATCGGATTTATAGCATATTTTTTTGATTGAAGATGTTCTAATGTATCGGATAAAATCATTCTGATAGATTCATCCAGATCATTAAATGCCATCTCTCTTATTTCCTGTAATCTTTTTTGCTTATATCTGCCGGGCTCGATATAATCGGCCACAAAAACAATTTTGTCAAGCAAAGTCATATTGGGTCGACCGGTAGTATGATATATTATTGAATCAAGAATTTCGGGATCTGTTATCTCAAAATCTTTGGTTGCAAAATATGCTCCGAGTTTTGCGTGAAGTAACTGAGGGTTTCTTCTTTCAATCTCGTTATACTCTATTCCATATTTTTCTGCCATTGGAATAAACTTTTTTGTTTTATATGCCTTCGCGCAATCGTGGACAAGCCCTGCCGCTTCCGCTTTCTTTATGTTATAGCCATATCTCATGGCTAAAGCCGCTGCAATGTATGAAACGGCAACAACATGATTATATCTGTCTTTTTTTAGCTTTTTGGAAAGTTTCTTTTTAATGCTGTCTAAATCATTATCTCTCATTTTCCATCTCCTTATAAAGTGCGTTTCTTAAAATATAATCATATACTTTTGCAGGAAGAAAACTTCCCGCATCTATTCCGTCTTTTATATTTTGCCTTATCTGAGTGGATGAAACATCGATTTTATCGCATTTAATCAACAAAATTTTAGCATCAAACTTTTCAACATATGAAGCAATGAGGATTTTTGCTTTATCTTCATCGGCATCTCCTCTTAATGCCACCAAAACAGTTGATTTTTCAAATATGATATCGGGATTTTTCCATTTTATCATATTTTCCAAACTGTCATATCCGATTATAAAAAATATTTCATCATTGGGGTTTTTATCTTTATATTCGGATATTGTTTCATATGAATAACTGTTTTTTTCTTTTGAACTCTCAAATGTAGATAAATAAAAATTAGGATAATCGGAAATAGCTAAATTAACCATATTAACCCTATGGTTAACGTCCAAAACGCCCGTTTTCATGTATGAAATTCCGCTTGGAATAAATATAACCTTATTAAGCTTATATGTTTCCATAGCTTTATTTGCAATCCATAAATGTCCGTTATGAATCGGATTAAAAGTTCCCCCGAATAATCCTATTTTCATATTTGCCTCACATAGTTATTTGGGAAGTTCAATCTTTTTGTTCTTTTTATCTTCTTTGTATAAAACAATCTTTTTTCCGATAACCTGAACTACCAAAGATCCTGTTCTTTCAGCTAAAATCTGAGCAATTTCATTGGGATCCTCGGTACAATTGTTTAATACTGTAATCTTAATAAGCTCATGAGTATTAAAACATTCCCTTACAGCTTCTGTAATTTCCGGAGTAAGCGTACTTTTACCAATCTGAAATACAGGGGAAAGATTGCTTGCAAGACTCTTTAAATAAGCTCTTTGTCTTGAATTCATATTATCCTCCGTTTATTTATAATAATCAAAAGAAAAACCATACATCTTTACAGTGTCGCCTTCTTGAATTCCAAGTTCTTCAAGTCTGTCAAGAATACCGTTATCTTTAAGGAATTCCTGGAAGAATTTAAATCCTTTTTCAGAATCAAGATTTGTGTAACCAAGCATCTTTTCAATTCTTGGTCCTTCAACGACATACTGTTTCTCTTTGGCATCATATGATACTTCAAAAGGTTCATTTGAGTAAAGCCCGCCAAATTCGGGAACCATTTCAGGTTCAAATGTAATGGACTTTTTAGGATACTTTGAAAGAAGCTCGTAAATATGCAAAAGTAAGGGCTTTACGCCTTCTTTGGTTGCTCCGCTTATGGGGAACACTTCATATCCCTGCGGCTCAAATTCCTTTTTAAGTTTTGAAATAATAGCTTCTTTATCTTCGCAAACATCCATCTTGTTTGCGGCAATTATCTGAGGTTTCTTTGCTACATCAGAGCCATATTTCTTTAACTCTTCATTTATTGCATATATATCCGCTATAGGGTCTCTGCCTTCTGTTGAAGCTGCATCAATTACATGGACAAGTATTCTTGTTCTTTCGATGTGACGAAGGAAATCAAGGCCTAAGCCTACGCCTTCGCTTGCGCCTTCAACAAGACCCGGAATATCTGCAACAACAAAACCGCCGACACCTTCCATATCAACCACACCTAAGTTAGGCTGAAGTGTGGTGAAATGATAGTTTGCAATCTTTGGCTTTGCGTTAGAAATAACAGAAAGAAGGGTCGACTTACCGACATTGGGGAAACCTACCAATCCAACATCCGCGATGGATTTAAGCTCCATTAAAATAGTAAGTTCTTTTGCTGGCTGACCGGGCTTTGCATACTTAGGAGCCTGCATTGTGCTTGTTGCATAATGCTGGTTACCAAGTCCGCCTCTTCCGCCTTCTAAAAATACAACTCTTCTGTTGTCGCCGGACATATCAAGTAAAATCTTTCCACTTGCTTCGTCTTTTATTACAGTTCCTTCGGGAACTTTTAAAACGATATCTTCTCCGTCTTTACCACGACAGTTCTTTTTACCGCCGGGCTCACCGTCCTGAGCGTGATAATGTTTATTAAAACGGTATTCGGTAAGAGTATTCATTCCTTCATCGATTTGAAAAATAACGCTGCCGCCGTGTCCGCCGTCTCCGCCGTCAGGACCGCCGTCGGGAACATATTTTTCTCTTCTGAAAGAAACATGTCCGTCTCCGCCTTTTCCACTTCTTACATATATTTTTGCTCTGTCTGCAAACATAGATTACCTCACTTTATTAAAACAATTCTACCATAAACTTTGTTTGGTAACTACAAAAAAAGGGCTTCGTTAAGTACGAAACCCTTTTAAAAGCGAAAGTTCGAAAATTACTTTTCTACAGGATAAACAGAAGCCTGCTTCTTGTCTCTTCCTGCTCTTTCAAAGCGAACAACACCATCAACAAGCGCGAATAATGTGTCGTCACCACCGCGTCCAACATTAACACCGGGATGAATCTTTGTACCACGCTGTCTATATAAAATGTTGCCGGCTTTAACGAACTGTCCGTCTGCTCTCTTCGCACCTAATCTCTTAGATTCGGAGTCTCTACCGTTCTTGGTAGAACCAACACCCTTTTTATGAGCGAATAATTGAAGGTTCAATTTAATCATGGTCTACACCTCCTATTGTCAGTTTCAAATTCTTAGGATAATCATTTTGGATTTCATTCAATCCAAGTTTCATAGATTCGATAAATAACTGAACTTTGTCATTATCGAAATCTCTTACCATAACTTTAAGATAACCATCTTTTTGAGATACGTCACACTTAACATGAGCTATCTCATCAATTGAGTTGGCACAATTAATTGTAAGTATTGAAATCGCGGCACATACAATATCTTTTCCTGCATTTGCAAAATCAGAATGTCCCTTGCTTTCAAAGCCAACATATTTATTATCTTTGTTACGATATATGGTTACTTCCGTCATATTACACCGTATTACGCGTTAATCTTTTCAATCTTAACCTGAGTGTATGCTTGTCTATGACCGTTCTTCTTGTGATAACCTGTTTTTCTCTTGTACTTGTAAACGATAACCTTTTTAGCCTTGCCCTGATCTAATACAGTTGCAGTAACGTTAGCATCAGCAACGTCCTTACCAACCTTAAGCTTATCAGCGCTAACAGCGATTACGTTATCAAATGTAACAGATGCTCCTGCTTCTGCGTCAAGCTTTTCAACACGAATCACATCGCCCTCGGAAACCTTATACTGCTTTCCTCCGGTAGCAATAATAGCGTACATAGTTTGTACCTCCTATATCTAAACCTTTTAAGGTTTTACTCGCCAGCTTCGGTGATATACAATTATGTAAACATGCAATTGTACATACTTATACCTCACTGTGCGGCATACTCAAATATAATAACAAGGTAAATATCCTTTGTCAATGACTTTTTATTTTTTATTTCGCAAGTAATCTAAGGCCTTTTTAAAGTGAGCCGGTAACTCTGAATCAAATTCTATATATTCATTCTTTGACGGACTTATAAAACCGATGCTCTTTGCATGAAGCATCTGCCCCTCACAATGTATAGGCTCTTTTCTTGGCATATAAACAGGATCGCCCATTAAAGGATGTCCGATATGCGACATATGGACTCTTATCTGATGAGTCCTTCCTGTTTCAAGCTTTAATTCAATGTATGTATATTCTTTAAAGCGTTCAAGCACTTTATAATGAGTTATTGCTCTTTTACCTGTATTTGATACACACATTTTCTTTCTGTCTATCGGGTTTCTTTCTATATATGTATCAATCGTTCCTTCATCATCTTTTAAAACACCGTGAACTATGGCGTGATAAATTCTGTTTGCGGAATGTTCTTTTAACTGAGCCGCAATTTTGCCATGTGAAAAATCATTTTTACATATTATTAAAAGTCCCGATGTATCTTTATCTATTCTATGGACAATGCCCGGCCTTAAAACGCCGTTAATGCCACTTAATCGACCGCTTAAATGAAATAACAGGGCATTTACCAATGTGTCTTCATAATGGCCTGCGCTTGGATGCACCACCATGCCCTGGGGCTTATTTACTATACATACATCCTCATCTTCATAAACTATATCAAGAGGAATGTTTTGAGGCTTTATGTCAGGCTCAACAGAATCGGGAACCTGCAATTTGATTTCATCATCAGCCTTTAATCTGTAATTTGACTTTTTAATTACAGAATTAATGGTAAGTAACCCGTCATCTATTTGTTTTTGTATGTAAGAACGGGAAAATGAGGGAAGAATCAATGCCAAATACTTATCGACTCTTTCTCCTTCATCATCCTCTGAAACAATAAATACATATTCTTTCATTAAGCACCTATATATCTCTTAACTTCTTTTCTACAAGTCTTAAAAAGTTTAAATCGTCCTCTTTATAGACAAACAAGAGTAAAATTGCAATTAAAAGCGTTGAAATAGTAACAAAAATATCTGCCACATTAAATATAGGGAAATTAATTACGCTTATATAAATAAAGTCAACCACAAAACCATACATAAGCCTGTCAATTAAATTACCTATTGCTCCGCAAAGGATAAAAGAAAGATAAATATGAATCGAAACATATCTCTTTTTTGCGGGTGTCTTTACCATAACGTATAAAGAAGCAAGAGTCACAAATATAGCAACCATTACAAAGAAAGACTTCTGGTTTTTTAATAGACCAAATGCGGCACCTGTGTTTTCTAAGTACCTAAACTCCATTATTCCATCGATAATTGAAACGGAAGGATGGTCCTTAAGCTTTATAATTGCAAAGTATTTACTTACTCTGTCAATTGCCAGGCCAAATATAAATAAAGCAACATCTATGATATATAAAGTTTTTTTATTTATTGCTTTAGAATTCACTTTTAATCCTCATCTTTAAAGTTGATTTCACTGATTGCTTCTTTGATAAGCTTTTGATCAACACCTTTTATAAGTGTAGCTTTTCCGATTTTATTAAGTAAAACAATATTAATTGAATTAATATCATTCTTTTTATCGTTTAAAAGCCTTTTGAAAATCTCTTCTTCTGCTTTTTTGTCTACCTGAATTGAAATAGGAAGATTAAATGGAACAAACATATCTCTTATTTCATAATAGTCTTCCATGGAAATCATATTGCTCTTCCATGAAATATATGCTTCTGCAACACAGCCTAAAGAAAGAGCTTCGCCGTGAAGGTATTCACCTGCGAAATAGCTTTCAACAGCATGGCCTATAGAGTGTCCAAAATTAAGTAAAGCCCTGTCGCCCTTTTCAAAAGGATCTCTTTCAACAACAGCTTTCTTAATGTTTATTGATGTTTCAAGCATATTTGCAATGGTTTCTTTATCCTTATCGCAGATTTCATACATGTTTTCAATAAGCCACATATAAAACTTCTGATCGGCGATAAGACCATGTTTCATTATTTCTGCAAAGCCTGAGTAGTATTCTCTGTCAGGCAATGTATCCAATGTCGAAAGGTTCATATAAATTAAAGAAGGCATATCAAAGACACCGATAGTGTTTTTGATTCCTTCAAAATCAACCCCTGTTTTACCGCCGATTGATGCATCTGCCATTGCAAGTAAGGTGGTGGGTAAATTTACATGAGCCACACCGCGCTTATAGATAGAAGAAACAAATCCGGAAAGGTCTGAAACCACTCCTCCGCCAATGCTTATAACAACATCGGATCTTGAAAAATTAACGGACAAAAGGTATTTTGCAAGGTCTTCAACAACAGACATATCCTTTGATGCTTCTCCTGCTTTAAATACATATTCATGTACTTTTAAACCTTCAATCTTTTTAAGTTCTTCTTTAACTTCCTTTTCATATAAAGGAAAAACATTTGAATCAGAAACCAGGCATACACACTTTATGTCAGGGAAAATGTCCTTTAACATAGAAGATAATTCATCAAAGGATTCCTTTGTCACAATGTTATAGCTGCTAACTTTTTTGCTTGTTACTGTAATATCCATTTAGTAATAATCCTTTCGGGTAAAAATAAGAAATCCTGCCATTTGCATGACAGGATTAATCAGCTTTTATAAAGCATCAAATGCACCGGTCAAAGCATCTTGAAATTCACCGGACACATCAACACTTGCCGGAGTGGCAATAAAGATAAAGTTTGAAATCTTTTGAAGATTTCCGCCTACTGCAATGCAGGCACCGGTAACTATATCCAATACTCTTTGGGAAATTGAAATATCAACACCCTCAAAGTTAATAAGAACGGTTTTGTTCTCAAGTAATGTTTCAACCATTTCCCTAGCTTCATCAAAAGCCTTGGGTTTAAATACACAAACTGAAGAATCGTTCATTTGAATCCTCCTACGCGGAACTTCATGCGACTTCTTTTCGTTTACCTTAGCCTTTGGCTCTTCAACAGTGTTCTTTGAAGGTTCGGGCTCTTCTACATAATCGTCTTCGTCATCATAATCGTATTCATCATCATTATCATTGCCGATATTCATCATAGCGGCTAACCGATTCATTACTCCCATTTAGCAGTCTCTCCTTAAACTAACGAATAATTTCTTACTCCAAAAATCCCTGTACCAACTCGGACCATTGTGGCCCCTTCCTCAATTGCTACTTCATAGTCTCCGGTCATTCCCATGGAATAAGTCCCCATAGAAACATTATCGATGTTTTGACTTTCTATGTCAATGCCCAATCGCTTTAACTCGTTAAAATACTGCCTGTTATCTTCAGGGTTTTCAACAAATGGAGCAATGGTCATAAGCCCCTTTATACGCACGTTTTTTAGCGTAGAAACTTCTTTTACAAGGTTAAGCAAATCTTCCTTAAACACACCAAATTTGGTATCTTCTTTTGCCACATTAACTTCGATCAAGACATCGGTTATTACATTGTTTTTTTCTGATTCTTTTTGAATAACTTTTGCAAGTTCAAAGCTGTCGACACTATGAATAAGGCAAGTTTTTCCGATTAAATATTTAACCTTGTTTTTTTGCAAATGACCAATCATGTGAAAGCGAGCATCTTTAGGCATCACTTCGTATTTATCCACAAGTTCCTGAACTTTGTTTTCTCCAAAATCTCTGACACCTGCGTCATAAGCTTCCATAAGGTCTTCAACAGGCTTTGTCTTACTTACAGCAATCAATAATACATCAGAATCATTTCTTCCTGATTTTTCAATTGCCTTATGAACATTTGCTCTAACTGTTTCAAGATTTTCTTTAATCATTTTAATCTCCGGTTTAATATACAAAATCTTTATCCGTGACTATGGAAGCATCAAGAGCTATATAGTCATAGGCTCTTAGTCCATAAGCAGAATAGGCATCAATAATAGAATACTCATCATTTGAATTCTTTATATCAATTCTGTTAAAGTCGGCATATCCTTTATTAATGTTAAATACACCGATTACTTTTTCGGTTTTTCCAAGTACCAAGGTGTTATTGTCAAGGGTTGATACCGCTTCATTAGGCATTATAAGTTTGTCCCCGTATTTTAGGGCAATGGAATCAATTAAGTAATAATCCTCTTCCTCTTTAATTATGTTAACCGAAACTGCCTTTACAGATCCGGCTGCATCTTCTTCTCTTAAAACCGTATAATCGGAAGAATTTCCTCCGTGAGTGATGAATTTCTTATCAACTACAAAGAAATCTTTTTGAGCTATTGAAGAATTTGGAATCTTTAATCCCTTATCAACATCAAGCATAAGTTCAATATCTACAAAACGGTCCTTACAAAAAGTAATCATTGAATTTGTAAAGGTTAATTCAATAATTGATTCTTTTTCAAGTTCTTTTACCAAACGAACTTTACCCCAGGAAGAATCAAGGGTTTTAGAAAATTTAACTTCAACATAATCGTTATTTGTAATTGCTTCAACGTCTTTATTTGGCACCAGTATGGCAATAGACCAGACTTCGTTTTTAACGTATTTATAAACAAAGTCTCCGGAAGCGACAAGCGCGTCATTTAACACTTCTTCACGAGTATACTTTTCTTCGTCAAAATCTTCTGCCGTAAGGTCATCTGCTTTCTTTAATTCATAGTCATCTTTATAAAAAGTGACTATGCCTGAATCTTTTGCTCTGACATAATCGATAATATCATTTGAATGACCTTCTGATATCTCGTTTACTTCTCCGATAATTCTTCTGTTTTCTATCTGAGATAATTCATTTCCGATTTTTTGTTCAAAAGTTAATGACTGAGCAAAGGAAGTATCATCAAAATTCTTAGAGAATAATTGAATCTCCTGTCTTAAAGAAAAAAGCTCCGAATCAGAAAGGGAATTGTCTCTGGCAGGATCTTTGCCAATCAAATCAGCAAGCTTACCTGTTTCATCAATACAAAACAAAAGGTTGTTAAATCCGGCTCTTTCGCCTTCACGCATTAAAAGATTTATATATCCGCTGTATTCAGATTCCACAGGAATCTCTTCTCTTATGGCTATTCCGGTGTAAATTCTGTTTTCGGACAAAGAACCTACTTTAACCTGATAACCTTTAATGGAAGTGCTTTTCATTGACATTACAATACAGATAATAATGTAAATAAAAATGGCAACAAAAATAAACATACCGGGATCTATCTTTATGCCGCCTGCTTTATTATATTCATTTTTGCTGTCGTTTTTGCCTGTAGCCATTGTACTCCTTAGAAAAAAGCCCCGACCATACCGCCGGGGCTTGATACTTTAAATAAATTATAACGAAATAATAACTTTTGACTTTGCCTTATCTGATAACTCTGATTCTGTTAAAGAAACAGCTACAACAAAATCAACCCCAAACTTTTCACCAACTTTTTCAAGTTTATCGATGCAGGCATCCATATCATCTTTTTCTGCCTTTGAGATGGGGAAGAAACTATCTAAATACATCTGTTCAAGATCGTGATCCTGCGAAATTATTCCGCATACAAAACCTAGGAATTCACTGAAATTTTCAATAAAATAATCGGACACATCAATTAATCTTACTTTGTTGTTGAGCTCATACATGTTCTTTGCGCTCTTGTCCAAATAAACGATGTTACCCGATACATTCTTTATTTCGGTATTTACTTTGTCTAGCAGGTGTTTGGTTTTACCCTTGCCCTTTTCGCCAACAATTAACTGTACCATTGTAAACCCTCCGTCCTGTTTTTCATCTTTAAGGATGATAATATTATTATAGTTTATGCCCTCTTAAAATACAACATTAATTTATTATTGTACGCAACATTTGCGTCATTTCTTCATATAAATTATCTCTTGAATCAGAACCTAGTACCACAGCTATATAAGGATTTGAATAAGCGTCTCTTACCAAAAGCAAAAGACAATAACCCGCTTCAGATGTAGTGCCTGTTTTGCCGCCTACAACGGTTACATTTTCAGGAAGCGAATAAAGACCTCTGAAAAACTGGTTTGTAGACTTACCTGTTGCAGTTAAATCGGTTCCGTTTTTATCATGATAGGTTGTTGAATACTCGTTTGATTGAATAATTTCAAGAAGCTCGGGATACTTTACAAATTCATTGAATATTAAATATAAATCATATGCGGATGTATAGTGATTTTCTCCGCCAAGTCCGCTGGCATCTGTAAAGTTTGAAGAGGTAGCACCAAGTTTTCTTGCTTCCTCATTCATTAATTTAGCAAACTCTTCTTCTGTTCCGCTTACATGACATGCTATAGCAATTGCAGCATCGTTATAAGATGAAATCAAAGCTAAATGAAGAGCCTGATCAAGAGTCAGTGTATCGCCGGTTCTTAACCCTAATTTAACGGCATCATCGGGTAACTTTGAGCAAGCATCCGTACAAACTATAGTTTCATCGATATCACAATGTTTTAAAGCAATTAATGCAGTAAATATCTTAGTGATACTTGCGGGATACTTCTGTTCAAATGCATTTTGTGCAAACAATACTTTTTTGTTGTTAATATCAACAAGCAAACCTGCGCCGGCATTTGCAAGATTATATTTTTCCGTATAATCTTCGGTAAAAGAAGCCAGATCAAAGGCATATCCGTTTAACAAAGCATTATTCTTCGAAAACTCAAGGCCGGTATTTCCTTCTTCCTCAATTTGAAAACTAGAAAATGGCATCCTGATTTCGGCTTTTGAACAAGCCGAAAGTGAAGATGCCACTAAAATCATTATTAGAATGAAAACAAATTTATTTGTACATTTCACGCCACTCTAAATCTCCACGATCCAATGATTTAATCAATAATTCCGCGCTTGCAAGGTTCGTAGCAAGTGGAATGTTATGCATATCACATAATCTCATAAGATTGCTTACATCAGGCTCGTGAGTCTTTTGTGTAAGCGGATCTCTTAAGAAAATAACAAGGTCGATCTGGTTATGTTCAAGCTGTGCACCTATCTGCTGTTCGCCGCCAAGATGACCGGCGAGGTATTTGTGAACGTTTAGATTTGTAACCTCTTCAATCAATCTTCCGGTTGTTCCGGTAGCATATAAATCATTTTTGCTCAAAATTCCCCTATATGCTATGCAGAAATTCTGCATAAGCTTTTTCTTTGCATCATGAGCAATCAATGCGATATTCATCTAAACTCCTCCAATTTTTATATACTGCTTCCCATAAATGAAAGCTCTTTTTTATCTCGTACAGGTTTGTTTCGCAGTCGCACATTCAAAACAAAACCTATGCCTATATACAAACTTACCAAAGACGTCAGTCCATAACTTACAAAAGGAAGGGGAAGGCCTGTATTAGGCAAAATGTTTGTGGCTACACCTATATTAAAGAATCCTTGTATGCCAACAAGTGAGCCCATTCCGATTGCTATAACTCTTCCGTCTATCTCTTTAATCTTTCTTGCTATCATAAAACACTCAATTGCTATAGCAAAAAGAAGTAAAATCACAAGTAAGGAACCTAAGAAACCAAGCTCTTCACCAATAACTGCAAATACAAAGTCATTCTGAGGTTCGATAATATAATTTCCGTTTTTTAAAGAATCAATTTGATTGTTGTTTAGGCCTTTTCCGAATAACCTGCCGGAACCTATGGCAATTTCAGAATTTAATTGCTGATAAGCATCATCGGCATATTTATCGGGATAAATCTTTGCCATAATACGCTGTCTTTGATAATCGTCTATTATGCTCTGCCCTTCTTTTAGAATCATACTAAATAGAATGATTACAGATGGCACTAATAGAGCAATTGCGCCAACAATAAATTTCCAACTTATTCCTGCAATAAATAATAGAATAACAAATACTGTAGCAATTACAATACTTGTTGATAAATCCGGTTGCAAAAGAGTAAGTCCCAACGGCACACCACACAGTAATATATAACTTACAACAAATCTCACTGTGTTAATTCTATCCTTATATTTCATGATAAACTGTGCAAAAAAAATAATCAATATTATTTTAGCAGTTTCCGAAGGCTGAAATGTGATACCGGCAATGCTAAACCATCTTGCAGAACCATGGGATGAACGACCGACGATTCTTACCGCCAAGAGCAATCCCACCATAATAATGTACCAAAGCCAATAAAACCTAAGAATAATCTTATAATCGAAAAGCGAAACAACCACCATTAAGAAAACTCCCAGAATGGATCCAAGAAGCTGCTTTTGCTGAAGTTCAGGGGCCGCACTTCCGATAATAAGAATACCTAAAATATTGGTACATAAAACGAAAAATATTAACTTAAAATCATAATCCTTAATCTTTAGGTTTTTAAACATTTTCTCACTCGTTGTTTATATTATTGCATAAATGACTTAATGAACTCTTACCGATGTTTTCAAGTACAATTTTGCCCTGTGACAAAAAGGCGATTTTAGAAACCATTTTAGGCCTTACAACCCATTTTGATTTTTCTTTTGAATAATACTCGTTTATTCCGATTTGTATTTTCTCAGCACTTACGTCATTTGCTGCTATAAAGAGTTTGTCCGTATCTTTTTTAGCGTTAATTATAGCAGTTCCGTAAAGGCCTCCAAGAATGATAATGTTACCGTCGGTAATTATGGTAGCTCCGGGCTCAACATCTCCCAAAACAACAATGTTACCCTTTGTTTCAAGCCTTTCAAACTGTTTAACGGAGCCTGAATATATTCCGTCAAAAACATCGTTTTCTTTTGAATAAACAGGTCGTTCAACAGCTTTTGCAAAGCTTTGATTTGTCTTATCATCCTTACCGATTACATAAAGGATGGTTAAATCGGCGGACTCTTCCATTATTTTTGTAAGACGTCTTTCTTCAATATCGGAAAGAGTTCTTCCTTCAAAAGAAATGGCTATTTTACCGCCTTTAAAAAAGTCATGTGATTTTTCAAACTTATCTTTTATTTCACTTTCAAGCTCTTCAAAGCTGCAGGTATCATCCAAAAACACCTTTAAACCGTTTGAAAAACTTTTAATAGTTACAAAAGAGCTCATACAATCCCCTTTAGTCTCCGTGTCCTGCAGAAATACTGATGGCTTCTGCGGAACCGGTTACAATATTATCTTCTTTATCAACATTAAAGTAATACTTTAGTACATCTTCTACCGTAAAAGCAACATAGCTTGATGAATAACCGTTTGATATTCTTGATGCTATGGCAATTTCGGGATTTTCATAAGGTGCATAGCATACAAACAAACCATGGTCGGGGCTGGTTTTTGACTGCTGTGCAGTACCTGTTTTACCTGCAACAGTTACGGGAAGTTCTGAGTAGTATGACATGTCTGTCACAACTCTTCTCATACCATCATGTATAGCATTCCAGTAAGAATCATCCATTTCGATAGTATTACGAACTTCGGCAGTACATTCCTTAATCAAATTACCCTCTCTGTCAGTAATCTTATCAAGTAAAGACAAATTATAAACAGTTCCGCCGTTTGCAACGCTTGTTACATATCTTGCAAGTCCTACTGTAGTAAATGAGTTGGTACCTTGTCCAATAGCCGAAGGAACTGAAAAGGCTTCAGTCAATATTGGGTTGTATTCTTCAATTTCCACACCGGATTTTTCGCTTAATCCATAAAGGTCAGCGTATTTATTAAGCTTTTCTACACCAAGGTCTGAACTATACATTCCTCTGTCATCAAGACTTAACTTGTAACCTACGTTATAAAAGAAAACGTTACAAGATTTATTTATGGCTCCTGATACATTTAATGCTCCGTGAGAACCGGGCCATACCCAACACTTATGGGTATCTGTGGTTACTTCGAAAGAACCGGTACATGTTATCAAAGAATGTGTATTGATTACGCCTTCACAAAGCCCTGCGGTTGCAGACACCATCTTATATGTCGAACCGGGTGCTGTACGTTGCTGTGTGGCATAATTAATCAAAGGTTTTGAAAGGTCCGAATTAATCTTTTTAAGATAAGCTGCATCGGCACCGTTAGCCAGAAAATTGTTATCGTATGAAGGATAAGAAACCAAAGCCATTACTTTTCCTGTATTAACATTGGTAATTACCAAAGAAGCACTGTATGGTTCAAGGGCCAATTGTGCAGGAGTTATTTCAAGGTTTTCTATTCTTGTAATCATGAACTGGAAAGGAGAAATTCTTCCTGCGTCCCAGGCAGCCTTCTCTTCTTCACTTAATGTAATAATTCCCTGATCCAATAAGCAGTTACATATCTGTTTTGCTTTAATGGCATCATTTTTGATAATGTACTTATAAACCTTTCTGTCAAATTCTTTATCAACAGAAAGCTTATCAACTATTATATTAACAATTTCTTCGTATATCTCATTTGACTGAGAATAGGCTTCATCAAGATTCAAAGAATCCGAATCTATCCAGTTTTGAGAGATTGCATAATTAATGTAATCACTTAAACTGATGGTTTCATCAACCGCCCATGCCTTGTATGTTTTATCGGAATACACAATCTTATCGGATAATAAAATATTATTATTTAAAAGAAGGTCTTCCACATGGTTTTCATACACCTTATACTCTATTGTAAGCTTATTGTAAGGCGTCTTTTTATCTGTAAGTTCTGACTTTATTCTTTCTATTACATCAGCTTTTTTATTTAAAAATGCCGCATAGATTTCTTTTTCCGTATCTGTAGCATCGTCTGCGCTTAAGTGATCGATGTTTATGACCTGGTTATTAAACAAAGAATAATAAACATCGTAAATAGGAATCATAATATCCGATGCATCGGCATTTTCTCTGGGAATATATTCTTTTGAATTGGTTATCTTTTTTAACAGTATACCTGCAAGCTTTTGCTCCAAAATATTATAAGTTGCTTCCTGAAGCTTTGAATCGATGGAAAGATATACGTCATTTCCTGCCGTTGCTTCAACATAATCTTCTGAAGAAATAACTTTACCTGTAGTATTTACATAAATTGTTTCAGAGCCCTTTTGACCTCTTAGCCAAGACTCCATGCTTCTTTCTATACCGGTTTTACCGATAATATCATTTAATGAATAGGAATCGTCTTTTAAAGAGTAGGTTGCAAGTTCGTCTGAGTTAATTTTACCTGTATAACCTACAATCTGGGCTGTATATTTTCCGTTAGGATAAACTCTTATAGTATCTTCAGAAATATTTACACCACGTAAAACATTTGAGTTTTCATATATAACCGCTACTGTTTCATCGGAAACATCAGTGGAAATAACTGTGGAAATGTACTTTTGATATGCGTTTAAACTCATTGCATATCTGATTGCAGCCATTTTTAAGGTCATTTCTTTTGAAACGTCCATAGCTACAATATTAAACTTATCTTCTCCTGCCAAATAATCGATGATTTCATCAGGTGTTGAAGAAGCCTGGGCATAAGTCATGTTGTCTACATATGCTTCGCCGTAAATATCTGCCTTGAAACGAGAAAGCTTTGCCCCTGAAAGAGTGAATTTATAATTATTGTCTTCATCAAGATCGATACCAAAATCAATATCGATGGTATCTCCGTTTTCTTCGATAATATTGATGGTTTTATATATAGTCTTATTTAAATTCTCGTTTTTCTTTCTGCCGGATTCATATACGTCTTCTATTGTTACGGAATAAGCCAGTTTATTATATGCAAGCAAAACCCCGTTGCAATCATAGATATTACCTCTGGCAGCATCAATAAACCTTTCCTTCTTTTGCTTCATTTCAAAGTTATTGATGTAGTCTTCGCCCCTGATTATCTGCATGTCAAAAATACGGTATATTAAAATACCAAACAATACAGAATAAAATACCAGAAGGTAAATGATTCTGGACGATATTAAGCTCATTAAATACTCTTTAAGCTTATTAAACAAACTTTCTTGCCTGCTTTCTTTCGCCCTTTTCAAGGTAATTGTTTATACCCAGGATAAGGGGGTAAAAAATAATTGTTACAACAAGTGTATATACACATTCAGGCACGCAAACGTGCAAAAAATAGTAACCTACGTTTAGTTTTCCTCTTAAAAGGAACAAAAAACAATAGCACAAAAAGCCATAAATTAAATCACTTATAGCAATCATGCTCATGGGAAGTTTAACGTCTTCAGGGAAGAACACTTTATTAAAGCTTCCCGCAAAGAAACCTGTATACATCATCAAAAGAGAATAAAATCCGATATACTCACCAAAGAATACATCGAAAAGAAGGCCTGCAAAGAAACCGGTAATCATACCCGTTTTCTTTCCACGCATAAGACCCAGGGATACAACCAAAATAAGAGTCATGTTTGGAGATATTCCGCCAAAAGACAAGCTCTTAAATAAGGTTCCCTGCAACACAAAAGATGTAATTAGCAAAAGAAAGGTTATTATAAATCTTTTCATATATTATTCTTGCTTTAATGCGTTCTCTCGGTCTTCTTCGGTTATATTTTTCTTTTGATCCAATATAACCAAAACTTCTTCGATATTTTCAAAGTCAACTACAGGTAACAAAAGACCTGACTTTGTTAAGTTGTTGGCATCGGGATTGATTTCACTGATGTATCCAACCAAAATACCGGGCATATATCTGTCGCTAATATTACTTGTAACAACTTTATCGCCGATTCCCACAACCGATTCTTCATCAATTAATTGAGAAAAAGAAATTACACCGTCATTAATTAAATCAAGTGACCCTGAAACAATAAGGTTATCTGATGAAGAAATAACCATTGCGGAAACATTTGTGCCATCAGAAATAATGCTTGTAACACGGCTCCAGTCAGGGCCTACCATAGACACATATCCCACAAGGCCATTACCGCAAACAACGTTCATGTTTAACTCAATGCCGTCGTTCTGGCCTTTATCTATAATAAAATCAGAGAACCAGTTTCCTGCTTCTTTGTAGATAACTCTTGCACCGGTTTTTTCATAGCCTTCATAAGAAGCGTCCAGTTCAAAAAGGGATCTTAAATTGTTTAATTCGTACTTATCTTGCAATAATCTGGTGTTTTCGTCTTCCAAATCAGCTATTTTTTGTTTTAAATTCGCATTCTCTTCTATAAGATCACGAATATTTACAAGCTCATCTTTCTTTGCAGACATTCTGCTTCCGATTGCGGAAATACCCTTTTGGTAAGGAACAATAATATAATTAACCGCATAATTAAGAGGCTTATCAAAAATATCTGTTGTGTATGTCACTACCAGCAATATGCAACATAATATTGTTAAAATAAAAAGGAGATATTTACTTTGAAATGTAAATTTTTCTCCTTTTTTCTTTATGACAGGACTCATTTACCCATTCCTTCTATAGAGTATGCAACGGATTTAAAATTATCATCTTT
>JAEEGK010000151.1_pt1 | contig 171505 bp, 156 predicted proteins | sample 8958771 | NCBI WGS metagenome assembly JAEEGK01 (sample SAMN16246547, study PRJNA631951) | gut metagenome | biome: gut microbiome; feature: rumen; material: SC-attached | host: Bos | place: Iran: Karaj | collected 2018-10 | reverse complement strand
ATCGTAATGAAGACAACAGCCTGCAACGGCATGGATGTTGCAAAGATAAGCGATGTTGAAGGCAAAGGCATGTGCAAGTCTCCTGAATACGAGCATTATCTGAAGAGATGTATCACATGGAGAATGGAGCACGAGACAGGATATAATTCGCTCAGAAAGTAATATTGTTTTTTATGAACGAACCAAACAAGAAAAGAGTTAAAAAGCGCAAAAAGATAGACAGACAGGCTCGCATACGACATCTTAAGATGATCAAGATCGGTGCGGTTGCGGCGGTTTTGATCCTTATCATATCCGTGATAGCCATTCTGAATCCTTTCGGACATCGTGACGGTATATCTATAGATAAAGAAGATATAGAATCTGCACAGCAGCAGGGAGCTTCTGAAGAAGTTGAAGAGGAAACAGGCTACAAGCTTTCGGAAGCCGAAAAGAATGCAGCGATGCAGAGAATAGCTGCAGCTGACGGACTCGAACAGGCATGGGAGGACAGCTGGCTTAAGAAGATAGATATATCGGGTGATACATGTGATTATCTTACGATAGATAACTGTGAGATAATGAGTGATGATCATTCCATGGTAAAGGTTGAGGGAGTGCTTGAGGGCATACCCGATTCGGATTCGGAGGATCTATATCTTTTCGCATTAAACACATATGAGAATTCTATCCCCGAGGGAGCGGAACCTGCCGATACCTATCGTATAGAAAAGACTGATCCAAGATTTGAGATGCATGCCAACTTAAATCACAAACAGGCTAATACGAGACTATTTAAAAAGTTTGTGGTAGCGGCAAAAGTCTCTGGAAGATATCAGATACTGGGGACCAGCAGATATATCACAAATCCCGAAGAGATCGCAAAGGTAAATGCCTATAAGACTCCGGCATCTGTAAAAGGTCTCATCGTAGATCCTAACAGGATACATGGAAGCGAGCTTGAGGATCTTGGAGTAAAGCAGGGAGCATACAACATACCGCTCGGTTATATAATGGGCGGTACATCCAGCGCAAACAAGGCTACGATATACTATGACTACGGCGGAAAGACATATGCGTTTAACGGTCAGGCCGTAGCCGAATTCGATATAATATTCGGTTTGCTTCAGAAAAAAGGCATTCAGGCGACGGCAGTCATACTAAATAACAGCAACGGAGCTTATCCTGAGCTGATACATCCCAATGCAAGAAGCGCATCACAGTCATGGTATTACATGTTCAACGGTTCGGATGCGGCAGGTGTAAATGCGATGGCTGCAGCCGCAACGTTTTTGGCTGAAAGATATTCCGGTGCGCACGGCATGATATCCAACTGGATAATCGCCAATGAGATAAATGCGACAAAAGAGTGGAATCATTACGCAAATGTCGATCATTACACATATACGGATGAGTACGCCAAGGGCTTCAGGGTTTTCTATAATGCTATAAAGAGTGTCAACGGAAGCGCGAAAGTTTACATGCCGCTCGATCAGACATGGAACAGAAATCTAAACAACGGAGATCATGACGGCAGAGACGTGCTGGATGATTTCAATAACATAATCAAATCAAAGGGAAATATAGACTGGGATCTTGCATTCCATTCATATCCCGTACCGCTGACCAATGCGGCATTCTGGAATACGGGAAGCTTTGCGAAGTATACTACACAGAGTGTCGATACTCCGATGGTCAGCATGAAGAACGTTAATATCGTGACCGATTATATATGCACAAGCAACTTCTTAAAGAGTGACGGGACCACGAGAGATGTGTTCATAAGTGAGGTCGGCTTTACTTCAACATCCGGCGAAGCAACACAGGCAGCCGCAATAGCTTATGCATATTATATATGTGAAAAGAATCCTCACATAAACGGTCTTATCATAAATCATGAAGTGGATGATGCATTCCAGATAAGCCAGGGACTTGCGGTAGGACTGAGTCATGCCAACGGAGCAAGAAAACAGGCCTACGAGGTATACAAGCACCTTGATATGGCTGATTCGCAGGAATATACAAAGTTCGCGCTCGATATAATAGGGGCGGACAGTTGGAGCAGTATTGTAAAGTATTGGTAATCAGAGGAAGAAATCATGGCAGAATGGTGGGCAGGTGTTGTTGAAACATTTGTAAGTTGTTTTATAAAAGATGACAGATACATGCTTTTGGTAAGGGGTATCGGAGTAACGATCAAGGTATCGCTGCTTGCGGCCGTGCTTGGCATAATAATCGGATTTATCATAGCGATCTTTAATCTGTCGGAAAAAAAGCCGCTCAATATCATAGGTAAGATATATACGGACATCATCAGAGGAACACCTTCGGTAACACAGCTGATGATCATATATTTCGTAGTATTTGCTACCGTAAACTGGGAGAAGTGGATAATAGCGGCAATAGCTTTCGGTATCAATTCCGGAGCATATGTATCAGAGATAATAAGAGCTGGTATCCTTTCGATAGACAGAGGCCAGACCGAAGCCGGACGTTCACTCGGACTGAATGCAAAGCAGACCATGATGGAGATCGTTGTGCCTCAGGCTGTAAAGAACATCTTCCCGGCACTTTGCAACGAATTCATCACACTTATAAAGGAAACTGCCATAGTCGGATATGTAGGACTCATGGATATCCAGAAGGCGAGCGATTTCATTAAGAGTGCCACATATAAGGCATTCATGCCGCTCATGGGAACTGCGATCATCTATTTTGTTCTTATCAAGATACTGACAGTGGCACTTGCCAAGTATGAAGATCATCTGAGAAAATCTGAGATCAGGTAATGAGGAAAGAATGATGGAAAAGAATGCAGTGATAAAGGTAAACAATCTTCATAAGAGTTTCGACCAGAAAGAAGTACTTGCAGGTATTACTGAAGAGATAGATGAAGGTGAAGTGGTCGTTGTCATCGGACCTTCAGGTTCGGGAAAGAGCACATTCCTAAGATGTTTGAATCTTCTTGAGACACCGGATGAAGGCGAAGTGTATATAGACGGTGAACAGATAAATGCCCCGGGCGTTGATGTCAATGTGGTAAGACAGAAGATGGGCATGGTATTCCAGCATTTCAATCTGTTCCCTCATCTTACGGTCTTGCAGAATATAACTCTTGCACCCGTAAAGCTTAAAAAGATGACACCGGAGCAGGCGCATGATAAAGCAATGGAGCTTCTGGGGATAGTAGGTCTTGCAGAAAAAGCGGATGCTTATCCTGGATCTCTTTCCGGAGGACAGAAGCAGCGTATAGCTATAGCTCGCTCTCTTGCAATGGAGCCTGAGATCATGCTATTTGACGAGCCGACATCTGCACTCGATCCCGAGATGGTAGGCGAGGTTTTGGATGTAATGAAGAATCTTGCAAAGAGCGGTATGACAATGGTGGTAGTAACACACGAGATGGGCTTTGCAAAGGAAGTGGGAACAAGACTCCTTTTCATAGATGAAGGAAAGGTCCTTGAAAGCGGAGATCCCAAGGAAGTATTTGATCATCCGACCCAGGAGAGAACAAAGGTATTTTTGAGCAAAGTATTAATTTAATAAATATATGTAATAATTCAGTATTTGTATCAGATTTATTACACTTGTTTTGGTATCCTATCAGTAGTTGAAGGAAACCTATGAAGGGTTGAAACTATTGAAGGAAGAGGAAGTAGCTCGTGGGTAAGAACCGCGGGCTGTTTTCTTTGTGGGAAAACCCCAAAAATCTTGACATAGCCTTAGAATTTGCTAAACTGATGTTTATCCTTATATAAAAGATTGGAAAGAAGGTACATATTATTATGAAAAAGAAGAAACTTATTCTATCGGCATTGATTATCACGCTCTGTGCATTGATGCTAAACGGCTGCTGCATAAAGCATGAGTGGGAGGAAGCAACATGTGAGGAGCCCGAAACATGTTCAAAGTGCGGAAAGACCAGAGGCGAAGCACTCGGACATGACTGGGAGGATGCCGACTGTGAACATCCCAAGACCTGTAAGGAATGCGGAGAGACAAAAGGCAAGGCAAAAGGACATGACTGGGAAGAGGCAACCTGCGAGACACCCAAGACCTGTAAGAAGTGCGGAAAGACAGAAGGCGAAGCACTCGGACATGACTGGGTAGCTGCAACAATAGATTCGCCTAAGAAATGCTCAAGATGCGGAATCGAGGAAGGTGATCCCGTAAGCGTCAGGGTACTTAATACTGATATGGGTGTTGACTGGGATACCAGAAGATATTCAAAAGACAGATGTGTTTGCGTCAAGCATGCAAACAATTCAATAAAGATGTGGTTCTTTGATCTTGATAACAACATGATCTACAATGAAGACTATGCATTAAACTACTATGGTTCATGGAGCTACTCTACAGCCATGACAGATAAGATCGCTCTTATCACCACAAGATCAAGGGAAGACGGCAAGAACTGTGATATCAGATTCTTTGACTGGGACGGAAACGAGGTTTATACAACTACTGTTGAAGAGCCTTATAATTCATACTACGTATTCTACAAGACCAATGATAAAGATGTAGTTGAGATGCGCTATGCAAATACAGACAAGGCAATCTGCTACTTTGATACAAAGACATTCAAGCAGATACCTGCAGATGAAGGAAACTACGTGCCATACGGAAGCGATATCTCATATGATGAGAGCAGATGGACGTATTGCGAAAAGGAAGAGGCAGTAGACGGATACTTTGTCGGAAATGAAAAGACTCATGAGTGGGGCTATCTTGATGCAGACATGAATGAGCTTAAGATATACAAGGATGCATCGGCATTCAACTGCTACGGATATGCACTCGCAACAGAGGACGGATACAATTACGATATCATAGACAAGGATCTTAATGTTGTTGCCAAGGATTACCTCAAGGGAAGCTCAGCATATATAAGCTGCAGAGGTTCGGCGGTACTTATGTGCGAATCAAATGAAGGCGGCAAGGCTATAATCGTCGGAGAATAAAGCAAGTCTTGACAAGATCGCAGAATTTGCTAAACTGATGTTTATCCTTTTTAAGCATTAAAACATTTATATAAGAAAGAATAGGAGAAAGATATGAAAAAGTTATTATCAGTTTTACTTTTAACAGTAATGATGTCAGTCATGCTTTGCTCATGCGGCGGTTCGAAAGGCATCAAGTTCGGTACAAATGCAGAGTTCCCGCCTTTTGAGTATGTAACTGCAGCTGGCGTTATCGGCGAGTACGACGGTATCGATATGGCTATTGCCAAGGAGATAGGCGTACAGACAGGAATGGATATCTCAATTGAGAACATGGAATTCGATTCTTTACTCATCGCACTTGAGAACGGACAGATCGATGCAGTTATCTCAGGTATGACCATAACAGAAGAGAGAGCAAAGTCAGTTGATTTCTCAGTACCTTACTATACAGCTACTCAGGTTATGATCGTTGATCAGAATTCTGATATCAAGACAGCTGCTGATATGGCAGACAAGAGGATCGTTGTTATCCAGGGATACACAGGAGAGCTTTGTGTTCAGGATCTCGGATATGACTATGAAGCATTCAAGAAGGGTACAGAAGCTATCCTCGAGCTTAATAACGGAAAGTGTGATGTAGTAGTAATCGACTCTGCAACAGCTCAGAAGTACGTAAAGGACAACCCGAATCTTAAGATCGTTGAGGATCCCAGTGCATTCGAAGCAGAGGAATACGGCATAGCTGTTAAGAAGGGAAATACAGAGCTTCTTAACAAGATCAACACAGCTATCGAGAAGATGCTCGCTGACGGAACAATTTCCGAGTGGAGTGTAAGCTACTCAGAAGCTGAGTAATATATCTTATGATCAAAAAGGCAGCTTACCACTTTCTATGTGTAAGCTGTCTTTTTTTAAGCTTTAAATTGTGATAGAATTGTTTAGATAATTGATTGAGTGAATTATTCATATAAATAAGACTTATTGGTTCAAGGAGACATATCATGAACAGAGGGAAATACTATTTGACTACAGCCATAGCATACACATCGGGAAAGCCGCATATCGGCAATTCATATGAGATAGTCATGGCTGATGCGATAGCAAGATTTAAAAGACAGCAGGGTTACGATGTCTTTTTCCAGACAGGAACCGACGAGCATGGTCAGAAGATAGAGGAAAAGGCAAAGGCTGCCGGGATAACTCCCAAGGAGTTCGTAGATAATGTATCGGATATCATAAAGGATATCTGCAGGATACTCAATATCTCATATGACAAGTTCATCAGGACCACAGACTCAGATCATGAGAAGCAGGTTCAGAAGATGTTCAAGCGCTTCTATGATCAGGGTGATATCTACAAAGGTTCGTACAAGGGTATGTACTGTACACCCTGTGAATCCTTCTGGACAGAGAGCCAGCTTGTTGACGGCAAGTGTCCGGACTGCGGACGTGATGTAACACCGGCTGAGGAAGAGGCATATTTCTTTAAGATGAGCAAATATGCAGACAGACTCATCGAGCATATCAATACTCATCCCGAGTTCATACAGCCTGTATCGAGAAAGAACGAGATGATGAACAACTTCCTTCTTCCCGGACTTCAGGATCTTTGTGTATCAAGAACAAGCTTCAAATGGGGCATCCCCGTTGATTTTGATGACAAGCATGTAGTCTATGTTTGGCTTGATGCGCTCACAAACTATATAACAGGTATCGGATATGATGCAGACGGAAACAGCTCAGATCAGTATAAGAAATTCTGGCCTGCAGACCTTCATCTCATCGGCAAGGATATCATAAGATTCCATACGATCTACTGGCCTATATTCCTTATGGCACTGGGTGAGCCGCTTCCAAAGCAGGTATTCGGTCATCCGTGGCTTTTACAGGGCGGAGAGAAGATGAGCAAATCCCGCGGAAATGTCATATATGCAGATGATCTCGCAGATATGTTCGGTGTTGATGCCGTAAGATACTTTGTTCTTCACGAGATGCCTTATGACAATGACGGAACCATCACATGGGATCTTGTTGTAGAGAGATTCAATTCCGATCTTGCCAATATCATAGGAAACCTTGTTAACAGAACAATATCAATGAGCAACAAATACTTTGACGGTGTTGTAACAAAGACAGGTGTCGAAGAGGCTGTTGATGCAGATCTTAAGGCTGTCGTATGTGAAACGAGAGACAAGGCAGCTGAAAAGATGGACGATATGCGCATGGCTGATGCTGTCAGTGAAGTACTTGCTCTGTTCAGACGCTGCAATAAGTATATAGATGAGACAGAACCCTGGGTTCTTGCAAAGGATGAGGCAAAAAAGGACAGACTCAGCGAGGTAATGTACAACCTTACGGAATCTATCTGCATAGGCGCAAACCTTCTCATTCCCTACATGCCTGAGACAGCAATGAAGATACTTGATCAGTTAAATGCATCTGTAAGAGATTACGACGATCTTGATAAATACGGTCTGTATGAGTCTGGAGCAAAGGTTACAGACAAGCCACAGATTCTGTTTGCAAGACTTGATCTTAAAGAAGTAACTGCAAAGGTTGAAGAGATCCAGGCAGCTCAGAGAGCGGAATATGAACGCGAGAACGGAATCACATCCGAGGATGAAGAGGAAGTAATCGATATAGAGAAGAAACCTGAGATAAGCTATGACGATTTTGCAAAGCTTCAGTTCAGGGTCGGCAGGATAATAAAGTGTGAGGAAGTTCCAAAGTCAAAGAAGCTTTTATGCTCACAGGTCAAGATCGGAAGTGAAGTAAAGCAGATAGTATCAGGCATCAAGCAGCATTACAGTGCAGAAGAGATGGTAGGAAAGAAGGTACTTGTACTTACCAACTTAAAGCCTGCGACACTTGCAGGTGTCGTATCCGAAGGTATGCTTCTATGTGCAGAGGATGCGCAGGGAAATCTGTCACTCATGGTTCCTGAAAAGGATATGCCTGCCGGAGCGGAAGTTTGCTGATGATATTAAAAGACGGTACAACATATACGATCATTCCATGTCCGGCGGACAGATGGGATGATGCGACAGAACTGGCTTTTCGCGTGTTTTTGAAATATGAAGCCAAAGAATACGGAGAAAAAGGAACAGACAGCTTTGCCAGATTCCTTTCTTCTACGACACTTGAAAAGCTTTTTAGAACTGGCAGGTACATTGTTTATACTGCCATGAAGGGAAACGATATCTTAGGACTGGCTTCTTTAAGGAGCGGAAATCATCTTTCTCTTCTGTTTGTGGATGAGGCTTATCACAGACAGGGTATCGCCAGTGAGCTGATAAAGAAGGTACAGGATTATCTGTTAAAAGAGACACAGTATCAGACGCTTACTGTTCATTCTTCACCGTATGGCATCCCGTTTTATGAACGGATGGGATTTAAGGCGACTGATGAACAGATAACAGCAGAAGACGGAATCATCTACACACCGATGCAGATGTATATTTAAGAGGGATCAGACATCCCTCTTATTTATTTTCAACTTTAAGGAGGATACGGATCATGTTGCTGTCACCGCCGGGTATGCTGTCGAAAACGACCTCGGGAAGACCTGTTATATTGATCGGTCCTACAGGTTTGAGTCCTCTTTTTAAGGCTTCGTCCCAGAGCATTGAAAAAAGATGATCTGATTTGTAATAGTTTCCGCGACAAACCAGGGTCAGTGCTTTGTAAGGATCGCTGTAGATTACATTGTCGTCATCGAAATTACTCATGGTTGGTATTAAAAGCCTGCATTCATGCTCCCTGTGATCGAAACTGCCTATCATTTCACTTTCATCAGCCACATGAAGCATCATGATCCTCTCGCCGGTACCTCTCATATTTGCGCTTATGAATTCATTTAAGCCGTTAAGGGCAAGTCTTCTTACATGCTCGGGACCGTAGATTATGCGCGAGTATTTAACGTAATAATGACCTTCAGGCATTTCGGTTTCTCTGATCTGTATATCATTTGTTTCATTTATCTTAAGACTCAGCTCTTCAAGCTCTCGCAGAATGAATTCATGATGATCTCTGAGTTCTGCTATACTTTCGCGTATCCTTAAGGGATCCTCATACAGATCCGCGATCTCCTTCTTTGTAAAACCCAGTCTCTGATAGTTTAATATCCTTATTACTTCCGCGACGCTTTTGCAGTCATAATATCTGTATGAATTGGCCGGATCTATATAGGCCGGCTCAAGCAGGCCTTCATTTTCCATGCGCAGTATTGTCGCCCGGCTGACTCCGCAGGTCCTTGCCAGTGATGTTATTGAAAATATGCCTTCAGGCTTGTCGGTGCTGTTATCTCTGTTCCAGTTGCCGTACATATCTGCCTCCCGATAAAACGTGTTCATGTATGGACATGTTAATGATATAATAAATAAAACAAAATTACAACATGCAATAAAACAACAAAAAGTTGACATGTTCATAGGTGGACATGTTATAAATTGTAATTAGTGGAATAAAACATACGGAGAATGAGTAATGGAAAAAATCAGGATTATCACGGATTCGGCATCGGATATACCGAACAATGACAGTATACCGGCAAATCTGAGCATCATGCCTCTTACGATATTCTTTGGAGAAGAGGAATATCTTGACGGCAAGACCATAACAAACGAGGAGTACTACAACAAGCTTACCGGAGGAGACATACTTCCCAAGACCAGCCAGGTTACTCCCTATGATTTTGAACAGGAGATTCAGAAAGCCCTTGATAACGGAGAAAAGGTCATAGTCATCACTCTTTCAAGCGGCCTTTCCGGAACATATCAGAGTGCATGCATAGCTGCTTCCAACTTTGACAAGGATGTAGCGGTAATCGACAGCTTTATGGCTACTGTTTCAGAACAGATACTTGTTAAATATGCACTTGAGCTTGTAGAGCAGGGCATGGAATATGACAAGATAGTGGAAACACTTGAGAATGACAAGAAAAAGATCAAGCTTGTCGGACCTCTTGACACACTAGAATATTTAAAGAAGGGCGGAAGGATATCTGCTGCTGCGGCTGTATTCGGAAGCGCTCTTTCGATCAAGCCGATAATAACAGTTGTTGAAGGAAAGGTTGAAGTAATCGCAAAAGCAAGAGGCAGACGAAATGCCATCGAGAACACTCTTAAGATAGTAAGAGAGAGCGAGACGGGAATAGATTTTGATAAGCCTTATGCTGTAGGCTATTCCGGAAATGACAAGGACATGCTGAATATCTTTATAGAGAGCAGCAAGACAAACGGAAACGTAAATATTGAGAACTGGCCTGTAGTAAGTATAGGTTCAACGATCGGAACATACACCGGACCGGATTCGATAATCTTCGGATATTTTGAGAAATAATGATTAAAGCTCTATCCAACGGATAGAGCTTTTTGTATAATGATAACGGTTAATTGTTCCGCTATGGGAGATATCTGATGAAGAATATATTTGGACAGTCTTTGAGCGTGACTCTGTTCGGTGAGAGTCACGGTCCGTATATAGGAGCCGTGCTTGACGGTCTTGCACCGGGCATGGATATAGATGAAGATTTCATAAAGCACCAGCTTGATCTGAGGAGACCTTCGGGAAAGATTTCCACAGCCAGAGTCGAGCAGGATGAATATGTACTGGCGAGCGGAGTCTTTAACGGAAAGACTACGGGAACACCGTTATCCATCCTCATACCTAATTCAGTGCAGAGAAGTTCTGACTATGAGAACAGACCGCGTATAGCTCGTCCGGGTCATGCCGATTATACGGCATCTGTAAAATACCACGGATATGAGGATTTCAGAGGAGGCGGTCATTTCAGCGGACGCATAACCGCTGCGATAGTTGCATCAGGTGCGATAGTCATACCCGCTCTCAGGAAAAAGAATATAATGATCGGAACTCATATAAAGAGCTGCGGCGGGATAAAGGACAGAGACTTTATAAACTATGCAGATGATATAAAGATGCTGTCAGATACCAATTTCCCGGTTCTTGATGAGAAAAAAGCTGTCGATATGCGCCAGATGATGGAAGCAGTTGCCTGCGAAGGTGACAGTGTGGGAGGAGTTTTGGAGACTGTCGTGACAGGCATGCCAGCAGGAGTCGGCGAGCCCTGGTTTGAGACAGTTGAGGGAAGACTCTCCTATGCAATGTACAGCATCCCCGCAATTAAGGGTGTACAGTTTGGCGAAGCATTTGACATGGTCGATAAAAAGGGCAGCGAATACAATGATGCATTCTGTATTGATGAAAGCGGTGTTGCAACAAAGACCAATAACAACGGCGGAATCAACGGCGGCATAACAAACGGTATGCCGATCCTCTTTAGATGTGCGGTCAAGCCGACCCCTTCCATCTACAAGGAACAGGATTCGATAGATCTTAAGACAAAAGAGGAAGTTAAACTAAAGATCGAGGGCAGACATGATCCTGCGATCATCCACAGGGCACGAATAGTTGTTGACAGCATGACTGCGATCACTCTTTATGACATGCTGGCACAAAGATACGGAACGGATTTCTTTTTGGGAGAGTAACGGTGAAGATAAGAGTCATAAACGGACCAAACTTAAATATGCTGGGTATCAGGGAACCTGATATTTACGGCAAGCAAACCTATTCAGATCTGGTTGATATGATTAAAGAGCATTCGTCTAACATCGGTATAGATGTCGAGGTAATGCAGAGCAACCATGAGGGAGACCTGGTCGATATGATACAGGAATGCTACGGAAAGATTGACGGTATCGTTATTAATCCCGGAGCGTATACTCATACAAGTGTTGCCATATATGACGCTGCAAAAGCGGTATCTATACCGACTGTTGAAGTTCATATTTCCGATGTGGACTCAAGAGAAGCTTTCAGACAGACCAGCTATATCAGAGCAGCATGCATAAAGACCATAACGGGTCACGGATTTAAAGGATATACAGAGGCTATAGACTTTCTGAAGACATATATTAAGGAGAACAGCTGATGAATGCTATCATCAGACAATCAATCGCAAACGGAGAGGTCAAGGCGCCGCCTTCAAAGAGCATGGCGCACAGGATGCTTATCTGTGCGGCACTCGCAGACGGGACAAGCCGGATAGAAAATATAGCTTATTCCGAAGACATACTCGCGACCATAGACTGCATACGTGCTATGGGAGCAACTGTTGAAGAAAATAAGGATACTGTGACAGTTACAGGTATCGGAGGAAAAAAGATAACTCATCCGGTTGAGTTTTATTGCAGGGAGAGCGGATCAACGCTTCGCTTTTTTGTGGGAATAGCTCTTGGTGTCTGTCCGGAAGCAGTTTTTTTCGGAAGCAAGAGGCTCATGGAAAGACCGCAGTCTGTTTATGAAAAGATCTGCAGCAGTCAGGGCATAGTTTTTGAAACAGGCGAATCGATACATATAAGGGGAAATATCAGTCCGGGAGAGTATGAGCTTGCCGCAAATATCAGCAGCCAGTTTATCAGCGGACTGCTTTTTGCACTCCCGATGTTGGATAACGACAGCACGATCAGATTTAATACAGATATTGAGAGCGGTTCATATATTGAACTTACGATCAAGGCGTTAAGTGAGTTTGGCATACAGGTCATATGGACAGATGAAAAGACTCTGTTCATAGAAGGAAACCAGACTTATCAGTGTACAGATACAGTAGTTGAGGGTGATTATTCAAACGCAGCATTTTTGGATGTGTTCAATACCATAGACGGAGAAGTTACTGTAACAGGTCTTAAAGAAGACAGCATACAGGGTGACAGGGTATATAAAGAACTGTTTGAAAAGATAACGGAAACAAAACCCACGATCGACCTTTCCGACTGTCCGGATCTTGGTCCGGTGCTCATGGCTGCGGCTGCATGCAATAACGGAGCCGTATTTACGGGAACAGCCAGATTAAAGATCAAAGAGAGCGACAGGGGAAGAGTCATGTGTGACCTTCTTTCTGAATTTGGTGTTGATACGGTCTATGATGAAGACCGTATAGAAGTAAAGAAATGTACACTTAAAACTCCCGCAAAAGCAATAGACGGCTGCAATGACCACAGGATAGTCATGACTGCAGCAACTCTTCTTTCGATCACGGGAGGACAGATAAGCGGTGCTCAGGCTGTAAGAAAGAGCTATCCGGATTATTTTGACGTGATAAAAAAGCTGGGGATAGAGGTAGAGACAGATGGAATGGATTAACAAGAAGACTATTCTGATAGTCGGACTCGGACTTATGGGCGGCAGCTATGCCATGGCCTTAAAGAGACTCGGCTATACGGTAACAGCCATAGATACAAGTGAAGAGTCAATAGACTATGCCGTTAAGAATTCTATTATAGACAGAGGGAGTACAACTCCCGATCAGGAACTGATAGGGGGAGCGGATGCGGTTGTATTTGCTCTTTATCCTAAGACGTTTGTTGAGTGGATAGATAAGTATCAGCAGTATCTTAAGCCCGGGATCTTTATAACGGATGTGACAGGAGTAAAGGAGTGTATCGTATACAAGATACAGGAGATACTCAGAAATGATGTAGAATTCATAGCATCCCATCCTATGGCGGGAAGAGAAGTATCGGGAGTAAAAAACAGCAGCGATATGATCTTTCGGGATGCAAACTATATCGTGGTGCCTACTGAAAAGAATACTAAAGAGGCAGTCGAATGGTGCATGATGTTGGGACGCATACTCGGATTCAGAAAGATATCGGTACTGTCGCCTGAAGAACACGACAGGATGATCGCATATGTATCGCAGCTGACTCACTGCATAGCGATATCCTTGATGACTGGAACAGATCTTGAGCATGTGGAGAACTTTACCGGAGATTCGTTCAGGGATCTTACAAGGATAGCCAGGATAAACGAAAACATGTGGAGCGAGCTGTTTTTGATGAACAAGGACAGCCTGATATCACAGATGGACAGGTTCATTGATGAACTGACTCAGATAAGACAGCTCATAGTCGATAACGATACTGAGGGACTTAAGGAAAAGATGAGACTGTCAACTGAGCGCAGGATGAGGTTTGACAAGTAATGAACATGGAATTTGAAAAAAAGCTCGCATTGCCCGGCGAAGTGCAGGAGGACAATCCTCTTACAGCCGAAATGGAGCAAAATATTGCGGATAAGAGAAAACAGGTAAAGGATATATTCGAGGGCAGTGATGATAGACTTCTGCTCATCATAGGCCCGTGTTCCGCAGACAACGAGGACAGTGTGATAGATTATATATCCAGACTCTGTCCCATCCAGGAAGAGGTTAAGGACAGAATACTCATTGTCCCGAGAATATACACAAACAAGCCCAGGACCAACGGGGGCGGTTACAAGGGTATGCTTCATCAGCCCGATCCTACGGGAAAATCCGATCTGTATCATGGCATAGTGGCAACAAGACACATGCACATGAGAGCGGTACGTGAAACGGAATTTGCCTGTGCGGATGAAATGCTCTATCCGGAAAATCATCAGTATCTTGATGATCTTTTAGCCTATGTAGCGGTCGGGGCAAGATCTGTTGAAGACCAGCAGCACAGACTGACAGCCAGCGGAATAGATGTTCCGGTAGGAATGAAGAACCCCACCAGTGGAGACTATTCCGTAATGATGAATGCCATCTTTGCGGCTCAGTCGGCTCATACATTCATATACAGAGGCTGGGAGGTGCATTCAAAGGGAAATCCTCACACGCATGCGATCTTAAGAGGATATAACAACAAGCACGGACAGGCACAGCCCAACTACCACTATGAGGACATAGTCAGACTGTGTGATTACTATGACAAAATGGAGCTTGAAAATCCTGCAGTCATCGTAGATACCAATCATGCAAATTCAAACAAGGATCCGTTCGAACAGCCCAGGATAATAATGGATGTTTTAAATTCCGCAAGACATAACGAGAGGATATCAAAGCTCGTAAAGGGATTCATGGTGGAAAGCTATATCGAGGACGGGGCTCAGAAAGTAGGCGGAGGCGTTTACGGCAGATCGATCACCGATCCGTGTCTCGGATGGGAAAAAACCAAAGATCTGATATTGAATATAGCGGATCATATAAGTTGAGAATACTTGAAAAAACATATATAATGTATGCAATACGTCAAAAGAGGTAATTAGTTTTGTTAGACAGAATGTTTAATTATGAGAATCCGGTGTGGCAGTTCATGGGAAGGATTGCCGATCTTATGATTCTCAATGCAATGGCACTGATCTTTTCAGTACCGATCATAACGATCGGAGCGTCATGGACCGCTCTGTATTACTGTACGGTAAAGATCGTAAGAAAAGAAGATACATATGTATGGAAAGAGTTCTGGAACTCGTTTAAGAGCAATTTCAAGCAGGCAACGATCATATGGCTCATCCTCATACCGTTTCTTGCGATCCTGTTTATCGATGTACTCATGTGGTACAATGACCCAACGCTTTTGCCTAAGGTTTTAAAGGTCACAACAGTCATAGTCATATGCATAGTGCTTGCGATAACGATATATGTATTTCCGATACTGTCGCATTTTGAAAATACCACGAGAAACACATTAAAGAACGCATTTCTCGTATCAATGATCAATATACCTTACACTTTTTATTTCATAATTCTGCTTTTGCTGCCGATAGTGATCGTATGGATCGACTTAAGATTCATGATGTTAGATATGCTGATGGGAATATCGCTTCCCGCATTGTTAGCATCTTTCGGCTGGAGCAGGATATTTAAAAAGCTTGAGCCTCCAAAGGAAGAAGATGAAGATGTGGAAGGGTCACAGGATTCAGATTCGATCGTAAAAGAAGCCAAAGAAGAGCTTATCGCATCAGGGACTGATGTATCAGATATATCGGAGTAACAGGGGAGACATTTAAAAAAGTGGGTTTAATGGCAAAAAATAACAGAGGCGATGAAAACGACAGGGGACGTAGGAGTCTTAACAGCACGGTCCTTATAGTTTTGTTGCTCTCTTTTTTGTTCCTTGTCGTATGGCTTATGGTATCCAGTTTTTCGGATAAAGCCTACGAGGAGGCATCAAAGGATATAAAATTCAATCTTATACATACAACTGAGAAGAAGGCACAGGAACTTGCACTTGTCATGGACGACATGCTTTCTTCCGGACTTGTCGCATCCTCATATCTTGCGGATGATGTACAGGATATTTATTCAGACAGTCATATCGAGATAATAAAGGATTCCAACAAGAATCTTTATGCCGTTGCACTTGTTGATGGTGACGGAAAAGGCATAAGTACCAACGGAGATACAGATCTTAACGGATCCGATTATTTTACTCCGTCTCCAGTTCCTCGATTCTCATTTACCAATGACGATTTTATAGAAGGCAGGAAGGCTCTTATCTGTGAAGTTCCCGTAGTCAGGGATGAAGAACCGATAGCCTATCTTATCCAGTACATAGATGTCGAGATACTCAAGCTTTACATTCCGATCGAGGGAAACAACAGCGATAACGGTGTAATGATCGTTGATAATGACGGCAACAGGATGTATTCAAGCGGGAAACCATGGATAGTTGTAAAGAGCACTCTTAAGGATACTCTTAACAACACTCAGATAGACGGCTTTGATATCGATACCGTGATGGCGAATATAGAAAACGGCATCAATCAGAATTTTGTCGCCAATCTTGAAAACAGGGGATGCTTCTTTGTTTCTATCCCTGCCGGCGATACAGGCTGGACACTCATAGATATCATAGACAAGAACACGTATATCGATAACAGGATCCTTGATAAGAGCAGTTATGAACAGGATATGGCAAAAAGGATAGTCACTATCGTATTTGGCATAGTTCTACTCCTTTCGGCGATCGTTATCTCATACAGAGTCAAGGATATGCGAAACAGCAAGGTCCTTGAGAACAAGGCTGATACCGATCTGCTGACAGGGCTTAACAATAAGCTCTCCACGGAGCGAAAGGTTCAGGAATGCATTGAGGCAGAACCGGATATGCAGCATCTGATGCTTCTGTTTGATATCGATAACTTCAAAAAGATCAATGATACAATGGGTCATGCCTTTGGTGATCAGGTGCTCAAGTCTTTGGGTGAACAGCTTAGCATGGAGTTTAGAAAGACCGATATCCTTGGCCGAATAGGCGGAGACGAGTTTGCGATTTTGCTTAAGGATATCAAGGATGATGAGATAATCCTTAAGGAAGGAGACAAGATACTTCAGTTCTTCAGACAGTTCAAGGTCGGAGACTATGTAAAGTATTCCGCAACTGCAAGTATCGGAGCTTCGATCTATCCAAGAGACGGCAAGGACTTTACGGAGCTGTACAAAGCGGCTGACAATGCCTTGTACGAAGCAAAAAAACAGGGCAAGAACCGCCTGATATACTATAACTCGGAGATGGCTGATAACGTAAAGAAGAGGGACGAGGAAGCCAAAAAGAATCCCGGGGCAAGAACATAGAAAATACTAGTGGCAATCTGTATAAATATTTCGAACAATATTTGGCAGGTTGCCTATTTTTTTGTATCTTTGTATTTTGTATACTGTAGAAAGGTAATTTAACAATTTCTATCAGGAGGACATTTAAATGGCAAGTTTATCTTTAACAAATATCTGCAAGAGATATCCTAACGGTTTTGAAGCAGTTAAAGACTTCAACCTTGAGATCGCAGATAAAGAATTCATCATCTTCGTAGGACCTTCAGGATGCGGTAAGACAACAACACTTCGTATGATCGCTGGTCTGGAAGATATTTCTTCAGGTGAGTTGAAGATTGGTGACAGAGTAGTTAACGACGTAGAGCCTAAGGACAGAGATATCGCGATGGTATTCCAGAACTACGCTCTGTATCCTCATATGACAGTTTATGATAACATGGCATTCGGTCTTAAGCTTCGTAAGGTTCCGAAGGATGAGATCGACAAGCAGGTTAAGGAAGCAGCTAGAATCCTTGACTTGTCTGCACTCCTTGATCGTAAGCCGAAGGCTTTGTCAGGTGGTCAGAGACAGAGAGTTGCTATGGGACGTGCTATCGTTCGTAACCCTAAGGTATTCCTTATGGACGAGCCTCTTTCAAACCTCGATGCAAAGCTTCGTGTACAGATGAGAGTTGAGATCGCTAAGCTTCATCAGAGACTTGGCACAACAATCATTTACGTTACACATGACCAGACAGAGGCTATGACTCTTGGTACACGTATCGTTGTTATGAAGGACGGTGTTGTTCAGCAGGTTGATACACCTCAGAACCTTTACGACAAGCCTCAGAACCTGTTCGTAGCAGGATTCATGGGATCACCTCAGATGAACTTCCTTGATGGTGTTGTTTCTATAAATGGTGAGAACGTAACAATCAACTGCGCAGGCGTTGATATTCCTCTTCCTCCCGCAAAGGCTAAGAAGCTTATCGAAGGCGGTTATGACGGAAAGACAGTTACATTCGGTATCAGACCTGAAGATGTTTATGATTCAGAGATGTTCATCGAGACAGCTAAGGCTTCTTTCGAAGCTACAGTTAAGGTTTACGAGCTTCTCGGTGCTGAAGTTTACTTATACTTCGAGCTTGACGAGTTCCCGATCACAGCAAGAGTTGATCCTCGTACAACAGCTAGACCTGGTGATACAATCAAGGTTGCTTTCGACGTTGAGAAGATCCACGTATTCGATAAGGAAACAGAGCAGGTTATCACAAACTAGTCTGAATCGATCAGAAAATGATATTTCAGGGAGCGTTGCATCAGCAGCGCTCCTTTTAATATGCGCTTTTGTTGCACATAATCATGCAATAGATTAAAATAGTAACTATGAAAAAAGTATTAAAAATACTGATAAGCGGGCTGATTCTGACAGTCATGATCCTTATGAACCCGGTCAGTGCACTGGCGCTTCAAAACGATCAGACAGATACTGTCGGAGATAAAGGTCAGACAAGGGTGGAAACATCCGAGTTTCGAGCCGTCTGGTTCTCGTTTAAGGACTGGCAGAAATACCTAAAGGGAAAGAACGAGCAGGAATTTAAGGCCGCATTCTCATCAGTATGCGAGAACAGTCAGAAGCAGGGACTGAATACGATAATAGTACATGTCAGATCTCATAACGATGCCGCATATCCGTCATCATGCTATCCTTGGAGTGATGAGATGACAGGAGGCAATCCGGGATATGATCCGCTGCTTATCATCACGGATACGGCACATGCATACGGGCTAAAGGTACATGCATGGATCAATCCTTACGGATACAGAAACGGTTCATACAGCGGAGATCAGAGTCTTGCGACAAAGGACAATATAATCTCGGGAATAAAGGAGATACTTGATAAGTACCCCGTGGACGGGATACATTTTGACGATTACTTTCCGCCTCTTGGAGCATCTGTTCATAACGATCTTTTAAAGCAGGTATGTGCCACGGTCAGAGGATATGGAAAGGTATTCGGGGTAAGTCCGCAGGGAAATATAGACAATAACATCGCATCAGGTGCTGATATATATACCTGGATGTCATCGAATGAATATATGGATTATATATGTCCGCAGATCTACTGGAGCGATATATACGGAAAGAACGGCGATGTCACGATGTACAGCGACAGACTGTCAAGCTGGATATCGTTAAATAAGGCAAAGGTTGACATGTATATCGGGCTTGCGGCCTACAGAGTCGGAGAAAACTCCAAGTCTGATCTTGGCTGGAGCAGAAAAAACGACAATCTTTCCACTCAGATAACGAAACTTAGAAACAGCGGATGTCAGGGATATATACTGTTTTCATATTCATCGATAGTAAGTCCTGCATGCCAGGAAGAGATGCAGTCAGTAAGAAACGTCAACAATCAACAGTAATCGGAGAAGACTATGATAAGCAATACGATCATTCAAAAGACAATGGAAGAGATGGCCATGGTTACGGGGGCTGACTATGCACTGTTTGATGACAGTGCAAAAGCCGTGATGAATACTTTAAAGGCAAAACCCGTGGATGCGCAAAAACTCAAAGACTTTATCGATTCGGGTGATGATAATAAGGAAATAGATGGCAGCTGGTTCTTTAAGGTAATGGATGAGGATGAGTGTGCATACATCCTTGTTGCAGACAGTGAAAAGAGTGATACCTTTACAATGGGAAAAGTAGCGGTATGCCAGCTGCAGAATCTCATTATTGCCTACAAGGACAGAACCGACAGGAATAACTTCTTCCAGAATCTCATAATGGATAATCTTCTTTTGGTTGATATCCACAACAGGGCTCAAAAGCTCCATATAGAGAATGAAAAGAAGAGAATGGTCTTCCTGGTCGAAGTTGAAAATGACCGCGACAATATAGCAACAAGACTTATGAGGAGTCTTTTTGTTGAACAGGGCGGAAACTACATTACATCTGTTGATGATAAGACCATAATACTCATAAAGGATATAGAAGATGAGGATTATGACGAGATCGCGCGTACGATCGTAGATATGCTCGGCTCGGAAGCAATGCTCAGAGTAAGGGTAAGCTACGGTCTGTCCGTATCCGAGCTTAAGAACATATCCAAGTGCTACAAGGAAGCAAAGATGGCTCTTGAGGTGGGAAGCATCTTCCATTCGGAGAAGAATGTTTTATCTTATGAGACTCTTGGTATAGGAAGACTTATCTATCAGCTGCCCGTTAATCTGTGCAAGATCTTTGTAAAGGAAGTCTTCGGAGATACAAGACCTGAAGAGATAGATGAAGAGACACTCACGACCATTCATAAGTTCTTTGAGAATAATCTTAACGTGTCAGAGACTGCAAGACAGCTCTACATACACAGAAACACTCTTGTATACAGAATGGAAAAGCTTCAAAAGCTCATAGGACTTGATATGAGGATATTTGATGATGCCGTAACATTCAAGATCGTTATGATGGTAGTTGATTACGTCAATTATCTCGAGAAGATGGACAATATGTAGTTTAAAAAGGAGAAGGTATGCCACCTGTACAGGGAAGACCCGGAGGACCGGGAGGCCATTTCATGACCGATGAGGAAATGAAAGCGGCTCCAAAGATAACCCCGGCACTTATAAAGAGAGTTTTTTCATATCTTAAACCTTACTGGAAACAGCTCATACTCGTGCTATTATGTATTATCATGTCTTCGGTTGCCGGCATACTTCCTTCGATACTGACAGGTAAGATCATAGACGAGGGTCTTATCGGTCGCAGCATGAAGCTTCTTATCTTCTATATAGCCGCATCGTTTGGCGTTACGCTCATGGCAAGTCTGATTGGTGTGGCAGAGAGCTATATTAATACATGGATAGCTCAGCACATAACATATGACATGCGAAACATGATGTACAGACATCTTCAGCGTATGTCACAGAGATTCTATACATCCAACAACCAGGGCGATATCATAACAAGGATGACCAGCGACATAGACGGTGTCGAGTCGGTCATAACAAATACATTCAAGAGCATACTATCAAATTCGATAACCCTCATATTTGCTCTTGTAGCCATGTTTCAGAAAAACTGGATACTTGCTATCCTGGGCATAATAGTGATCCCTCTGTTTGTCATACCTACCAGAAGTGCGGGAAAGACCAGATGGACTCTCACAAATGAAGCACAGCAGTGCAACGATGAAGTAAACGGAATATTAAACGAGACTCTCTCTGTCAGCGGACAGCTTCTTGTCAAGCTCTTTGGCAAGGAAAACGAGGAGTACGAGCGATACAAGTCTGTCAATAACAGGATGATAGGCTTAAACATCAAAGAGAGGATGGCAGGCAGATGGTTCTTTATGGTGCTAAATACCGTTACCAATATAGGACCGATGCTGCTTTATCTTGTCGGCGGCGTTTTAATCATGAAATATGACAGCTCACTGACAGTCGGAGACATTACCGTACTGGTGGCTCTTCTTGGAAAGACCTACATGCCGGTAAACAGCCTGTTAAACATACAGGTTGACTGGATGAGAGCCATGGCTCTGTTTTCAAGGATATTTGATTACTATGATATGAAGGTCGAGATAGATGAGCCTGCAAATCCAAAGACTCCGAAAAATGTCACGGGTGAAGTGGAATTCAGGCATGTTGACTTTTCATATGATGAGGAAAGACAGATACTTAAAGATGTGAGCTTTAAGCTTGAAAGCGGAAAGAGCATGGCCATAGTCGGTCCGTCAGGTTCCGGAAAGAGCACGATAATAAATCTCATACCGAGACTCTATGATGTATGTGCAGGCTCTGTAATCTTTGACGGCATCGATGTAAGGGAGATGGATCTGACAAAACTCAGAAGCTATGTCGGAGTGGTATCCCAGGAAACATATCTGTTTAACGGAACCATAAGAGACAATCTTAAATACGCTTCTCCGCAGGCTACCGAAGAGGAGATGATCGAGGCATTAAAAAAGGCCAACATCTATGATTTTGTGGAGTCACAGGAAAAAGGCCTTGATACGATGGTCGGAAACAGAGGACTTAAGCTATCCGGCGGCGAGAAGCAGAGGATATCTATAGCAAGAGTGCTTTTAAAGGATCCCAAGCTGCTCATATTTGACGAGGCTACAAGCGCACTCGATTCAATATCCGAGAGCAAGATCCAGGAGGCAATCGATCCCATAATAAAGGAAAGGACCAGCATACTCATTGCTCACAGGCTGTCAACCATCCTTGCGGCTGACAAGATATATGTACTAAAGGACGGACAGATAGTAGAGAGCGGTCAGCACAAGGATCTGGTGCGTGCAGGAGGAGTCTACACCGAACTGTATGAGACTCAGTTCAAGCATTCGGATATGCCGCCGATTAACCCTGATGATCATGGTATGGCACCGTTCCCGAGTGATGAATATTAGAGTTGTATATCTTTTCTCAAGGTGTATAATATATGAGAAATACAGCATTAATGAGGTGATAAAGTGGATAAGGATATGCTTAAGAAACAGGCAAATGCCCTTATAAATGAGGTAATAGACAAGGCATCTTTAAAAGAAGGAAGCCTGCTTGTTATAGGCTGTTCATCAAGCGAAGTCTTGGGTGATCGTATGGGAACAAACTCAAGTGTTGAGATAGCGGACTGCCTGTATGAAGAGATTTCAAAAGTACTTAATGAAAAGGGAATAGATCTTGCGGTTCAGTGCTGTGAGCATCTTAACAGAGCGATAGTGCTAGATAGAAAGGTTGCCGAAAGCAGAGGATTTGAACCGGTCAACGTTATCCCTCAGCCAAAGGCAGGTGGCTCGTTTGCAACAGCTCATTACAAAGCTTTGAAAAATCCCATGGTGGTTGAAAACATCTCAGCCAAAGCCGATGCCGGAATAGATATCGGCGGAGTCATGGTAGGAATGCATATAAAGCCTGTCGTTGTACCGATAAAGCTTGAAAACAGGCATATTGGTGAAGCGATAATATTAGCGGGCCGTCACAGACCCAAGTTCATAGGCGGTCAAAGAGCCGTATATGATGAGAACCTAAAATAATGATCAGTCAACCCCACGTAAGCTGCAAAGCGGTATGTGGGGTTTTACTATGTCAAGAAAGTGTTCAAGCTCTTCTTTTTCAAAACTTGAGCAGGCCTGATCTCCGATACCTTCTGTCTCCTTATAGCTCTGTATAAAGTACTTGCAGTCAGACGGAAGCCACTTAGCTATATCCTTAAAATCCTCTTCGGTGTTTATACCTTTAACTGCCGTTGTCCTGAATTCATAGTCGATCTCGTTTTTTGAAAGGATACTTATCGTTTCTTCAAGAGGCGCAAGATTTACATTTGAAAGCCCGACAGCCTTTGCATAGTTATCATGTCCTGCCTTTATATCAACAGCACTGTAGTCAATGAGCCTGTCATCAATGAGTGAAGAAAGAACATTCGGATTAAAGCCGTTTGTATCAAGCTTAACAAGATAACCTATATCCTTTATCTTTCTTATATACTGGGAAAGATCAGGCTGAAGAGTCGGTTCTCCGCCGGTAATGCATACGCCTTTAAGTATGCCGAATCTCTTTTTTAGAAACGCCAGTATTAGATCATCATCCTCTTTTGGAAAGACTTCAGGTGTCAGTACCAGTTCGTGGTTATGACAAAACGGGCATCTAAGGTTGCAGTTTCCGGTGAATATCGTGGCTGCGGTTTTTGACGGATAATCAAGCAGAGTTGTTTTTGTAAATCCATGTATATTCATAATTTTCTCTTTGTTTTTAAAGTAAAATAGGATATCATGAGTATAGCACAATCAGCATAAAAAAGAGAGAACATATTGAAAGAGAATCATATAAGCGCCAGGGCTTTTAAGGGTGAGATACCGCAGGAAAAATACATGCGGGAGGCACTCAGACTGGCAAGAAAAGCAGCTCTGCTGGGAGAGGTGCCGATCGGATGCGTCATAGAGCATAACGGAAAGGTGATAGGCAGAGGATATAACAGAAGAAAAACAGATAAGAACACACTGTCTCATGCGGAACTTACAGCCATTAAAAAGGCATCAAAGAAACTCGATGACTGGAGGCTTGAAGGCTGTACGATGTACGTGACACTTGAACCGTGCCAGATGTGTTCCGGAGCGATAGTACAGGCACGCATACCAAGAGTTGTGATAGGATGCATGAATCCCAAGGCAGGATGCGCGGGATCCATCATGGATATTCTGCATGAGCCGAGATTCAATCATCAGGTTGAAACGATCTACGGAATGTTGGAGAATGAGTGTTCCGCCATACTTTCGGATTTTTTTAGGAGCATGAGAACCAGACTCAAGCAAGAAAAACAGGATATTTGACACGATCAGTGCAAATAGATTATACTGTTTTGGCAGCCCTGTTTACAGGGAGCTTGCATAGCAGCCCTTCTTTGGCGGTGTTGAAGTTTGGGTCTTGCGCAATAGGAATCTACGAATCTGGTCAGGGCAGGAATGCAGCAGCCATAAGAAGAATCTCCTATGTGCCGCAAGGGTGCCTGGCGGAGCCGTCGGGAAGGTAACGTGTGCAAGTTCCCTGCAAACAGGGATTTTCTTTTTTGATCATTATAAAAGGGGAGCATGGAGGTAGCAAATATGAAATATACACTAGACTGGAGTGAATACGCAAAGAAAGCCAGAGAGGCTGTGGCGGAAGGCTGCGTTCTTATAAAGAATGAAGATAACGCGCTTCCCATAAAGGATAAGGCAAAGGTTGCCGTATTCGGTCGCATACAGTTTCACTACTACAAGAGCGGAACAGGCTCAGGCGGAATGGTGAATGCTCCCTATGTTGTATCCATACTTGATGCACTTAATGAGGAAGATATTGAACTTAATGAAGATCTTATAAAGACTTATGAGACATGGTCCGAGAGCAACCCTTATGACAGAGGAGAAGGCTGGGCGGCAGATCCGTGGTGTCAGGTGGAGATGGAGCTTAGTGACGAGCTGGTTAATAGAGTCGCAAGTCAGAGTGATGTTGCCGTGATCATCATAGGAAGAACAGCCGGTGAGGACAAGGACAATTCGGCAACTGAAGGAAGTTATCTCTTAACCGGTCTCGAAAGAGATATGATCAAAAAGGTCAGCGAAAACTTTAAAAAGTCGATCGTTGTATTAAATGTCGGAAATATCATAGATATGAAATGGGTGGATGAGCTCTCACCCTCTGCGGTATTGTATGCATGGCAGGGTGGTATCGAAGGCGGTCACGGCGTAGCTGATGTACTCATGGGAAGAGTAAATCCGTGCGGAAGACTGACAGATACGATCGCTTATGATTACAGGGACTATCCGTCTACTGCCAATTTCAACAAGGACAAGGAAAAGCTTGGCGATGTAGATCAGGGTCTGTTCAAGCGCCAGGAGATATTCGAGATCGTTGATTCCGATACGTATGAGGAAGACGTATATGTAGGTTACAGATATTTTGAGACAGCGGCAAAGGATAAGGTAATGTATCCTTTCGGCTATGGCCTGTCATATACAACATTTGACATAGATGCGACATTTACACTTGCCGATAATGACTGCGTAAAGATAAGCGCGAAGGTTACCAACACCGGAAATGTAAGCGGAAAGGAAGTCGTACAGATATACTGTCAGCCTCCTCAGGGAAAGCTTTGCAAACCTGTAAGAAATCTGGCGGCATTCGGCAAGACTAAACTTCTTGCACCGAATGAAAGTCAGGATATTGAGTGGACAATAAAACTTGCCGATATGGCTTCATATGATGACGGAGGCTACAGCTCGCATATAAACTGCTATATCCTCGAAGCGGGAGACTATGTCTTCTACGCCGGAAAAAATGTGAGAGAAGCGACAGAGGTCGGAAGATTCAGTCTTGGAGATACGATCGTAACAGAGAGATTAAATGAAGCGCTCGCACCCGTCAAGACATTTGACAGGATGATAATAAAAGTTAACGGTGATGAGGTTAAAGAAGAAAGACAGCCTGTTCCCACAAGAACGGTCGACCTTGCAGCAAGGATAAGGGAAGGCAGACCTGAATCAAGAGAATGCACCGGTGACAAGGGTTACAGGTTCATTGATGTTGCGAATAACAAGGTTACCATAGATGAGTTTATAGATCAGATGACTGATCTTGATCTTGTACAGATGACCAGGGGAGAGGGAATGTCCTCAAGCAAGGTAACACCCGGTATCGCAGGAAGCTACGGCGGAGTAACAAAAAGACTTCACGATCATTTCGGTATGCCCGTTGCCGGACTTGCAGACGGCCCCAGCGGAATACGAATGGACTGCGGAACGGAAGCGTTTGCAATGCCAAACGGTACTTCTCTTGCCTGCACATTCAATACTAAGCTGGTGGAGGAACTGTACTGTCAGGCAGCCGCTGAGATAAGACTTAACAAGATCGATTCGCTTTTAGGTCCCGGTATAAATATTCACAGAAACCCTTTAAACGGAAGAAACTTCGAGTATTTCTCAGAAGATCCGTACCTTACGGGAGCCATGACTGTTGCAGTGCTTAAGGGACTTCACAGCAAAGGCGTTACAGGAACCATCAAGCACTTTGCCGCAAATAACAGAGAGTTTAACAGAAACTTCCTTAATTCCATTGTTTCCCAGAGAGCATTAAGGGAGATATACCTCAAGGCATACGAGATGGCGGTAAAGGAAGCCGGTGCATACAATATCATGTCCACATACGGACAGATAAACGGAACGTATACCGCATCAAACTATGATCTAAATACAACGATCTTAAGAAATGAATGGAAATATGACGGCATAGTCATGACAGACTGGTGGGCAAGATGCGGAGAAGACGGCAAGGCAGGAACCATTCAGGAAACAGGTGCCATGATCAGGGCACAGAATGACGTGTATGAGGTCACTGCGGATTCGGAGTCTAATGCCAACGATGACGATGCTATGCAGAAGCTTAACGAAGGCTATATCACAAGAGGAGAGCTTTTAAGAGTTGCGAGAAACATAGTAAGCAGCCTTCTTAAGACTCCCGCAGCTGACAGACTGGTTAACGGAGAAGATGAGATCAAACAGCTTAACAGACCCAAGTCTTCAAGACCGGAGCCTAAGGTAATGCCTGCAAAGATTTATGAGGGCGGTGAGCTTGAGCTTGATGTGACCGGAATGGATACTCATGCGGGCAGTGTAAATCAGTTCCCGATAAAGATAAACGGAAAGGGAACATACTGCTTAAATATCACGTTAAAATCCGATGCCGGCGAGCTGTCGCAGACTTCGATGAGCCTGTCTGCAAACAACATGCTGATAACTACTCTGACTGTTCAGGGAACTGGCGGAAAATGGATTGAAAAGCATGTGGAATTTGAAGTATTCGTATCGATAGACAACTATATCGATATCGCATTTGCCCAGACAGGCATAGATATAGAAAGAATAAGCATTACTAAAATTCAATGAACGAATCATCTTTGTTATAGTTGTAGCGTCTGATCTGGAATCTGACATCTTCATCTATAGCCAAGATGGGAACAGCACAAGGACGGCCTGTGTAGTAACCCTGGATAAGATCAACTCCAAGACTTATTACACAGCGCAGTTCTTCTTTTGTTTCAACGCCTTCAGCAAGAACGGTTATATTGTTCTTTGAAGCGTAATCGACTATGCTCTTTACGAAATGCTTTTTCTGCTCGCTTGTGTTTATGCAGGAGATGAGCATACGATCGATCTTAACATATTTAGGTGTATATCTGATCAGATTATTGACATTCGAATAGCCGCTGCCGTAATCGTCGAGCGCTATCTCAACTTTCAGCTTGTCATAGTCTGATTTTCTTTTTTCAAGTTTTTCCTCTGCAAACTCGCTGGCTTCAGTATATTCAACAACGATCTGTCCGCTGTGATCGTTAAGGCGCTTGTAAAGAACGGCTTCATCATTGCCTTCGAGCTGGTAGGCCGGCAGACTGTTGATAAATACCTTTTTGTCTTCAAATGTAGAACAGTTTTCACTTACGTGATTAAGTACTCCGTCAAATGTTGCTTTTTCCACGTCGTACAGACGGTTAAGCTTTGATGCACCGCTTATTATCTCAAGAGGCGTAAGTTTTATATCACCGGTCGGGCGCATGAGTGCCTCATATCCGAATATCTCACCGTCATCGGCGCGCACGATCGGCTGGAAATGATATGTGATGAGACCTTCGTTAAGGAGCCTGTCAACATCATTGCATTTGCTCTGATCTTCCGCAGACATATCCTTTATAACAAGACGGGACATTCTGTCCATCTTCTTTTTATGATTCTTGGCATTCACCGTCTGATTTATAAGGAAATCAAGTCCCTGAAGATCCCTGATCGAATTCTGAAGCTCGCTGTGGAATATTGTGCTATAATGAGTGACCTTATCCTTATCGGTATAGGCTACACCCTGCTTGGGAAGACGTGAGATGATCTCATCAAAACGAGCCTGACAGTTATCGGATACGATACCTATCAGGAATTCATCGCCGCCCAGATGACCGCATACTTCATCATCCATCGTATTGCTTGAAACGATCATAGCCAGTGCATTTATAGCAGAATCACCTACGGATATGGTGTATTTTTCATTTATGTGCTTGAGATCCTCAAAATCAAGAGCCATGACACCGACTGAGCGGTTTAAGCCCCTGTTCATGCTTGTCATCAGAGTCAGTTTTTCCAAAAAGCCCTGATAATTGTAAAGACCGGTCTTTACGTCACGGACCTGATCAGACTTAATCCTGTCGATGAATCCCGTGAGAGCTTTCTGTCTGTAGAAGGCTTCCAGTCCGAGGTTTACGCTTCTCATCCATGCACGGAATGTCTTGGTATATGAGCTTAAATCCTTTCCGGGATTTAAGACAACATAACCAAAGCACCTGTCTTCAAAGAACATAGGTGCAAATATGAATACTGCGGGGTGCTCTCTTTCTTTAAACAGATCAGGTATCATCAGCTTTGTTTCAAAGGTTCTGTTCAGATTTACCGCAGTGGTATTGCTGTCTATTGTAGGACCGCATGCGATCACCATGTTCATGGTATCAGTGTATCCGTATCTTAGAGCATCCTCACCGATAAAGCTTGAAGCATTCAAGAAGTCATTGTTAAGACACATATAGAAGTTTTCAAAAGGTCTGATCTGGTATGAGTAGGTCGTGACCAAATTGAAGAACTTCTTGAAATTGGTCTGGCACAGCATATCCTCTGTTATGTGATTGAAATCAGAGTAATAGCTTACTTCCGAGCGGTCTGTCTTCCATTCCTCTCTGTTCATGTTTTTGAAAACAGGGGTAAAGTCCTTACAGCCGCAGCTGCCGCCGATTAGAATCTTGGCATCGAGTGCATAATGCTCATCAGATCTGCCCGTTATCTTGCTGTGGATATAGTTAAAGCACTGCTTTCCGCACTGGGCAGCAGGTATATCTGCAGATGTAAGAGGAACCGGAGATGTTCTTCCCTCTATGGTGGAATCATATCCTATTACGGCGATATCATCAGGGATCTTATAGCCGTAGCTTGAGAGTCTTGCAGCAACTCCTATGGCCATGGGATCATTTGCACATGCGATCGCCTGAGGCATGTCATCTTTGTTCTTAACAAGATCATCGACAAAGGCATGACCAGAATCATACCAGTAATTGCCGTGGCGGATACGGTCTTCTCTTATCTTTAATCCGTGGATCTTCATGGCATCAAGGTATCCGTTAAGACGCTGGATCGAATGGGGATGACCTTCCTTGCCGCCAAGGAATGCTATATCGGTAAATCCGTGAACCTCTATGAGGTGACTTACAAGTTTAAAAACAGGGGAATAGTGATCAATCAGAACGTAATCGAACATATCGCATTCTCTGTCTGCGATGATTACGGGACCGTTGTATTCTTCCTTGAGCCTTTTAAGAAGCTTGGCATCAAGACCGGGATTCAAAAGAGTATCTAGCATCACTACGAAGCCGTCAAAGCATTCGAGTCTGATAAGAGAAAAGATATTTGAGTCTCCTATGTTTCTCAGCTCTGTCTCCTGATACTTTTGGTACATGGAAAATACACATACGTCATAGTCATGAGCGTATGCTTCCTTTATGAATGCGTCCGTAAAACGCTTCTGTGTATTTTCTTCAAGCTGTGCCAAAAGGACACCGATTCTCTTTCGCATATAATTATTATAACGCTAAAACATCTAATATGGTACAATGATTTTTGTACGGACACATAGTATTTATCATAAGAGGAGAAACATTATGTCTAAGATAAATTGGAAAAGCGGAAACATGCTCTATCCCCTGCCTGTAGTGATGGTAAGCTGCGCAAGAAAGAATGAGAGACCCAATATCATAACGGTCGCATGGGCAGGCACGATCTGCTCCGATCCCGTCATGGTATCTATCTCTGTAAGAAAGGAAAGATTCTCTCATGCGATAATTTCTGAGACAGGAGAGTTTGTAATAAATCTGGTAACGGAAGATCTTGTATATGCAACGGATTACTGCGGAGTAAAGTCTGGAAGGGATGTTGACAAGTTCAGTCAGATGAATCTTACTCCCGTTAAAATTATAGGAGTAGACGCTCCGGCAATAGCTCAGAGCCCGCTCTCTCTTGCCTGCAAGGTAAAAGAGGTAAAGGAGCTTGGAAGCCATGACATGTTCATTGCCGAGGTAGTTGGCGTGATGGTCGATGAGAAGTACATGCAGCCGGACGGCAAGTTTGAGCTTAATTCATCAAAGTTAGTTGCATATTCTCACGGCGAGTATTTCGGACTCGGGGATAAGCTGGGTAAATTCGGATATTCGGTAAAGAAACAGTGATCAAAATATGAGGGTATTTATGAAAAGATCAGGATTTAGAGCGGTTATTGTGTTTTGTCTAATGATGATATTTTTATCATTTTCAGGATGCGGTTCAAAGGAAAGCGAAGAAGTGCAGGATGAAAAAGAAACGGTAACAGAGACTAAAAAGCAGACAAAAAAACAGGTTGTGAAAGTAATACAGGAAGAACCGCCTCAGATAGAAGAGGAAATGCATTCATTTGCCGAGAGGATCTGCGGAAAATACAGCTGCAGTCTAAGTGACGGGGAATATGAGATCTTGGAGATCGTAAATTTCTCGGATAACATCTATGCATATGCCGGAGAGGCATACGGTGACGATGAATCGGACGAACTGGATACTTATTCGTTCTGGGCAGTCGAGTTCATACCGTTTTCTGAAGAGTCTGTTGCAGACACCGATTCTGATGAATGCGACTTTAACATACTGTGCTTTTCCATTATGTCAAATTTAGGAAAATACTGGGGAGCTCCCCAGAAGGTAAAGCTTAAGATCACTGATGACGGACTTGACTGGATAGCGGCGGATGGACAGACCACGCACTATATAAGAGATGAAAGAGTTGTCAGCACATTTCCGTATATGAAGCAAGAAGAAGAGGCACCTTTTTATACTTCGAGAGAAATGAACGGCATATGGAAGCAGGTAGACAGTGCTTCAGTGCCGTATTACATAGAATTCAGTGACCCTAACATAATGCGTATCTACAGAAAGGATCCGGCAAGCGAAGTCTTTCTTGCCTGCGGAGGGCTTTCTTTAGATACTGAAAAGGGCAAGGCAGTCTGCACCTATTCTGTTTTAGGATGCGGAGATATGCCAAACAGTTTTGCTTTTTCGATAGAATCAAAAGGAAAGGTGATGGAGATCAAACCCGATCCCGATAATGAATGCGGCATTGATATCTTTGACTCGGAAAAGTCTGTCATGTTTTATGAGTACAGACCAAGCTACAGGGGATCGTCAATAAGCAAGGTTGATACGATAACAAACGATGATATCGTAAAAGCCGGAATAGACGAGAATTTTACATCTGAGGTCGATTATGACATGCCCGATGTGAATGAGGGATTTTACGGAGTATGGATATCTGCATTTACTGATGAGGAGGATGCTAATAAGCTTAAAAGCGAACTGGATGATAAGGGATTTGATGCCATAGTCCTGCTTTCAAGCGAGTGGAGTGAAATGAACTCAAAACCGTTCTACTGCGTGTCTGCGGGAAGATGTTTAGATGAGTCTGAAGCAGAAGGTCTGCTTGCAAATGTAAAGAGTGAAGGCTATAAGGATGCATATGTCAAATATACCGGAAACAGACTAAATAACAGAGTATATTATACATGCAGCAGTCTTGATGATGTAACAGTAAGTGATTCCAAGGTCGTACTTGATGATCTTGAAATAAGCGATCCGTCGCTTGGAATAGACTATACCATGACGCTTGTCATTGATGATAAGACTGAGTTTGATAAAAATTGCGAGACAGAGTTTTTTGCAAACTATGAAGAGAATGATACACCGCTTGAGTGGTATAAGAGAAACTACGACTATTCAGTAAACGATCCTGACAAGTACATGGAGAGCGGTCCCGCTCTGATAGGAATATTTGAAGTCAGCGTCACAGACGGTCATATCGACAGATTCTACGGCAGCTACTGGTGGGATTGATAAGTGAAGACAAGTGATGGGAACAATACAATAAAGCATGATCTTATACTGCTTGCAGTATTCATTCTTATCGCCGTGATCCTGTTTCTTATGTTAAACAGGACAGATAAGACAGAGGGAAACTATGTGTATATAACACTTGATAACATTGAATATGCAACAATTCCCCTTGATAAAGATACTGTTTTAAGCATTGATTCCGATAAAGGGAAAAATACAGTGGTGGTATCTGATAAGGAGGTATATGTAGAATCGGCTGACTGTCCGGATCAGATATGCGTAGATCATGCTCATATAATGTATGAAGGTGAAACGATAGTCTGTCTTCCGCACAGGCTGATCATAACAATTGTCAGCAAAGAGGGATCTGAAACAGATGCAATCTCGCAGTAAGGGCATGCAGTCGAGCGCAGCAAAGACTGCGATGTCGGGCTTGCTAGTAGCCATAGCTTTGATATTCAGTTACATAGAGACACTCATTCCCGTTGTAATTCCCATACCGGGAGCAAAGATAGGACTTGCAAATCTTGTGACTCTTACGGGACTGTTCTTTCTGCCCGCCCCTCAGGTATTTCTTATCCTGATAGTTCGCATAATACTTTCCGGTTTTATGTTTGGGAGCTTTTCTACGATAATGTATTCTCTTGCAGGCGGCATTGTCAGCTTCTGTTTTATGTATATGGCAAAAAGGATCGGGCTGTTTTCACCGCTCGGAGTAAGTATAACAGGCGCAGTATTTCATAACCTGGGTCAGCTGGGTGTTGCGTGTCTTGTGCTTTACAGCCCTGCACCCCTTGTCTATCTTCCCTATCTGATATTGCTGGGAGTAGCAACGGGGACCTTCATCGGGATGATAGGTAAGATAATAGAAAAAGCAAATAAGCGATAAATGGATTGTTTTTTGATTGTTTTCATAGTATGATGTTGCGTGCAATAAATAGTGAGTTCGAGACCATCCTCACTCAAAACAAAACTAGGAGAAAACAATGAAAAACAAAACAACGAAACTTATCACTCAGGGTGCTATCATAGCAGCCTTGTATGTGGTGCTATCACTCATCACATACCAATTCTCGTATCTTGAGATTCAGTGCAGAGTGGCAGAAGCTCTGTGCATGACTATCTTTTATACCCCCGCAGGGTTATGGGGCGTATTTGTCGGATGTCTTATCACAAACATTTTCGGCGGAGCATGGCTTGATATCGTATTCGGTTCACTTGCAACACTTATAGCAGCTCTTCTTACAAGACCCATAGCAAAGCATATAAGAAAAAAGATAGGACCGGTGCTTGATATAAAACATGCACTTTTAATTCCCATTCCTACAGTAATAGTGAATGCAATTATCATCCCATTTGTGTTATATTATGGTTATGGGATCACGAGCATGGGCAATGCCGAAACCACGGCAGCAGTACTTGCTCTAATGGCATTTTCAGTATTTGCGGGTGAGGTCATTTCCTGCTATGTATTCGGACCTATACTGGTTAAGGTCATGAACAGGGTGGATAAGAGCCTGCATCTTGATTCGGAAGAATAGAATAAGTACCTGATACAGATGAAAAGAATATTTGCGCTGATACTAATAGCAGTTATTTCATTAAGCGGATGCGGACAATCAAATATACCCGTAAATATTACACAGGAGATTGTGGACATAGACGGATTGGAAAAAGAGTTTAACATCTTTTTTTTGGCGGATTCACATATTTCCTTATGTGATGACAGAGATCCCGATCTTATTGAAAAGGCATCTCAGAGAAGTCCTATGTTTAAGGCAGATGATATAGAGGCATGGGATAGATTTGATGCTCTGATAAACAGCATATCGGACGAAGATATACTGATACTTGGCGGAGACATAATAGATTCCGCAATGTATGCTTCGATAGATCATGTGGATAATAAACTAAAAAAGCTGAAGATACCCTATATATATTCAATGGGTAATCATGACTTTGAATACGGCAGCGAATACTTTTCTCCTGCTGCATATGAGGAGTATCTGCCAAGACTTGATGATATGCGTGACGATACGCCGTATCAGATAAGGGAATATGATGACTTAATCATATTTGCGGCTGATGATGACAACAGTCAGATAAGCTCTCCCATCCTTGAAGCTTACAAAGAAGTGGCATCAAAGAAAAAGCCCATCATACTTATAGTGCATGTTCCCATAGAACCCGTTACGGGAGATGATTCCCTTACTGAAAAGTGCAAGGAGGTCTGGGGAGCTTCAGCGGATAACAAGTCAAGAGTAACCATGGGGGTAAACGGATGCTATCCGAATGATATCACCAGGGAATTTCTTGATCTTGTCCTTTCTGATGACAGCCCGGTCGCACTGGTTTTAGCGGGACATATACATTTTTATCATAAGGACATGCTAAATGATGACATTGTCCAGATAGTAACAGGCGCAGCCTTTGAAGGCGATGCTCTCAGAGTGACATTAAAGTAAGGCATGAATACAAAAGTTTTATCTGTATTGGAGTACAACAAGATAATTGACAGACTGGCTTCATATGCATCTTCACCGCTCGGTAAGGAGATGTGCATGAAGCTTGTTCCCGTTTCAGAGTATGATGAGATCAATCAGGCTCAGATAAATACCGAGGATGCTTTTAACAGACTGATCAAAAAAGACGGCATCAATTTCGGCAGCAACAAGAATGTTATAACGAGCATGAAATCTCTTGATATAGGAAGGACTCTGTCGGCGGCGGAACTTCTTACGACCGCAAATTTCCTGACCAATGTAAACAGGGTCAAGGCATACGGTCGAAAGGAAAAGCCCGATGAAGCGGATGATTCGCTGACAGATATGTTTGAGGGATTATCTCCACTGACTCAGATTGCCGAGGAGATAACCAGATGCATCATATCGGAAGATGAGATAGCCGATGATGCTTCGCCTGCTCTAAGAAAGATCAGAAGAGAGATTTCATCAACAAACGACAAGATACATACACAGCTGATAAGCATGCTAAACGGCTCTTACAGAAGCTATCTTCAGGATGCCGTTATAACCATGAGAGACAACAGATACTGCATTCCTGTCAAGGCAGAATACAAGAGTCAGGTACCCGGAATGATACACGACCAGTCCTCGACAGGTTCGACTGTATTTATCGAGCCGACAACAGTCGTTAATCTCAATAACAGGATAAGAGAGCTCATGATTGAAGAGCAGAAGGAGATCGAGGTGATCCTAGCTGATCTGAGTGCCAAGGTAGGAGTTTATTCTGCCGAAATCATAGAAGATCAGAAGATCATGACAAAGCTCGATTTCATATTTGCCAAGGGACGTCTTGCGATAGAAATGAATGCGACAAGACCGGTATTTAATGACGAGCATATCATTAATATAAGAAAAGCCCGTCACCCTCTTCTTGATCCCAAGAAGGTAGTGCCTATCGATATACGTCTTGGCGAGGATTTTGACCTTTTAATAGTTACGGGACCCAATACCGGAGGAAAGACGGTATCATTAAAGACAGTAGGTCTTCTTACGCTCATGGGTCAGTCAGGACTTCATATCCCCGCGGGAGACAGATCCCGTCTTGGTGTATTTAAGAAAGTATATGCGGATATAGGAGATGAACAGAGCATAGAACAGAGTCTGTCAACATTCTCTGCTCATATGAAGAATATTGTAGCCATCTTAAAGCATGCCGACGATGACAGTTTATGTCTGTTTGATGAACTCGGTGCGGGAACAGACCCGACCGAAGGAGCGGCTCTTGCCATAGCGATCCTAAACCACCTTCATGACAGAGGTATAAGGACCATGGCTACGACGCATTACAGCGAGCTTAAGGTGTATGCACTCTCCACATCATTTGTTGAAAATGCATGCTGCGAGTTTGATGTTGATTCATTAAGTCCGACATACAGACTTCTTATCGGCATACCCGGAAAGAGCAATGCATTTGCCATATCAAAAAGACTCGGATTAAAGGATCACATCATAGAAGCCGCAAAGCAGCAGATAGAGACAGACAAGGAAAGCTTTGAGGATCTGTTAAGCGACCTTGAGACAAAGAGAGTAAACGTAGAGCGTGACAAGGAAGAGATCGCTGAGTCAAAGAAAAGGATAAAGGAGCTTGAAAAGGCTCTCGAGAAGAAAAAGAACAGCTTAGATGATCAGAAGGATCAGATACTCAGAGAGGCAAGGGAAGAGGCACGCGAGATTTTGCAGGATGCAAAAGAGACTGCGGATGACATGATCATGTCCCTTAACAAGGCTAATCAGGGCATAGATGTCAGAGAGCTTGAAAAAAAGAGAGGCGGCTTAAGGGAAAAGATCGGCGAGAACAACTCGAAACTTAGCATAAAGAAAGAGGCTCCAAAGAAGAAAGCGATCAAACCCGAGAAGCTTAAGCTCGGAGATGATGTCAAGGTTTTATCCATGGGGCTTAAGGGTGTGGTCAACAGCCTGCCCGACGCAAAGGGAAATCTGTTTGTTCAGTGCGGGATAATCCGTTCCAAGGTCAATATCTCGGATCTTGAACTGATAGAAGAGGTAAATCCCTATGAAACAAAGAAGAAAAACAAGGGTTCAGGCATAAGCGGCATAAAGATGAGCAAGAGCTTCAGCGTATCTTCCGAGATCAATCTTCTAGGCAAGACTGTGGATGAAGCCATAAATGAATTGGACAAATATCTGGATGATGCCTATCTTGCACATCTTCCAAGTGTTAGAATAGTGCATGGAAAAGGAACAGGCGCATTAAGGAGCGCTGTGACGAACCACCTTAAGAGGATCAAGTATGTTGATTCATTCAGACAGGGTGAGTTTGGTGAAGGAGATGCCGGAGTTACCATAGCGGTATTTAAGGAGAAATGATATGGCTGTTTCAAAACAGAAGATAATGATCGTTGATGATGACAACAACATAGCGGAGCTCATTTCCTTGTATCTGATAAAGGAATGCTTTGAGGCCGAGATCTACAATGACGGTGAATCGGCTCTGGCTGCACTTGATACATACGAGCCGAATCTCATACTGCTTGATCTGATGCTTCCCGGAATGGATGGCTATCAGGTATGCCGTGAAGTGAGGGCAAAGAGCAATATACCTATCATCATGCTCTCTGCAAAGGGCGAGGTATTTGACAAGGTTTTGGGACTTGAGCTCGGAGCGGATGACTACATGGAAAAGCCCTTTGATTCAAAAGAGCTTGTAGCAAGAGTAAAATCCGTGCTCAGAAGATACAAGGCAGTTCCCGAGACAGTTCAGGAGACCAGTGAAAAATGTGTCGAATATCCGGATCTTATTATCAATCAGACAAACTATTCTGTTATATATATGGGTAAAAACATCGATATGCCGCCAAAGGAGCTTGAACTGCTTTACTTCCTAGCGGCAAGTCCGAATCATGTATTTACCAGAGAACAGCTTCTTGATCAGATCTGGGGATATGAATATATGGGTGATACCAGAACCGTTGATGTTCATATCAAGCGTCTGAGAGAAAAGATAAATGACCATGAGTCGTGGAAGATCTCGACTATATGGGGAATAGGATACAAATTTGAGGTAAGAGTATGAGGAGAACCCTCTATCTGAAGCTTATTCTTGCATATATCATATTCGGTATCTTCGGATTCATCATGGTCTCTACATTTGCTTCATCCATGACTCTCGAGCATCTTATCAGAGAACAGGCTGAAAAGATGTATGAAGAGGCGACGCTGATAGCAAACACCTACGCGACCGATCTGTACAACAACCAGACATCGCTCGATGCCGTACAGAAGCAGCTTGATGCACTCGATACATATATGGACGCTACCATATGGATCATGAACCCGTCGGGACGTCTTATTCTGGACTCATCTACCATACTGGATATAAATGAAGAGAAGATAGTCGAAAATTTCGATCCGACCATCACACTCGGATCATACTATACGACGGGAGATTTCTTCGGATATTTCAAGGAGGATATGCTAAGCGTATATGCTCCGATCACTACGGATTTTTCCATAAAGGGATATGTTGTCATTCACAGTTCGATGAAGGATCTTAAGGCAAGCAAGGAATCTCTTTTGTCGATCTCTTATCTTTTGCTGATACTTCTGTTTCTGCTCTCGCTGATAATCCTTTTATTCTTTACGGAATTCGTATATGTTCCAATAAAGAGGATAACCGAGGCAACAGAGCATTATGCTACGGGAGACATGAACTATGATCTGTCGATAGACAGTGATGATGAACTGGGGTATCTGGGCGGAGCACTTTCCTATATGGCTCACAAGGTTGCCACCGCAGAAGAGGATCAGAAAAAGTTCATCGCAAATGTGTCACATGATTTCCGTTCACCTCTTACATCCATCAAGGGATATCTTGAGGCCATGATAGACGGTACGATACCTGAAGAGATGCATGAAAAGTATCTGAAGGTAGTACTTAACGAGACCGAGAGACTGACAAAGCTGACAAACGGTCTTCTTACACTGAATAATCTCAACATGACCGGAATGGTGCTTGAAAAGAGCATCTTTGATATCAATCAGGTGATAAAGAGTGTAGTGGAATCCTTTGAAGGAACTCTGTTTAAGAAAAAGATATCGGTCGATCTTGTGCTTACCGGAGAGAGGCTTTCCGTTGAAGCTGATATGAGCAAGATCCAGCAGGTCCTTTATAACCTCATGGACAATGCGATCAAGTTTTCATATGATGACTCGACCATAAAGATAGAAACTACTCAGAAACACAACAAGGTCTTTGTATCAGTCAAGGACAGCGGCATAGGAATACCGAAGGAGAGCCTAAAGCTTATATGGGACAGATTCTATAAGACGGATCTGTCGAGAGGCAAGGATAAGAAGGGTACTGGACTCGGACTTGCGATCACAAAGGAGATCATCAGGGCGCATAAGGAGAACATCAACGTTATAAGTACAGAGGGAGTTGGAACGGAGTTTATCTTCTCGCTTCCCGTATATGATGATGACGATGATGATGACCTTGCATAAAACGAATAAATACTCTTGAAATATGAAAAGAGTCGACATATAATTATTTTTTTAAAAAATGAATGACATAACAAGGAGACCTGTATGAGAATTGGATTTGACAATGAAAAATATCTTAAGATGCAGTCTGAACACATAAGAGAAAGGATCAAGCAGTTTGACAACAAGCTTTATCTAGAGTTTGGAGGAAAGCTGTTTGATGATTATCATGCATCACGTGTTCTGCCAGGATTTGAACCGGACAGCAAGTTAAAGATGCTCATGCAGTTAAAGGATCAGGCAGAGATAGTAATAGTCATAAATGCCGCGGATATAGAAGCCAACAAGATAAGAGGCGACTACGGGATCACTTATGACGAGGATGTATTAAGACTCATGGATGCCTTTCAGGGCAGGGGATTGTATGTCGGAAGCGTATGCATCACCCGCTACAACGGACAGAAGGCAGCAGATAAGTTCATGAACCGTCTTCACGAGCTGGGTGTCAAGACATTCAAGCACTACAATATCGAAGGATATCCCAGTGATGTCGCTACCATAGTAAGCGAGGAAGGCCTTGGAAAGAATGATTACATAGAGACAAGCAGACCGCTCGTTGTCGTAACCGCACCGGGACCCGGAAGCGGAAAGATGGCTACATGCCTTTCACAGCTTTATCATGAGAACAAGAGAGGGATAAAGGCAGGATATGCTAAGTTCGAGACATTCCCGATCTGGAATCTTCCGCTTAAGCATCCTGTAAATGTAGCATATGAAGCTGCTACGGCAGACTTAAATGATGTAAACATGATCGATCCGTTCCACCTGGAAGCTTATGGCGAGACAACGGTCAATTACAACAGAGACGTGGAGATATTCCCCGTACTCAATGCGATATTTGAAGGCATCATGGGAACCAGCCCGTACAAGTCACCCACCGATATGGGTGTAAATATGGCAGGCAACTGCATAATCGATGATGATATCTGCAGACAGTCTTCGGATCAGGAGATAATAAGAAGATACTACAGATGCCTGTATGACAAGAGATGCGGAAAAGACGTAAAGGATATACAGTACAAGCTCGAACTTTTGATGAAGCAGTCATCGCTTACAGTGGAGGACCGTGTTGTCGTAAATGCAGCTCTTGAAAGAGAAGAAAACACCGGACATCCGGCTGCCAGCATAGAGCTTCCAAACGGCAAGGTGGTTACGGGCAAGACTACAGACCTTTTAGGTGCATCGGCTGCCGTACTGCTCAATGCGATTAAGGAGCTGTGCGGACTCGATCACAAGCTTCATCTGGTTAGTCCCGAAGCGATCGAGCCTATACAGAAGCTTAAGATAGGATACCTCGGAAGTCAGAATCCCAGACTTCATACTGATGAGATACTGATAGCCCTTTCCATTTCGGCTGCGACCAACAAGGATGCAAAGCTTGCACTTGAACAGCTGCCAAAACTCAGAGGCTGCGATGCGCATTCATCGGTAATGCTGTCAGCAGTTGATGAGCAGACATTCAAGCGTCTGGGCATGTATCTGACATGCGAGCCCAAGTACGAGGCAGACAACAAGAAGTACCACAAACGATAATTTGATATCAATAAATTGCAACTTACCCCCTGATATATTACCTCTTACCTAAAATGCATTTACTTTACAGAGAGAATGAGTAGAATGATATCATGAAGATACGAATTGAGCTGGATGACAGCTTGCAGGAGCAGGAGATAATAATCCGAGCACCTGAACTGACACCGGAGATATCACAATTACAGAAGCTTATAGGCGACGCCACAAAGGCAACCAAGTCCCTGGAGTTTTATAAGGGTGATACAAGGGTGTACATCTCGCTCGACGAGGTTCTGTTCTTCGAGACCGATGAGAAGGGGATCAGTGCTCACACAAGAACAGACAGCTACGAGATAAGATACAAGCTCTACGAGCTGGAACAGATGCTTCCGTCAGCATTCATGAGAGTATCAAAGTCAACGATACTCAACATAAGAGAGATCTTTACGATAGACAGAAGCCTGTACTCGTCAAGTATAGTATCCTTCAGAGATACTCATAAGCAGGTATTCGTATCCAGACACTACTACAAGACTCTGACAGAAAGACTGGAGTCGAAATCGTGATAGAGAGTGCAAGAGGTTTTGTAAAAGGAAGAGTATTGAAAAAACAAGGAGGTAGGTTATGAAGCAGGGAAGAAGTTATGTCCTGGGATTGATCTTTATAGCAGCGGCTGTCATGGTCCTGTTAAACGGATTCAATATCAGTATAGGTTTTCCGATATGGAAGATCGTGATCTCGATCTTTTTATGCATGTGGCTTAAGCACGGGCTTGAGCATAAGGACTGGGCGAGCGTGGTATTCCCCGTTGTATTCTTAGTATGCACATGGGTGGATGATCTTGGAATATCAAAGGCAGCAGTACTGTTTGCAGCATTTTTGGGAGTCATAGGTATATCTTTTCTTACAGGGGGAAAGAACAGGATGTACAAAAACGACTTCGAGCGTATAGAAGACAAGAGCATGGGTTTGGATGAAGGTGCCTCAGATAGATCATCTGCAACCAATGACAACAGGTTTTCTTTTGCTACAACATTCGGATCAGGCGTAAAGTATGTCAAAGCCGATAACTTCGATGAAGGAAGAGTGTCAGTCGCATTCGGTGAAGCCAAGATATATTTTGATGATGCACAGATCCACAACGATGATGCGGTCGTATATGTAAATAACAGTTTCGGAAGCATCAATCTCTACGTGCCCAAGGAGTGGTATGTTACAAATGAAGCCAGCGTGATATTCGGCGGAGTGGAAGAAAAGAACAGGAGCATCACTACAGGAAATCCGAAACTCAGGATCATCGGAAACACCAAGTTTGGTGTTGTAACCGTGACATATATCTGATAAATATGATATAATTAACCGGTAAAAAGTCATACACTAGGTTGTATGACTTTTTGTTTTTCTGTGATATAATAGGCAAAGTTCTTAAGTTTGACCATAATATACCTATATTTAGTCATGTTGTTTCTGATATGTGTTGGATATAAACTATAAAGGTCATACTGTTTTAGGAACCCAGGGGGATTCATGAGATTTATTCGTTTCACAGCTATATCAATTCTGACTCTGTCAGCCTTTTTAGCCGGTTGCGGCCAGAAGGCTTATGAGTCTGTCATTGAGATTCCCAGGACCATATACGAAAAAGAAGAATATCAGAAAATACCTGTGGGCAAGGGAGATATGGAACCCGTTCTCAAGATGAGCCTTACCAGACATGATACGGAAAAGATAAGCTATTCCGTAGACGAGGAAGGACTCGAGCTTGAAGAGCTCATGGTAGGTATCGGTGATCACGTCAGCGAAGGTCAGCTTCTCATAACCTTCAAATCCGAAGATATCAAAAAGAATATAGAAAAATACAGCGGTGAAGTGGTCAAAAAGCAGCTTTTGCTAGACCATTATAAACGCATGTACAATGTTGATTTTAAAGACAGAGACGAAAAGTATGCCGTCATACTCGAGGAGCTTGAGGATGATCTTAATCTGGCAAAACTCTATCTTGAAGAGGAACAGGAAAGATACCGCAAGTGTCAGGTCGTTGCTCAGTCTGACGGAACGGTCTCATATATAAGCAACAAGGTACTCAGCGGTCTTATCGAACCAGGAGAGAATCTCCTGACACAGATCTGCGGAAAGACACAGTATACGGCAAATACCAAGGACAGCTTTGATTTTGAAGTCGGAGATATATATCAGGCGGTTGACGGTGAGGAAAACTATGACATGAAAGTCGTTGAGGTCATTCCAGAGAGTGATTTTTCCAAGACTGTTGTTTTTGAGCCCGAGGATGTGACAACGGATCTTAGTTCAGCTGCATATATGGAGATAAAGAAGGGAAAGCTTCCGGGCGTGGTTTATCTTCCTACAAGAGCGATAAATGTAAAGGTTGATTCAACCTTTGTTTATGTTGTAAAGGAAAACGGCTTTTTAGAGGGAAGATACGTTGAACTTGGTGAAGAGATCGATGATCTTGTGATCATAAAGAGCGGTCTTGACGGTACTGAAGAGGTGGCAGTAAAAGAATGAGAACAGGACTTTTTAAGATAAGGACAATTTCATTGATACTTGCCTCTTTAATGATGTTTGCTTCATGTGATGAGGCCAGACAGGTTCCTGAGCTTGTTGAGCCTTTGACAGATACCAAATCATTCAGACCGGTTGAGAGAATGGATGTAGGCAATCTAAAGGTCGAGATAGGAACGGTGGTTCCCACTCCGTATGTTCATTTCTTTGAAAGACAGACGACCATCAAGGAGATCTGCTGTGATATAGGTCAGTATGTAAATGAAGGCGATATACTCGCTATAGCAGATATAGAGCAGCTTAAGGAGGAGCTTACCGAAACAAGGGCTGACTATGAGCTGCTTGTAGCTTTGCACGATGCGAAAGCACCCATTTATGAATATAATCAGAGGATCCTTGCACAGCAGCGTCAGGAATGTCTGTACAGATACGATGAAGACGGTGCGATGCAGTATACGACCGAGATAAAAAAAGGCGAAGAGGATCATACATACGATGAAGAACTTCATGCCTACATGGTGGATTACTATAACCGTGAGATAGCCGATATAGAAAAGACTATATCGGAAGGTACACTGCGCGCAAAGAAATCGGGATACGTAACCTATATAAAGGACACTTCTAAGGGAAGCACGGCTGCCAAGGATGAGGCCATCGTCATAATCAGTGATTATGATGACACATATATTGAGGTGCCGGATACCAATACGGCAACAAACAAATACAAGAAATACGCGGTCAAGTATGCGATCATAGGCGGAAAGCGTGTACCTGTTGAAGAGATGGAATACTCTCAGCATGAACAGGTTTATGCAACCGCAAAGAATATTTACCCTAATGTACGTTATAAGACTACAGAACCTGTTGATGTAAAGATCGGCGATACTGTCATACTCTGCTACATAATGAACGACAAGCGCGATGTTCTTGCCATCGGTTTTGATTCGACAAATGCCGATGAAGAGGGCAATTATGTCTATGTAAAAGGTGAAGACGGAAGCCTCGAGAAGCGATATATCGAGATCGGAGTCACCGATGAATGTCATTATGAGATACTGAGCGGACTTAGCGAGGGCGAGGAGGTCTACTATACCCAGGAAGCATATGCGCCTCCAAGATACGAGGAGTATACGGTTGAGACCGGAATTCAGAGAACAACGGTGCTTGCAGGAAATCTTAAGAAGGCCGAGACGGTAAATACCGCTTATTTTGCACCCTGCAAGGGAAAGATCGAGACCATAAACATAGATACAAACTCAGAGGTCAAAAAAGGAGATGTTCTGATGGTCATCGACAGCGGAAGCGGTGAAGCGGCCATTCAGGAAGTGGAGAATGATATCAAGCATCTAAAGATGGATCATGACAAATATAACGAGGATGCTGATAAGACCATAAAGACTCTGACTGTTCAGGGACTCAGACTGTTAACGACCATAGAGGAAGGAAAGGAATACGGTACTCTCGGCGAACATGACGAGGATGCAATCGGATGTCAGAGAGCCGTATTTGAGTTAAGAGCAAAGATCGCGGAAGTTGAAAAAGAGGCAAACTGTATAGAATATGAGGCTCAGCTTGCAAGACTCAACAGACGCATAGCCAAGATAAGAAAAGACAATAACGGAAGCGGAAAGATAAGCGTTGTAGCAAAGGATGATTCGATAGTATCAAGACTCTATGTAAAAGAGGGAGATCTTGTCGAACCCGGAAAATCAAATTATCTTCTGCTCTCATGCACCAAAGCCAGCGAGGGAATGGCAAGCATAAATCTTAACAGGGATACCATCTTACCTGGTGTCGGATGCAGTATTGAGATAGATATAAACGAAAAGGATGATAAGTACTTCGGAACAGCCGTAAGCTGTGTAAGCTCCGGAAAGGCCTATGCATTTACGGAAGGGGAGAAGACTACGCTTTCAGTGGCCGAAGGAAACGGGATAAGCGAATCAAAATATATCATCTTTAAACTTGAAGACAAGGAATTTTTTGACAAGGTTCAGATAAAGGACTGCGAGACCAAGGTACAGACCATCTATGCAGAAAACATGGTGATCGTTCCGGGAAGCGTTGTATACAAAGAGGAGAACCAGCTGACGGAAAAAGAAAGATTCTTCGTATGGAAGCTAGTAAACGGCGAACCGGTAAAGCAGTATGTCATAAAGGGAAGCACCTATGGCATAGGAACGGATGCGAGCGTAGTTATACTCAGAGGTCTTGAACCGGGAGACAAGGTAGCCAAGGAATCGAGTGCTGCAGGTAACACTAAAGAGGAGCAGTAAGCTAGGATGTTACGTTTCATAAGATACAAGATCACAAATAAAAAGCTTCTTAACAGCAGCCTGCTCATAGGTGTAATCATGCTGGCGGGATTCTTATGCGTTTATCCCATGTTCAGGGAGGGAAGTCTTAACAGGCTCATCCAGAACATGTTCATTGAAAAAGCGCAGGAAGAGGCAGAGTTTCCGGCAGTAGTGACTTATACCCGCGAGATACCGTTTGAACAGTACGGGTCTGCCCAGAACATGCTCGATGATATGACGGATAAGAGAAACCGTATAACATCAGGTATAACCTGTCCTGTCATAATCGATCAGCGAGTGCTGTATGTAAAGGCAGGCAATGCGGATACAACGTTTAATTCAAAATCAAAGGTAATATCAATGGGCGCCATCCCCGATCTTTACGAACATGCAGATCTGGTATACGGAGTAAAGGCGGAGGAAGCGGATACATCCGACAATGAAATGGTCAAGCAGGCGATCGCAAACGGTGCATATCCCTGCGTGATCTCCCAGTATGTCATGGACAAGTACGGGCTTGTTGTCGGAGAGACACTAAGCTTTAAGTTTAAGATGTACAGCGGAAGCGAGACCACTGAGTTTGTCATAACCGGTATAGTCGAGGAGATGAAGCAGGACGGTTACTTCTGGCATAAGAGACTTGAAAGCTACAAGGATCTTATGATCCTTCCCATAGATGCATATGACAAACTGGTAAGGGAAAACGAGATCCCGAATACATATTATGATCTGTCGATCATGTTTGATTATACTCAGATAAACAATGAAAATGCCGGCAGATACAAAGCATACATTGAGGCGGTTTCCAAGAACAAGGAGATAAAGACCAACTTCATGGATATCCTTACTCAGTACAAGATCGAGGAAAAGAGCATAAGTCTGATACTCTTTGCCTTTGAGCTGCCTATAGTATCTTTGCTTTTGATGTTCCTGTATATGATCTCATCTAGGATACTCGAGATGGAGACTACCGAGATAGCCATGCTAAAGAGCCGTGGTGTGAGCAGATTAAAGATCATAGGTCTGTATGTCATACAGTCATCATTTATCGCTGTTTCAGGATGCATAATCGGTCTTCCGGTCGGAATACTCATGTGCAGACTCGCAGCCAGCACCAATGCATTCCTTTCATTCTCATTTAAGGATGTCAGCATATATCAGCCAACACTCAGCATGATACTGTTTGCACTACTTGCATTTGTTCTTGCCGTACTGTTCATGACACTGCCTGTAATAGGACTGTCAAAGCTGACCATAACCGACAGAAAGAATCTGCGCATATCAACTACTACTCCAGCATGGCAGAAGTATTTCATAGATCTTATTCTTTTAGCTACATCAGGATATCTTCTTTATAACTATTACAAGCAGAAAGATGTAATGGCTGTTGATATAGTTGCAGGCGGTTCGGTCGATCCGATCATCTTCTTGAATTCAAGTCTGTTCATACTTGCATTCGGACTGCTGTTTTTGAGACTGACAGGATACCTTGTAAGACTCATTTATCATGTGGGCAGAAAGAAATGGAAGCCCGCAGGCTACGTTGCATTCCTTCAGATAATCAGGAGTGCAAAGAGACAGGGATTCATAACGGTATTTCTGGTAATGACCATAGCCATGGGTGTCTTTAATGCCAATCTGGCAAGGACCGTCAATGAAAACATGGAAAACAGGATCAATTACAATGTCGGAACCGATCTCAGACTGCAGGAAAGCTGGAAGCTTACTGTTGTAAAGACCATGTCCGGAGAGATGAAGTGGAAGTATTCGGAACCCGATATCGGAAGATTCGATCTTGGCGAGGAGTATGGGATAGTCAGCAGGACAAAAGTTCTGATCGACAACAAGACAGATATCAAGATAAAGACCAATATAGAAGCTGAAAACATGCTGATGGCGATACAGACCAAGGAATTCGGAGAGACAGCAGAGCTTGACGGCAACGTCAATGACAAGCACTGGTATAACTATCTGAATGAACTGGCTCTCAACCCCAAGGGAGTACTTATTTCTTCAAATCTTGCAAGCAAGTACGGCCTTAATGTCGGGGATACCATAAACTATATCAGATACAGCCCGATAGATCCTAAAAAGCCTCATTCGGATACAGCGGCAAAGATATGCGGCATAGTTGATGCATTTCCAGGATATGAGAGCACATATTATGTGACGACACCTGAAGGAAAGACTGAAGCAAGAGACAGGTATCTTGTGGTAGCCAATTATCAGACCGTTGTAAGCAACCATACAGTAACACCGTATGAAGTATGGATGAAATTTGACAAGCATGCTGATACACAAAAGGTATATGACACACTAAAAGAAAACGGCATGGAGTTCAAGAGTCATATAGATCGAAACTCCATGATACAGAGTCAGAGAGACTCAGCAATGATACAGATCACAAACGGTATGTTCTCTGTAGGATTTATCATTTCACTTTTGATATGCACGGTGGGATTCATGATCTACTGGGTACTCACCATAAAGGAGAGGGAGATATTCTATGGCATCTACAGGGCCATGGGTATGACCATGGGCGAGATAGTTACCATGCTGGTAACGGAACAGATATTCAGTTCACTGCTTTCCGCACTGTCGGGATTTGCGGTCGGAGGAGCTACTACGCTTCTGTTTACAAAGCTGATATCCGTTGTATATCTGCCAAAGAAACACAACATGCCGATCGAGATATTCATAAAAGCAGAAGACAGCATAAAGATGGCTGTAATAATAGGTGCGGCGTTTGCTCTTTGCTTTGCCGTAATGAGCAGGACCGTAAAGAACATGAATATCACAAAAGCATTAAAGATGGGAGAAGACTGATATGGGAAATATGATCGAAACAAAAAATATCCATAAAAGCTTCCCTATCGGAAACAAGGAAAGCATAGAGGTCCTTAAGGGTATCGATATGCAGGTGCCTGAAGGCAAGCTTACAATCCTAAAGGGACGTTCGGGTTCGGGAAAGACTACCCTGTTAAATATCCTCAGCATGCTCGATGATCCTACAGAAGGAAGCTTTACAATAGACGGCGATGATATGACAAAAAAGAGTACGACGGAAAAGGAGAAGTTAAGACGCTACCATGTAGGCTTTGTATTCCAGTCTGTCGCACTAGTACCAATAATGACAGCTTATGAGAACGTTGATTTTGCCTTAAAACTTGCAGAGTATGAAGGCGACAGGGATGCCAGGATCAAAGAGGTACTAGGTATCGTGGGACTCGGAAAGCGTATGACTCACATGCCGGCTCAGATGTCCGGTGGTGAGCAGCAGAGGGTTGCCATAGCAAGGGCCGTTGCTCATAAGCCAAAGATCATCTTTGCCGATGAGCCTACGGGAGCTCTTGATACGGCTTCCGGAATAGCAGTCATGAAGCTTTTCAAGGAGCTTATAGAAAAAGAAGGTATCACAATAGTTATGACAACACATGACCCCAACCTTATGCAGCTGGGTGACATGGTTTATGAAATGGAAGACGGATTATGTCAGAAAGTAGTGAATTAAAGGACAACATACTTGTCTGTGACGGTCTGGTAAAGATCTATAAAACCGAAGACGTTGAAGTTCTGGCTCTTCAGGGACTTGAACTGGAGATAGCAAGAGGCGAACTTGTGGCCGTTATCGGAAAGAGCGGATCAGGAAAGTCCACGCTGCTCAACATGATAGGCGGACTTGAAAAGCCTACTACCGGCAGGATATATGTGGACGGACATGACCTGTTTGCCATGAGCGAAGCATCTTTGGTCGAGTACAGAAAGAAGACAGTAGGCTTTGTATGGCAGAACAGCAGGCAGAATCTGTTCCCTTATCTTACGGCATTGCAAAACGTTGAGGCTCCGATGTATTTCATGGGGGGAAACAGAAAGGAAAGACACGAAAAAGCGCTCAGACTACTCAAGCTTACTGGAATAGATCACAAGGCGGATTCATATCCTGCACAGATGTCCGGAGGTGAACAGCAGAGAGTGGCTATAGCCGTAGCTCTTGCATGCGATCCGAAGATCCTTCTTGCGGATGAGCCTACGGGTGCCGTGGATTCAAAGACCTCAAACATGATCCAGGATCTGTTCAGAAAACTCAATGAGGAACTTGGTCTGACCATAATCATAGTTACGCATGATATCAGTCTTGCCAATAAGGTTTCGAGAGTTATAATGGTTTCTGACGGAAAGATCTCGACTGAAAAGATCATGAAGGAGGAATACAGAAGAAATCTTGACGAGCTTACGACTGACAACCTGGCAGAGGTTGAGTCGCATGAAGAATATTCGATAATGGACAAGGCTCACAGAGTACAGCTGAGCGAGGACTTCCTTGAGATGGCGGGGATCGATACCAACAAGGTACGAGTGGAAGTCAAGGACGGCAAGATCATTATTTCGAAATAACGGGGCAACCTGTTATATAAAGGGAAAACTAAGGAGGAGTAAAAAATGAATGAGATTGAAAAGAAAAGGCTTGGAATTTTTATTGCCACAGCCTACGGCATTCCTGCCGTTATGAGCATTTTTATGTTCATAGGAATGAAAAAAGGGATCGATCTGACGATGTTTGTAAACACGCAGATGATGTATCCCGCATGCGGAGTCATCCTCGGTATGATGATAGCAAGGAACAAGGAAGAGAGTCTGCCACTCGGCGGATTTATAACTATCCTTGTTGTTACAGTCCTTATGATGATATGCAGCCTGTGTACTGTCTTTGTAAAGGACATTACGCTGCCGATACCGGGATTTGAGACATCTGCATGGACTCTTTTAGGAACACTGATACTTCAGATCGCATCGCTTATTGCCTATATACTTTTCTGGGTATGCGGAAAGAAAAAGAGAGAAGATGCCGGACTTAGCAGAAAGAACATTATAATGAGCGTTCTTATGATCGCTTTGTTTCTGGTTCTGTATTTGGCAAGATTTATCATTTCCATAACACTCAGTGATCTGGTATATAACACTAACGAGAGCAGGCAGATGTTCATAAATGCTGTAAACGATCCGAAAACATACTTCATGGCAGTTTCACTGGTATTTTCATTTTTCCTGGCATGCATGGCATTTTTCGGAGAGGAATACGGATGGAGATATTATCTTTTGCCGATAATGCAAAAGAAGTTCGGTTTAAGAAAAGGTGTCATTCTCTTGGGCCTTGTATGGGCAGTGTGGCACATAAATATTGACTTCATGTTCTATTCGGTTGAAACAGGACCGTTAATGTTTGTCTCACAGATAATAACTTGTCTGACGATGGGTATATTCTTCGCGTATGCATATATGAAGACTCAGAACATCTGGGTTCCTGTTATTATGCATTTCCTGAACAACAACCTGGTAGTAGTCCTCATGGGAGGAGATGTTTCTGTTATTCAGAACCAGGTGATAAAGGCAAAGAGCATCCCGATAATGATCGTTCAGGGTCTTGTCTTTGCTCTGTTCATATTTGCACCGACTTTCGGCAGATTAAAAAAACAAGGGGTTGAGCAGTAAGCTCAACCCTTATTATCTATTTCCAGTAATCAAGTTCTTCTTCGTTAAGTCCGATATCCTTTCCAGTAAATACCGGATTTTTCCCTTCCGACTTTTGCTTTTCATAATCCTTTAATGCATCAATGGCGACTTTTCCGAGGATCATGCATGACGGCAGGTTTATTAATGTCATGCCTCCCATTGTTATATCCGCCATTGCCCATGCCGCATTCATCGGAATTATTGCTCCGATAAGAACGACGAGTGCACATACTATATGAAAGATACGCATAAAGTTTTTGGAAGGTCTTTTTTTGTGATTTAAAAATATCAGTGCATTGTCAACGTAGTAGAGATTTCCTATCAGAGTGGTAAACGCAAAAAGTACCATGGCGATAGTTATGAACGTCGGTCCGATACTGCCGAATACCGTTGATATTGAATTCTGTACATATGCGGCACCTGAAACGGATTCGCTTCTTTCAACACCGCTTGATAAACACATGAGAGCCGTTGCAGTACACAGCAGCAAAGTATCTATGTACACGGACAGTGTCTGTACGAGACCCTGCTTTGCCGGATGCGAAACCTTTGCCGAAGCGGATGCATTGGGAGCAGAACCAACACCGGCTTCGTTTGAATAAAGACCTCTCTTTATTCCGTAGACCATGCATGAGCCGGCAACGGAACCGAATATTGCCTTGAAGTTGAACGCATCCTCAAAGATGAGTGCGAACATATGAGGAACACTCTTTATGTTGCAGATTATGACTATGAGAGATATCAGTACATATGCAACACCCATGACAGGAACGATAAGACTGGTGAGTTTGACGATCCTCTTTCCTCCGCCTAAAAGGCAGTAACCCGTGAGAACAGCAAATACAGCACCGATCACAAGAGGTGTAATGCTCTTGTCATAAAAAGAATAAGCTTCAAAGGTCGACTGCAGATTGTATGAACATAAAAGATTGAATCCGACAGCATAGGTTGCTATAAGAAACAGGCAGAAAACGGTAGCCATTTTCGGTGCATGAAGAGCACGCTCTATGTAATAAGCGGGTCCGCCGTAACTTTCGCCGTTTGAATCCTTTCTTTTGTATATCTGGGCAAGAGTACTTTCGATAAATGCCGATGAGGCGCCTATTATACACATGATCCACATCCAGAAACATGCTCCGGGTCCTCCGAGACATATAGCTGTGGATACTCCGATTATATTTCCGGTTCCTACACGTGAAGCGGTTGATACGAGCATAGCCTGAAGGGATGAAACGTTCTTTTTATCCTCCGGAGGCTCCTTAAGCAGCCTTACCGACTCGGGAAAGAGCCTTATCTGCACTCCTTTTGTAAGTATCGTGAAGTATATGCCCGCAAGAGCCATTACTATTATCAGAATGGGATAATACATCACGCTGTCGATTTTGTCGAGTATCTGAGTTATCATATGCTCCTCCTAAGATTTATTAAAAATATCTTATCAAAGATATAAGAATATTCGCAATGTATTATTATGAAAATGTTAAGAAACAGATTGTTTTCGGATGTTATAATATGCAGGTAGGAGTAAGTTTAAAAAGAGGTCATTATGAGAGCAGTTGTTACAAGAGTTACTGAGGCTTCGGTTTCCATAGACGGTCAGATAAAGGGACAGATCAATAAGGGATTTCTGGTCCTTCTTGGCGTGCATGTGGATGATACTGAAGAAAAAGCGCTGTGGATGGCAGACAGGATTTGCGGTCTGAGAGTATTCGAGGATGAAAACGGCAAGATGAATGTGAGTCCAAAGGATGCGGATGCACAGCTGTTGATAGTGAGTCAGTTTACGCTGTATGCGGATGTGTCTTCAAGACGCCCCGGATTTACCGACGCGGCAAGACCAGATACAGCCATACCGCTATATGAGCTTGTGATCAGTGAATGCAAAAAGCGCGGATTTAAAGTGGAAACAGGCGAGTTCGGTGCGGATATGAAGGTTTCATCGGTTAATGACGGACCTGTGACTATCATCATAGAAAAATAGTATGAAAATATTTAAAAGATTTTGTTTTATCACAGGCATGATACTGACATTATGGTTTAGCATCCCGCTTTTGAGTCTTATACTTAATCTGGGAAACGGCGTAGGGATAATGTTTGGCGTTATGCTCATGCTTTACAGTATATTCATGGACAGGGTGCATGAACTTGTAAAAAAGATCCGATCATACAGACGCGGAAGGATCGTCCTTTCAGTTATCATGATCCTTGCTATTGCTGTACTGATGCTTTTTATGATCATAGATATAAATATACACAGGGCAGCCGCAAACAGGCCGAAACAGGATGCGACTCTTCTTGTACTCGGATGCCATGTCAGAGGAACACAGCCAAGTCTTATGCTTTCTGAGAGACTTAGGGCAGCGCTTAAATACATGAACGAACATGAGGACTCGGTAGCAGTTTTGTCAGGCGGTAGAGGTTCTGATGAAGATATAAGCGAATCACAGTGTATGTTTAACTACTTGACGAGTAACGGAATATCTCCCGAGAGACTTTATATGGAGGATCGTTCGACATCTACAATAGAGAATCTTGATTATTCCTATAAAGTGATCAGGGAAAACGGACTGAATGAAACTATCGCAATCGTTACAAATGAATTCCATATATGCAGGGCATCGATGATAGCAAAGAAACTCGGACTTGTGACATATGCGATCCCTGCACATACTCACTGGTGGTTTTATCCTACATATCTTGTCAGGGAATGGTTTGGAGTCATATATGAATGGTGCAGATGAAAGAGATCTTAAATTACTGGATAATGATAAATATACGTTTTTTGTGCTGCGAAGAATCATAGGCGGTGATTGCAAGCTTTTGATAACCGATCATGAGAAGCTTATCATATGCTTTTCATCAGAGCCGTTTCCGATATGGATATGGACAAGGGATGATGCAACAGAAGATGAGATGGAAAAAGCATATATGACAGCTTTTGATAACGGACTTCTTGACGGTAAGCATCATTTCAATCTCAAATATGATCTGGCTCAGTATTTTATTAAAAGAGCATCAAAAGACGGGATAAATCTTAGGATACTGATCAATATGTTTGCATATGACAATCCTGATCCCATAGCTCCGTCAGATAAATGTGACGGAAAGTTATACAGATGCGAAGAAAAGGATGTTGACGAGCTTGTATGGTTTCTTGATGAATTCCATAAAGAGATAGGTATAGATCAAAAGGACATTGAAGGCTACAGAAAAGATGCAAAAGCGTTTATTGATACAGGAAAAATGTTTATGTGGAAGGATGAGAGCGGAAACAAGGTGGCAAGCTGCAAGTATGCAGCAAACGGTGATACGGCATCGATAAATCTTGTATTCACAAGGAAAGAATATCGCAGAAAGCATTATGGTGAAAACCTAGTATATCAGGTTACAATGCTCGCCAAAAACGAGGGATATATGCCTATGTTATACACAGATGCCGATTATGTTGCATCGAATGCATGTTATGAGAAGATAGGATACGTGCTGAAAGGAAAGCTCTGCACTATCGGAAACTGAAAAGAGGAGAAGATGAAAAAGAAGATTTGTATTTTACTTATGCTGTGCACAGTATTGGCAGGATGCACAGAAAAAACCGATGAAGCGGTAAAGACAGAGGTAAATAAGGAGCCTGCGGTTCAGACAGAGGTTATTTATGAAACACCGACAGCTGATACAGAAAATGATCTGATAAGTGATGATCAGGCGATCACTGCCATAAAGAACTACTGCCATATAAGCAATCCGGATCTTGAAAATATTGAAAAAGAAGGAGAATATCCGGTTTACTGGGAAGTACAGTCAAGTGATGAAAATGAGATAGTAGTACTCTTCAGATCATATACGGGAGCACAGATAAGATACTATATAGATCCTGTTTCAGGAGATACGTATGTTACTGAGTTTGTCCCCGGTATAACATCCGAAGAGGAAAAAACAGATGAAGAACTGAATGTAAAAGACTACATGGAATAAGACATATATGAAAACAGGAAAGTATGTATATAAAAGCGAAGATGCAATGAAAAAGATGCATGATTTCTATGACAGGACTCTTGCATCATTAAATGTAAGCTACAGCGAAAGCTATTTTGATACATCGTTTGGACAGACCCACTGTCTTCTGATCGGAGACGAGAACAAGCCTAAGATATGTTCAATACACGGCGGAAATGGTATCACGACACTAAACTTAAAGTTGTTTATGCCTCTTCTTTCAAGGTACTGCATCATTGCACCGGATGTTATAGGAATGCCCGGTAAAAGTGACCCATACAGAAATATAAGCAGTAAAAAAGATGAATACGGATTGTGGATCAAAGAGGTTCTGGATCACTATGATGTTGATAAGATATCATTTGTTGTATCTTCATACAGCGCTTCGATGATGCTGTCATTTGCAAAGTATCATCCCGAAATGGTGGACAGATCTCTGCTGCTGGTTCCCTCAGGAATAGCTCACGGTCCTTACCTGCCAATGATATCAAAGATGATAATCCCTTTTGTGAAGTATTATTTCAAGCCGTCAAATGATACACTCGATGCAGTGATAGAGACTCTTGGCGGAGAGAGTGATGATACATGGAGAGAATTCTTTGATCTTATGATGAGCTCATATAAGATGGAGATGAAGGCTCCAAAGGAGTATCAGAAAGAGGAGTTGGCTAGTCTTGATGCACCGCTTCTTATAGCAGCATCATGCAATGATATCTTCTTTCCCGCAGACAGGGTATTTAACAGATCAAAAGAGATATTCAAAGGCAAGATCACATTCATTGAGATTGACAGCAAGCATCTGCCCGGGCAGGAAACAATGGATGATATATGCAGACAGACAATAGAATTCTTTGAAAAAGACAGATGATCATAAAGGGGGAAGTATTATGAAAAAGATAGGACTGGTAGGCGGTACAGGACCAGAATCCACACTGATGTATTACAGGGAGCTAAATACCGGCATAGATGAAGCCACAGGCGGTAAGCACATGCCCGATATAGCTATAGAGAGTGTGGATTTTAGAAGAGCCTGGGAATATGTTACAAATAAGCAGTATGATCTTCTTGCGGATTATCTTGCGGAAAAGATAAACTGTTTAAAGACATCGGGTGCGGAGGTTATCTCCCTTACGGCGGCAACCATGCATATCGTTTATGATGAACTGGTAAAGAAAACAGATACATCACTGATAAGCATCCCTCAGGCAGTATGCAGGGAAGCTGTGTCCAGAGGATATAAGAAGGTAGGGCTTTTCGGTACCATCTTTACGATGGAGCAGGATTACATGAAAACGGATCTTAAAAAAGCAGGTATTGAAGTCTGCATTCCCGATAAGGACGACAGAGAACTGATAGCAAAACGTATACTGGAAGAACTCGAAGCAGGAATAGTAAAAGATTCAACGCTTAAGGAATTTCAAAAGATCATAAAAAAGATGCAGGAAAGATACAACATAGAGGCGCTTATCTTAGGCTGTACCGAGCTTCCGCTGATCTTAAATGACAGCAACTGTCCTCTTGACTGCCTAGACAGTGTACAGATCCATATCAGAGAACTTATAGATCAGGCCATGAATTAAAGGGACAGGTTAAATGAAGATGGCTTTCTATGTCGGACTAAATAATGATACAGTTATTGGAACCGTTGCGATAAAAAGACTTGAACTGTAGATACAGGAATAATGTATGACATATACAATAAGAGAAATAGAGGAAAAAGATAACAAAGCAGTCGAAAAGATCATAAGGGACTGTCTCATAGAGTTTGGGGGCGATCATGAAGGAACTGCCTGGGCAGACCCGGATCTTGGCAGATTTTCTCATATATATAACAGTGAAGGAAACAGATACTGGGTTGCGACAGATGAAAACGACGTAGTAGTTGCAGGAGTTGGAATAGGAAAATTACCCGGTTTAGAAAGAGTCTGTGAGCTTCAGAAAATGTACAGCATCAAAAAAGTCAGAGGAGAGGGAATATCACACGAGCTTATCAAAACCGCCCTTAACTATGCAAAAAGATACTATGATCGCTGCTATCTGGAAACACTTCCTAACATGATCGCGGCACAGAAGTTCTATGAAAAGTACGGCTTTGTAAGGATCGATGAGGCGCTGATAAAAACAGAGCATTTTGAATGCGATGTAAGATATATAAAGGATCTTTAAACTTATTAAGGAGGAGATTATGCCGCACGTTGAGATCAAGTGTTATGAAGGAAGGACAGATGAAGTAAAGAAGGAGTGTGCAGACAGGGTTGCAGAGGCCGTTGCCAAAACACTGGGTGTAAACCTTTCGAGTGTTTCAGTAGCCATAAAGGATTATGCGCCGACTGACTGGAAAAAGGAAGTCTGGGATAAGAACATTATTCCCGATGAAAAGTATCTGTACAAAAAACCTGAATATACCTGTGATTAATTTTGGGGAAAAAGCCATGATCATACTTATAACAGGAGCATCGCACACAGGAAAGACTTTATTGGCACAGCGCATGCTCGAAAAATACAAATATTCATATATTTCTATTGATCACATCAAGATGGGACTAATAAGAAGCGGCAATACAGATCTTACTCCCGAGGATGATGATAAGCTTACGGATTATCTGTGGCCGATAGTTCGGGAGATGATAAAGACTGCTATCGAGAATGATCAGAATCTTATTGTTGAGGGATGCTATATCCCTTATGACTGGAGAAAGGATTTTGATGATGAGTATCTTTTATCGATACGCTTTATCTGTCTGGCTTTAAGCGATGCATATATAGATACTCATTTTGATGATATAAAAGATCATGCATCGGATATAGAATCAAGGATCGATGATTCATACTGTACCATAGATATGATCAAGGAAACAAACAGGACATACATAGAAGGCTTTAAGAAATCTGGAGAGACGATAACTCTCATAGAAGATGACTATGAGAAAGTGATTTTGGCTCTGCTGCAGGATTAAAAAATGATAAGACTACAAAAAGTAAGAAAAGAAGACAGAGATCTTCTCTTTAGCATCAATCAGAAATATCTGTATGAGATGACAAATTTCTATGATGATGAGATGGATGAGAACGGCAATTACAGTTACGGACATTTTGACGAGTATTTTACCGATCCGCTAAGAGAGGCATATTTTATATACAGTGACGATTTTTTGGCGGGCTTTGCCATGATCTGTCCGTATACAATGACGGGAAGAAAACCTGATTATACCATGGCTGAGTTTACGATATTTCCCTCATTCAGAAGAAAGCATCTTGCATCCGATGCGGCAAAGCTCATACTGTCTGAACATAAGGGACAGTGGGAGATAAAGTACAATGAGAAAAACGAAAAGGCAAAGAAGCTGTGGAATACTATTGCAGGATGTTATGAACCTGAAATGATCCGTCTGAACGAGGATGAAACGGTGCTAGCATTTGAGGTCAGGTGATACAAGAGGTGGCTATGGGAAGTGATATTACACTGAAATGTGATGACGGCTTTATAAATATCCGTGTGGGCGCCATCATCATGAAGGATGGTAGATTTCTGATGACAGGAAATACTAGAGAGGATTATCTGTATTCTGTCGGAGGAAGGATCAAGTTTGGGGAAACGGCAAAAGAGGCTGTCATAAGAGAAGTGTTTGAAGAGACCGGAGTGAAGATGGAAGTCGACAGACTCGGATTTGTGCATGAGAACTGTTTCTATGGAGATGCTCCTTCAAATATGGGGAAACCGATATATGAGATATCGTTTTTCTTTTACATGAAGGTGCCGGATGAGTTTGAGCCGGTAAGTGAGAGCTTTACCGATGACGGTTGTGAAGAATTTCTTAAATGGGTATCTTTTGATGAAGAGAAGACCATTTATCCGCAGTTTTTCAGAGAGGAGCTTAAGCATCCTGAACAGACAGTAAAGCACATGGTCACTGATGACAGATATCAGAGACCGGAATAGATCTCATTTATGACCTCTTTAAGCGCTTTTGCTTCGAGAGGTCTTTTAAAATACTCAAATGAGGGAACACATTTGCTTAGTATAAACGCATATCTGTGATCCTTTGGCTGGTCGTCAGAGTTTATGTATTCCCATGCCAGATCAAGAAGTTCTTCCACTGTATCGTAGGCCGTATCATCCATGTCATATGTCAGATGAGCCAGCATGATAAGAGAAACAGCTATCTCGCCCGCATGGGATCCGATCTTTTTAAGAATATCTATAGCTTCATTCCAGGCAGCTTTTGCCTCATCATATCTTTTGAGTTCATATAATGCGCTGGCCATGTTATTTAAAAGCGAAGCGTACTCATAGGTAATGGTTGCATTCCTGATTTTAAATATGTCAGCCGCATTTTCATATACAGGAAGAGCCTTTTGGGTTTCCTTAAAAGCAGACAGGGTTGTTGCCGCATTTATCAGGATGGTCGCACCTGTAAGCTGATCACTAAGATTTAATCTTTCAACAAGATCCATGCATTCATTTACTACGGACAGGGCCCTATCCTTCCCGTTTGTCCTTCTGAAATATCCCAAAGCTTCGTTTAATACCGTTAAAAGGCCTCTGTCATCAGACAGACGCCTTGCTTCGTTTTCCCAGTAGGATATGCATTCCCCTGCGGCTTTCATATCATTTTTCTGAAAGCATAGATCAAGGTGATCTATAAATCTTTTTACCGGTATTCCCATATCATTCTTCCATATATTTATCGAGCAGCGGATAGATCCAGTCATCTATACGACTGAATTCAAAACCTGTAGAGCAAGCCTTATCGGTATTGAATGTGTTTGTATCACAGTAGCCGTTGTAGGGAGCGCGCTCACCGTCATCTGTTAGAATAGCTTTTTGCCCGGTCTTTTTTTCTACATAGCTTATGATATCTTTTATCGTTACAGAACCTCTGCTGCATCCGTTTACGGGACCGCTTATGAAATGATCGGCAAGATGAGCGATAAATAAGCCTGCTTCATCTTCATTTATGAAGCTTAAATTTTTGTCAATGTCATCTATGAACATAGGCGTTTGTTCCTTGATGTGATCAACGTAGAACTTAAGCCTGCCCGTATAATCATTTTCACCCATTACTACAGGATATCTGACAAATGAGTAACTGTCGCTGTCCAGATATTCAAGTACCGCCCGTTCTGCCTGACGCTTTGTTTCCTGATAATCACTTATCCTGTCTATCCATCTTAAAGGATAGGATGGCGTATCAAACTCATCTTCCGTGATATTTTTATGACACTTTGGATAAACCGAACAGGTAGACATCTGTATGTATTTATCGCAGGTCACATGTTCAAGGAGATTTTTCACATCATTTGAACTGTATGCGATCTTGTCGATTATCACATCAAAATGCTGTCCGCCGATTGCGTTTTTAATGCTCGTTTCATCTGTTCTGTCGAGTGTCACATGACTTGTATTATCATAAAAATCCAGTTGTAAGTTGCCTCTTGTGGCTATAGTTATGTCATGGCCTTTTTTAATAAGAGCCTTAACCATGGGAATTCCGAAAAAACGTGTTCCGCCGATCACCAGTATATTCATTTGCTTCTCCTAAAAAGTTATGATTCATTATAGCATAAACGGCTTCTTCAGAATATAATAGACAAAAGAGGAGGGATTGATATGAAGATACTTGTAGTAGTAGATATGCAGAATGATTTCATCGACGGAGCACTTGGTACAAAGGAAGCTGAAGCCATTGTTTCAAATGTAGCTGAAAAGATAAAAGGATATGACGGTACGGTCATATATACCAGAGATACACATAAGCCCGAATATCTGAGTACCCAGGAGGGAAAGAATCTTCCCGTAGAGCACTGCATTGAAGACAGTGACGGATGGAAGATATCTGAAAAGCTTCCTGTTGATAAAGATGCAAAGATAATTAACAAGCCTACTTTCGGTTCAAAAGAGCTTGGCCTGTATCTTGAGGAACTCTCAAAGAATGAAACCATAGATGAGATAGAACTGATAGGACTCTGCACGGATATCTGTGTTATATCCAATGCACTGCTTATAAAGGCATTTCTTCCGGAGGTGCCGGTATTTGTTGATCCCGCCTGCTGTGCCGGTGTTACACCAGAGAGTCATAACAATGCGCTTTCAGCGATGAAGATGTGCCAGATTGGTTTAAGATAAAGGAGAAGTCTATGTTTGATGCTAAAAAAGTTAAAGATGAATGTGTTGCATGGATAAGGAAGTTTTTTGAAGAAAACGGTCCCGGCTGTAATGCCGTTTTGGGTATAAGCGGAGGAAAGGACAGTTCAGTTGTGGCAGCACTCTGCGTTGAAGCTTTAGGTAAAGACAGAGTAGTAGGAGTTCTGATGCCGTGCGGAGACCAGCCTGATATAGATATGTCATATCTGTTGGTAAATCATCTTGGGATCAAATACTATGTGGTAAATATAAAAGATGCGGTTGAAGGTCTTAAAGGCGCTATCCCATCAGACCTTGAACTGACAAGTCAGACGATAATAAACCTTTCACCCAGAATACGTATGGCTACGGTATATGCAGTATCACAGAGCTGTAACGGACGAGTTGCAAATACATGTAACCTTTCCGAGGACTGGGTGGGTTATTCGACAAGATACGGAGATGCCGCCGGAGATTTCAGCCCACTCGCCCATCTTACCGTGCAGGAAGTAAAGGCTATCGGAAGAGAGCTCGGACTCCCAGAAGAACTGATAGAAAAGGTTCCTTCAGACGGACTCTGCGGAAAAACAGATGAGGATAATCTCGGATTTACCTATGCCGAACTTGACAGATATATCAGAGAGGGCGTTATAGATGATCTGGATCATAAGGCTCTCATTGACAGAAAGCATAGGATGAATCTGTTCAAGCTTCAGATGATGCCTGGATTTAATCCCGGTATCGCAGAACTTGCCGATGCCTGATTTTTCGACTTAATTCACAGTCATTTCACAGAAATTTAATTGCTTTTAATACTTTTAACTTCTATAATTGTATCGTGCCGTATTGCAGGCACGATACTTTTTTGTTAAATGAGGGAAACCTAATGGTAGAATTTGACGGACAGAACAGTTACGATTCCGGCGATCCCGAACAGGGAGGATACAGCGGACGTAATAACAACAATAATAGTAATAATTCAGGCAATGATAACAATTCAGGAAACAATGGTCAGGGAGGAAATAACAATAACGGAATGCCACCCAAAAAACAGAGCCTTATGTTTCTTGTTATCGCAGTACTGCTCACGCTCATCAGCATGAGCCTATTTATGAACTTCTTCTCAAGTGATGCTTCACAGGAGATCACTTATGATGAGTTCATCCAAAAGCTGGAAGCAGGTGAGATCGGAAAGGTCGAGATACAGTCGGATCAGCTTCTTATCATACCAAAGAGCGAGATGAGTGAAGCTCAGACTCAGTCTGATGCATTCCAGGATCTGTATACACCGGCTCTGAATATGTTCGGGCAGACAACACCTCAGCTCACATACTATACAGGTATCACCGAGACAGGAGACAAGCTCGTTGAGAGGCTGACAAAAGCGGGTGTTGAGATAAAGACATATATCCCTGACAATTCGGGTTGGATACTCTCAATACTTCTGACATACGTGCTTCCGATACTTCTTATCTGGTTCTTGCTTTCGTTTGCATACAAGAAGATGGCAGGAGGAGGCGGTCCCATGGGAGTGGGCAAGTCGAACGCCAAGGTGTATGTACAGAAGGAGACAGGTGTCACATTTGATGATGTGGCGGGTGTTGATGAAGCAAAGGAATCACTTGTTGAAGTCGTAGACTTTCTGCATGATCCTTCAAAATATACAAAGATCGGTGCTAAGCTTCCGAAGGGCGCACTGCTTGTAGGCCCTCCCGGAACCGGTAAGACACTGCTCGCAAAAGCCGTTGCAGGCGAAGCGCATGTACCTTTCTTCTCACTGACTGGTTCGGATTTCATTGAACTTTATGTCGGTGTCGGTGCAAGCCGTGTAAGAGACCTTTTCAGGGAAGCGAACAAGAACGCACCCTGTATCATATTTATTGATGAGATAGATGCGATAGGAAGAAGCCGTGATTCTAAGTACGGCGGAGGAAACGAGGAAAGAGAACAGACACTCAATCAGCTTTTGAGCGAGATGGACGGTTTCGATCCTTCAAAGGGTGTTCTGGTCCTTGGAGCGACTAACAGACCAGAGATACTCGATAAGGCTCTCCTTCGTCCAGGCCGTTTCGACAGACGTATCATAGTGGAGCGTCCTGATGTAAAGGGAAGAGAGGCCATCCTTAGAGTTCACGCAAAGGATGTCAAGATGGATGAAACGGTAGATCTGAAGGAGATCGCTCTTGCGACTGCGGGAAGCGTAGGTTCGGATCTTGCCAACATGATCAATGAAGCAGCTATAAACGCTGTTAAGAATAAACGTGAATATGTAAGCCAGAAGGATCTGATGGAGTCTATAGAGCAGGTTATTGCCGGCAAGGAGAAGAAGGACCGCATCATGAGCAAGGAAGAGAGAAAGATCGTATCCTACCATGAGATAGGTCATGCTCTTGTCACGGCTCTTCAGAAGAATACCGAGCCTGTTCAGAAGATAACGATCATCCCGAGAACAATGGGAGCATTAGGCTATGTCCTTCAGGTTCCCGAGGAAGAAAAGTACCTTGAGAGCAATGTAGAGCTCAAACAGAAGCTTGTCATATACATGGGCGGACGTGCCGCCGAATCCATCGTATTCGGAAGTATCACAAGCGGTGCTTCAAATGATATCGAGCAGGCAACAAATCTTGCAAAGAACATGATCACACGTTACGGAATGAGTGAGAAATTCGGTCCCATGGGACTTGCTACCATCGAGAATCAGTATCTTTCGGGTAATGCAAGACTGGAATGCTCGGATGTTACGGCTGCACAGATCGATGAAGAAGTCAAGAAGATGCTTGCCGAGAGCTATGAAACAGCAAGAAGCCTTCTTCTTGAAAACAGGGAAGTCATGGATAAACTTGCCGAATTCCTTATCGAAAAGGAAACCATTACCGGCAAGGAATTCATGAAGATATTCAGAGAATTAAAGGGCATACCTGAGCCTGAAGAAGAAACTGAAGAGGCCAAGGAAGAAAAGGCTGAGTCTAAAGAGGAAAAGTCTGAGGAGAAAAACGAAGCCGAAGATAAAGATATAAAGGAAACTGAAAATATCAAGGCGACAGAGGAAGAAACCGAAGGTGTTTGATTTTCAGGAAGAACTTCATAAGCTCCCCCATGAACCGGGGGTGTATATAATGCATGATAAGAGCGATGCGATAATATATGTGGGTAAGGCAAAAGACCTGCATAATCGAGTGCGCTCTTATTTTCGTGCAAATATCGGAAGAGGACCCTGGATAGACAGGATGGTGAGTCTGATAGCTTACTTTGAATACATAGTTACCGATTCCGAACTTGAATCCCTTGTTCTTGAGAATAATCTTATCAAGGAACACAGACCCAAATACAATACACTGCTTGTTGATGACAAGACATATCCTTATATCAAGGTATCTGTTGATGAACAGTATCCCAGGATAACAATGACCAGAAAAGTGAAGAAGGATAAGGCCAGATACTTCGGGCCTTATACAAGCGCGCTTGCGGTAAAGGATACGATAGAACTTGTCAACAAGCTTTACAAGTTAAGAACGTGCAATAAGCATATCAAAGAAGGAGAGGCGATCGACAGGCCGTGCCTTAACTATCACATGGATCAGTGCATGGCTCCCTGCAGAGGCTGCATAAGTGCTAAGGATTATGCAGAAAAAGTTGAGAGCGCCCTTGATTTTTTGAGCGGCAATGTCAAAACGATCCTGTCCGAACTTGAAAACAAGATGTCTAAACAGGCAGCTGATATGCAGTTTGAAGAAGCCGCGGCTACGAGAGATCTGATAGCCAGTATAAAGCACGTTTCCCAGAAGCAGAAGATAACGGATTCCGATATGGATGACAAGGATGTGATAGCACTTGCAAAATCCGAAACGGATGCGGTTGTTCAGGTCTTCTTTATCAGGGCGGGCAAGCTGATAGGACGGGAACACTTCTACATGAAAGGTGTGGAGGAAAAGGAAAATACTGATATCCTGGGAGATTTCGTCAAGCAGTTCTATGCGGGAACCCCTTATATCCCCAGAGAGATAATGCTGCAGTATGAGATCGAGGATACGGAGCTTTTGGAAAACTGGCTCAGTGACAGAAGAGGCAGCAGGACATACATAAGGATCCCAAAGATCGGCAGCAAGGAAAAGCTGGTAGAACTTGCCGCAAAGAACGCGAGTCTTGTTCTTGAACAGGACAGAGAACGCATAAAGAGAGAAGAAGGCAGGACGATCGGTGCCGTAAAGGAGATAGAAGAGCTCATAGGCATAAGCGGAATAAAAAGAATGGAGGCATTTGATATATCCAATATCAGCGGATTTGAAAATGTCGGTTCAATGGTCGTATTCGAAAAGGGAAAGCCTAAAAAGAGCGATTACAGAAAGTTTAAGATAAAGACAGTCAGCGGTCCCGATGACTATGCATGCATGCGTGAAGTCCTGACAAGAAGATTCACACATGGCCTGGAGGAAGCAAGAAGCGTCGAAGACAGCGAGTACGGAAGCTTCACAAGATTTCCGGATCTTTTGCTTATGGACGGCGGAAGAGGACAGGTCAATATTGCACTTGATGTACTTAAGGAACTCAATCTTGATATACCGGTCTGCGGCATGGTAAAGGATGATAATCACAGGACAAGAGGTCTTTACTATAACAACAAAGAAGTACCCATAGACACTCACAGCGAGGGCTTCAAGCTGATAACCAGAGTGCAGGATGAAGCACATCGTTTCGCCATAGAATTCCACAGGTCGCTAAGAAGCAAGGATCAGGTAAGATCTGTTCTTGATAACATACCGGGAATCGGAGAAAAGAGAAGAAAGGCACTTATGAAGTATTTTGAAGACATCGATGAGATCAGGACAGCGGATGTCGAAAAACTTGCTCAGGTGCCCGAGATACCGCGAAACGTGGCTCAAGATATATATTCTTTTTTCCATGGTAATATGATAGAATTATAAACGTGAATCTTAAAAACAATATCACGTAGGAGATTTGGAATGGCAAGTGTAAAACTAAGTGAGATCATTGAAAGAATGAAGCTTGAGAATCTTACGCCTGAGATCGATATCAGCAAGACCAAGATTACTCAGCCAGATATCAACAGACCTGCGCTTCAGATGGCAGGATACTTTGAACACTATGAAGCTACACGACTTCAGATCATAGGATTTGTAGAATATTCATACATGCAGAGCATGGAGGAAAAGACACAGGATGACATTTATGACAAGCTTCTGTCATATCCGATCCCTGCGATCATTTTCTGCAGAGAGCTCATTCCTGATGAGAAATTCAAGCAGGTTGCGATCAAAAAGGGCGTTCCGCTTCTTATGACAAAAAAGGCGACCAGTGCATTTACCGCAGAGATCATCAGATGGCTCAATGTAAAGCTTGCTCCCTGCATCACAGTACACGGCGTTTTGGTCGATGTTTACGGTGAAGGACTGCTTATCACAGGTGAGAGCGGTATCGGTAAATCCGAGGCTGCGCTTGAATTAATAAAGAGAGGACACCGTCTCGTAACGGATGATGTTGTCGAGATAAGAAAGGTATCAGATGAGACTCTTATCGGAACAGCACCTCCTGTCACAAAGCACTTTATCGAACTCAGAGGTATCGGTATTGTCGATGTAAAGACACTGTTCGGTGTATCCAGTGTCAAGGAAACTCAGAATATAGACCTCGTTATCAAGCTTGAGGACTGGGATAAGGACAAGGAATATGACCGTCTCGGACTTGAAGAGGAATATATAGAATATCTTGGCAACAAGGTTGTCTGCCACAGCCTGCCTGTAAGACCCGGTCGTAACCTGGCTATCATATGCGAGGCCGCTGCGGTCAACCACAGACAGAAGAAGATGGGCTACAATGCGGCTCAGGTTCTTTATGAGCGTGTACAGGAATCACTGGCCAAGAGACGAGAGGAAGAAGATTGATGAAAAAATATGTTTTCGGAGTTGATGTGGGGGGTACTACCGTTAAGCTCGGACTTTTTGATCCCGAGGGAGAGGTGAAGGAAAAGTGGGAGATACCGACCCGCAAGGAAGATAACGGAGATCATATCATTGCTGATATTGCCGAGAGTATTAAAGAAAAGATGTCAGCAAATTCAATTGACAGGATGGATGTTGTCGGTGTCGGCATAGGTGTTCCCGGACCGGTAAAAGAGGACGGTACGGTCCTTCTTGCAGCAAATCTCGGATGGGGAAAGAAAAACATAACAATGGAGCTGGGTGAACTCTTAAGAGTTCCCGTTATGGCAGGAAATGATGCCAATGTCGCAGCCCTCGGAGAAATGTGGAGAGGCGGCGGAAGAGGCTATAAGAACATGGTAGCCGTAACACTCGGAACAGGTGTCGGCGGCGGTATAATTATCGGCGGAAAGATAGTAAGCGGTTCGACCGGTGCAGGCGGTGAGATAGGCCATATCCATCTTGAGGATGAAGAACCCGCAGCATGCGGATGTGGCGGACACGGATGCCTTGAACAGTATGCTTCTGCAACAGGTGTTGTGCGTATCGCTAAAAAGAAGCTCGCTTTTTCTGATAAAGCAAGCGTTCTCAGAGACAAGGAGATAACAGCCAAGGATATCTGGGATGCCGTTAAGGAAGGCGATGAGCTTGCAATAGAAGTTGCAAAGGTTTACGGAGAATATCTCGGAAAAGGTCTGGCAGCGGTTGCAAATGTGGTAAATCCTGACATATTTGTTATCGGCGGAGGAGTTTCCAAGGCCGGAGAAGTCCTGATAGACTACATGAAGCCATATTTTGAGAAATACGTATTCCCCGGAGCAAAGAACGTAAAATTTGCTCTTGCGGTTTTGGGAAATGATGCAGGAATATACGGAGCAGCAAAACTGGTATTGGATTAATGATAGATCCCGCGATTATTGAAGAGATCAAAAGCATAGTGACTGAGCAGAATGTTCTGACCGACGAGCCGATGTGCGATCATACGACATTCAGGATCGGAGGCAAGGCGGACGTTTTCGTCAGTATCATAAATGAACATGAGATACTGCGCCTTCTGGACCTGCTTAAGAGCAGACAGATCCCGTTTTTCATTCTTGGCAACGGCAGCAATATCCTTGTTTCGGATTCGGGATACCGCGGTGTCATAATAGAGATCGGTTCTGCCTACAGCGGTGTAAGAATGTTAGATGATATTGTTGTGGCTAAAGCAGGCACGACAATGGCCAAGCTGTCGCATTTTGCAATGGAGAACAATCTGACAGGACTGGAGTTTGCATCAGGCATACCCGGTACGGTAGGCGGCGGCATCATAATGAATGCGGGTGCATACGGCGGAGAGATGCGCCAGATCACATACAGGGTAAAGGCTGTTACTCCTTCGGGAGAAGTAGTATATCTGTCCAATGCGGATATGGAGTTTGAATACAGAAATTCCAAGGCTAAGCGCGAAGGTTATATCATCCTTCAGGCGGAATTCAGACTTCATCACGGTGAAAAGAGCGTCATAGAGGGGATCATGCGAGATCTTGCAGGAAAGCGCAGGGACAAGCAGCCTCTTGAATATCCTTCGGCCGGTTCTACTTTTAAGAGACCTCAGGGATATTATGCGGGAAAGCTGATAGCCGATGCGGGACTTAAGGGATTAAGTGTCGGAGGAGCTCAGGTCAGTGAGAAGCATGCGGGATTTCTGATCAATACAGGTTCGGCTACGGCGGCGGATATGTATGAACTCATCAACCAGGTAAGAACAAAGGTAAAGGAAGCATACTCAGTTGTGCTCGAACCGGAAGTGATATTCCTCGGAGAGTTTTAAATATGTCATTTTCATATGATGTAAAAGAAGAGATGGCCAGGCATTTAAACAGTGCCAGACACTGTCAGATAGCTGAGCTTGCAGCTATCTTAAGTCTGTGCGGATCCTTAAGAAGAGAAGAGGATTCAAAAGATGCACTGGTAGTGACGTTTGACAGAGAGTCACTTTTTAGAAAATGCTTTACTTTGTTGAAAAAAACATATAATATAGATGAAGTGTCTGTTAAGGAAGGCGGCAAAAACGCCAAGTATGAGATAGTCATCACTGATAATGATACTGTCTGGAACATATTTAAAGGTCTTAAGCTTGCAGACAGGGATCATGGATTTGCAGGGTTTGGAAAGACTGTCGATCCGACTCTGATAAAGAATTCATGCTGCAGAAGAGCATATCTTAGAGGTGTATTCTTGTGCGTGGGATCCATGAGTGATCCGAGCAAGGGATATCATCTTGAGATGGTCTGCGAGAATGAAGAAGTCGCAGAACAGATAGCGCAGATACTTGCAACATTTGATATTGAAGCAAAAACCATTTGCCGAAAGAAATATTTTGTTGTATATATAAAAGAAGGCAGCGCTATAGTAGATTTTCTGGGCATATGCGAAGCGCATGTTTCACTTATGGAGTTTGAGAATCTCAGGATACTTAAAGAGATGAGCAACTCGATAAACCGAAAGGTAAACTGTGAGACGGCAAATATAGCCAAGACGGTCCGTGCGGCAAACAGACAGGTTGAGGATATACTCCTCATACAGAAGGTATATGGGTTTAGTAAACTGGCAGACAGTTTACGTCAGATGGCAGAGGTAAGACTGGAGTATCCGGATGCGACGCTTCAGGAATTGGGTGAGTTACTGGATCCGCCGGTGGGTAAGAGCGGCGTGAACCACAGATTGAGAAAGCTGAGTGAGATTGCAGCAGATCTTAGAGAAGATTAAGTTTTTTTATTGGCGAGAGGAGATATTATGATCAATAAGGAAATTACCATCAGGTTGGAGAATGGTCTTGAAGCCAGACCCGTAGCTCTGCTTGTTCAGGTGGCAAGCCAGTATGACAGTTCCGTTTATCTTGAGACAGGTGATAAGAGAGTCAATGCAAAAAGCATAATGGGCATGATGAGCCTCGGACTTGATCTGGGTGAAAAGGTTAATGTAGTGGTTGACGGAGTTGACGAAAACGACGCTTTAACCGGTATTGAGAATTACCTCAGCGGCAAATAAGATAAGATATAAAAAAAGCAAGCATAATGCTTGCTTTTTTATATTTCAAGAACCCATCGCTCATGTAAATTATCATTGATCGTATATCTGCCGCATTCTCTGAAGCCCAGCTTGTTTAAAAGAGCGATCGAAGGAGTATTTTCAAGTCTTACAAATGCGTGGATGCGTTTGAATCCCAGAGTATTCTTCCCGTAGTCAATGACCTTTGTGCAGCATTCCATCGCATATCCGTGTCTCCAGTATTTCGGATCTATGACAAATCCAAGTTCCGGATCATCAAATCCGGGTCTGTAATTGAATCCGACTCTTCCTATGAGATTATTTGTGAATCTGTCAACAATAAGCCATGTGCCGAAACCGTAAAAATGATACATGTTCTTTACATAGTCCTTGATATAGTCAAGTTCATGCATGCGGTTTTCGTAAAGATCCTCGGTATACTGACATATACGTTTGTCTTTGTACATATCATAAAGATCATTAAGATCCTCGGGACACATCTCCCTAATCTTGCATCTTTCCGTATCCATCACATGCCAGGGTATCCCGGCATATCTCTGCCAGTATTTCACAAAATAATGCCAGTCGACTTCCTCGAAATCCTCCAGAGCGTATCTTACATTGAAATGAGCATCCTTGTTGTCACGATGATATACTGCAACGACAGGATAATCCGCATTAAGAAATGCGTGTGCCAGTTCAGGCACGTCACAGAGTATCAGACAGCTCTGCGGGGGAAGGTTTTTCGGAGGAAGAAATCTGTCTATGGAATGATACGGAACCTGATATATCTTAATCCCGTGATAGGAAAGATCCGCAGTCAGTTCGTTTGGAATGGTCACAAAGTGATCTACCGTGACATAATATATTGCTCTTAATAGCTTGGTTCGCATGGTTTGTCTTTCAATTTCATTTTTTATAGGTTAAAATCTATTATTATAATAAATCAATTAAAGACGAAAGGAAATAAAAATCTATGGCACAGAATCCTATAGTAACGATCACTATGACAAACGGCGATGTTATAAAGGCAGAGCTTTATCCCGATATCGCTCCTCAGTCTGTTAACAATTTCATAAGCCTCATAAACAAGAAGTACTATGACGGACTCATTTTCCACAGAGTGATCAAAGGCTTTATGATACAGGGCGGATGTCCCGAAGGAACGGGAATGGGAGGTCCCGGCTACAACATTAAGGGAGAATTTACACAAAACGGCTTTAAGAACGATCTTAAGCACACGGAAGGTGTTCTTTCAATGGCAAGGGCTATGCATCCGGACTCAGCTGGTTCTCAGTTCTTTATAATGCACAAGACTTCACCTCATCTTGACGGCAGCTATGCGGCTTTCGGAAAGGTTACTGAGGGAATGGATGTAGTAAACAGGATAGCTGAAACTGCAACAGACTGGAGTGACAGACCTCTCGAGGAGCAGAAGATCGCATCAATGACAGTAGATACATTCGGAGTGGAATACCCTGAACCTGAGCACATGTAAGGCATGTGTGGGAGCACGTTGTTCATATTTTGTTAACAAATAGTTAACCGTAAGTTAATTTACATAACATAATATGGACAAATGTCTGCTTTACAATAAAACCATAGAAGCAGACGTTAACAGTTAAATAAATAACTTTTTCATAATAAAATGCCTAGTACACAGAGTGTACTAGGCATCCTCCCATTTATGGGGGTTTTTATTGATTTTACGTATGATCCAGACAGCTCCTTGCCCTGAAACGGGAAGGAGTTTTTTATTTTGCCGAACGCTGAATGTATAAATATTTTACCGGTAATGATATATTAAGAAGGGATGAAAGCAAATTATTATCCGGAAAGGGTGTAGAAATGTTAAGTCAGGGAATGATCGTACTGGATATTGTGATAGGTATCATCACTATTCTGTTAGCACTTGGTTTTCTTTTTGTTGATATCAATAAGAAAAAGAGAAAAGAATTAAAGTGCATGAGTGCAAAAACAGTTGCAAGAGAGCTGACAGGTGAAACCATAAAGGAATATGATCCCAACTGGAAAAGATTTGATACACCGTCTCAAAAGATGGACGAGACTAAGTATTCAAAATATGTCTTTAAGGCAGACACAAAAGAATACACCGGATACGGAGAAGTTTCATCTTTGGGCTTTAGCCGCAATATAAAGGTAAGATATGATCCGAAGGATCCTGCAAAGAACTGTACGGAATATGAATATAGATGGGAAACGGGTATCGGAGAGGCTATTGCCAGCCTGATAATTGGTGGCGTGATCATTTTTGTGCCGATCATACTGAGTTTGATCATTGGATAAACTCGAAACGGAGATAAGAGCATGATGACAAAGAAGAAGGGCAACAACTGGACGGCTTACCATGATAAAGATAATGATCGGTATTTCGCAGAGATCATGTATACAAGCAGAGAAGGACGCGAGCAGTATGATTATGAGATAAGCCGTGAAATATATGAGAGGCTCGGTTCATTTGGTGATGATATAGAAAATGAAAGACTGATAAAGACAGCGAACATGACATATTCTTTTGAGAACACGATGTACGGTACTCTCGGACCGGAAAGGATGGTCTGGGACGAGGAAGCCGATAAGGCTATGAATGAGTGCATAAGGAAGAATAAAGACCAGTTTTAAGGAAGATGACAGTCTGATTATCAGAGAGCGTATAAACTCTAAGGGGTTTTTTTATTTAGGAAGATAATCTATAATATTTTTCGATGATACAGGATAACAAAAAAGAGGCAAAGAACAATTTCATCATGCAGGCTGGTATCCTTGCGGCTGCCGGAATAATCGTCAGACTCATCGGCATACTCTACAGGAGTCCGATAGTTATTATCATCGGAGATGAAGGCAATGGCTATTACAATACCGCCTATAACATATATACGATAATCCTTCTTGTTTCGTCATACAGCATACCTTCTGCTATCTCAAAGGTCATTGCTGCAAGACTCGGAACAGGTCAGTACAGAAATGCCCACAGACTATTTACGGGTTCTATCATATATGTACTTATCGTCGGAAGTATTGCATCACTTTTCTGCTACACATGCGCAGACAGACTCGTAGGCCATAATTCTGCAATGGTCCTAAGAGTCTTTTCGCCGACCATATTCTTTTCGGGACTTCTAGGATGTCTGAGAGGATACTTTCAGGCTCACAGAAGCATGATCGAAACCTCTGTATCCCAGATAATCGAACAGATATTAAATGCGATAGTAAGTATAACGGCAGCATATATACTTACTCAGTCTGTAATAGACGGCAGCGAGACGACCAGAGCTATATACGGAGCTATCGGAAGCGCACTGGGAACGGGAAGCGGAGTCGTTGTAGCACTGCTGTTCATGTTTGCCGTTTATCTTCACGTAAGGAAGGGTATCAGGGAACGCATACAGTCTGATGAAAATGAAAAGGTGCTTTCACCGGGGCAGACAGCATTCATACTAGTGAGCATGGTAACTCCCATCGTACTAAGCACCTGTATCTATAACCTGTCTACTGCTTCAAATCTTAAGATATACCAGACTATCACACAGAAGTATCAGGGTATGGATGAGGCAACGTCCACAACTCTTTACGGCCTCTTTTCAGGAAAGGCCATGCAGATAATAAATATCCCGGTCGCACTATCGACCGCGATGTCGTCGGCTCTCATTCCTGTCATATCGTCAGCGTATGAACGGAAGGAATATGAGCAGACAAGAGAGAAGATGGCCAGCGCGATCAGGGCGACAATGCTGATAGCGATACCTTCATGCGTGGGACTTCTTGTGCTCTCACATCCGGTAGCAATGCTCTTATATCCTCAAAGGGCATCTCTTGATACCGTTTCACTTTTGATAAAGGTTTTATCCATTGCAGTTGTTTTATACTGCCTGTCAACACTTAGCAACGGAATGCTGCAGGGAACAGGGTTTGTTAACAAACCGGTCATACATGCAGCGATAGCACTTTTGATCCAGGCAGTTCTTTTGGTGTTTATGCTTCTTAAGACTGATCTTGGACTGTATTCGCTCTGTCTTGCCAATGTTATATACTCTCTGCTCATGTGCATCATGAACGGAAAGTCGCTTAAGACTCAGCTTGGGTATGAACAGGAGGTAAAGAAGACATTTGTGCTTCCGTTTATATGTGCTTTTATCATGGGTGCAGTCATCTGGCTGACCAATCAGCTCGGAAGACAGCTGTATGTTTATTTTTCAAAAAATACAGAACTGAGCTGGTATGCCAACGCCCTTATCCTTGTTGTTGATATGATATTTGCTATGTTTGTCTATTCGATAAGTCTCATAAGGAGCGGGGCTGTGGATGAAGAAGCCCTAAAGACAATACCTAAGGGGCATTTGATGATAAAAATATGCAAAAAAGCCGGATTGTTATAGTATGCAATGATCCGTGCATTCTGAAAAATACACCAAAAGGGTAGATTTTTTATTCCTTTAGTTGTAAAATCATGTAGAATAGCGTCTACTATATGATTAGGAGATAAGACGTATGTCGAGAAGATTAAGTATACTAGCTGTTTTGGTACTTGCCTTAACACTTACGGCCTGCAAGACGCCTAAGGAAGCAGCTGAGGATACACAGAATACACAAGTAACACAGACACCTCAGGTAGTCGAGGCTGACACAGACCCGGCTTCGGAAGTGGTAGATGAAGATATAGTCAGTTATTTCACAGGATTGCCCTGCACCAGGGAACAGCAGCAGCACAGACCTTTGGCTGTCATGCTCAATAACATCAAAGAGGGATGTCCCCAGTCAGGCACCAGTGAAGCTTCCATTATATATGAATGTCCTGTAGAGGGACGTATCACACGTCTTATGGGCATCTTCGAAGACTATGAACATGTTGAAAAGATAGGTTCGATAAGAAGCTGCAGAGATTATTTTGTATTTCTGGCAAACGAGTATGACTGTATCTACTGTCATTTCGGACAGGCTACACCTTATGTAGGCGATTATCTCAATTCTGACGGAGTCGACAACATAAGCGGAGCTGTTTCCGGTATCGAGAGACCGGCAACGAATACATTTTACAGAGTATCCGAAAGAAAGGCACCTCACAATGTTTATATAAACACAGAGGGTCTGCTCGAGGATATTGAGAAGTTCGGTTACAGGACTACGTTGAGGGAGGATTATACTCCCAAGTTCACATATATGAAAGAGGGCGATGACGCATACAAGGATGCACAGTCAGCCACCGTTTTATATCCCGGAGGAAAGGAAACCGGAAAGGCAAACGGTTTCTCTACGGTCCAGTCAAGATTCGAGTACAATGCTCAAGACGGAAAGTATTACAGATTCCAGTACGGCGGCGAGCATATCGATGAAGTTACCGGACAGCAGCTTAAGTTTGACAATGTTGTATTCCAGTATTGTCATGGTGAAGTAAGAGACGTACATGATTACCTGGCATTTGGATGCCACGGTGATAACGGATACAAGGTACAGGTATTCACTCAGGGCAAGATGAAAGAAGGCACCTGGAAGAGAACGGAAGATACGCTTCCCGCTACCTATACCGATTATGACGGCAATCCGATACCGCTGACACCTGGAAAGACCTGGGTCTGCATTATCTGGAATGATTTTGCCGATGATGTGGTTATTGAATAAAAGGAATTCATATGAACGCAATTTTTAAAAGCTTTGTATTGGCTTTTTCTAAATATTCGATCAGTCCGAAAGCACACCTGAAAAAGAACGAGGAAGAATCGGCTCAGTATATTCTTCTTTTTGTTCCTCTGATCGGGTTTATCATTGGCGGACTTATATTCATCTGTTCTGAGGGCTGGCCATATTTATGCAATTATGCGCTTTTGCCCGCAGTAGTCTGTGTCATCCTTCCGATAATAGTTTCCGGAGGAAGACATCTTGAAGGCTTTATCAAGACTGTTGATGCACTGAGTGCTCACAAGACAAGAGAAGAAAAGATGGAGATTCTAGCTGATTCCCACGGTGGATATTTTGCCATTATCGTATGCTTAAGCTACTATCTTCTTGATATCGGTATCTGGAGCGAGATGCCAATAGACGGTATTCCGATCCTTGCTATCGGCTTTGTGATGTCAAGAGCATTGTTCGGTCTTTCAATTCTGACACTCAACCATGCTAAAGAGAGCAAGTGTGTTCATTATATTCCCGAGAGTTCTGTAACAAGGATGATCGAGATAATCATACTCGGTGCTCTTGCAATGGTAGGAGCATATTTCATGGTATTCTTCAATGCCTCTGTAGGTCTTGCCTGCGTAGTAGGAGCATTGATCACATTTATCTATTACTGGCTGGTTACCCAGAAGCATTTCGGCGGTATTACGGAAGACAGTGCAGGATTCTTCCTCCAGCTGTGTGAGATAATCATTCCTTTGGCTGCTCTTCTTGCCTACAAGAAGTGGTGGTAAAGCTTATTGATATGTATTTAAAAGATAAAAAAGATATCTACTGCAGGCTAAGCATATGGCTTGTAGTCATCATATCCATGATAGTGGCTGTCTGCTTCTGTAATAAGAAGCAGGGTTATCACTATGATGAAAACTATTCTTATTACTCGACGGATGTAACAAACGGTCTGTATCCCACCGATCATGAGTGGAAGAGTACGGACGAGATCAGGAGTGAGTACATGGTCCTTGACGGGGAGTCGTTAAACCTCGGCATGGTAAAGCTCAACCAGACCTATGATGTTCATCCGCCGCTTTATTATTTTGTTCTACGTATTGTCTGTTATTTCTCAAAAGGCATATTTTCAAAGTGGCAGGGACTGATCATTAATCTGTTCTTTTATCTGTTATGTCTGATACTGCTGTGGCAGATAGCGGATATCGCAGGAAGAAAGAGCTTCTTAACAGATATATTTACGCTGTCTTTATTTGGACTCTCACCCGGATTCTTAAGTGCGGTCACATTCATAAGAATGTATGTGATGTTAACGATGTGGTGTTTCCTTGTTCTTTTTATTGCAATGAAAGCGATAAGGGATAATGAGTTCACATTAAAGAAGGTGTTTGTTCCGACAATTCTTGTCACAATGGCAGGATTTTTAACGCATTACTATTACATGGTATTTGCTTTCTTTGTTACGGCTTATGTCTGCATATATCTTGTCATTAAAAAGGATACAAGGATAAAGGCATTTATATATGGAGTAAGTGTATGCCTGGGAATGGCTGCTTCTATCATATATTACCCGGCGTGTCTGGGACATATCTTTTCCGGCTACAGAGGAGTCGAATCAACACAGGCATTCATGGACATGTCCAACACAGGTGACAGGATCAATTTCTTTGTACAGATGCTCAATGATTATACCTTCAGCGGAATGTTCTATATCTTGGCACTGGTAGGTCTGCTTCTTTATATGTTCTATTCTTACAGAAGGAAAGTAAGATGGGCCAATAATCTGGTTTCGGACAGCGTTGAGGATACCCTCAAAAAAAGTGATGAAAAGGATAATGATACAAAACCCGAAGATCATATCAGGGCTGTCATCGTACTGCTCATAACCGTTACCGCAGGATACTTTCTGATCGTATGCAAGACAGCAATGACTCCGAGCAATCCTGCCGAAGCACTCAGATATGAATCTCCTGTCTACGGACTTGTGATACTTCTTGTAACAATGGCGATAACTGCCGTATTTGACAGGGTAAGGGCAAACAGGCTGATAACCTGTGCGGTACTTAGTCTGGCGATCATCTGTCAAATACACGGACTGTGTTCTGACAAGGTGTTCTTTCTTTACGATGGTGCGCAGGATCTTGTCAGATGGGCCGCATCTCACAGAGACTGTGAAGTGGCATTTATATATAATCCCAACAATTCATGGATGATATGGAATGACGGCCCCGAACTCATGGAGTACAGGGACATATACTTCATTCCATATGACACGGATAAGCCTGTAGACGATGAAAGACTTCTTAATGCAAAGGACATTATAATATATGCGTGTCGCAGCGACGAATCGTTTGCTATAATAGATAACATAGTTGATAAAAACGATAATCTCTCCGGATATGAAAAAGCGGGAGAGAGAACGTTTGTTGATGTATATGAGCTTAAATAGATGACAGGATATTGAAGGTAACAATCTGGCGTCATGGAGGGAACATATGAATATAGCGGAGGTTTTAGGACAGCTCGATTCTCTTGATTACAAGGACTTTGAAGGATTTCTTCTTGAAAAGATGAAAGAGGCCTCTGAAGAAGGAGACAACAATTCACGCATCACTCTCTTAAACGAGATGATAGGATTCTGTCGTGACAGCTGCCAGTTCAACAAAACAAAGATATACAGCAACGAGCTTTTGACTCTTCTTGAGAATGAGGGACTTGTGGGCACACAGGCATATGCGACCTCGTTACTTAATATAGCGAATGCTGACAGGGCAAGCGGAGATCTTGATGAATCGCTTGATTTTTACAAGAAAGCCTATGAAATATATAATGAGGTACTCGATCCGAAGGATTTTCTGTTTGCGAGCATAAACAATAACATGGCTCTTCTTTATCAGGAGATGAAGGATTTTAAGAGCGCATGCGAGTGTCTGAACAGATCTCTTGAGATCATAGATTTTTATGATGACAAGATAATCGAAAAGGCGATAACATACACCAATCTTGCACAGTCACAGTTAAGACTTGATGATATTGAAAATGCTAAAAAAAGCATCGATACGGCAATGAGCATATTTGATGACGGAAGGCAGAACGATTATCATTACAGCGGTGCACTTGCGGTTTATGCGGAACTGCTTTTCAAGAACAAGGAATATGCAAAGGCAGCCGATTATTACGAAAAGGCAATGAATGCACTCGAAAAGCAGATCGGGAAGAATGGAAACTATGACATTTTGAAAGCAAACAGAGACGAGGCGGTTAAAATGGCAGAGGAAAACGGACAGGTAAGAGAAAAACATATAAGAGGACTTGATATCTGCAGGATGTATTACGAGCAGGTTGGAGCTCCCATGATTCATGAGAAATTCCCCAAGTACGAGTCGAGGATCTCGGTAGGACTTGTGGGAGAAGGTTCCGACTGTTTCGGATATGATGATGAGCTTTCTAGGGATCATGACTGGGGACCGGGCTTTTGCATGTGGCTTGATGATGTCACATATGATGCGATAGGAAAGGATCTTCAGGAAGCTTATGAACAGCTTCCCGCTGAGTTTATGGGCTATCGCAGGATGACCACAAGAGAGGCTCAGGGACGTCTCGGAGTTTTAAGGGTTAAAGATTTCTATTCACAGCTTCTTCATATGAGAAACGGTATTCCGCGCAGTGAAGCCGAATGGCTGACTGTAGCCGAAGAGGATCTTGCTGCAGCGACTAACGGCGCCATCTTTAAGGATGATGACGGAGTTTTCTTCAGCATGAGAAATGATCTTTTGGCATATTATCCGGAGAGAGTATACAGAAGAAAGCTGGCTTACGAACTGGTACGCATGTCACAGACCGGTCAGTATAATTTCTCAAGATGCTTAAAGAGAGGCGACAAGGTCACAGCCCAGATGTATCTTGCCGAATTCATGGAGCATACACTGCATGTACTCTTCTTACTCAACAAGAAATATGCTCCTTACAAGAAATGGCTCATGAAGGCAGCTTCGACAAGATTGACTATACTTCCCGAAGTTACGGATATCCTTATAGCCATATCTGATATGGAACTTAATGATGACAATATCAGTGCAAGCATCGAGATCATCGCTCAGCTTGTACTTAATGAGTTAAAGAATCAGGGTCATGTCATCGCATTTAACAGAAGAGATCCCTATTTTTTGGAGCCTTACGGACAGGAGATAGCAACTAGCATCAACTATCTGCCGGATGAGACCAACGTCAAAGCCGACAGTATGAAGAACAGGCATGCCGATCTTGTCGATGCGATAGTCGTAGCTGAATGGGAAGCTTTTGACAAGGTGATAAATGAGGGCGGCAGAGCTGACTGTCAGGATAACTGGGATACATTCTCAAAGATGAGAAAGAGCCAGTATCTGACATGGAGCATAGATATGCTGGAGAGTTTTCTTGCGGACATGAAGCAGGCAAGCGAAAACGGATGGAATCTTATAACCGAGAAATATGCGCGTATGGAGGAGAGCACAGCTCCCGATCATTACGCCCAGATAGCCGACAAGCTTCCCAAGAAGGATGATCAGACAAAGGCAATAGTGGAAGAGATAGTAAAGATCCAGGTCGGATTTATGGAAGATTTTGCCGAGGATTATCCAAAGGTAGCAGGAACGGCAAGAAAGATTCATACATATGAGGATACGCCTTTTGATACATCATATGAGACATATTTAAGAGGCGAGCTTTTGACTTATTCACCTGAGACTCTTGAGTTATACGGCAGATATGTCGTTGACCATGTGAATAAGGAGAACAACCTGGCCAAAGAGATAATGACCAATACGGCGCTTCTCTACGGATATAAATCGCTTGAGGATCTTGAATCCAAACTTGACTAGAATATACTTAAGGAATTATTTAAATGAGAAAGATTAGTTTATGTTTGATATTATGCGCATGCTTGGCAGCAGCGGGATTAACAGGATGCGGATCCGCACCTGCCGAAGCGGATGTTGAAGTGGTTCCCGCAACGATTTGCATATATTCATACACTGATGAGATGACAGACAGGATGGAGTATGTTTTTTCTGCTCATCCTGATCTTCGGGATAAAGTTGAGCTTATAACACTAACACCCGAGGAATACAAAAATACGATAGACACATGTCTTTACGGACCCAAGGAAGAGGAAAAAACCGAAGAGACGACTCAGGAGTCAGGGGTTGAGCCACAGCCTAAATACCCGGATGTCTTCTTAGCAGACTACTCATATATAAGCGAATATCTGGATTCGGATAAGATACTGACACTTGAAGAGATAGGATTTAATGAGGATGATCTTTCACAGATGTATCCGTTTACCACAGAAAGCGTAAAAGATGCAGACGGAAAGCTAAGAGCGATCACCTGGAAACTGAATCCGATAGCATTTGTATACAGAAAATCCATGGCATCCGAATATCTTGGCATGGAGGAAAGAAGAGATGTCCAGTCGTTTATAAAGGATGAGCATACACTGGATGATACTCTTATCGCCATGAAGAAAAAATCCGGAAAGGATATACGTGTTCTTGACAGCGCATATGATTACGCATCAGATAAGGCGGCCAATACCGTGTTTGGATTTTATGCGGACTGTGACTGGCTGACAAAGACACTTACTACCGATAAAAGGCTGTCCGCAGGGGACAAATGGGGAGTCTGTGACGGTCCTTATGAGCGTGAAATAAATTCAGGCGAGTGGCTTTTTGTTACAAAAGAGTGCCAGAATACAGAACTTGCGCATGATGTGCTTAAGGCTTTATGCTGCGAGGAGAGTATCCTTAAGAGCATTCAGGAGAACGAAGCGGATTTTGTTAACAGCAAAAAAGTCATGTCCAACGCATTTCACAGTGGTAAGGGCAAGCTGGACGTCTTAGGCGGCGAGGATTATATAGAGGTATATGACAAGTAAGAAAGTAAGCGATATACTTAATGCTCTCGATGAGGCATACGGAACAGAATACAAGTGCTATCTTGATCATGACAGTGCATGGCAGCTTCTTATAGCTACGATACTCAGTGCTCAGTGTACTGATGCCAGAGTTAACATTGTTACGAGGGATCTTTTTAAAAAGTATCCGGGTGTGGAATACTTTGCAAAGGCAGATATTAAGGAGCTTGAAGAGGATATAAGATCCACGGGCTTTTATCACAACAAGGCAAAGAATATCATCGCTTGCTGTCAGATGCTGGTTGATAAGTATGCGGGTGAAGTACCTTCAGACATAGACAGTCTGACATCCCTTCCGGGAGTCGGAAGAAAGACGGCCAATGTCATAAGGGGAAATATCTATAATGAACAGAGTATCGTGGTGGATACACACGTTAAGCGTATCTCGGGACTGCTGGGACTGACAAAAGAGGTCGATCCTGTAAAGATCGAATTTGATCTGATGAAGAAGCTTCCAAAGGATCACTGGATAATATATAACATCCACATCATAAGGCTTGGCAGGACTATATGTATCGCAAACCGTCCCAAATGCGAAGAATGCATGTTAAGTAAATACTGTTCACATTATAAAACGAAGAGCCGTTAAAGACTCTTCGTTTTATTTTATCCTAGTAAATGAAATTGCATTCCGTATCGGCCCATGGACCGGCGATAACGCAATCGCCTCTCTTTATACCGTTTATGTCACAGTCAAATACGATATCGCTTCCGTCAGGATTTTCATATCTCTGCTCCGGTTCAAATGCCATGCCGAGCGTATCTGTGTTTATGAGCTTGCACATTTTGCCTGGCAGGTACTCACCTAGGTTTGTCTCAAGCTTCCATACTCCGTTGTTTTCTGTAAGATCAAGAACTATCTCGTGTTCTGTATCTTCGTAGAAATCCTTTTCAATATCGCAGGGCTTTGCACCGCCAAAGAATACGTTTCCTCCTGTCCATACGGGAAGGTGGATGTAATATCTGTCACTGGGTTCGCATCCCATACCGCAGTATCCTTCAAATTCCTTTTCCCACATCTCCTGAGTCATATATCCGCTGTAGGGGATCGTACCTGCGATCATGTTGCCGTCATCCCACTCATCATCCTTGAACCCTTCACCGAGCTTGAGCATGTTCTCTCTTAACTTTCTTTGAACGAAGATATTGTTGTAGAAACGCATGTCGCCGTGAAGTATCGTCATAAAGCCGACAACTTCCGTTCTGTGAGGAACATGATAAGGAGTATATCTGGGTGACTTTAAAGTCTTTGCACCGTTATCGACACCTCTGCCTACCGCTGTAAGGGATCCCGCAATGAGGTTATGGACCATCGCAACACCCTGTGTGGGAAGCTTAAGCGCTCTGTCTGAAAGAAGTATGTTGTTATCAAGCAGTGTCGGACCGTGGCTTACTTCAATGAAGATATCCTCACCAAGACCGAGATTTGCAAGATTCTCCTTTCTTAGCAGATAGTCATACGGCAGAGCATTGTCATGGAAGAGGTTTGCGCTTACCCTGGTACCCTGTGCCTGCCAGTCAAGCCAAAGACCACGCGTGCAGTGATGGAAATGATTGTTTCTTATGATAACGTCTATGGCGGCATGCATTTTTATACCGCCGATCTCTGCGCCCGCAAGATTCTGCTTGTTGTTTATGTGATGGATATGATTGTTCTCGATTATCGAGAAGACACCTCCTAGATGTCCTACTATGCCGGTCTGTCCGCAGTCATGGATGTTGTTGTTCCTGATTATGTGTGAACCGATCGTTTCCTTGCTCCAGCCGTCTATCTGAGCCTGGCAGATGCAGTCACGCTCTGTCTGGGTTCCGTCTTTGTACTTCCAGTGTAGCCATTTGTTATCGTTGTATTCCTGTTTGTATTTGCCGAGTGAGATGCCGCTGCACTTTGATTCCGATATATCACAGTTTTCGATGATCCATCCCTTTGACCAGTGAGGGCCTACCATGCCTTCCTGATATGCTGTCGGCGGAGCCCATTGGGTTGCTGCCTTGCACACGGTAAAGCCGTCAAGTGTTATGTATCCGACACCTTCCTTTGAAGGATAGAAGCAGTTTTCTCTCACACTTATCTCGATTGTTGCATCCTTTGGATCAGTATCCTGGAAGTTAGCATAGATAAGGGTCTCGTTTTTCTCTTCATCCTGTGTGGCGTACCATGTATAAACCGTGAAGTCCTTATCCCATGAAGAGAGATTGATCTTTGGAGATCTGACACCTTCAAGGTTATTTACTTCATACATGGATTTGCCGTTCAAAAAGACATCGCCGGTATGAGCAGTGAAATTTGCATCGAACCAGTCGCCCGAAACTTTCGTAGTATACGGGTTATAGGAATTGAATATGCTGTTGTCTATCCTTGCCAGCCAAACATGAGGTTCAACCTCTGTCCAGTCATCGACTATCTCGGCACCTGTTATGGTTGCTGCCAAGGGTGTTTTTGATCTGTATACGATCCTTGCATCCTCTTGACCGGCATTTTTCGGATCGACATATTCTCTGTATATGCCTTCTTCAACGATTATCTCATCACCTGCGACAGCGATGTCTGCCGCTTCGGATATGGTCTTAAAAGGAGAAGATTGGGAACCGTCTCCCGAAGTATTTACTTTGCAATCCACAAAATATTTTGACATGTTTTTCCTCCATACATATGCAGTTTACAGTGTAAAAAGATTATATCATACGAAAATAAGCGTCTTCTATGCTAAGAATATGCTTATTGTTTTCTTTTTTACTTGACACAGAAGCGGTTAATGAATTATATCGGATATATATCAATTAACGATGAAAGGCAAGAAAATGGGAACGATTGAAGAAGCAAGAGAGATATTTGCAAATGACAGGTATGCTACTGTTTTATCCGGTGCATATATAGAAAAGATCGGAGAAAACTATGCGAAATGCAGCATGAGGATAACCGATGATCACAGGAATGCATATGGTGGGGTAATGGGAGGTTCCATATATACTCTAGCCGATTTTGCATTTGCCGTGGCGTCAAACTATGACAAGGAATATGCAACAGTGAGCGTGGTGGGACAGGCAAGCTTTATGGCAGCATCAAAAGGAAGCATTCTTTATGCCGAAGCAAAGCTATTAAAGGACGGCAGGAATACATGCTTCTATGATGTTACGATAACCGATGATCAGGATAAGCTGATCGCAGTTGTAAACTTTAGCGGGCAGCACGTGCCCAGAAAGTGATGAACTTTATGAAAAAAACAAAAAGGATGATCCTTTCGTTATTCATAATGTTGACAGCCTTTATGGCGTTATCTTTTCCGTCTCATGCCGATATAGGTCCAAAACCCAGTATCAGCGTTGAGATAAGGAATGCGCCGAAGGATTATTATGTAGGTCTGCTTGTTGATCATGAAGGACACAGGAACAGTTTTGAGCCAAAAGATGATACTGACATCAATGACTTTAAAGCTATTGAGACTCTGACAGGCTATGAAGAAAACGGATGGAGATTCTTTAGTGATAATCCGGTAACATCGGTGTATTTTAAGTCAAACGCTGATAATAAGTATAATTTTACATACATGGTCCCGTCCACTTTTAAGATAATAGTTGTATCTTTGGATGGTCAGGTTTATGTGAGCAATGAGATAACAAAGCAGAAATTCAATGCCGAGTGCACTTATGATATTGAAAGCGGCAAACTGAAAGAAAATGTGCTGGCCGGAGCAAAAGGGTATGTCCTGTTTGCTTTATGCTGCTACCTGGCAACAATAATCCTTGAAGGACTGGCACTTCTTATATTTGGCCTGTTTAACAAAAAGAATATTCCATGCTTTCTTATAGCAAATACGATCACACAGCTGTTTTTAAATGCGATCATCATAAGTTTTGACTATCATGGAGCGGATCTATTTCTGATACTTGTGGTCCCTGTTGCAGAGATAATCATTATGATCACAGAAGGACTCATATACAGGAAGCGGCTGGTAAACAGATATGATGAGGTAAGCACGAAGAAAAACTTCTTCTTTGCGATATTTGCCAACATATTCAGTATTGTCATGGGAGTGATAATTTTTGAGATAGTGGGCTTTTTAGCCGGATTAATACTTGATTGATCAACATGTATGCTAGTATACTAATGGTAATATACATGTTTAAAGAGGTGACATACTATGAAAAAATTCATGGATGATGAATTCCTGCTAAGTACACAGACAGCGTCCAGGCTGTTTCATGATTATGCAAAAAATGCTCCGATCATAGATTATCACTGTCATATAAATCCAAAGGAGATAGCTCAGAACAGACATTTTGAGAATATCACACAGGTATGGCTCGGAGGAGATCATTACAAATGGCGTTTTATGCGCTCATGCGGTATTGAGGAAAAATATATAACAGGAGATGCCTCTGACAGGGAGAAATTCATGAAATGGGCTCAGTGTCTGGGCAAAGCCATAGGCAATCCTCTTTATCACTGGAGTCATCTTGAACTTCAAAGATACTTTGGTTTTGACAAGCCTTTAAGCAGCAAGACTGCAGAAGAGGCATGGAATACATGCAATGAAGTTCTTAACAGACCTGACATGGGAGCAAAGGATATCATAAAGAAGTCAAACGTCACTCTGATCTGCACAACAGACGATCCCATCGATTCTCTTGAATATCATGATGAGATAAGAAATGACGAGACATTTGATGTAAAGGTTCTTCCGGCATGGCGTCCCGATAAAGCCATGAATATCGAAAAGCCGGATTTTGCCGACTATATTAAAAAGCTTTCAGATGTAAGTCTGGTTGATATAAAAAGCTTCTCAGATGTCATTAAGGCTTTGAGAATCAGGATGGACTATTTTGCTCAAAGAGGGTGCGGGGTATCAGACCACGGTCTTGAATATGTGATGTATGCTCCGGCTTCAAACGAAGAGATCGAAAAGATATTTGCGCTGCGCATGTGTGGAGGTACAGTCTCACGCGAAGACGAGCTTAAGTATAAATATGCGTTCATGCAGGCAATGGCAGGCGAATACAGAGTAAGAAACTGGGTAATGCAGCTTCATTACGGATGCAAGCGTGATAATAACAGGTTACGCTTTGATGCTCTCGGACCCGATACGGGATTTGACTGTATCAATGATCATACCCCTTCGGGTGAGCTGAGCGATTTTTTAAATGCTATAGAAAAAAACGGTGGCCTTCCAAAGACCATTCTCTACAGCCTTAATCCCGCAGACAATGCTGCCATAGGAACAATACTAGGCTGTTTCCAGGATTCAACAGCTGTGGCAAAGATACAGCAGGGAAGCGCATGGTGGTTCAATGATCATAAGAACGGAATGACAGATCAGCTTAAGTCTCTTGCAGCACTGGGAAATCTGTCAGGCTTTGTAGGTATGCTGACAGATTCAAGATCATTTCTGTCATATACAAGGCATGAGTATTTCAGACGCTTACTCTGCAACATGATTGGTGATATGGTTGAAAACGGAGAATTCCCGCTAGATTACGATATCCTCGGACAGATCGTAAAGGATATAAGCTACAATAACTGCGTGAATTATTTTGGTTTTTCACTTACACAGATATAATAATTGTTGACGGGACTGTTTTCTTTTGATAGAATGACACCGTAATAAATCTTGAAGAAAGCGAGGTAATCATTAATGCATGTATTAACAATTGAGATTGTAACTGAATATGGTATGAAGACCTCGGTTTATGATATCTGATCTAAGGAATCAATAATGATCATTTAAACCGTGGCTTTAGTCACGGTTTTCTTATGCCCAAAATCGGGCAAAAAACCTAAGCAAGAGATCTCCATACCGCTGCATAGTTTGATTAATGTATGTGAAAAAGGAGATATAAGAAATTGAATAATATTATTATCAGAAAAGAAACGAGCAAGGATTACTATAATACCGAACACATGGTATTGAGGGCGTTTTATAACATTAACGGACCGGGGTGCAATGAACATCTTCTGGTCCATAAGTTAAGAGACAGCAGGGACTATCTGCCTAAGCTGAGCAGAGTAGCTGAACTTGACGGTCGTATTGTAGGAGCGATATTTTACAGTATCTCAAAAGTTATTGACGGTGATACTGTTCATGAAGTCCTTACATTCGGACCGCTTGCCGTGGAACCGACATGTTTTAACATGGGAATAGGGGGCATGCTTTTAAAAGAGACTATAAAGATAGCTAAAGAGGCCGGATATAAAGGGATAGTCATACTGGGAGAACCGGATTATTATCCGAAGCATGGTTTTAAGACATGCGATAACTTCGGTATCGTTCATCCGGAATTTGGCAACTGTGAACCGTTCATGGCATATCCTTTGAACGAAGGGTTTGAAAATATCCACGGAACATTTTATGAATCGGAAGTTTTTGAAACCTGTGAAGACGAAAAAGAGATAGAAGAGTTTACAAAGAACTTTCCTTACTACAAGCCTCTTAAGCTGTCATGCCAGTGGCTTCATGCTGAAAAGCTGGGAAGGATATGCGAAGTTCAAAAGAACAGTTTTAAGATCCGCTTCTTTGAAAAGGAGATACCGGCAAAGCTTAAGGGAAGCTTTTATGAAAAGGACCAGGAAGAATGGCCTGTTGTAGGTGATTATGTGACATTTCAGTATAATCCTAAAGGGGATTCGATTATACTTTCCGTATGTGAAAGATCAAGCTTTCTAAAAAGACCGGATCAGGCAAAAACGGGAGTGATGCAGTATATGGTTGCTAATGCGGACTACTGCTTTATCATTACTTCGCTTAATGAAGACTACAGTTATAACAGGATCGCTAGATATGCAAGTATCGCATTACAGGGAGGAAGCATTCCCGTAGTGGTTCTGACAAAATCTGATCTATGTCCTCAGGCTGCAAGATATGTAATGGAAGCAGAAACCATATCGGAGGATATCAGGGTTCATGCCATCTCTGCAAAATATCAGATAGGTCTGGATGAGCTAAGTGAATACTTCGTGCCGGGAAAGACCATTTGTCTTATGGGTTCTTCCGGTGCGGGCAAGTCAACACTCATAAATGCGATCACCGGTGAAGAAACAATGAAGACATCAGAGATCAGAGAGGATGATTCAAAGGGAAGACATACTACCACGCACAGGCAGCTTATAATGCTGGAAAACGGAGTATGCATTATAGATACTCCCGGTATGCGTGAAGTAGGAATGGCTGCAACCGAAGACGGGATAGATGAAACATTCTCGGATATAGTGGAGCTTGAGAGCAGGTGCAGGTTCAGTGACTGCAGGCACGACACCGAACCGGGCTGTGCGATCAAGGCGGCTATAGAGAGCGGAGAACTGACTTTGGAAAGATATGAACTCTATAAAAATTTAGGGGCTGAGAACACCAGAAACTATGCCATGAAGAAAGAGATATCGAAATGGGCAAAGCAGATGAAGAAGTTCAAAGGAAAGAATCAATGGTAATCAAAAAGAGGGAAGTTAAATGTATGAATTAAAAAGGATTGGCTTAAACGAAAAAGCCCAGATCAAGAAGCTGTTTAAGGATGTATTTACAAATGAACCATGGAATGATGACTGGTCTGATGAAGAGCAGCTTAATATGTATATGAACGATCTTATAGGACAGAGCTATTCTCTGACATACGGCCTGTACGATTCAGATGAACTCATAGGTCTTTCAATGGGATATATAAAACACTGGTTTCGGGGAACAGAATATTATATAGACGAATTATGCATAAGGACCGACAGGCAGGGAGAAGGTATCGGCACATTCTTTATGAACGAGATCGAGAAGGCAATAGGAAGTATAGGTATCAAAAAGATATTCCTTCAGACCGATACATTTGCTCCCGCATATGAGTTCTACAAGAAAAGAGGATTCATAGAAGAGAAAGGACATGTGTCATTCTCAAAGGAGATATAAAAAGGAGAAGTATGATGAATATAGAAACAGAAAGATTAATTGTCAGATCTATTGAAAAAGGGGATGAAAAAGTCTTTTTGCAGATGTCAAAAGACGGCAGTCTCACTGAGGTAGGATTTGACATGGACTGCAGTGAATGGATAGATGACTGGATAAACGAAGCTATCGAACTGACAAAAAATGATGATCCGAGAGCCGATTACATCCCATGTACGATCGTGGATAAAACGACTGATAAGATAGTTGGCAGTGTTGGATGCACGTATTATGAGGATACAGACAGTATCGGTATCTGCTACTTTATCGGAGCTGATCACAGAAAAAACGGTTATGCGACAGAAGCAGTCAAGGCATACACGGGATATTTCTTTGATCATTACAATGAGAAAGAGATAATAGCAACGATCAAGGAAGTAAACGCTTCATCATATAAAACCGCAGAGGGAACGGGATTTAAACTGATCGAAACTAAAATGTACAAAGACATTGACGATGATGAAGAAGAACTGTATCGATTTTATGTATTAGAGAGGTAACAGTATGAAACTAGATAAAATATCAGAACATGTATGGGTATATCCGTTTGAGGAAAGAAGAGACAGACCCAACTTAAGCTACATTCAGGGTAAGAAGTGGAACCTTGCGGTGGATGCGGGACATTCCGATGAGCATGTAAAAGAATTCTATGATGCATTGAAAGAGAAAGGGTTAGATCTTCCCGATATCACTGTGATCACACACTGGCACTGGGATCATACACTTGGAATGCATGCGGTTAACGGTCTTACTGTAGCCAATGAAAAAACAAAGAGGTATCTTGTTGATTTTGATCAAAAGATCAAAACACAAGGCGTGGAATCGTTTCTTGATTTTGATCAGAGTATCAGAGAAGAGTATAAGGAAGGCAAGCCCGTCATAGTCACGATGCCAGATATGATCTTTTCGGGTGAGATGAATTTTGATCTTGGAGACTGTAATGTAAGGATATTTCAGGCGCAGGCACCTCATACAGATGATTCTACACTTGTGGAAGTGATTAACGACAGGGTGCTGATCATGGGCGACTGTACCGGAGGAACATTTCCGGACTGGAAAGTCGATCAGGAGCTTGCCGATAAACTGGCAGCGACAATCGAAGCTATAGATCCCAAGATATGTCTGCCGGGACACTGGAGCCCGCTGTCAAAAGATGTGATAGTACAGGATCTGCTTTACGGGGAAGACTTATAAGGAAAGGAGAAGCCTTTTATGAGAAGAAGGTATGTTATGGCTCAGTAGTCTGAGCTTATAGAAAAATGAATAAAGCATAAGCTCAGATGAATCCTAAAAGAAATATTTAATTAGGAGGATCAAAATGAGCTTTAGAATATATCATCGTTGCGGAGGATGCGGAAAGAAACAGGAATTTGTTAATTCAAAAAGATTCAGGGTAAATGCAAACGGGAGTCTGGTGGATGTATGGCTGATTTACAGATGCAAGAAATGCAAGCATTCATGGAATCTGACCATCTATGAAAGGACAAGACCGCATAAGATCCCGATGGATTTATTTGAAGCATTTCAAAACAATGATGAGGAAACTGCTTTATCTTACGGAGTCAATGTTGAATTTCTTAAGAAGAATAAAGCGGAAATAAGATAATAAGAATGCAGGTCCCTAAGCGGACTTGCATTTTTATATTGATTGAATCTAATATTATATACGTAAACATTGTATTCATCGGAGCAAAATGGATATGAAGACAAGAGAAGAAGCTTTAAAGTACGGACTTTCGTTTCCGGATACATATAAGGATGCGCCGTTTCATGATGAAAACTGGCAGCTTGTAAGATATAAGGATAACAAAAAGGCATTTTTATGGACCTATGAAAGAGAAGGATGCATTAATCTGAATGTAAAGGTTGATCCTGTCAAAGCATTCTTCTGGCGCAAACTGTATAAATCGGTGATCCCGGGATATCATCAGAACAAGGATAACTGGAATACGATAATCCTTGACGGGAGCATTCCTGATAAGGACATAAAGATGATGATAGCGGAAAGCTATGATCTGATCAGTGACAGTCCCACAAAACGAATTTACGAGGCGGTTAAGAAGATCCCCTACGGAAAAGTTGCGACATATTCACAGATTGCCGAACTTGCCGGTGATAAAAAGATGGCAAGGGCTGTGGGAAATGCACTTCATAAGAATCCTGATCCTGATAATATTCCCTGTTTCAGAGTGGTGAATGCAAAAGGCGAGCTTGCAGGCGAGTTTGCATTTGGCGGTGCGGGAGTTCAGGCAGAGTTACTAATGGCGGAGCAGATAGAAGTAATCGACGGGAGAGTCGATCTTGATAAATATCAATGGAAAAACAGGTAAAAAGCAAATGGATGAAAGATTAAAAAAGCAGATGGAGTTTTCTCTTGAGATCGACAAGGAGAAGAATATATTCAGACAGACATCGCTTAGCGGTCACGGAAGAAAGGAAAATGATGCTGAGCATGCATGGCATATGGCAATAATGGCATATCTTCTTCGCGAATATGCAAATGAAGAAGTAGATATTAAAAAAGTGATGCTGATGTGTCTTATCCATGACATAGTCGAGATCGATGCCGGAGATACATATGCTTATGATGCGGAAGGATTAAAAACACAGAAGGCAAGAGAGGATGTTGCAAAAGAGCGTATCTTCTCGCTTTTGCCGGATGATCAGAAAAAAGAGCTTACATCTTTGTTTGACGAGTTTGAGGAAGCCGTGACCCCGGAAGCAAGATTTGCTCATTCCATGGATAATCTGCAGCCGCTCATGCTAAATAACAGCAACGGCGGGAGCGACTGGATGGAACACGGTGTTACGGCAGATAAGGTATACCGCAGACAGAGCACAACAAGACCCGGTTCCGAGACGTTGTATGAACTGACAGACAAGATCATAAAGGAAAATATAGACAAGGGCAGTTTGAAATTATGACATTTTTACAAATGTGTTACGTGCACATAAAACCGCTTTCCGTGCTTATTGCACGAAAATGAGATGAGGGGCTTTTTTAAGCCCCTATTTCCTTGCAAATTTTACCTTCATCTTCTATTATTAGATTATATCGTGTTGCCTTGTGCGACAAAAACAAATTGAAAAAAATGGAGAGCGAAACTATGAAATTTGGTTACTTTGATGATGCGAACAAAGAGTATGTCATCACTACACCGAAGACTCCGCTTCCGTGGATCAACTACCTCGGTAACAACGGTTTCTTCTCACTGATATCCAACACATGCGGCGGATATTCATTCTATAAGGATGCAAAGCTTTTAAGGATCACACGTTATCGTTATAACGGTGTACCTGCTGATTTTAACGGAAAGTATTTCTATATCAAGGATGGCGATACCGTATGGAATCCCGGATGGCAGCCGACAAAGACACAGCTTGACGAGTACGAGTGCCGTCACGGTATCGGCTACAGTAAGTTCAAGGGCGTAAAGAACGATGTTGAGGCAAATGTTCTTACATTCGTTCCCAACGAGGATACATGTGAACTCAGCCAGGTAAAGCTTACAAACAGATCTTCGCAGACAAAGCAGATCAAACTCTTCTCATATGTTGAGTGGTGTCTGTGGAATGCGGATGATGATTCAAGAAACTTCCAGCGTAACTTCTCTACAGGTGAAGTTGAGGTTATAGATTCAACTATCTACCATAAGACAGAATACAGAGAGCGTCGTAATCACTATGCCGTTTATTCTGTAAATTCAAAGATCGACGGATTTGATACATCAAGAGATGCATTCCTCGGTGCTTATCATGACAACCGTGATCCCGAAGTAGTTTGCGAAAAGGGTGAATGCACAGGTTCTGTTGCACACGGCTGGTCACCGGTTGCTGTACATCAGATCAACGTTACGCTTAACCCCGGCGAAACAAAGTCATTTGTATTCGTTCTCGGCTACTGCGAGAATCCTCAGGATGAAAAGTGGGAGTCAAAGGGTATCATCAACAAGGCACCTGCAAAGAAGCTTCTTGCAAAGTATCAGACAGATGCTGATGTTGAAGCTGCTTTTGACAGACTCTGCACATACTGGAACGATCTGCTTTCTATCTACACTGTTAAGTCTGCAAATGACAAGGTTAACCGTATGGTCAACATCTGGAACCAGTATCAGTGTATGGTAACATTTAACATGTCACGTTCCGCTTCATACTATGAGTCAGGTATCGGACGTGGAATGGGATTCAGAGATTCCAACCAGGATCTGCTCGGATTTGTACACCTTATCCCCGAGCGTGCAAGAGAGCGTATCATCGATATCGCTTCTACACAGTTCCAGGACGGTTCAGCTTACCACCAGTATCAGCCGCTTACCAAGAAGGGTAATTCGGATATAGGTTCAGGCTTCAATGACGATCCGCTGTGGCTCATCGCAGGAACAAGTGCTTACATCCGTGAGACAGGAGATACATCGATCCTTAAGGAGATGGTTCCTTATGACAACGATATGAGCGTTGCAACAACCATGATGGAACACCTTAAGAGATCATTCGATTATATAGTAAATCACAAGGGACCTCACAATCTTCCTCTTATCGGTCGTGCAGACTGGAACGATTGCCTTAACCTTAACTGCTTCTCAGAGCATCCCGGTGAGTCATTCCAGTGCTTCGGTCCTTCAGAAGGACCCGTTGCAGAGTCAGTATTCATCGCAGGTATGTTTGTTAAGTACGGTGAAGAGTATGCACAGCTTGCAGAGCTGCTTGGCGATCAGGCAGAAGCTGACAGAGCTCGCAAGGAAGTACAGATCATGTATGATGCTGTATTAAAGGACGGCTGGGACGGCGACTGGTTCGTAAGAGCATACGATGCTTACAGCCATAAGATCGGTTCTAAGGAATGTGAAGAAGGTAAGATCTTTATCGAGTCAAACGGCTTCTGCTCACTTGCAGGAATCGGTGTCAAGGAAGGCCTTGCCGAGAAGGCACTTGATTCAGTTAAGAAGTATCTTGACTGTGAATACGGTGTAATGATCCTTCAGCCCGCTTATACGGTATATCATCTCGAACTTGGTGAGATCACATCTTATCCTCCGGGATACAAGGAGAATGCAGGTATCTTCTGCCATAACAATCCTTGGGTATCTATAGCTGAGACAGTTATAGGTCGTGGTGACAGAGCATTTGAGATCTACAAGAAGACATGTCCTGCTTATACAGAGGAGATTTCAGAGATACACAAGACAGAGCCTTACGTATACTGCCAGATGGTTGCAGGTAACGATGCTTATCTTCCCGGTGAAGGAAAGAACTCTTGGCTGACAGGTACGGCAGCATGGACATTCTGCAATATCTCTCAGTACATCCTTGGTGTTTATCCTACTCACAAGGGACTTCAGGTTGATCCCTGCGTACCTTCAGACTTCGGCGATTACACAGTAACACGTAAGTACAGAGGCGCTACATACAATATAAACGTTAAGACAAACGGATCACAGAAGGGCGTTAAGTCTATGACAGTTAACGGCCAGGCTGTTGAAGGAAATGTAATTCCTTTCGTTGAAGGACAGACAGAGTACAACGTAGAAGTTGTAATGTAATTAAGAAATAACACCTCCGGGATTCTCGGAGGTGTTTTGTTTCAGAGTTTTGATCTTAAATTTTCCACTATGTGGTCTTTCATTACGCTGTTAAGATCTTCGGCGGTTTCTATGAGAGATGAGATCTTTTCGGGCGTACCTTTTTCGATATATATGTCAGAAGCCAGATAGTAGATGCTGCTGATATCAGCTTTTAAGCTTATGGCATATTCCAAAACCGCAAGTGCGCTGTCATGATCGTTCAGTTCATAGAGCCTGTGAGCCCATGTGTTTAATATCCTTACAAGCTGTGTGTAGTTCAGATCGCACTGCTGAAGAAAAGGAAGATTTGCAGGACCGTACTTTAACTTTAGATCGGTATTGGTAAGTCCCGTAAAATTAACTATAGATTCTTCGGAAAGTCTTGTCAGATCCTTTATGCATTCAGCGATGGTATCATCCTCGGAACATACCTGAGTCGGGAGCTTATCTGAGTTGATGTTTATATACTGAAGATCATCAAGAGGCTGCTTCCTTGTATTGTTTGCCTCGTTCTCTCTTTTAAAGTAATCCTGCATGATCTTGGCATGGCTTCTGTCGGCTTTTTTTCGGTTGTGATAAAATATCGCACACAGTACAAGAAAGCTTGCAAAGAAGGGATATTTCATATATAATTCCTTTCGTAACATATATGTATATTTTGCATAAAGGCGGAAATAAAAATATGTTTAATATGAACAATAAAAAAACAAGAAAGATCGTATCGTCCATAATCATAATAATACTTGTATTGGCGATGATATTACCATTGATAATATCTGCTCTTGTATAATTTATCATATTTTCAAATAAAACGGAATTGAGTTGCGATGAAAAGGCTGAAAGTACTCTTTTTGGCTGTCGTTTTGTGCACTTTGGTATCTGGTATGAGTATGAAGTCACAGGCAGCTGTAATACAGAAAGGTATATATATAGATAATACTGACGTATCCGGCATGACACAGGATGAGGTCAGAAACATGGTAGAGTCCAGGGTTGCGGACAGATATGATGCAAGTCTGACCTTTACAAGTCCCACAGGATTTGAGGTAAAGGTTCATCCTGCCGAGCTCGGTATGACATGGTCCAACACGGATATAGCAAAGCAGGCCGCTTCTTACGGAAGCAAGGGAAATATCCTGGAAAGATACAAGGTCGCAAAGGATCTGCAGAGAAACAATGTCAGATACAATATAGAGCTTAGCTTTGACAGAGATAAGATCAATTCGATCATACAGGACAATCTTGAAAACTTTAATCAGGAAGCCGTTGACTGCGAGATGACCAAGTCCGATCAGGGGATAGTCATCAAGGAAGGAACTCCCGGTATCGTGGTAAACGAACAGGCAGCGGTAGATGATGCCATAAATTTCCTTACCTCTGAATGGGACGGCAAGGATGCGGTCATAGAGCTCACTTCCCAGGTGGATGAGCCGAAGGGAAGCGTTGAGGGACTGACTCAGATAACGGATATAATAGGAACATTTACTACCGAATTCAAAAAAAGCGGAGCTGCAAGAAGCAGTAACGTTGCAAACGGATGCCGCCTTATAAACGGTTCAACGGTTTATCCCGGCGAACAGTTTTCGGTACTTGAGCATATCGCACCGTTTACCACGCAGAACGGCTATGAGCTTGCGGGGTCATATATGAACGGACTTGTGGTAGATACACTCGGAGGAGGTATCTGTCAGGTTTCCTCGACATTGTACAATGCGGTCCTCAGAGCTGAGCTTCAGGTTGATGTAAGACAGAATCATTCAATGATCGTTGATTATGTCTCTCCGTCAGGAGATGCGGCGATAGCCGAATCTTCAGGCAAGGATTTCAAGTTCACAAATAACAAGGACTTCCCTATATATATCGAGGGATATGTTACAGAAGATAAAGAGATCACATTTAACATATACGGAGTAGAGACCAGACCCGCAAACAGAAAGGTCTCATTTGAGAGCGAGGTTTTGGAGAGAACCGTTGCAGATTATGAGAGCATAGTTCCGGATGCCGGCAAGCCTATAGGATATACATCATATACTTCGTCACACGCAGGAATCAAGGCAAGATACATCAAGGTTGTTACGGTTGACGGTGTTGAACAGAGCAGGGAAGTCATAAACAACAGCACTTACAAGATGGTTCCCAGGACTCTGGTTGTAGGTGTTGGTACATCAGATCCGAATGCATACAATGCGATGATGGAAGCTGTCGCTTCGGGAAGCATAGATCAGGCAAGAGCCACTGCCGGAGCACTGGCTGCTCAGCTTGCAGCACAGCCTGTGAGCGAACAACCTGCAGGAGATCCATAACGTGAGAAATATCGGTAAGATTAGTGAAACGGTGCTTGACCGTTCCGTTACAAAGATAATAAAAAATCATCATGTGGATATAAAAGGCGCAGCTAAGGGGTTAGACTGCGCTTTTTTTTCTGATATGGCGGTTGCGACCGGTTATGTTGCAAATGAAGACGATCATGCCGGTTCACATGCCGTAATAAATGCCTGCAATAATCTGTGGGCTTCGTCTGTTAAGCCTGAGTATATCAGCCTGGTCATATCAATGCCTGATTCCTACAGGGAGATAAGACTGAAGGAGATCATGAAACAGGTATGCGAAACGGCGAAGGAGCTTGATGTAAGGATTTTGGGCGGACATACACAGTATGTAAAGTCTCTTGCAAATCCCATCATAAGCGTTACGGCATTTGGCAAACCTTTAAAAGATATATCTTTAACAGGCAGTATAAAGGAAGCTGATATAGTAATGACCAAATGGATTGGTCTTATGGGAACTTCTGTTATAGCCAGACAGAAAAAAGATGAGCTTATAACAAGACTTCCCGCATACTATGTAGATGATGCCATAGGTCTTGGACAGTTCTTAAGCATTGCCGATGAAGCCTCACATGCTTCAAAGATTGATAAGATATATGCGATGCACGACGTTGCAGGAGGCGGGATATTCAGTGCTTTATGGGAACTGTGCGAAGAGCTGAAAGTCGGATGCAGGGTTGAACTTGAAAAGATTCCCGTAAGACAGGAGACAATTGAGGTCTGCGAGTTCTTTGATATCAATCCGTATACACTCAGAGGAGACGGTTCTTTATTGATAGTAACGGATGATGCAAAAGCGCTGACTAAAGATCTTATAGAGCAGGGAATACTGGCAACTGTCATAGGCAGGACTACCCAGTGCATAGACAGAGTTATCTTAAGGGATGACGAAACCAGGTTTCTGGAAGCCTCAAACACAGATGAGCTCATAAAAGTATTGTGACATATACGGTCCATATATGGTATACTATCTGTTAATTGGCAAAGACTGTATATAGGAAACAAAAAGAACAGGAGATGCGACATGAGAGAACAGATTCTTCGTATTATTGAAAAAAACAGCAAGATTGGAATAGATGAACTGGCGGTAAGACTTGGTGCGGCAGAGATTGATGTGGCCAACGAGCTTAAAGCTCTTGAAGAGGAAGGCATCATATGCGGATATCATACGATGATCGACTGGGAAAAGACCAGCCTTGAAAAGGTTTCCGCTCTTATTGAAGTTAAGGTCACACCTCAGAGAGGACAGGGCTTTGATCATATGGCCGAGAGAATATACCAGTATCCTGAGGTAAATGCCGTATATCTGATATCTGGAGGATATGATCTTTTAGTCAACCTTGAGGGCAAATCGATAAAGGAGATTGCAAGCTTTGTTTCGGATAAGCTTTCAACCCTTGATAACGTTTTGAGTACGGCGACACATTTCATACTGAAAAAATACAAAGATCACGGCACAATCCTTGGTGCTAGACATAAAGACGAAAGAGAGATGATCATGCCATGAGAGATCCTTTATCAGAAAAGTGCGTAGCACTTAAGCCATCGGGTATAAGAAAGTTTTTTGATATAGTTGCAGAGATGAAAGATGCCATATCTTTGGGTGTTGGTGAGCCTGATTTTGACACACCGTGGCATATCAGAGACGAGGGTATCTATTCTCTTGAGAAGGGACGGACCTTCTATACTTCAAATGCAGGTATCATGGAACTGAGAACTGAGGTATGCAATTATCTTGACAGAAGATTTGACTGCAAATACGACCCTAAAACAGAGACACTGATAACTGTCGGTGGTTCCGAGGGTATAGATATAGCGCTTCGTGCAATGGTAAACCCAGGAGATGAAGTCATTATCCCCCAGCCCAGTTATGTTTCATATGAGCCCTGTGCGATACTTGCCGATGCAAAACCCGTTATCATCAATCTTAAGAATGAAAACGAGTTCAGACTTACAGCTCAAGAACTCGAAGAAGCGATAACCGAAAAGACAAAGCTTTTGATCCTTCCCTTCCCGAACAATCCCACCGGTGCGATCATGGAAAGAGAAGATCTTGAAGCAATAAGAGAAGTCATTTTAAAGCATGACATATATGTTCTTTCTGATGAGATATATGCAGAGCTTACATATAAGGGAAAGCATGTTTCCATAGCTTCTCTACCGGGAATGAGAGAAAGGACCATCTTGATAAACGGATTCTCCAAGGCCTATGCCATGACAGGATGGAGACTCGGATATGCCTGCGGTCCCGCTAACATAATATCGCAGATGACCAAGATACATCAGTTTGCCATCATGTGCGCACCGACAACCAGCCAGTATGCTGCTGTCGAGGCATTAAAAAACGGTGATGAAGATGTAAGGAGCATGTGTGAGGCATATAATCAGAGAAGAAGATTTTTGATGAGCGAATTTGAAAAGATGGGTCTTCCCTGCTTTGAGCCATACGGAGCGTTCTATGTATTTCCGTGCATCAAGGAATTTAATATGACCAGTGAAGAGTTTGCGACCAGACTTCTTGAAGAAGAGAAGGTAGCGGTTGTACCGGGAACCGCGTTCGGTGACTGCGGAGAAGGATTCCTGCGTATTTCCTATGCGTACTCTATCGAGAACCTCAAAGTAGCACTCGAGCGTATCGCAGACTTTGTTGGAAGACTCAGAGCATAGTCACAGCTTAATCAGATCAACCGCCCGGGCAGTTTTGTCCGGGCATCACTATTTATAGGGATATTAGTAATGAATATAATTCTTCATCAGCCGGAGATACCGGCCAATACAGGAAATATAGGAAGGACATGTGTCGCAACGGGGACATCGCTGCATTTAATCGAGCCGCTGGGATTTCGGATCAACGAAAAGGAGCTTAAGAGAGCGGGAATGGATTACTGGGACAAACTCGATGTCCACAGATATATGAATTTTGAAGAGTTTCTGCAAAAGAATCCCGGTGCAAAGATATGGATGGCAACGACTAAGGCTAAACATGTATACAGTGATGTCGAGTTTAAAGAGAATGACTTTATCATGTTTGGAAAGGAAAGCGCAGGCATCCCCGAAGAGATACTGATCGAACATGAACAGACCTGTATCAGGATCCCGATGCTTGATGACATAAGAAGCCTTAATCTTTCAAATTCTGTAGCTATTGTATTATACGAGGCTTTGAGGCAGCAGAATTTTAAGGGAATGCAGCTTGACGGTGAACTTCACAGACTTAAGTGGAAGGAATAATGGCATTTACAAAAATATTGCCCTAAAGTATACTGTGAATTATGGAAGAGATTAATAATCAGGAGGAATATGAGCTCATACGTGAGCGCATAAAGACCCGTCCGATAAACAGAAAAAAGCTGATAAGAAGAACAGTCATTACTGCGGCAATGGCTGTTATATTTGGTGTGCTCGCATGCATTACTTTCATCGTCTTGGAGCCTGTGTTCAGCAACATGCTCACTCCGGAGGAAGAACCCGTTGCAAGTGAAGTTAAGATTCCGATCGATGAGGAAGAGATACTTCCTGAGGATATGATTCTTGAGGATGAGGAAGAGACGACAACTCAGATCATCTATCAGGAAAAGGAAAGAACAACAACGGTACTTGAAGATTACAATGAGCTTTATGATGAGATATACAATCTGTCAAAGGTCTGCCAGAAATCCGTTGTAAAGGTTGCCGGTGTTAATCAGGATGTGGACTGGTTCAATGACGCATATGAGAGCAAGGAAGTTACGAGCGGACTTATCATCGCAAATAACGGTATAGAGCTTCTTATCCTTACGGATGGATCGGTGATAAAGAATTCCGAGAACATAGATGTTACATTTTTCAATGAACTGGTCACAGGGGCTGTCCTAAAGGAAACAGACAAGAACACCGGACTTGCCATAATCGCTGTTCCGGTCGATAATCTGACGGCAACACTGCTTGATCCCGACATAATAGCAAAGCTTGGCAATTCAAAGACAAACAGACTGCTTGCTGCTCCCGTTATAGCGGTGGGAAGACCTGTTGCCAATGTAATATCCCTCGAACAGGGAATGATCACGTCAAAATCAAACATCATCAATCTGGTTGATAATAACTACGAGATGTTCACCACGGATATGAGAGGATATGATGCGTCAAACGGAGTCATATTCAATATGTCCGGAGAAGTGCTCGGGATCATTTGGCAGAAGAATGGTGCACTTGATAAGAACACGCTAAATGCTATCGGAATATCTGATCTTAAGAGGACCATTGAAAGAATGTCCAACGGAAAAAAGAGGGCATATCTGGGAATAAGAGGAACAGATGTAACACTTGAGGCGATCAATCTGGGAGTGCCGGTAGGCGCGTATGTCCTTGAGATAGATATGGAATCGGCTGCCATGAAGGCAGGTATACAGAGCGGAGATGTGATCACCAAGATCGACGGATTCGAGATAACCAGCTATACGGTATTTACCGAAGCTATCGGATTGCATGATCCCGGAGACGAGGTTACGGTTACCGTAAAACGTCAAAGCGGAGAGGAATACAAGGAGATGGATATCACCGTTATACTCGGTGAATGATTCATAAACGGAGTAGAGAATGAGATTTTTAAAAGACTTAAATGACGGAGACAGAGTAGCGGATATTTATATGTGCAAGCAGAGAACATCCGCTGTTACCAAAAACGGAAAGAATTACCTGAGTGTAATCTTACAGGATAAAACAGGAACAATGGATGCCAAGGTATGGGATCCCTCAAGCCCCGGAATAGCTGACTTTGATGCCATGGACTATATAGAGGTCATGGGTGACGTCAGCATGTTCAACGGTTCTCTTCAGATGAGCATTAAGCGCATCAGAGTATGCCATGACGGAGAATATGAACCTGGTGATTATCTGCCTACATCCCAGTATGATATAGAAGAGATGTATGCCGAGCTGCTTTCACTTGTGAACAAGACTAAAAACGAGTATCTCAAAAAGCTGCTTGAAGAGTTCTACGTAAACGATACTGATTTCATTAAAGCGTTCAAGTTTTCATCTGCTGCAAAATCCGTTCATCACGGTTTTGTCGGAGGACTGCTTGAGCATACTTTAAGTGTCGCAAAGATGTGCGAGCATTTTTCAATCCACTATCCGCTTCTTAAGAGGGATCTGCTCGTTACGGCGGCTCTATGCCATGATATAGGAAAGACAAGAGAACTTGATGCCTTCCCCGTAAACGATTATTCCGATGAAGGCAATCTTTTGGGTCATATCGTTATGGGATGCGAGATGGTATCTGAAAAGGTGCGTGACATACCGGGATTTCCGAAGGTTCTCGAAAACGAGCTTAAGCACTGCATACTGGCTCATCACGGAGAATATGAATACGGATCGCCCAAAAAGCCTGCACTGATGGAGGCCATGGCACTCAACATGGCTGACAATCTTGATGCAAAGATGGAAACCTTCAAGGAACTGATCGAATCCAGCGCAACACAGGACTGGCTCGGATTCCAGAGAGTCATTGATTCAAATGTCCGCATGACAAAAATGCCGGATTAAGGGTAAAGCATGTCTGATAAGAGAAAAATCAACATTCAATATCCGATAAAGCAGAAGCTATTAACGCTAGTGTTTGTAGCTTTGGTACCGCTTGTCATAATCACGATATATATCATATATTCACTTCTGAGCTACAGTCGTGCTTACGAGGACATAGTAAGCAACATGACTGTCGCAAACAAATACAACGTCTATTTCAAGGAAGATATGGACGAGAGTCTTTACAAACTGACTGTCGGTTATGTTACGTTTGACAGTATCGATAAAGATGATTCCCTGAAAAATCCGTATACCATGATTAACGAGATGAGGCAGGATCTGACTGCGCTGCTCGATGATACAGACGGCAGTTCAAAAGACTGGCTCATGAGTCTTATGCGAAACTGCGAAACTCTTGAGATGAAGATCGATACCATAAAGGAAAATCTCGAAAAGGGTGACCGCTACGATGAGAATATGATCATGTTGGACAATGATATCTATATTCTCACGGATCTGATAGAGGAAGACATCCAGCATTTCATCTACTATCAGACAAAGGATATGGAAAACCTTCAGAGCCAGCTGCATGAGAGAGTATATAACTTCATCATCTTCTGGGGTGTGGTCAGTGCGGTCATCGTTCTGATAACGATTGGCATGGCTATCTTTATGGTTAAGGATATCACAAAGCCCATAAATGAGCTGTGTGATGTAACGGACAGGATCGCAGGCGGAGATTTTGAATCAAGAGCGGAGATCAAGACAGATGACGAGCTGATGGTACTTGCAAATTCTGTAAATGACATGTCCGAGCATCTTGAGATCATGGTGGATACGATAAAGGAAGATGAAGCAAAGATGCGTCATGCGGAACTGAGGCTCTTGCAGGAGCAGATCAATCCGCATTTCCTATATAATACACTTGATACCATCGTATGGCTTATCGAGAGTTCAAAATCCGAAGAAGCTATCAATGTGGTAATGAGTCTTTCAGAATTCTTCAGACTCGTACTCAGTCACGGTAAGGAACTTATCACCATACGCGAGGAAGAACAGCATATCAGAAGCTATCTTGATATACAGCAGATAAGATACAGGGATATTCTGGATTATGAGATAGATATAGATGATGAGATCTATGACTATACTATCCAGAAGATGACACTCCAGCCTATTGTCGAGAATTCACTCTATCACGGAATTAAGTATAAGAGGGCCAGGGGAAGTATCAGGGTGACCGGTAAAAAGGAAGGCGATAACATTGTATTCTTTGTCAGGGATGACGGAGTAGGAATGGATGAAGATACATTAAACAACTTAAGAGAAGAGATCGCAAATAAATGCAAGGATACAAAAACGGGATTCGGCCTTGCAAATGTCAATGAGCGTATCAGGATGCATTTTGGCATGGAATACGGAATGGAGATCGATTCCAAAAAGGATGAGGGAACAACAATAAAGATAGTAATACCTGCCATTGTCAGGGATCAGGCGGAGGAGTAAGGATGCGCAGACATGTTTTATATCCCATGATGGCGGCGATAATAGTACTTATTCTGGGTGCTACCATCCTTATCGGTGAAAGAAGCGGATTCTTTCTAAATCCTACAAAGGGTACGGAAACCGAGTCATCGGATGACAAGCTCATAGTTGTCGGAATATCTCAGCTGGGAAGCGAGTCCGTATGGAGAACGGCAAATACCGAGTCCATACAGAATGCACTGTCCAGAGAGAACGGATATTTTGCGATATTCAGCAATGCTAGACAGAAACAGGATAACCAGATAAAGGCTATAAGAAGCTTTATATCACAGCGGGTTGATTATATTGTTTTTTCTCCCTGTACGGAGGACGGATTTGAAAATGTTTTAGCCGAGGCCAGAGATGCAGGGATCCCGGTCATATTAATGGACAGAACCGTAAATGTCGAAGATGACTCTCTTTATGTGGCTCATGTAGGTTCTGATATGAAGGAAGAGGGTATCAAGGCCGGTATCTGGCTGGAACAGGAGCTGTGGAAGAGAGGCCGAAACGAGGAGGACATCAATATAGTCATCCTTAAGGGAACGGAAGGATCTTCCGCTGAGATCGGAAGAAGCCAGGGCTTTCATGAAATAGCAAAAAATCATCCCAACTGGAACATTTTAGCCGAGGTCGATGCAGACTTTACCAATACAAAAGCAAAGGAAGAGATGGGAAAGCTGCTTAGGGAGTTTAGTGACATCGATGTTGTCATATCTCAGAACGATGATATGACTTTCGGAGCAGTCGCTGCCATGAGAAGCAGAGGTATCTCGACAGGAATAGACGGTCAGGTTTTAGTCGTTTCGTTTGATGCATGTCACGAGGCTCTTACCATGGTCTATAACGGGACCATCAATGTTGACATTGAATGCAATCCCATGCAGGGAGAGTACGTGTCTGAGATAATAAAGAAGCTTGAAAACGGAGAGAGCGTGGAAAAAGAAAACTCGGTTGATGAGGTAGTCTTTACAAAGGACAATGTACTCGAAGCACTCGACAGCAGAGCATACTAAGGGGTAAATATGTTAAAGGTATTTTTGGTTGAAGATGAGAGAATAATGAGAGAGGGCCTGCGTGACAGCATACCCTGGGAAAAGTACGGTTATGTTTTTGTCGGAGAGGCATCTGACGGAGAGATGGCTCTGCCGCTTATCAGAAAGACAAGACCGGATGTTCTCATAACAGATATAAAAATGCCTTTCATGGACGGCCTTGCACTAAGCCAGATAGTCACAAACGAGTTTCCCGGAACAAAGATCATAATCATCAGCGGATATGATGATTTTGAATATGCAAGACAGGCTATAGACATAGGTGTCGAGCAGTATCTTTTAAAGCCTGTTACAAGAGCCGCTCTGCAGAAGGTTCTGACTCAGATATCGGAAAAGATAGAATCCGAAAAGGAACAGAATGACTATCTTGCAAAGTTTAAAGAGGAATACAGGGAATATGAACAGCTTGCTATAAGACATTTCTTTGAGAAGGTCTTTGACAGAAAGCTTTCCGTCAAGGAAATGTATGACGAGGCAAATAAGCTTTCCATAGATCTCAATGCTCCGGCATATGATATAGTCATGGCATATATAAATGAAAATCCTGATGAACTCATCAGATATTTCATGAGATTCAAGGAGTATCTGATCTTTAGGTGGAATATCAGCACATACTGCATACTGATCATGGGTGATACTTCAAACATCGATATGCTAAGAGAAAGATGTGTGGGAAATATCACAAGGATATGCGAATCCTACAGCGAGGATTTTGACTGGTATGTCGCCTACGGAGATCATGTTGAAAGACTGAGCTTATTGCCGGACTGCTTTGAAGAGGTAAACAGGATATTCTCATACCGCTTCCTAAAACCTTCCAAGCATGTGTTCAATAAGAGTGATATAGAGAATAATCATCCGGAGAGTACGGGAGGATACAAGGAGCCCGAACTGTCCCAGATAGATCCGAATATAATAAAGGGCTTCCTTATAAACGGACAGGAAGAAGAGACAGAGGTCTTTGCCAAGGGCTTTACGGACAGTCTTTCTGATGCGCTCGAATCCAAGATGTTCAGGGATTATCTGATACTGAACATAAGATTCACAGTTCTTGCCTATGTTGAAGAGCTTGGTGAGAACAAGGATCAATTCCTGGAAAACACCGATATAAGCATGCTCGATGATATGAGTGTTGATAAAGGCAAGATAACTGCCTATATAAGAAACATGCTCGTATCTGCCATAAGAGTCAGGGAGAAGGCAAGTTCAAGCCAGTACAAGAGGATAATCAACAAGGCCATTGCATATATAGATGAGAATTTTGCCGATGAATCGCTGTCATTAAATGATGTCGCAAGCTACAGTAATGTATCTCCGAACTATTTCAGCGGTATATTCTCAAACGAGATGGATATGACATTTGTCGAATATGTGACAAAGAAGAGAATGGAACTGGCAAAGAAACTTTTAAAGACAACTAACCTGCATACGGGTGAGATAGCAAACGAGGTCGGATACAAGGATCAGCATTATTTCAGCGTGGTATTTAAAAAGACCCAGGGCATGTCACCGAGGGATTACAGAAATCAGTAATTTAACTGCTGTCACTTTTGTGGCAGCAGTGTTGTTTTTACAGATTTTTTTTCTGTTATCATCATAACCGCCTGTTTGGCGATGGTGTCTGTCAGCTCCTTTACAGGGACAGAAAGAGATACCATGCTGTATTCATCGAGTCTGCATAAGTAGCTATTGTCAAAGGAATAGATCGCAGGAAGAGTCTCTTCACGGGAAAACATATCGGTAAAAGCTGCAGCTATCTCATCGTTATGACAGATAAGAGCCGTGTTTATATGTCTGCTCTGGCTAAATCTTTTTATGAACTTATTCATCGCATCTATCCTGCCGCTTTTTCTGTATTCCTTTAAATGATCGCAATTAAGCCACAAGATATTTTCATCCTCTGGATTTATCCCGCTTTCAAGCATGGCCTGAACATATCCGTTGTAACGCTCGAGCGAACAGCATGAGTCAGACAAGAATATCCCGTATATTTCATCCGAATCTGAAAGGATCTCACCTGTCAGACGGTAGACTGCATAAAAATCATCGTACTTTACATATGAAGATTCAGCGGCATCCTGATACACATCTGTAATGAACAGAGTAGGGATATGTTTTGATGAAAGCTGGTCGTACAGACGTATATTTGGGTTTGGTATTGAACTTCTTACGGGAACAGAGATTATTGCGCGTATGAAGGAATCTTCCATGGAAAGTAGGATCTCTCTTTCCGTTTTTCTGCTGTCACTACTGCCAAATACATCTAGTGAATATCCAAAAGAAGCGAGTGACTGCTTAAGCTCACTGATAAAGAAAGGCCAGATATAGTCTTCTTTTGCGGGTACTATGAGCGCTATCCTGTTTCGGGCGCTGAAATAAGCATCCGAAATATAAATACCGCTGCCCCTTCTTTTATATATGTATTTTTCCTTAAGCAGGATGTTGAGTGCTTCCCTCACAGTCTGTCTGCTGACATCATACATCTGAGCCAACTGTCTCTCTGTCGGAAGCTTTCTTGAAGCGGTTGGATCATTATTGATATATTCTATTATCTTGTCTGCTAATAACTTGTATTTAGGCGTCATATCTTTTTACTAAAAAGTTTAATATTTCCAAAACGAAGAAAAAAACGGAAATAATTCTTTAAAAAAATTTTAAATCCTCAGTAATTAATTCAATCCGGTAAAACTTTTTTATTGAAAATGCACAATGAAAACACGGGCCTGATATGTAGAAAAATGTCTGACAAAGAAGTCATCTGGTCATGAAAACATGAAAAAACTTTACAAAATGATAAAAAAACAAAACCTGCCACCGGATTTGTAGTAATTATATCATTGCAAAGACAAAATTGGTATTGATATTTTGACGAAACTCAAAAAATGGGTATTGAAATCGTTGAACGGGTCAGAATTTATCCATAAACTGAAACCAGAAGGACAAAAGAACCTTCATCAAATGCAGATTCATTTTTGAATAGGGAGGAAATGAAATGAAGAAAAAATTAATGAGCGCAGTTTTAAGCGTAGCAATGACAGCAACTCTTCTTGTTGGTTGTGGCGGATCAGCTCCTGCAGCTGACACAAGCGCACCTGCAGCTGAGCCTGCAGCAGAAACAAAGACAGAAGAGACAGCAGCTCCTGCAGCTGATACAGCTGACAAGCTTATCTCAGTTGGTATCATCAACAACGATCCTAACGAGTCTGGTTACAGAACAGCTAACGATGCAGACCTTAAGAAGACATTCTCTAAGGAAAACGGATATGATGCACAGTTCGCATACAGCTTAAAGAATGACGAGCAGATCGCAGCAGCTCAGAAGTTCGTACAGGACGGCGTTGACTACTTACTTTTATCAGCAGCTGATACAGCAGGCTGGGATTCAGTTCTTAAAGATGCTCAGGACGCTGGCATAAAGGTTATCCTTTTCGACCGTACAATCGATGCAGATCCTTCATTATATGAAGCTTCAATCGTATCTGATATGGCTAAGGAAGGTGAGACAGCAGTTACATGGCTTGCAGGCCAGAACCTTTCAGAGTACAACGTAATCCATATCCAGGGTGTTATGGGTTCTGCAGCACAGAAGGGTCGTTCAGGCGCTCTTGACAGCAAGGTAGCAGCAGAAGCTAACTGGAACATCGTTACACAGCAGACAGCTGAGTGGAACGCAGACAACGCACAGCAGATCGTTCAGTCAGTTATCGATGCAGGCACACCTTTCAACGTAATCTATGCAGAGAACGACGATATGGCTAAGGGTGCTGTAGCAGCTCTTGACAAGGCTAACATCTCTCACGGCGTAGGCAAGGATGTCATCGTTATGGGCTTTGACTGCAACAAGTGGGCACTTGAAGAGCTCCTTAAGCAGAACTGGAACTATGACGGACAGTGCAATCCTTTCCAGTCATCTTACATCGATGAGATAATCAAGAAGCTTGAAGCAGGCGAGTCTATCCCTGAGAAGACAATCATCATGGATGAGAAGGGCTTTGACGCTTCAACAATCACACAGGAAGATGTTGACAACTACGGTATCTAATAAACGGTAGGTAATAAATATCTAAAATGCGCGGCGCAGCGCAACTAACGTTGCGCCGCGTTTTTCTTAAGGAAGTGGGGTATCAGGTGAAAAAGATACTAGAACTAAAAAACATTCATAAGAGCTTTCCCGGCGTACTTGCTCTGCAGGGCGTTGATTTTTCGCTTAATGAAGGCGAGATACATGCTCTGATGGGAGAAAACGGCGCAGGTAAATCCACTCTTATAAAAGTTCTGACCGGTGTATACACAAAGGACGAAGGTCAGATAATTCTGGACGACAAAGAGGTTAATATAAAATCTCCTCAGGACGCTCAGCACTTGGGTATAAGTACCGTGTATCAGGAGATCACACTATGCCCGAATCTTTCGGTTGCAGAAAACATGTATATCGGAAGAAGCGATAATATAATTCAGAACTGGAAGCAGATGAACGAGGGAGCGGAAAAGATACTTACATCTCTCGATATACCTGCCAAGGCGACTCAGCAGCTTGCAAGCTGTTCAATTGCGGTACAGCAGATGGTAGCCATTGCACGTGCCGTTGACATGGAATGTAAAGTGCTGATACTCGATGAGCCTACATCTTCTCTTGATGAGCAGGAAGTAGAAAAACTTTTCAAGCTCATGAGAGATCTTAAGCAAAGAGGCGTAGGTATCATATTTGTAACGCATTTCTTAGATCAGGTTTATGAAGTGTGCGATAAGATCACCGTTTTGCGTGACGGAAAACTTGTCGGAGAATATGCGATAGAAAATCTTCCCAGAGTTCAGCTTGTATCAAAGATGCTCGGTAAGGAGCTCGATGATCTTTCTGATATCAAGGGAGAAAGTGGTGAGAGCAAAGTCGATGAAAAGGCTAAGCCTTTGTTTGAGACTAGCGGTCTTGCTTCTGATCAGGGTATCAAGCCGTTTGATTTTTATATACAGAAGGGCGAGGTAAACGGATTCACCGGACTTTTGGGTTCAGGTCGTTCCGAGTGCGTAAGAGCCATCTTCGGTGCGGATAAGGTTATAAGCGGAACTGTCAGGAAGAACGGACAGGAGATAAAGATAAACAAGCCTATCGATGCAATGAAGAACGGTATCGCATATCTGCCCGAGGACAGAAAGATAGACGGTATTATCGGAGATCTTTCTGTAAGAGAGAACATTATACTGGCGCTCCAGGTTATGAAAGGCTTCTTTAAGCCGTTTACCAAGGCCGAGGCCAATAAATTCGCAGATGAATACATCAAACTGTTAAGTATCAAGACTGCATCGGCAGATACTCCGATCAAGTCTCTTTCAGGAGGAAATCAGCAGAAATGCATCATAGCAAGATGGCTGCTCACCCATCCTGAATATCTGATACTTGACGAGCCTACAAGAGGTATTGATGTAGGAACAAAGATTGATATTCAGAAACTCGTACTCAAGCTAGCAAGTGAAGGTATGAGCATAACATTCATATCATCAGAAACAGACGAGATGTTGCGTACATGTTCAAGACTCGTTGTAATGCGTGACAGAAAAGTTGTTGGAGAACTCAGAGGAGACGAGCTTAACCAGACGATGATCATGAATACTATTGCCGGAGGTGACAGTGATGCAGAAGAATAAATTTCAGATAAGCAATATATTCAGAAACCAGATCTTTATTCCGTTAGCAGCGCTGATATTACTGGCACTGTTTAATCTGATCATGGATCCTTCGTTCTTTAAGATCACGATGGGACAGAATTCAGCCGGCGATCCCGTGCTTTCAGGATATCTTATAACGATCCTTGACTACGGCTCAGAGCTTGCCATTCTGGCAATAGGCATGACTCTTGTAACCGCAGCATCAGGCGGACAGGATATTTCGGTAGGTGCAGGCATAGCCATAACAGGAAGTGTTATCTTAAGGATGTTATGCGGCAGGAATTCAAGACCCGACGAACTCCAGATGCCTATCATCTGTGCATTCCTTATAGCAGTACTTGCCGGAATGATAGCAGGTGCATTCAACGGAATGCTCGTATCATGGTTTAAGATACAGCCGATGGTAGCCACGCTGATACTGTTTACGGCAGGCCGTTCCATCGCTGCGTGGATCAATAACAACGAGCTTCCTATCGTAAGCGAGCCTTCGTTCGGATACTTCGGAAACTTCATACCGGGAATACCGGTACCCACACCGTTTTTCATAGCACTTGCAGTGATGATCGTAACAGCGCTTTTGCTTAAGTTTACAAATCTGGGACTCTATGTACAGGCAGTAGGTATCAATGCTCAGTCATCAAGACTGAACGGACTGAATCCCACTTTTATAAAGTTTATGACATTTGTACTTCTTGGCATCTGCGTGGCAGTTGCAGGTCTTATAAAAGTCAGCAGACTTTCGACCATCAACTATTCGGTTGTTGCCAAGGATATAGAAATGGATGCGATCCTTGCAGTCGCTCTAGGTGGCAACTCATTAAGCGGTGGTAAGTTCAATATGACGGCATCAATAATCGGTGCATATGTTATACAGTTTCTGACCACAACACTTTATAAATTCAACGTTAAATCAACAGCGCTTCCGGCATACAAGGCCGTAGTCGTTATACTGCTTGTTGTGTTCTCAGCACCCGTGGTAAGAGAATTCATGAGTGCAAAATGGAAACAGCTTACAGGCAGCAAAGTAAAGAAGGGGGTGGCTTAATATGGAAACAAAGACCAGGGAAAGCAAAGGCCTCTTTTCAAAACTGTCAAACATGACAGACAGCAATCTGCTTCTTACCATCACGATAGTGGTATTCGTACTGATGTACATAGGAGCAATGGTATTTTTGGGCAAGGGCTTCTTAAAGCCACAGGCATTTTTCAATATCCTCAATGAAAATGCAGCCCTGATAATCCTTTCATGCGGACTTTCGCTTGTTATGATCACAGGCGGTATCGATATCTCGGTCGGCGGTGTTACAGCACTCGTTACCATGAGCTGTGCAGTATATCTTGATCATAAGAACGGAACAGTCGGCGGAGCGATGCTTCTTGCTCTTGGAATCGGACTTGCATTTGGTCTGGTTCAGGGATATCTGGTAGCTTATCTTGATATCCAGCCTTTCATTGTTACACTTGCAGGTATGTTCTTTGCAAAGGGTATGACGACCATTATCAATGCGGATCCGTTTAATGTAGCAAACGAACAGTTTGTAGCACTCAAGAACACTAGAGTGAATGTTCCCGGAATGGGAAGCTACAACAAGAAAGGCGTCTATATAAACGCATATGTTGAGATAGGCGTTATAATAGCTATCCTTATCGTTATTCTTATGTTCATGATGCTCAGATGGACAAAACTGGGCAGATCATTTTATGCGGTAGGTGGCAACAGACAGTCAGCACTAATGCTTGGTATCAATGTTAAGCGTACCAGATTTTTATCACAGCTTTTGTGCGGAGTCTTGGCGGGTATCGGCGGATTTGTTTACTTCCTTCATGTAGGTTCCGGAGCCGCGACAAACGGCGCGGGAGCAGAAATGAATGCTATTGCATCTTCCATAATTGGTGGTACAATGTTAACAGGAGGAGTGGGAAATATCATAGGAACGTTGTTTGGCGTATTATCACTCAGTACCATTAAGAACATCGTTGCATCCGCAGGTCTTGATCAGGCCTGGTGGACAGGTATAACCGTAGCGGCCATGCTGTGCATATTCCTCGTTGTACAATCTATAGTGGTGGCCCGCAAAAAATAACAGATGGGGATTATCAGCCTTATAAACAAAGACGTTAAGGCCGAAAATGAAACAAAGAAGGTAATAGTAGCACTGCGAGTAATGTATATCACAGTGCTTATTGCCTTTGCTATAGATATACTTCTTGCAGGATCAGATACATTAAGATCATGCGCAATGACCGTATTTATCTATGCATCTGCAATGGTCATTCTTTTTATATTCACATATTTTTGCAAGACAAGAACAGCATCGGTTTTATTCATGCTGTTCTTATATTTTTGGATAATAAAATTTATTCCCATATTCGGATGGAGTGCCGGATTGCAGAATTACTTTATCATCATACTGATGATATGTTTTTTTGGAACATATGGAAAACCGGTATATAAGTTTATAACTTCAGGGTTTGTTCTTGTGATCAGGATAATAATCATAATGCTGTTCGGTAAGGTTGAATCGCTAGTTGCTCACAGTCTGCTCACGGATAAACTCATACAGATAACGAACATTTCTGCGGTATTTTTGGCTATTATTTATATCTCATATGTTTTCAGCAAAACAGAAAAAGAAGGCGAAGAGAAACTGATGAAGTATAATGATCAGCTTAAAAGAGAGGCCAATACCGACAGACTGACGGGGCTGTTCAACAGAAGAAGAGCTGTAGAATACCTTCAGGAGATGATAGACGAACAAAACGGTAATCCGATCAGTGTGGCAATGGGAGACATAGATTTCTTTAAAAAGGTCAATGATTCCTATGGACACGATATAGGAGATGTTGTACTTAAAGAAGTTGCTGCGATGATGACCAGAATGTGTGCACATGATGCATTTGTCGCAAGATGGGGCGGAGAGGAATTCCTGATCATCTATAAGGATCATAATGGAGACCAGGCATATATCAAGTTGGAAGAACTACGCAGAGCCATCCAGCATATGGTGATCAATACGTGCGGACATGAGATAAAGATAACCATGACATTCGGATTGTCGGAATATGATTTCGAAAAAGATGGAGAGACAGCGATAAAAGAAGCTGATGAGAGGCTATACCAGGGCAAGGCTAACGGAAGGAATCAGGTGGTTTACTGATGTATGTAAAGAATCAACTGCTTGAAGTTGAGATAACGGATATCACAAATGACGGTGAAGGTGTAGGTAAGTTAGATGGCTACACCTTTTTTATTAAGGATGCACTTATTGGTGACCATGTTCAGTTTATAGTGACCAAGGTCAAGAAGACATACGGCTACGGAAAAGTAAAGACTGTGATCACACCGTCTAAGTACAGGGTAAAGGCAAAGTGCCCAGATGCGAGAAGATGTGGCGGATGTCAGATACAGGAATTATCCTATGAGAGACAGCTTGAGTTTAAGAGAGACAAGGTAATAAACAATCTTATAAGACTCGGAGGTTTTGAAAGAGAATTCCTGGAGTCTGTTGAAGAACCGATCATGGGCATGAAAGATGACTGCTTCAGATACAGAAACAAGGCTCAGTTCCCGATCGGCTATGACAGGCAGGGAAACCTCGTCGCTGGATTCTATGCCGGAAGAACACATGACATCATGCCGATAGATGACTGCATGATAGGAGTTAAAGAGAATAAAGACATATTGCAGGCCGTGCTTGAATGGATGAAAAGCTGTGGGATATCTGCATACGATGAAGTATGTCATAAAGGAACTGTAAGACATGTCCTTATAAAGAAGGGCTTTGCAAGCGGCGAACTGATGGTATGTCTTGTCATAAATGCGGACAGACTTATTAAGGAAAAGGAACTGATCGACAGCCTTTTGTCTGTCGCGGATATTAAGAGTATATCCTACAGCGTAAACAGGGAAAAAACCAATGTCATAATGGGAGACAGCTATAAAACGATATACGGATCCGATACCATAACCGACAGCATAGGGAATCTGAAGTTTAAGATATCTCCTCTGTCATTTTATCAGGTAAATCCCGTTCAGACCCGTAAGCTGTATGAAAAGGCTCTTGAATACGCGGATCTTACTGGTAATGAAACAGTATGGGATCTTTATTGTGGAATAGGTACAATATCACTTTTTCTTGCTCAAAAAGCCGGTCACGTTTACGGCGTTGAGATTGTTTCGCAGGCAATTGAAGATGCAAGAGAGAATGCAAAGTTAAATAAACTTGATAATACAGACTTCTTTGTGGGTAAAGCAGAAGAGGTAATAGATAAGCTGTGTGAGAAAAACAAAGACAGCAGAGAGGATACAGATGAATATCGAATGACTCATCCGGATGTTATCGTAGTCGATCCGCCACGAAAAGGATGTGATGAGCTGTGTTTAAATACCATGCTTAAAATGTCTCCTGACAGAATAGTATATGTAAGCTGTGACAGTGCTACCCTTGCACGTGATCTTCGCATACTCTGTGACGGAGGATATGTAATGCAGTCATTTGCACCCTGCGATATGTTCGCTCACACAGTTCATTGCGAGACAGTGGTCCGTTTAAGCAGAAAAAACAATGAACAGTCTGAATGATTAGTGGTAATTAAGGATATGGGATACGGAAAGGAAAAACATGAAAAAGTGGTATGACGAAGAATATGAATTCAGTATAGAAGTTGTCGGCTTTTTGCACGGGGATCATACGGAGAGATACTGTCGCAACGGTGAAGAGATAGGTGATAAGTATACATGTACATACGGGTGTCCCGTCAATAAGGACGGATACGGGATCTGCTCAAAAACTATGATGATGCTTTATCCTTTGATGGAAGCAGTAAGAAGCGGTGGGGATCTTATGAACCTGGGCGGGGATACAAAGTATTCTAAAACTATTGTCTGTCCTGACGGGTGTGTGATATTCAAGCTGACGGCAACACCGCTTGGAAATGAAAACTTCCATAAGGGCGGATTCTGGGATTACCCGGACGAAACATAAAAATGTTGTGATTAATTTAAAAGGGGTTCTTATGAACAAGGAATGGTCAAGCCTGAATAAGGATATGCAGGCTCAGATAAAAAAGAAAGATACTTTAGAGCCCAGCAAGGGTACTCTGTTTAAGCTTCGTGATGAGCTTATGGATACGATTCTTTCTTTTAAGGATGATCTTGACAGAAAAGACTTTGATGCCATGCCGTTTATCAATGCTGACGGATATCACAGCAAGAACATCGCATATTCAATATGGCACATTTTCAGGATAGAAGATATAGTCGCTCATACACTTATAGCAGGCAACGAGCAGGTCTTTTTTAGAGGGGATTATCAAAAAAGAACAAATTCACCGATCATAACTACAGGAAATGAGCTTGTTAAAGAGCAGATCGCTCAGTTTACAGGTAAACTTGATCTGGATGAGCTGTACTCCTATATAAAAGATGTAAAGGAAAGCACTGAAAAGATAGTAAAAGATCTGTCATATGATGATCTTAAGCAGAAAATATCGGATATAAGACGAAGCGATCTTGAATCACTAAATGTGGTGAGCACAGATAAAGAGGCATACTGGCTGATAGATTACTGGTGCAACAAGGATATCAGAGGACTGATCCAGATGCCGTTTTCCAGACACTGGATCATGCATATAGAGGCATGCCTGCGCATAAAGGAAAAGCTTTTAAGGACACGGAAATAAACCGTGTTCTTTTTGTTTATAAGAGAAATACTTGACTGGCAAAAATATCACAGATATAATGTATCAAACAGATATATCAAAATGATATAAAAGGAAAAAGATCAATGGCAAGAGAAAAAAGAATAAATGTGGTGATCCTTGGGCTGTTAAGTCACGAGGATCTTACAGGGTACGACATAAAAAAGCATATCGATAACTCAATCAGCTTTTTCTGGAACGGAAGTTTTGGAAATATATATCCTGCATTGAAGGAACTTGAAGAAGATAATCTCATCTCAAGCAGCAACGCTCCTGTCGGAGGCAGAGAAAGGATTGTCTATCATATCACGCAGAAAGGCAAAAAGCATCTTAGGGAATGGATAAAAGATGAACAGGCTGTAAATGAGTTAAGATACGAAACCCTTTTGAAACTCTTCTTTGCGGGAGGAGCGGATAAAAAAGATGCTCTTCATAACATTGAACTGTTTGAAGATAAGATAAAAAAGGATCTGAGTATTCTCAAGATACATTGCAAAACGCTTAAAGATGATCTTAACAGCGAAGATCACATGTATTTTTATCTTACCGCTCTGTTTGGCGTTGAAACATACGAGGCATATATCAAATGGTGCGGCAAGGCAAAAAAGTTGATAAATGATAAAGATCAGTTTGGAGGTAGATGAGAATGAAAAGACTGGTGGTTTATTATTCCCTTTCGGGTAATACTGAAGAAGCAGCAAAAAAGATAGCAGAAGCACTGGATGCGGACCTGATGAGACTTGAAACCGTTAAGGAAATGCCAAAGAGCTTTGCTGCGCAGATAATAGTAGGCGGAGGTCAGGTCATGATGAAGTATGTACCGAAACTGAAAGACTATGATAAAGACATTAACAGCTATGACGAGATAATTCTGGGTTCACCCATATGGAACAGCAAGGGAGTTCCTGCAATAAACGCCTTTCTTGAGGATAAGGTTGCAGCAGGAAGAGTAACCTCTCTTTTCTTTCTAAGCGGCGGTGGAGAGGTTAAGAAAGGTCTTGATGCTATTACCAAAATGCTGCCAAACCTTAAAAACACTGTTTCCCTGCTAGACAAAAAACATGAGGATTCCAAAGACAATGACAAAAAGATACAGCAGTTCATTGAAAAGATAAAAAGCTAATGGAAACGAAAAGAGTAAAGACGGCATAAATGATAATTGGGAACATGTTGTAAAAAATTTTAAAATGACTGTTGACTCTTCCCTTAGGGAACCCCTTAAGGTGGATTTATAAAGTAAAAGGAGGTTTCCATTATGGATAAGAAAATGACATCCGGCGAGATCGCAAAAAAAGCCGGAGTATCGCAGAAGGCGGTAAGACTTTACGATGAAAAAGGACTGCTAAAACCCTCAGATTATTCTGAAGGCAACTATCGACTGTATGATGAGGCTTCTTTAAAGATACTCGAAAAGATTGTTGCACTAAAGCAGATAGGATTTTCTCTTGAGGAGATAAGAGACAATCTGACATCGGGAAAAGCAGGAAACGTAGCGGAGGCTCTTAAGATCCAGCTTGAACTGATGGAAGAAAAACGTTATCAGACAGAAAAGGTCATCTCGGCGATAAAAAGAACTCTTGAAAGAAAGAATGAGGAGCTTGACTGGGATGATGTTGCCGATATCGTACAGAATGTAAGCCGGGATATGAAAGCCGACGAGCGTCACTGGGATGCGCTTAAGCATACCGGCAAGGAACAGGACTGGTATGTAAAGATCTTTGAATCACTTGATATACGCGAGAATGAAAAGGTTCTGGATCTTGGCTGCGGATTTGCAAAGCTTTGGAGAAACAACTGGGAAGATATTCCAAAAGGCACTAAGATCGTCGGATATGACATGCACGGAAGCTGGGCGGATGACTTTGAAAGCTATGTAAGGGAAAACAAAGACACATTGGCGGGGGGAGTAGATATAGATCTGGTATTTGAGGATCTCGAGGATGAAAAGACATGGGATCTGATCAATAAAGAAAAAGATTTCAGTCTTATCGTTGCTCACTACATAAACTATGAATTAAAGGATCCTGAAGCATTTGTTGAAAGAGCAAGCGGTGTGCTTTCAAAAGACGGAATGTTTTCATTTAACGGCGCTGGTATAAGTGCATGGCATATATTCTTTAAGAAGGCTTTTGATGAAATGGAGATTGAAGCTGACTTTATCGAGGATGGCTTAAAGGAGCAGGAGAAAGCTCAGAATGAATGCATGGACATGCTTAAAAGACATTTTAAAAGGGTTGAAAAGATAACTCTGTCAAACATGTGGCATTACACTGAAGCGGATGAACTGCTTGCAAAGATAAAGGAGATCTTTCCTGATCAGGAAAAGTTCATATGCAGATATCAGGACAGGATAGAATCATTCTTTTCTAACAGAATAAAAGAAGAAGGAGAGATACTCATAGAGATTGGATCATCTTTCTGGCATTGCTATATGAATTAGAAAAATGCAACTGATTTTAACAGAAAACGTATAAACATGTAAGCTTCGCTTGATAGACAAGCGGAGCTTTGTTTTTTACAATAAAGATGTTAAGATTAATAGCAAAGGTGGTACAAATATGAGAAAGACTTACCTCGACAATATCCGCTGGATAACCGTGGTACTGGTTGTCATCTACCATGTCATATACATATTCAACGGAATAACGGTCCATGGAATAATCGGACCTTTTAGTAAATCACAGCCTCAGGATGTATATCAGTATATAGTATATCCGTGGTTCATGCTTCTTCTGTTTGTTGTATCCGGAATGTCAGCCAGGTTTGAACTTGGAAAGAAAAGCGAAAAGGAGTTTATAAAATCAAGGACGCGTAAGCTGCTCGTGCCTTCAACGATAGGACTTTTTGTCTTTGGCTGGATACTAGGCTATTACAACATGCTGATCTCCGGTGCATTTGATTCTATGGGCAATGTACCCAAGCCTGTACTTTTTCTTATCATGGCTGTCAGCGGAAGCGGACCTCTTTGGTACATACAGATGCTATGGCTTTTCAGTATCCTGCTCATATTTATAAGAAGGATCGAAAAGGACAGATTCTTTAACATATGCAAAAATGCAAACGTTGTGATCTTGCTGTGTATGACAGTCCTTATATATGCATCGGCTCAGATACTTAATACACCGATGATAGTGGTTTACAGGTTCGGTATATACGGTGTCGGATTCTTTACAGGATACTTTGTTATGTCGCATGATGAGGTGATGGACAGGCTCGAAAGAAGCTGGATCATCCTTTCTGTGCTTGCCTTCATTGCCTGCATAGCATTTGTTGTCATTTACTGGGGCGAATCATATCCCGATCATGTGGTGCTTGATACCGTTCTTTGCAATGTATATGCATGGTTTGGAGTTCTTGGCATACTGGCATTCATGAAAAAATGGGGAAGCTTTGAAAACGCATTCAGCAAATGGATGTGCAAGAGGTCGTGGGGACTGTATGTCTTCCATTATCTGATGATAGCGGTAAGCGCATATTATCTTAGGAATATGTGTCCGTCACTTGCACCCCTTATCGTATATCTGCTCGTTGCGATATCAGCATTTGCAGGATCGTATCTACTCAATGAGATAATGAGTCGCATTCCGTTTATCAGATGGTGTGTACTAGGTATAAAAAAGGAGAAGAAAGAATGAGTTTTGCGGATAACCTTATAGAATTAAGGAAGCTTAATAATCTCTCGCAGGAGGATCTTGCGGAAAAGATAGGAGTATCGAGACAGACACTGTCAAAATATGAGACGGGTGAATCACTCCCCGATATAGAAAAATGCAGACTGATCGCGGATATTTTCAAAGTCTCCGTGGATGGTCTTATTTCCTATGACAAGAATGATTCGGAAAACATGGGATTTATTGTCCCTCCGAAAGGAAAGCATATTTTCGGAATGGTCAAGGTCGGAGACAAGGGTCAGATAGTGATCCCTGCAAAGGCAAGAAAGATATTTAATATAAATCCCGGTGACAACCTGATCGTTTTGGGGGACGAAGGTCAGGGGATAGCTCTTATAAAGGAAAAAGGCCTTCTTGGCCTGTTAAACAGAGCAAGGGAGATACTTTAGGAATTGCCCGGTTTCAAACCGGGCTCTTTCTTTGTAAAAATCAATCAAAATGTGATAAACTGATAATAGCTGCTTATCAGGGAGACTTAACATGATAAAAAGAAAAACAATAACTGTACTTATCATTCTTACGATGATATCTTTCACATTCTCAGGATGCGGAAAAAAAGAAGATGAGTTTGATGACTATGCTCTGTTTCAAGATGAGGTGGAACCGGTCGTTTCGGGTGATCCGGCCAAGGAAGAAACAGACAGTCAGGTATTTAGCGAGAATGAACAGACAACCTCAAACAATAACAAGACTACACAGTCTGCAGAACCGGTAACAAATGTAAGTGAGCTGTTTACGGATGCCGATCTTGATCAGTTTACTCCGTTTCAGGATGAAGAGAAAAGCTACTGTCTTATAAATGACGGACATGCGACACCTGTTTATGACAGGGGCGAGGGATGTTATTTCCCCTACAGCGAGGTCACATCGCTTCAGTCAAATTTTAAATTAAAGAAGGATAAGATCGCACAGGTAGAACCGCTCGATATTGTATACAGCCAGTACCATAAGACCGAAAAAGAAGAAGAGGCGATAGACGGTATCAATGTTACGTCTCCTCCGGAGGAGTACGGCGGGTATGCGGAAATGATCGTTGGAGCCTTCTCGCAGGGAGCGATGAACGGATATTATCTTACGGATTACACGCTGTATTCGGACGGAACGGACTTTTCGGATGTTAAACATACTAAGCTTGAAAGAGACGAGATAAAGAGACTTATAAAGGAAAGAGGAGCTCTTGTTGCAGAGACAGTTTCAACGATAGACAAGTCGGTAGAAAAAAGCGGATATACGACGTTAAACGTAGCCGATCTCCAGAGCAGAAATCTTACGGATGAAGCTGTCATTGTAGGATGGGATGATGAGTTTCCCGCACAGTTCTTTGAGCCGCAGGCTTCCGAAAAGGGCGCATGGCTCATGCAGTCATCGAATTCAGGCGAATGGGGAAACAGAGGGTACTTCTGGGTCTCTTATGAGATGCCTCTTCCCTATATCATTTCATATGAGGTAAGCGATGCATTTTCCGATGTCATCACATATAATACACTGCCTGTATTTGAATTAAAGACTTCGGATGAGACATCTGTTGCCAGTGTATACAAGCATCCGGGAAAGCTGGCTGCCATCGGTGTTGTGTCAGATGATCCAAACGTGTCTTTCAATGTAGAGATACTTGACGGACAATTCGGAGATATTATCGCCTCGAAGCAGAAAACCTTTGACAGCATAGGATATCACATCATTGAGCTTGACACCCCCGTTGATGTAAATGAATTCACGGTGGTTGTAAGAAGCACGGGAGTCATCCTGACAGAAGGAGAATCTTCACCGTTTTATCTTTTGAAGGTATCATCCGTAAAAGGAGTGCCTTCGGGAGGCATGGTCGACTATGTTATAAACTCCGTAAAGGGCCGTTCATTTGTAGAAGTGGACGGAGAATGGGTCGACATGACAGAGGAAAGCGTAAAACAGTATGTTGATGGAAAGAGGATCCCGAACGATCCCTGCATAACGGTAATGTACAAGTAATAAAGCTATGGAAATGACACAGAATCTTTTTGACAACATAATAAACACTGCCCAGGACTGTGTGTTCTGGAAGGACAAGGAAAGAAGATTCATAGGCGTGAATCAGGCATTCCTCGATTTCTACGGATTTGATTCGCCGGATGTCCTCATAGGAAAAACAGATGAGGACATGGGATGGCATAACGATCCGGAACCTTTCAAGCAGGACGAGCTCAGAGTCCTTGAAGGACACAGCACATACAAGGTTCAGGGTAAATGCATCATACGCGGCGAGGACAGAGATATCATCGCATCAAAGAGACCCATATATGAGGGTGATGAGATAGTCGGCCTTGTGGGAAGCTTTGTGGATGTCACCGATGTTTTGCGCAGAAATGGACTTCGTGACAAGAAGCAGGTTGTATATAACAGGGAGAAACTGATCAGGTATTCTTTCTTTGACAAGCTTTTGGATGAAGTAGCGATCGATGATGTACTGGATCCGCTCACAGGTGTGATAAACAGAGGATATGCGCTTAACTTTGCCAGATCTCTCATAATGAGTGCCATACCGTTTACTTTTGTGATACTGGATCTGGATAACTTTAAATATATCAACGATACATTCGGACATCATTCGGGAGATGTCGTACTTGAAGATATAAGTGCGGCTTTATCCGAGTACATGTATGATACGGGAATTGTCGGAAGGTTCGGAGGAGACGAACTGCTTTTGATCAATCTTACGGATACATCAAAAGAAGCATGTGAGATATTCATGGAAAACATGTATCTTGCAGGCAACATCTTAAGAAGGACCATCTTAGTTGATGATCATGAACTGTTCATAACCGCAACTGCGGGTGTCGCAACATTTCCGAAGGATGCGGATTCATATGATGAGTTATTCTCTTTAGCTGACAAGATGCTTTATCTTGGAAAGAGCAGGGGAAGAAACTGCTACAACATATATTCAAAGGAAAAGCACAGCGATCTGGATATAAAGAAGATAGCAAAGCAGGGAGTATATACAAACATGAGCTCTCTCATGGCTCTGCTTGAACAGGTCAGCGGCTTTGAGAACAGGCTGCGTGCGATCATGAATCTTTTGCAGGAGGAATTGCACATAACGGATCTGTATTACTGCGGAAAGAACAGGAGAGTTCATTCCGTTATAGACAAATCCATAGATGAAGATGTAAGCGATATCGATCTTGTGATGGATGAAGATCTGTACTCCTGCAGCAACTTAGACGGGATTAAGGAGAAATGTCCCGTTACATATAAGACCATGAACGATCATGATATAGAGGCAATACTCATAGCAAGGATAGGTCTTAACAAGGAGACAGACGGATATCTGATCTGCGCCGAATCAAACAGCCAGCGTATATGGCAGGAAGATGAGTGCGGCATCATATATTTCATAGCAAAAGGACTTGCGGCATATATACGACTGACAATGGACAGAATACCCGAGTAGTGATAAGAAAAAAAGACTATTCAAGAAGTCGTTAAGGCATTATAATGAATCAGAAAGTCACTTAAATCGTTGAGTTTTGTTGTATATTACGAAAGAGGTAACAGATGGGAAAGTATTATCAAGAGGAGATTGAGACCGCTTCGAGAGAAGAGATTCTTAAGATCCAGAATGAAAAGATTGTTAAGCAGGTAAAGCACGTTTATGAAAATGTGCCTTATTACCGCGATCTGATGGATGAAAAAGGTGTAAAGCCAGAGGATATCAAGAGCGTTGACGATATCAAAAAGCTTCCTTTCTTGTCAAAAGCGGATCTTAGGGATGCATATCCTTACGGACTTTTGGGAACAGATTTAAAGGACTGTGTAAGGATACATTCTACAAGCGGAACCACTGGAAGAAGAGTTGTCGCATTCTATACTCAGCATGATGTCGATCTCTGGGAGGAATGCTGTGCAAGAGCGATAGTTGCGGCAGGCGGAAGTGATGAGGATGTTGTTCAGGTCGCTTACGGATACGGACTGTTTACCGGAGGATTCGGACTTCACGGAGGCTCACAGAAGGTTGGATGTCTTACACTTCCCATGTCATCCGGCAATACCGAAAGACAGATCCAGTTTATGATGGATCTTGAGTCAACGATCCTTTGCTGTACTCCATCGTATGCTGCTTTTATCGGTGAGAGTCTTGCAGAGAAGGGATACAAGCCAAGTGACAATAAATTAAAAGCAGGTATCTTCGGTGCAGAGCCATGGACCGAGGAGATGAGAAGAGAGATAGAAAAGAGTCTGGGCATAAAGGCTTATGATATATATGGGCTTACAGAATCAAGCGGCCCCGGAGTTGCTTATGAATGCGAAGCACAAAGCGGCATGCATATAAATGAAGACCATTTCTATGCTGAGATAATAGATCCCGATACAGGAGAGGTACTTCCCGAGGGATCAAAGGGCGAGCTGGTATTTACCTCTCTGGATAAGGAAGCATTTCCTCTGTTAAGATACAGGACAAAGGATATCTGCATGCTCACAAGAGAAAAGTGCTCATGCGGAAGAACACATGTAAAGATGTGCAAGCCTATGGGAAGAAGCGATGACATGATGATAATCAGAGGTGTCAATGTATTCCCGAGCCAGATCGAGACTGTACTTATAAAGGAAGGATATACGCCCAATTATCTCATTGAGGTTGACAGAGTTAAGAATACGGATACTCTTGATATCAGCGTAGAACTCCAGCCCGGTCAGTTCTCTGATAAGGTTTCAGACATACAGGCCAAGGAGAAAGCACTTGAGGGAGCAATGCGTACGATGCTGGGAATCGGTCCCAAGATCCATCTTGTACCGCCCAAATCAATTGCAAGAAGCGAGGGTAAAGCAGTCAGGGTTATAGATAAGAGAAAACTACACGATTAAGGAGGGTTACGGTATGGCAATAAGACAGCTTTCAGTTTTCATCGAGAATAAGAAGGGCAAATTGTCAGATGCGGTAAAGACCATATCTGAGGCAGGCATCAATATGAGAGCCATGAGTATCGGTGACTCGGATGATTTCGGAATACTCAGACTCATAGTTTCGGATACCGCCAAGGCATACAGCCTTTTGAGCGAGGATACGATAGTTAAGGTAACTGACGTTATAGCCGTAAAGATGAATGACAAGGAAGGTGCTCTCTATACTGTGTTAAGAGTATTGGAGAAAGCCGATATCAACGTTGAATACACATATGCATTTACTGCAAGAGAGCTTGGAGCATACGTTGTATTTCGTGTAAATGATGTAGAGGCTGCTGAAAAGGCGCTTTCTGATAAGGGAATTGTTCTGATGACCGAGGATGAGATCAAATCCATCTAGTAAAAAAGGAGGTTACTGTTTATGAAAGTTGAGCTCAATAACAATTTTGATGAGATCATTAACAGCAATGCGAAGGTACTGGTTGATTTCTATGCAGACTGGTGCGGCCCCTGCAAGATGGTAGGCCCGCTCATCTCTCAGATAGCTGACGAACATGAGGATATTGCGGTCGTAAAGGTAAACGTGGATGATGAGATGGATCTGGCTGAAAAGTTTGGAGTTGCCAGCATACCGACGATCATACTGTTTAAGGACGGCAAAGAAGCAAAGAAGAATATAGGTGCCATGAGCAAGGCACAGCTTGAAGAATTTATTTCTGAATAAGACTCACCGCTGCCTGAGTGGCAGCGGTATTTTTGTCAATTATCGTGCCCCGACACGAAAAGTATACAGATTAATCATATATTAGTACCCGACAAACACTAGAACTAGCATTATGCACATTGATTTTTAAGGTTTTGGTCTGATATATTATCTCTTGATGTAGAGTAGTTTTTTTATTTTTTAGAGAGGATTAAACAGATGACGAAAAGAATCTTATCTATTGTGATGATAGCTTTTCTTGTCCTTAATACCGCTTTGGCACTCTTCCCTTTTGGAAGCAAGGCAGCTACAGAGGATAAGACATACACATTCTCGGAACTTGATTCTCCCATGGAGTACGGACTTACTTCGGAGATAACAGGTGACGGAGTATTAAACATTACGTTTAATGATCAGTATAAATCCAAATTCTTTAAGATACCGGATGATATTGAACCCGCAGCTATAACAAAGGTAACGTTCAAGCTTTCAAAGGGTGCGGAGAGCGCACTCGGCTTCAAGCTTCACGACCAGGCGGATTATGATTCTGATAATAAGGAAGGAACTCCGGTTTCATACGGCAAGGCCGAGATAATCCCGACCAAGGGCAAGGACGTGAAATACTTCTCGATCATGTCATTAAACGGCGGAACCACAGAGATAAGTGTTGACAGCGTGACATTCACAGTTGACGATTCTGTGGCAGCTGAATCTGATGATGCACCTGCTGTTGAGGGTGAGAACATCATTCCGAACGGTAACTTTGACAGTGAAGATGTTTCTATGTGGCAGGCAGAGGCCGGTGAGGCAAAGATCTCTACAGCCACAGCTGATGAACCTATCTTTGATGATGTCAAGACATACGGTGTAATCAATTCAAGAACAAGATCGTATGACTGTATAGCAATGGATATCACAGATCTTGTTACAAACGGAAGCACATATGCATTTACATTCTATGCAAAGCTTTCCGATGATTATGAGGGAGCACCCGCAGATCAGAGACAGGTTGATTTTGCTCCTTATATAACATCAGGAGGAGATACATCATATCTGGGTTCTTATTCGGCAGAGCTTTCAGGTGATGTTTCCCAGCAGCTCACACCCGGCAAATGGACAAAGTTTTCAGGTACATTCAAGGTTGCTTCAGCAGGAAATATAGATAAGGTAGTAATACGTCTTCTTGAGCAGGGAACAAACTATGGTGAAGGAGATTGTGTAAAGGGTGAATACTACGTTACAGGTGTTTCACTTATAGATATGAATATTGCAACGGGTTCCATAGAAGAAGGTATACCCGCACTCAGAGATACAATGGAAGCTGATTTTGGCAAGGATTTCATTGCAGGAACATCGCTTTCAGGTTCTGAGATAAACGATACTGTTTTAATGTCACTTGTTGAAAAGCACTTCAATGCGATAACTCTTGGAAACGAACTTAAGCCCGATGCTATCTTCGGATACAGCAATGACAAGGTTCCCATGACAGAGACCGTTCATCTGGGCGGAGAAAAACTCGTTGTTCCGAAACTGGACTTCTCAAGAGCAGAGAGATATCTTGATTTCATCTTGGAGTGGAACGAGGCAAATCCCGACAAGCAGATAAAGGTAAGAGGCCATGTACTCGTATGGCACTCACAGACTCCTGAATGGTTCTTCCATGAAAACTATGATGCAGCAAAGCCTTACGCATCTGTTGAACTCATGAACCTTCGTCAGGAATGGTACATTAAGAGTGTTCTTGAACACTTCGTAGGAAGCGACAGTCCTTACAAGGATCTGTTCTACGGATGGGATGTTGTAAACGAAGCAGTAAGCGACTCAACAGGAACCTACAGGAGTGATAAGGAGAATTCCAGCTGGTGGGCTGTATACGGAAGCGAGGAATTCATAAAGAACGCATTCGTATATGCAAACAAGTACGCTCCTGAAACACTCGATCTTTACTATAATGATTATAATGACTGCACACCGGGAAAGGTTGAAGGTATCGTTAACCTGCTTAAGGCTGTCAAGGAGACCGAAGGCGCAAGGATCGACGGCATGGGTATGCAGGGTCACTATGACATAGATTATCCCACAGCCGATGCTTTCAAGGATGCTGCAAGAAAATACGGCGAAGTAGTAGGCAAGGTAATGCTTACAGAGGTCGATCTTAAATCAAGCAGCACTTACGACGGAACAGAGCTTACTCTTCAGGACGAATATACAAAGCAGGCATATAAATATAAGGAAATTTATGACAGCATGAAGGAACTTGAAGCTGAAGGCAAGGTTAAGTTTGCCGGTATCGTGTTCTGGGGTGTCATCGATGGCAACTCATGGCTTCAGGCTTATACGGGAGTTGGCGGCGGAGTAACAGACGGAAGTCCTCAGTGTCCTCTTCTTTTTGATGATGATTATCATGCAAAGCCGGCTTACTGGGCATTTGTAGATCCTACAAAGCTTGCACCCATGATGCACAGCGTTAGCATTTTACAGGCACCCGTTGACAGCCTTGATGATGCGACACCAGTTGAATTTGATGACATCGCTTCAACATTTGCGGCTATATGGAACGAGGGACAGATACAGTTTAAGGTAAATGTCGTTGATTATACAGATGATGCATCTGACAAGGTTTCTGTATACCTTGACCGCTACAACAGCAAGTCTGAAGGAATTAAGACAAGATGCGTTGAAGTATCAAGAAGCGATTGCGAAAAGACTGATACAGGCTACATAGCATATGTCAATGTTCCCATGGAGGAAGCTGCAAACAATGCCATTGCAGGTTTTGATATTGTCATTACTGACGGAAACGACAAGTATGCATTCAATGACAAGACAATGACTCAGGACAGCTCGAGCAAGTACTATGCAGAGATGATGCTTAAGCCTTTCATGTACATACCTATGGGCAAGGCTCTGATCGATGGCGAGTATGATGATGCATACAACGCAGCGGTTGAAGTTGTCATGGGAAATGTAAATGATGCACCTAAGGCAACTGCTACGGCAAAGCTTTTATGGGATCAGGATTTCCTCTATGTATATGCAGAGGTAAAGGATGCGGATCTTAACAAGGCAAACGAAGAGCCGCATGAGCAGGATTCGTTCGAAGTATTCATAGATGAGACAAATTCAAAGGATGATGCATACAATGCAGCGACCAAGCAGTACAGGATCAACTTTGAAAACGAGCATACATTCAACGGAGACAAGTGCACGGAAGAGAATTTACAGACCGTTGCAAAGAAGGTTGACGGCGGATATATCGTAGAAGGTGCTTTCAAGTGGACAGAAGTTAAGCCCAAGGAAGGCGATCACATAGGTATAGAGCTTCAGATAAATGATGCCGATGCATCAGGAGCAAGAGTCGGAACACTTACATGGAACGATCTTACAAACCAGTGCTGGTCATCACCTTCATGTTTCGGAACGGCAGTACTTACCGGAGCGGCTGAATATGTTCCGGCAGCTGAGCAGGCAGAGCCTACAGAAGCGGTTGAAACTACGAAAGATGATTCAAACAGCACGGCTGTTGGAGTAGTTCTTCTTGCTACGGCAGCAGCAGTCGGCGGATTCGCAGCATTAAGCGGAAGAAAGAAAAACTCATAAAACAAGCAGTATTTAGGGCGCAGCAGCCAGATTTGGTTGCTGCGCTTTTTACGTGCATGAGCACATTTCTGTAAAAAATTGTCAGCACAAAACAAAAAAGTGCTAGACCAGACAAAAAATGAAACAGCATAAAAACAAAAAATTACAGAAAGTAACAAACAACTACTACCGTGCACGTGATATCATGCAAATTGTAGGGAGGATTGACTGCCAATCCTCAGGAGTAAATTTAATAATGGGAGGAAAGTACACAATGAAAAAACTACTCAGTGTATTACTCAGCGTAGCAGTTATCGCTACATTGTTAACAGGCTGTGGCGGAGCAGGCGGTGCTTCAGGCGCAAAGAAAGTCGGCGTTTCAATGCCTACAAAGGATCTCCAGAGATGGAACCAGGATGGTGCTAACATGGAGAAGGAACTTAAGGCAGCTGGTTACGAAGTTGACCTTCAGTTCGCTAACAACGATGTTCAGCAGCAGGTTTCTCAGATCGAGAACATGATCTCTAGCGGATGCAGCGTACTCGTTATCGCAGCTATCGAAGGATCTTCACTCGGTGAAGCTCTTGACATGGCTAAGAAGGCTAACATCCCTGTAATCGCTTATGACCGTCTTATCATGAACTCAGATGCAGTTTCTTACTATGCTACATTTGATAACTTCAAGGTTGGTGTTGTTCAGGGTGAATACGTAGTTAAGTCTCTTGATCTTGACAACGCAGCAGGTCCTTTCAATATCGAGTTCACAGCTGGTGATCCCGGTGACAACAATGCTGGATTCTTCTTCAACGGCGCTATGAGCGTAGTTCAGAAGTACATCGACGATGGCAAACTCAATGTTGTATCTGGCCAGAAGACATTCGAAGAAGTTGCAACACCTACATGGGGAACAGACGTAGCTCAGTCTAGAGCAGAAAACATCCTTTCTTCATTCTATGCAGATGGAACAGAACTTGATGTATGGCTTTGCTCAAACGACTCTACAGCTCTTGGTGTAACAAACGCACTTGCAGCTAACTACACTGGAAAATATCCTATCATCACAGGTCAGGACTGTGATATTGAGAATACAAAGAACATGATCGCTGGTAAGCAGTCTATGTCAGTATTCAAGGATACACGTACACTTGCTTCACAGGTTGTTAAGATGGTTGGACAGATCCTCAGCAATCAGACAGTAGACGTAAACGATACTACTACATATGATAACGGCGTTAAGGTTGTTCCTTCATTCCTTTGCGAGCCTGTATTCGCAGATGCTAACAACTACAAGCAGATACTTATTGATTCTGGTTACTACACAGAGGATCAGTTAAAGTAAGATAAAGATTGCAAGATCTTAATAAAATTAAGCAGGCGGGGCAAAACCCGCCTGTTTACAAGTAAAGGTATAACGGGTTAATCAGAGAAGACAAATAATAAGGTATGGTTTGAGATTACAAACGGATCGGAGGGATATTTTTGGGTAATATACTACTGGAAATGATAAATATCACCAAAACTTTCCCGGGTGTTAAAGCTCTTGACAATGTAAACTTTCAGGTTGAAGAGGGCGAGATACACGCACTGGTAGGAGAAAATGGTGCCGGTAAATCCACATTGATGAATGTTCTTAGCGGCATCTACCCTTATGGAAGTTACGAAGGAGATATAGTATACAACGGAGAGGTATGTCAGTTCCAGAAGATAACTGATTCCGAAGCAAAAGGAATAGTTATCATTCACCAGGAACTCGCACTTGTGCCTCAGATGTCAATCGGCGAGAATATGTTCCTTGGAAATGAAAGAGGAAGCAAAAACGCCATAAACTGGAATGAAACATACGGCGAAGCAGACAAGTACTTAAAGATGGTAGGTCTTTCAGAGTCTTCGCGCGTACTGATAAAGGATATAGGAACCGGTAAGCAGCAGCTTGTCGAGATCGCAAAGGCTCTTGCAAAACATGCAAAGCTGCTGATCCTTGATGAGCCTACTTCATCTCTTAATGAGACAGATTCAAGAGCGCTGCTCGACCTCATGCTCGAGTTTAAAAAGCAGGGCATGACTATGATCATCATCACACATAAACTTAATGAGGTTGTTTATGTTGCGGATAAGATCACTGTTGTCAGAGACGGTTCCACTGTTGAAACTCTTGATTGCCATACAATGGAGATCAATGAGGACAGGATCATAAGAGGAATGGTTGGTCGAGAGATCACAGACAGATTCCCTAAGAGAAGCAATGTCGAGATCGGCGAGATCAATATGGAAGTCAAGGACTGGACCGTATACCATCCGGTATATGCCGAGAGAAAAGTCGTAGACGGTATCAACATGAACGTCAAGAAGGGCGAGGTTGTAGGTATCTACGGACTCATGGGTGCAGGCAGAACCGAGCTTGCAATGAGCATATTCGGCAAGTCATACGGAACAGGTATCAGCGGAACGCTTCTTCTTAACGGACAGGAAGTTAATCTTAAGAATCCCAGAGAAGCGATCGATGCAAAGCTTGCTTACGTTACAGAGGACAGAAAAGGAAACGGACTTGTTCTTTCCAACTCTATCCGTGTAAATACTTCTCTTGCAAATATGCAGGGAGTAAGCGACAACGGTATCATCGATATGGATAAGGAATATCAGGTAGCCGTTGAATACAAGGATAAGCTCAAAACAAAGACACCTAGTGTTGAACAGAATGTCGGAAATCTTTCAGGTGGTAACCAGCAGAAGGTCCTGCTTGCAAAGTGGATGTTTACAGATCCTGACATACTGATACTTGATGAGCCTACCAGAGGTATCGACGTAGGTGCCAAGTATGAGATTTACTGTATCATCAATGACCTTGTAAAGGCCGGAAAGTCTGTTGTAATGATATCTTCAGAACTTCCCGAGGTTATAGGTATGAGTGATCGTATCTATATCATGAACGAAGGAAAGTTTGTCGGCGAGATGAAGGCAGACGAGGCTACACAGGAAAATATCATGGCATGCATCTTGCAGTCAGGAAGGGGCGAATAGTATGAATCTTAAAGTAATGGATGTATTAAAGAAATATACGATGACATTTGCCCTGATAGCAGTTGTTATATTCTTCTATGTAAATACACAGGGAAAGATCCTCTTTCCCCAGAATATAAATAACCTTATCTCACAGAATGCATATGTTTTCGTATTGGCGGCCGGCATGCTTCTTTGCATCCTGACCGGTGGTAATATCGATCTTGCCTGCGGTTCCGTTGTGTGTTTCGTAGGCGGTATAGGCGCAGTCATGATGGATGCGAACATCAATGAGTGGGTAGCTGTAGTAGTTATGATAATCGGCGGCCTTCTTGTCGGTGCATGGCAGGGATTCTGGATCGCATATATAAAGGTGCCACCGTTCATTGCGACGCTGGCAGGCATGTATGCTTTCCGAGGTTTGTCAAACATAGTTCTTCAGGGATACGCAGTCGGTATAAGAAATGAAGTATTCTTAAATGTATTCGGCGGCGGCGCTGACTGTTATGTGCCTGATTTCTTCGGCGGTGCAAACATGAATGTTACCTGTATGGTAGCAGGTGTTGTAATAGCGATCTTATATGTTGCATCAGTTTTAAAGAACAGGATAAGTGCTCAGTCAAAGGGCTATGAAGTTACTCCTTTGTACTCAGAACTGGCTAAGATGATCATTATCTGTGCGGTAGTTATCTGGATATTCTACAAACTGGCTAACTACAAGGGTATTCCCGCAGCTCTGATCTGGATAGGTGTAGTTCTTCTTGCTTATGCATACATAACTTCAAATACAACAATGGGACGTTACCTTTACGCAGTCGGCGGCAATGAAAAGGCTACCAGACTTTCAGGTATCGATCCCAGAAAGATATACTTCTTTGCATATGTGAACATGGGTCTCATGTCAGGTCTGGCAGGTATCCTTACGGTAGCGAGAGCTACTCAGGCACAGCCTACATTCGGACAGGGCTATGAAATGGATGCCATCGCAGCCTGCTTCATCGGTGGAGCTTCTGCATACGGCGGAGAAGGAAATATATTCGGTATCGTTATCGGTGCCGTTCTGATGGGTGTTATCAACATGGGTATGTCTATCATGGGCGTTAACGCAAACTATCAGAAGGTTGTAAAAGGTATAGTAGTTCTGTTGGCGATCATCTTCGATGTATTGTCTAACAAGAAGAAGAAATAAGGAGGAGGATGAGTCATGACGAAATATATGGACGTTATAAAGAAAAACGCGATGCTTATAGTCCTTGTCCTGGTATATATCTTTTTCACGGCTATGACAGGCGGTTCAATGTTTTCACCGATGAACTTCAATGCGCTTATCACCCAGAATGCTTATGTATTCATACTTGCAACAGGTATGCTGATGTGTATGCTGACAGGTGGTAACATCGATCTTTCGTGTGGTTCATTTGTATGTATCATGGGTGCTGTCGGCGGTGTTCTGATGGTTGTCAGGGAATACTCCGCAGGCTTATCAATATTCGCGATGCTCATAGTCGGTATCATATACGGATGTGTTCTTGGATATCTTGTAGCATATGTGGACATCCCCCCGTGGATCGCTACACTGGCAGGTTACCTGGCATTCAGAGGATGGGGAACAGCTATTCTTAGTGACAACAGTTCAACAGGTAGTATCTCTCCCATGCCCGAAACCTTCTTAAAGCTGTTTTCAGGTAAGGTATTCGAGACAGGTGTAAATCAGTTCAATGTGGTATGCTTCGTAGCAGGTATCATAGCATGTGTGATCGTAGTCGTTACTTCTCTCATGAGCAGAGCGAACAAGGTAAAGAAGGGCTATGAAGCTGAGACAATGACAGCACTTATCGTAAAGTGTGTACTGTCAGTGGCAGCAATACTGCTCTTTGCATACAAGCTTGCTCTTGCAGGCGGTATCCCCACTGTTCTTATATGGGTTGTCATAATAGTATTGATTTACAACTTTATTACAAGTAAGACTACGCTCGGCAGATATTTTTATACAATTGGCGGTAACAGAGAAGCAACCAGACTGTCAGGTGTGGATACGAGGAAGATCATGTTCTTCGCATACCTTAACATGGCAGTCCTTACCGTCATATCTTCTTACATAGTAGTAGCAAGATTCCAGGCAGCCAATTCGACAGCCGGTAACTACTACGAGATGGATGCTATCGCAGCCTGTGTTGTAGGCGGTGTATCAGCATACGGCGGATCCGGTACTGTATTCGGTATGGTTATCGGAGCTACACTTATCGGTGTTATCAACCTTGGTATGTCACTTATGGGTGTAAATGCCGACTGGCAGAAGATAGTAAAGGGCGGTGTTTTGCTCGGTGCAGTAGTATTCGATATCCTGGCAACAAAGAAAAACGCTACAAAGTAAGTTTATACAGACCATACTTTATACGTGCCTCAGGCATGGTTCTCCCGGAGTACTTGTACTTCGGGAGAATTTTTTTATTTATTACGCATAACATAGTATAATAAATATATCTATGGACTAGCTGGAAATAATTGGGGAACAGACTATGAATACAAAGATCATACTGGACAGACTTACCACAGGAAAATGCGAAGATATATTAAGAGATCTCTATGTGGATGAGAACGTTATATCTCATCAGACAAATCGATATATCAACGCTGTAAAAAGGTTTGAAGAAATATACGGGGAATGTGATGCTGATATATACAGCGCGCCCGGAAGAAGCGAGGTATGCGGAAATCATACAGATCATCAGCATGGCAGGATACTGGCGGCATCCATAAATCTGGATGCGATAGCAGTGGTGACGAAGACTAGTGATGATCTCGTAAGAGTCGTATCAGACGGGTATGATGAGATCTGTATAGATATCGGAAAGCTTGAGAACGATATAGAAAATGAAGGCAGTACACAGGCTCTTATTACAGGTGTTCTTGCAGGCGCGAAGCGAAGGGAATATAAGATAGGAGGCTTTAAGGCATATATTACCAGCGAAGTGCTGATAGGAGCCGGGCTTTCATCATCGGCGGCGTTTGAGACACTGATCGGAACTATCGTATCATATATGTTCAATGGCGGATCACTGGATGCGGTGACAAATGCCGTGATAGGTCAGTATGCGGAAAATGTCTACTTCAACAAGCCGTGCGGTCTCATGGATCAGATGGCCTGCTCGGTAGGAAATCTTGTATATGTTGACTTTGACAAACCTCTAGACAGTGCCATAGAAAAGATCGATTTTGATCTTAACAGACACGGATACAGTCTCTGTATAACGGATACCAAAGGCAGTCATGCCGATCTTACGCATGAATATGCCGCAATACCTGAGGAGATGAAGGCAGTGGCTGCCTGCTTTGACAAAGATGTACTAAGAGGGATAACTCTTGAGGATATACTGTCAAGGATAGATGAACTTAGAGGAACGACAAACGACAGGGCAGTCTTAAGAGCCATTCATTTCATAAATGAGGACAGCAGGGTTGAAAAATGTGTCGCTGCCCTTAAAAAAGATGACATAGATGTGTTTTTGGAGAATATAAAGGACAGCGGGAACTCTTCGTTCAAATTCCTTCAGAACGTATACTGCAGCAAGGATACGGATCACCAGAATGTATCTCTTGCACTGGCTGTGAGTGAGGCGCTGCTTTCAGATAACGGTGTATGTCGAGTTCACGGTGGAGGATTTGCCGGAACGATACAGGCATTTGTAAAGGACAGTGCTGTCAGATCATATCTTGAAGGAATGGACAGGGTTTTTGGCAACGGTGCATGTAAAGTACTTAAGATCAGGAAATACGGGGGCATTAAACTGATCTTGTAAGGAGGGTGTTATGGCAGAAAGAATATATCTTAATGACGGGTGGTTATTTGGCACTCAGTTTGATGAGTCGATGTTAAGCGGTAAATGCGATGCTCTGGATATGAAGCCGGTAAGGATTCCGCATACCGTAAAGGAAACACCGCTTCATTATTTCGATGAACATGGATATCAGATGGTGAGCGGATATGTAAGAAAGCTTGATATACCTGTGCAGCTAAAAGGCAAGGTTTTGCTGCTCACATTCGAGGGAGCGGCTCATTTAAGCGAGGTATATGTAAACGGCAGGCTTGCCGGTGAGCATAAATGCGGATATACGGCATTTACCATGGATATCAGTGAACTTGTTAACTATGGCGGAGACAATACTCTTACTGTAAAGCTTGACAGCAGGGAAGATGTCAACGTGCCTCCTTTCGGATTTGTCATAGACTATATGACTTACGGGGGCATATACAGAGATGTTTATCTGGATGTCAAAGAGAAGGCATATATCTCGGATATATTCGTATCCACAAAACTGGCGGAAAGATATGAGGACGAAAACGGCATAAGACGCTGTACAAAATCAAGGACCACTTCCGATATAGAGGTCACGGGAGCCGATCCGGGTATGATCATACGCCAGTCAGTAAGTGACGGCAAAGATTTTAGGATCATAGGAGAGTATGAACTCGATCCTGTAGATACAAAGGCAAGTGCCTACAAGGTAAGACTGCATTTTAATACAGGTGATGTGCAGCTGTGGGATGTCGATGCTCCAAAGCTTTACAGACTTAAGACACAGCTTATCGGGAAAGATGGCATTCTTGATGAGAGCATAGTAAGCTACGGATACAGAAAGGCAGTCTTTAAAAAGGACGGATTCTATCTAAACGGCAGAAAGCTTAAGATAAGAGGACTTAACAGACATCAGAGCTACGCCTATGTGGGATATGCAATGCCTGAAGCTGTCCAGAAAAACGATGCAGATATCCTTAAATATGAACTGGGACTCAATGCGGTAAGGACTTCTCATTATCCGCAGTCTCATTACTTCCTCGACCGGTGTGACGAGATAGGACTTTTGGTATTTACCGAACTGCCCGGATGGCAGCATATAGGTGATGAAAGCTGGAAGGATCAGGCGATTCAAAATGTCGAGGAAATGATAGTTCAGTACAGGAATCATACGTCCATAATCCTCTGGGGTGTAAGGATAAATGAATCCGTAGATGATGATGACTTCTATACAAGGACAAACAGGCTTGCGCATGAACTTGATCATACAAGACCCACAGGCGGGGTTAGATGCTACAAGAAGAGCAATCTTTTGGAGGATGTATATACATACAATGATTTTGTTCATTCCGGAAACAACAGAGGATGTGACAAAAAGAGTGCGGTAACATCAGACAATGAAAAGCCGTATCTTATCAGCGAATATATGGGGCATATGTTCCCGACAAAGGCATTTGACTGTGAGGAGCACAGAGCAGAGCATGCAATAAGACATGCCAAGGTCCTTAACGATGTCAGTGAGCAGAAGGATATCGCGGGAAGCTTCGGATGGTGCATGGCCGACTATAACACCCATAAGGATTTTGGAAGCGGAGACAGGATCTGTTATCACGGTGTCATGGATATGTTCAGAAATCCCAAGATGGCAGCATACATATATGCATGCCAGCAGGAGGATGAGCCGGTTCTTGAGCTCAGCTCATCAATGGATATAGGTGAACATCCGGGATGTAACAGAGGAGAGACTTATATCTTTACAAACGCAGACAGCGTAAAAATGTATAAGAACGATCACTTCATCAAGGAATACACTCATTCATCAAAAGAATTTCCGTATCTTAAGAATGCTCCGATAAAGATAGACGATTATATCGGAGATATGCTCACTGAGGGCGAGGATATGACGCAGGCTCAGGCAAGGGATGTAAAAGCCATCCTAAACGAAGTGGCAAAGGTCGGAATGTACAACATGTCAAAGGCCACCTATGCAAAAGCAGGAAAGATGATGCTCATGTATCACATGAAGCCTGACGATGCAGTACAGCTTTATAACAAGTACATAGGCGACTGGGGAGGGAAGTCTACTCAATACCGTTTTGAGGCGATCAAAGACGGTGAGGTCGTAAAGACTATCATAAAGGCACCGATGACAAAAGTCTGTCTTAAAGTAAAGGCTGACAGAACTGCTCTGGAAGAAAAGAACAGCTATGATGTGGCATGCATCAGGATCGAGGCTGTTGACGAATTTTCTAATCGTCTGCCGTATTATAACGACCCTGTCATCTTAGAGGCAAAGGGTTATATCGAGCTCATAGGTCCCTCTGTCATATCCCTGTCTGGAGGTATGGGCGGTACCTATGTAAAGACTAAGTCAAGAAAAGGAAAGGGCAAACTCATAATAAGGACTTTGGAAGGGGTTAGCGAGGTTCTGGAGTTTAATGTCAAATAGGTTTGACAAGGAGGTATGGCAATGAAACTATCGGGAAAAGAAAAAGCATCCTATGGGCTGGGTGCCATAGGAAAAGACATGGTCTACATGCTTTCTGCAAGCTATGTCCTTTACTATTACCAGGATATATTGGGAGTAAGCGCGATAGCCATGGGTGTCATCCTGATGGCAGCGAGGATATTTGATGCATTCAATGACCCTGTCATGGGTGTCATAGTCGCAAAGACAAAGACCAGATGGGGAAGGTTCAGACCCTGGCTATTTATCGGAACGGTGATAAATGCGGTAATTCTTTACGTTATGTTTGCAGCTCCTCCTGCACTTGATGGAAAAGGGCTTGTGACGTATGCTGCGGTTGTATATATCCTCTGGGGTGTAACATATACGATGATGGATATCCCGTTCTGGTCGATGATACCGGCATTTACCGAAAGCGGAAAGGAAAGAGAGAATCTTTCAACTCTCGGAAGAAGCTGCGCCGGAGTAGGTTCTGCGATAATAACCATAATCACTGTAAAGTGTGTGGAACTGCTTGGTGGAGGAAGTGAAAGAGCGGGCTTTAAGTATTTTGCGCTTATCATAGCCGTACTGTTTGTGGTGTTTGAAGTTATCGCATGTGTAGTTATCAAAGAAAAGTCAACGGTCGATGTGGATTCACCTTCTGTTGGCGACATGTTTAAAAGCCTTGTTCAGAACGATCAGGCAATGGCGATAGTCATAGCGATAGTACTGATAAATGCCTCACTGTATATCACATCAAATCTTTTAATATATTTCTTCAAATATGATATAGGCGGTCAGACATGGACCAACGACTATACATTGTTCAATGCATTCGGCGGAGGTATGCAGATACTGTCAATGATGATCTTCTTCCCGCTGTTTAGAAGGTTCATGTCGGCTATAAAGGTATTTTATACAAGCTTTATAATGGCTGTATCAGGATATGCTCTGTTGCTTGTCCAGATGATCATAGGTGTTAAGAGCGTATATATGTATTTTATACCGGCATTCTTTGTATTCATGGCATTCGGTATGCTGACAGTCTTAACAACTGTCTTTCTTGCCAATACGGTTGATTACGGCGAGCTTAAGAACAACAGACGTGACGAATCGGTCATCTTTTCGATGCAGACATTTGTTGTAAAGCTAGCCAGCGGTGTTTCGGCATTTATCGCATCTCTGTGTCTGCAGATATTCAGTATCAGTGATAACACGGATGCTGCCATAACTTCAGATGCATCCGTATCGTCACTCATGGGACTGAGGATGACGATGACGATACTGCCGATAATAGGACTTATGATAGCAGTATTCATCTTTGGCAAAAAGTACATTCTCACAGATGAAAAGCTAGAAGAGATATCCGAGGAACTGAGGAAGAGAAGAGCATGATAATACATAAAGACGGACATTTTGTTCTCAATACAAAAAACACTACTTATGCCTTTTATATAAATGCGACTGGTCAGCCGGAGCATCTCTACTACGGTAAAATGATAACGCTCGGAGATGACCTGGCAGGGATCGAGGCTCTTAAGGAGCAGTGGGCATTCGCTCCAGGTAATACGATAGTCTATGACAATGATCACAAGCAGTATTCGCCGGAAAATGTCTGCTTTGAGATGTCTTCATACGGACACGGGGATATACGCGAACCTTTTATTGAAGTGGTACATGCAGATGGAAGCATGAGTTGTGATTTTGTGTATGACACATTTCTGATAAAGCATGGTAAAACTCCGCTTAAGACACTCCCTTCTTCGTACAGTCGCGGTGAGTTTGGTTCATTTGATGAAGAAAGCATTGACGCAGACGAAAAAGAGGGCAATGTCACAGAGCTGACGATCATCTTAAAGGACAGATCCTATGACCTGGAACTTAAGATGAGGTACTGCGTATACGAGGAGTGCGATGTCATAACAAGAGATGCGGTTTTAACAAACTGCTCAAAAGATGAAATAAGAGTTGATAGGCTTTTAAGCCTTCAGCTTGATATGCATGACAGTGACTATAAGCTCACAACCTTCCACGGCAGCTGGGCCAGAGAGATGGATAAGGCAGAAAGGATGATAGCCTGTGGAAAATATGAAGGCGGAAGCTTTACAGGTACGAGCTCAAACAGAAACAATCCTCTGATGCTGCTAGCCGAGAAAAATGCGACCGAGAAAACGGGAAGAGTCTATGGCTTTAACCTTATCTACAGCGGAAATCATTTCGAGGCTGTTGAGGTAACTCCGTACGGCAAGACAAGAATCCTAAACGGTATCCAGCCTAAAGGCTTTTCATATATTTTGATGCCGGATGAGGAACTCGAGGCACCCGAGGCGGTAATGTCGTATTCTTCTGACGGTTATAACGGACTTAGTCAGAACATGCACGCCTTTATCCGTAAGCACGTGGTAAGGGGATACTGGAAAGACAAGATACGTCCCGTTCTGCTTAACAGCTGGGAGGCATCATATTTTGACATTAATGAAGCAAAGCTTCTTAAACTCGCAAAGGCAGCAGCAAAAGTCGGTGTCGAACTGTTTGTGATGGATGACGGATGGTTTGGAGAAAGAAATGATGATCTGAGATCACTCGGTGACTGGACTCCAAATAAGAAGAAGCTTCCAAATGGTGTTAAGGGACTGTGCGACAAGGTAAACGAGCTGGGACTGGATTTCGGGATATGGGTAGAACCCGAAATGGTCAATGTTGACAGCAACCTTTACAGAGCTCATCCCGACTGGTGTCTTGCGATACCTGACAAGCCGCATTCCGAAGGAAGAAATCAGAGGATACTTGATCTTTGCAGGAAAGAGGTTCAGGACTATATCATAGAGGCGATGTCAGATGTGTTTGGCAGTGCGAACATAGCATATGTCAAATGGGACATGAACAGGATAATAACGGATTATTATTCCGAATCACTGCCTGCAAAAAGACAGGGAGAGGTCGCACACAGATACGTTCTGGGACTGTACAGAGTTCTTGACGAACTCACAAAGAGATTTCCCAAGATACTGTTTGAAGGATGTTCATCCGGAGGTAACAGGTTTGATCTTGGCATGCTGTGCTATTTTCCTCAGATATGGGGAAGCGATAATACCGATGCCATCTGCAGAGCACAGATACAGAACGGATACACATACGGATATCCTCAGGAGACGATCGGTTCACATGTATCGGCATGTCCGAATCATCAGACTTTAAGAGAGACTCCGCTTGAAACAAGATTTGCGGTTGCCGCATTCGGAAGTCTGGGATATGAATGCAACCTATGTGACATGAAAAAAGAAGAGCTTGAGGAGATAGCAACCCAGATCGAACTGTATAAGACGATAAGACAGTTTACCCAGTACGGAAGCTTTTATAGAGGCCGAAGCTTTGATGACGGCAATTTCTGCGAGTGGACAATAGTTTCAAAGGATAAGTTTAGGGCAGTAGGCATGATAGTACAGAAACTGGTCACACCGAATCAGCCATACGGCTACTATATGGCACAGGGACTTGATCCTGAATTTAAGTATCATTTCTCCAACAGATTTAAGAAACATAACATAAAGGAATTCGGTGATCTTGTTAATACTGTTTCACCCGTCCATATAAGACAGGATTCGCTTCTTCATAACGCGATCGCAAAAGTCATAAAGATGGACGGAGAGAAGGAGGACTTCACGGTATACGGCGATGCACTGATGGAGGCCGGAATAAAACTAAAACCGGCATTTGCGGGTACGGGATATGATGAGAGAGTCAGATTCTTCCCTGATTTTGGTGCAAGACTGTATTTCATGGAGAAGACGGATTAGAGAAATGATTGTCTATTACAGGGGGTAGATATTTTTATGAAAAAACGATTATTTGTTTTTGCGGTAACGCTGTGTATGTCCTGCAGCTTAAGCGGCTGCGCATCAGGTGAAGTCAGTGTACCGGATCAGGCTGCCACTGATGAGAAGACTGAAACAGTCGAGAATACCGATCAGGCGCAGGCTCAGGTACAGCCCACAGAAGAGGTTATTGAAGAGGAACAGGTAAAGAGACTTGAACCAATCACCGCTGTAGATTTATTAAGTGATGTAGAACTTAAAGAGGATAATATATATACCTGTTCCTATGACGGGATAGATCATGATTTTATCCTTGAGTTTCCAAAAGATACACAGAATGCACCGCTACTTGTGATGCTTCACGGCTACGGCGGCAGTGCATCGGGATTCAGAACTGATATCGGGATTGAAAACATCGCAAACGAAAAGGGATATGCTGTCGTATATGTAACAGGTGCTCCCAATGCAAAGGATGCGACATCAGCAAACGGATGGAATTCCGGCATAGGTGATTCCGATAACAAAGATGCCGAGTTTCTTGTTTCTCTTGTTCAGTACCTTGAAAATGAATACGGTCTTGATAAGGAGAAGACCTATGTTGCAGGTTTCAGCAACGGTGCATTCATGGTGCACAGGCTTGCACTGCAGACAGGTGATACCTTTGAGGCTTTTATCAGTGTGGCAGGCATGATGCCGGAGAGTATGTGGGAAGCAAGACCGATCAGTGATATATCGGTATCCTTCTTACAGGTGACAGGACAGAAGGATGACGTGGTACCCAAAAACAGCGACGGCAGTGCCGATCATTCCAAAGCACCTGCGATAGAATCAGTCATAGAATATTATGTGGAAATGGATGGTCTGGATAAAGTCGAAGAGGAAGAGATAGGAAAGAAATCGAAACTGACAAAGTACAGCAGTTCTTCCAGTCCTGAAGGCAAGAAGGTCTGGGACGTATTCATCCCCGACGGGCGCCATTCGTGGCCTAATACGGATATAACGGGTATCGATATGAACCAGCTCATAATCGACTTTATCGAGGCTCAATAACAATCGACAAAACAAAGTTTACTATGCTAAAATTATAGAGTTAATATCAAAATCTATGGAGGGAAAAATATGATTTCTGACAGACGACCGGACGATATGGTCCGCATTACAACACCCGAGCTTGCCGATGCATTTATCGAAGAGCAGCTTAAGGCACTTCGCGAACAGATCGGTGATAAAAAAGTTTTACTGGCACTTTCAGGAGGTGTAGATTCCTCTGTAGTAGCTGCCATGCTGATAAAGGCAGTAGGAAAACAGCTGGTATGTGTACATGTTAATCACGGCCTTCTCAGAAAGGGAGAGCCTGAACAGGTAATAGAAGTATTTAAGAATCAGATGAACGCAAATCTGATCTATGTTGATGCTACAGACAGATTCCTTGACAAGCTTGCAAACGTTAGTGATCCCGAAACGAAGAGAAAGATAATAGGAAACGAATTCATAGAAGTTTTTGCTGAGGAAGCATCAAAGCTTGACGGTATAGAGTTCCTTGCACAGGGAACCATCTGGCCTGATATCCTTGAGAGCGAAGCTGGCATCAAGGCTCATCACAACGCAGGCGGACTTCCCGAGGATCTTCAGTTTGAACTTGTTGAACCCGTAAAGATACTCTTTAAGGATGAAGTACGTATCGTAGGCGAGCGTCTCGGTCTTCCGGCAAATATGGTTTACCGTCAGCCGTTCCCTGGTCCAGGACTCGGTGTTCGCTGTCCCGGAGCTATCACCAGAGATCGTCTTGAGGCTGTTCGTGAATCAGATGCGATCCTTAGAGAGGAATTTGCTAAGAACGGTCTTGAAGGAAAGGTATGGCAGTATTTCACTGTTGTTCCGGATTTCAAATCTACAGGCGTAAAGGACGGAAAGAGAACATTTGACTGGCCATGCATCATTCGTGCCATCAACACGACTGACGTAATGGAAGTTACGGTTGAGCATCTGCCAAACGAGCTGATAGATCATCTGGTAAATCGCATAATCTCTGAAGTTGACGGAATCAACCGTGTACTGTTTGACTACACACCGAAGCCGCCGGCGACGGTCGAATACGAATAAGAAATAAGGCATAACCATGGAACCGGAAATAGAATCGCAAAAAGAAAAGATAAGTGACAAAGCCGTTTTGACATTCTTAGTAATAGTCATTTCATTAACGGCAGTTGTTGAGTGGATATACTGCAATGTACATGATGATATTTGGGTAGCACTTTTGATGTGGATACCCGCGATATCAGCGTTTGCGGCAACATTTGTAAGTATTCTCACAAACAATGAAAGATTCAGCTTCGCCAAGCAACGAGATCTTTTAAACATAAAGAAGTGTAAGTTCAAATATATCATTGCAGGTGTGCTGATCCCCATAGTGTATCTGATCATACCGTATACCATTTATTGGATAACTCACGAAAAAAGCCTGGATCTTGGAAATATGTCGATCATATATCTGTTGATATATTCCCTGATCGCATTACCTGTATCTCTACTGACGGCAACGGGTGAGGAGATCGGCTGGCGCGGCTTCATGTTTCCTGCATTATCAGAACGCATCGGAGTAACAAAATCCGTAACGGCAGTCAGCTTTTTCTGGTGCTTCTGGCACATACCCATCATCATATGGGGAGGATATATGGAAGGGACTCCGATATGGTACAGGATCTCTGCTTTTGTGGTATGTATCTTCCCGGTCGGGATCATAACTGCGCTCCTTACAATGAAGAGTTCAAGCATGTGGCCGGCAGCTTTTTTGCATGCATCACACAATGCTTTTGATCAGGCAATATTCGGAGGAATCACTGTTGGTGATGATAAGATGTATTATGTCAGTGAGACCGGTCTTATCACAATAATATGCGTCTGGGTTGTTGCGGTCTTAATGTGTATTTATCATTTTCGAAGGATAAATGAGGAATGACATAGAAGATAGCAGGGAAGCGGTGCATAATAATCTAATAAGATAAAGGATTTAAAACCTTGCAAACCGAAGTATTTCGGTCAGCAAGGTTTTATTTTTTTAAATAAATATCTTGACGCTCAAAGTATTTTGTATTATGATTCTCTTCGATAATAATTTGATATTCAAAATATTTGATAATCAAAACATATCGTTTTTAAAACTATGTGAAGTGGTTTCTGACAATCAGAACGGATCAAGTATCAGTAAAAGGAGAAAAGAAAATGCTGGAAAAAGTAGCACAAATCATTGAAGAGAAATTGGGACTGGACGGAGTAAATATCACGGCTGAAACAAGGTTCAAGGAAGATCTTAACGCAGATTCGCTCGATCTTTTTGATCTTGTTATGGAATTTGAGGATGAGTTTGGTACCGAGATACCTTCAGAGGATCTTGAAAAGATCACAACAGTCGGTGCTCTTCTTGAGTACATAGAGAAAAAAGCAGGCTGATATATGAAGACAGGGATCACAAAATTATTAAATATTCAATATCCTGTCATTCAGGGGGGCATGGCATGGGTGGCTGAACACAACCTTGCGGCAGCGGTATCAAATGCCGGAGGACTCGGGATAATAGGAGCAGCATCTGCACCTGCAGATATAGTAAGAGAAGAGATAAGAAAGTGCAGACAGCTGACAGATAAGCCGTTTGGCGTAAATGTGATGCTCTTAAATCCCAATGCCGAAGAAGTCGCTGAGGTGATAGTAAAAGAAGGGGTAAAAGTAGTAACTACAGGCGCAGGCAATCCTGCGAAATACATGGACATGTGGAAAGCGGCAGGAGTAAAGGTCATACCGGTCGTTGCTAGCGTTGCTCTTGCAAGACTCATGGAAAGAGGAGGTGCGGATGCAGTGATCGCTGAAGGAATGGAGAGCGGCGGTCATATCGGGCAGACAACCACTATGGCACTAGTCCCTCAGGTATGTGATGCAGTAAAGATACCTGTTATCGCAGCGGGCGGTATTGCTGACGGACGAGGAATGGCCGCTGCTCTTATGCTGGGAGCAGAGGGTATACAGATGGGAACAAGGTTTGTTGTTGCAAAGGAATCCATCGTTCATGACAACTACAAGAATAAGATCATAAAAGCCTCGGATATTGATTCTGCGGTCACAGGCATGAGTACTGGCCATCCTGTAAGGTGTCTGCGCAACAAGATGACAAGACAGTATCTTGATATGGAAAGATCGGGGGCTGACTTCATGGAACTTGAGAAACTCACACTCGGGTCTTTAAGGAATGCTGTGATAGACGGCAATGTAACGGATGGTACGGTTATGGCCGGACAGATATCGGGACTCATCGATGTGGAGAAAAGCTGTAAGGACATCATTGAAGAGACAGTTCGTGAAGCGAAACATTTCATTACGACAAGAGGAGATATATGGGCAGGATAGCATTTGTATTTCCCGGTCAAGGTGTTCAGACACCCATGATGGGAAAAGACTTTTACAATAATTCGGGTGATGCAAGATATATATTCAAACTGGCCTGTGAGGCATCCAAAGTCGATGTTGAAAGGCTGTGCTTTACACAAAACGATGATATTAACATTACCGAATACACTCAGATAGCTCTTCTTACGACAGAGATCGCAATGCTTAATGAAGTGATGAAAAAAGGGATAAAACCTGATATGTGCGCAGGGCTCAGTCTCGGTGAGTATGCAGCTCTTGCAGCATCGGGAGCAATGGAGTTTAAGGACATATTTGAGCTTATAAGAATCAGAGGAAAATGCATGCAGGAGGCTTATCCGACAGGAGGTGCTATGATGGCTGTTCTGGGCCTTGAGTCTGAAGTGGTTGAGAAGATCTGCGATGAGACAGAGGGGATAGTATCCATAGCAAATGACAACTGTCCGGGGCAGCTTGTCATATCGGGAGAAGAAGGGCCGGTACTTGCTGCAGGGGAAAAGCTGATTGAGGCAGGGGCTAAAAGATGCATAAGATTAAATGTGAGCGGCCCGTTTCACTCAAAGCTTCTGTCACCCGCCGGAGACATCCTTTCAGAAGCTCTTAAGGAAAAAACACTGGGTAATATCATGATCCCCTATGTGAGCAATACGACTGCTAAGCTGGTAACAGATAAGTCCATGATAAAGGATCTGCTGATAAAACAGGTTTCAAGCACGGTCAGATTCAGGGAGAGCATACTTTTAATGTGTCAGATGGGAGTGGATACATTTGTAGAGATCGGACCCGGAAAGACCATAGCCGGATTTATAAGGAAGACATACAGAGATCTTAAGGTGATAAACATAGAAAAGTATGAGGATCTTGAAAAACTCGATGAACTTAAACAGTCAAGGAGAGAATATGTCGAATTATGACTTAAAGGATAAGGTTGCGCTGGTGACGGGTGCAAGTCGCGGCATCGGCAGGCAGATTGCGATACAGCTGGCCCAACACGGAGCAAAGGTGATCGTGAATTACTGCGGCTCAAAAGAGGCTGCGAAAGAGGTCGTTGATACGATCATTGATAAGGGCGGTATCGCAGAATCGATGCAGTGTGACGTATCTGATTTTAACGGCACAGAAGAAATGATAAAACGGATCATGGAAAAATATGAGAAGGTTGATATACTGGTCAACAATGCCGGCGTGACAAGAGACAACCTTCTAATAAAGATGAGTGAGGATGATTTTGATCTTGTTGTTTCCACAAATCTAAAAGGTGCATTTAATACCATAAGACATCTTTACAGGAATTTCATAAAGCAAAGATCGGGAAAGATCATAAATATATCCTCTGTCTCAGGTGTTATGGGAAATGCGGGACAGGCAAATTATTCCGCATCAAAGGCAGGGATAATCGGTCTTACAAAGAGTCTGGCAAGGGAACTGGCAAGCAGAAATATATGCGTCAATGCGATCGCACCGGGCTTTGTCGAAACAGATATGACAACAAAACTTCCACAGTCTGCCATAGAAAGCGCAAAACAGATGATACCTCTTCAAAGATTTGGAAAGCCGGAGGATATTGCTGAGCTTGTTACATTTCTTGCAAGTGAAAGAGCCGATTACATAACCGGTCAGGTGATATGCGTGGATGGCGGAATGAGTATTTAGGGGGGATCAATAATGAAAAGAAGAGTAGTGGTCACGGGACTCGGTGCAATAACACCTATAGGAAACAGTGTTGATGAGTTCTGGGATTCGATAAAAAACGCAAAGATAGGATTTGCTCCAATCTCGTATTTCGATGTGTCGGAATACAAGTGCCATATGGCAGCACAGATAAAGGATTTTGATGCTGAAAGGTATATGGATAAAAAGGCTGCCAGACGAATGGAGCTGTTTTGTCAGTATGCCGTTGCTGCCGCAAAGCAGGCCATAGAGGATTCGGGTCTTGACATGGACTGTGAGGATCCATACAGAGTCGGATGCTCGATCGGTAACGGTGTAGGTTCTCTCCAGACTGTTCAGCGTGAATATACCAGGCTTTTGGAAAGAGGAGCATCAAAGGTATCTCCGATGTGCGTTCCGCTTATGATAACAAATATGGCATCCGGAAATGTAAGTATAATGTTTGGCCTTAAGGGAAAGAACATAAACGTGGTGACGGCATGTGCGACAGGAACAAATTCCGTAGGAGAGGCCTTCAGGACCATTCAGTGCGGTGATGCCGATGTGATGGTTTGTGGCGGAAGCGAAGCCAGCATAGTAGAGATAGGAGTAGCCGGATTTACCGCTCTTAATGCTCTTTCAACAAATGATGATCCCGAAAGATGTTCCATTCCTTTTGACAAAGACAGAAACGGATTTGTTATGGGAGAAGGAGCAGGAATAGTCATTCTCGAAGATCTTGAGCACGCATTAAACAGGGGAGCAAAGATATATGCGGAAGTTCTCGGATACGGATGCAGCAGTGATGCCTATCACATAACAAGCCCTCTGGAAGACGGAGAAGGCGCCGCAAGGGCAATGACGAATGCAATGGATGATGCTGGATTACTGCCGGAACAGATCACATATATAAACGCACACGGAACAGGCACTTACTATAATGATCTGTTTGAAACAAGAGCGATCAAGAAGGCATTCGGTGATCATGCGAAAGATTTAAGGATCAATTCCACCAAATCCATGGTGGGTCATATGCTCGGAGCGGCCGGTGCAGTTGAGTTTATCACCTGTGTCAAGGAAGTAAACGAGGATTATATCCATAAAACTGCAGGATTAAACGAATGCGATGAGGAAATGGATCTGAATTACTGCAGACAGAGTTATAACGAAGAAGTTCCTTTTGCTCTGAGCAACTCGCTTGGATTTGGCGGCCATAATGCGAGCATTCTTATCGGCAAGTATAGGGACTGAAGGGGGAGATATTATGTCATTGATGAATATTGAGCAGATAATGGATGTTATACCGCACAGATATCCTTTCCTGCTGATCGATACAATAGAAGAGATCACTGACGGAAAAAGGGCAGTAGGAAAGAAGTGTGTCAGCGGAAACGAACAGTTCTTTCAGGGACACTTTCCGGGAAATCCTGTTATGCCCGGAGTACTTATCATAGAGGCACTGGCACAGGTCGGAGCAGTCGCTCTTTTGTCATGTCCCGACTTAAAGGGAAAGACTGCATATTTTGCGGGAATAGATAATGCCAGATTCAGAAAAAAAGTCATACCGGGAGATGTTCTGAAACTTGAGACCGAGATCATTAAGATAAAGGGACCAATGGGGATAGGAAATGCCGTGGCTACAGTTGACGGTGTAAGAGTGGCTGAGGCCAGGCTTACATTTGCCATTGGATAGAATGTCGGGAGTATGCTTATGAGCTTGTTAAGGTTAAGGAAAAATACATCAGACGCACATCAGACAAAGGCAGCAGACGGTAATGACAAAGAATACATTCCGTGCCCGAAATGCGGCACGATGGTTGAAAGAGACAGAGTCGTAAAACTGAAATACATCTGCTACAGCTGCGGTTTCAATTTCAGAGTCAAGACTCCAAACAGGATCTCGATGGTAGCGGACAAGGGTACTTTTGAAGCATGGTTTGAGGGTATGGAGACATCAAACCCACTGGAGTTTACAGGCTATGAGGATAAGGTGCTCAAGGCAAAGGAGAGAACAGGTCTTGATGAAGCGCTGACTGTGGGAAGGTGCAAGGTGTTTGGAGAGCCTGCAGTCATCGGTATATGTGATTCTAGATTTATGATGGCCAGTATGGGACATACAGTAGGAGAGAAGCTGACCCTTGCGATAGAACGGGCTGTGAGTGAACATCTGCCTGTGTTTGTTTTCTGCTGCTCGGGCGGAGCAAGGATGCAGGAGGGAATAGTGTCTCTCATGCAGATGGCAAAGACCTCTGCTGCAGTCTCAAGGCTTAGGGAGGCAGGATTGTTGTACTGCACGATACTGACAGATCCTACAACAGGCGGGGTGACAGCTTCTTTTGCAATGCTTGGTGATGTGATAATGGCTGAACCCGGAGCACTGATAGGTTTTGCTGGCCCCAGAGTGATCAGGCAGACCATAGGACAGGAACTGCCGGACGGGTTTCAGACATCGGAGTTTCTGCTTGAGCACGGACTAATAGACGGTATCGTCGAGAGAAAGAATTTAAAAAAGACAATCTACTTTATGATAAAGTCTCACAAGAGCATTGAGGGAAACTATTCCGATTTTGATGAGACCGATACAGAATACAGGATAAGTGAACTGGTGAATGAGAGAATGCATTATTCAATGCCTAAATCTCCGTGGGAGAAGGTAAGAGGTGTAAGGCAGGCTACCAGACCGCAGGGACTTGATTACATAGAATACATATTTGATGTATTTATTGAAGCTCACGGAGACAGAGCCTTCAGGGATGATCCGTCAATCGTCGGTGGGATCGGCTTTATAGGTAATCAGCCAGTGACGATAATATCCGAAGACAGAGGAAAGAATCCCGAAGACTACAGGAAAAAGAATTTCGGCATGCCAATGCCGGAGGGCTACAGAAAAGCACTCAGACTGATGAAACAGGCAGAACAGTTCAACAGACCTGTCGTATGTTTTGTCAACACTCCCGGTGCCTATCCGGGTATGGAAGCAGAAGAAAGAGGCATGGGAGAGAGTATTGCCAGAAATCTTATGGGAATGTCAGAACTTAAGGTGCCGATACTGTGTATTCTCGTAGGCGAAGGCGGAAGCGGAGGCGCTCTGGCAACTGCCGTGGGAAATGAAGTATGGATGCTGGAAAATGCAACATACTCTATCCTTTCCCCCGAAGGATTCGCATCGATCCTGTGGAAAGATTCCAACCGTGCAAAAGAAGCCAGCGAGATCATGAAGATCACCGCATCGGATCTTTTGGATCTTAAGGTTATCGAAAAGATAATACCTGAGTACGGAGGAGCAGATGATCTGACAAAGGAAGCGATAGGAAGAAATCTCAAGAAAGAGATATGCGCATTTTTGGAAAAATATAAGGGAATGAGCAAAGAAGAGATACGCAGACAAAGATATGAGCGCTTCCGCAATTTCTAGACACTAAGGGAGTAACATAAATGTCGATCAGAATAAAGGGAAGCGGAAGTGCGATACCCAAAAGAACGGTGACCAATGATGAACTTGCGAAAATCGTTGAGACGACTGACAGCTGGATAAAGGAAAGAACAGGAATAGAAAGCAGGCATATCGCGACAGGAGAGACAGTTAAGATGCTTGCTTCAGAGGCAGCAAAAAAGGCAATAGAAGACAGCGGGATAAAGGCTGCGGACATCGAGCTCATAATCGTTGCCACATGTTCCGGTGAACAGGCTCTTCCCTGTATGGCATGCGAGGTTCAAAACAGCATTGGGGCGGCAAATGCGGTTGCTTTCGATTTAAATGCAGCCTGTGCAGGCTTTTTGTTTGCAATGAACACCGCTGATGCATATATATCCCAGGGAATATACAAAAATGCGCTTATCATAGGTGCCGAGATACTGTCAAATATCATAGACTGGTCTGACCGATCTACATGCATCCTTTTCGGAGACGGAGCGGGTGCCGTGTATTTTGAAAAAGATGACAGGAAATTGAGATTCATTCAAAAGAGCAACGGCTTTAAGAACGAAGTGCTTTCCTGCAACCAGAGAGATTCAAAAAGTGCTTTTTATGAAGGAGACAGTTTATATAAGTATGTGACGATGGACGGCAGAGAGGTCTTTAAGTTTGCCACCCGCGTGGTATCTGATACCATACTTAAACTCCTGGATGATGAGGGACTGTCACCGGATGATATAGATATGTTTCTTCTTCATCAGGCAAATCTCAGGATCATTGAATGCATCGCAAAAAGACTAGGGACGGACATCTCAAAGTTTCCTACAAATGTCGAAAGATTCGGAAATACATCATCCGCGTCCATACCGATTCTTATCGATGAGGTAAGAAAGCAAGGAAAGCTTATGAACGGTATGAGAGTCGTTATGTCAGGTTTCGGAGCAGGCCTTACCTATAGTGCATGTCTTATGGAATTATGATATAATTGCTGTGTCATTTTTGTCATATATGTGAGGGAATATGGAAGGAAAATACAACAAGGGACTAAACGAGATGCTCGTAAATCTCTTTAATCACGTAATGGCTGTGGAATCCGAGGCAGTGATCACCGAGGAGTTTAAGGACATTACAAACAATGATATGCACATCATAGAGGCTGTGGGTATAGGCGAGCCCAGAAACATGTCTGAGATCGCAAAGGCACTTTCTGTGACTGTCGGAACTCTGACAACAAATATGAACGGGCTTGAGAAAAAAGGTTACATCGAACGAAACCGAAGCAAAGAGGATAAGCGAGTTGTATATACAACGCTCACCGAGAGAGGAAAGAAGGCCTTTTACCATCACCGCGATTTTCATAAAAAGATGATAAAGGCTGCGGTTTCGGATCTTGATGATGATGAGAAGAGAATGCTATATAAATGCCTTGTAAAACTCGATGAGTTTTTTACACCCGGGAAATAGGATATGGATTGAATCAAACCCTGCAGAGATTCTGCGGGGTTTTGTTTTGCCAAAAAATTATAAGATCAATGAGACAGGATATGTCGCATGTGAAAAAACAGGCATTTGCGCGTTTTGTGTCCTTCAAAGTTCCTGTTATTCGATATACCATTTGATCAGAAACAGGCCGGTGACGGACATCGGTAAACAGGATAACAGGAGGATAAAAAAATGAAATTAAGAGAAAGAAAAGAATTAACTATTACAAGGATGTGTCTTGCACTCGCAGGTATCATATGCATCATACTGTCTATGAAAGACGGAGACAGCTCACAGACATATCTTACAATAGGACTTGCATTTACTGCTGCAGCCAATTTTTTAAGCTGCAAGAGAAATTGCTTAAAAAAGAAGACCGGATACGATCAGTAACATATATATTATCCTATTGACAAATATCATGCTAACGTGTATTGTATTCGTCAGATACAAGAATTGAATATTGTTGTTTCTCTTATTCAGAGTGGTGGAGATACATAGGATCTGTGAAGCCACGGCAACCCCTTGACAGGAAGGTGCCAACCTGAGCGAGTAATCGAGCAATAAGAGGATTTGAGTATCACGCAGCTTAATCCGCTTATTGAAAAATAAGCGGATTTTTTAATTCATATTTTCGGTAGGAGGAAAACCAAATGGAGAAGAAGCTTTTCACTTCAGAATCAGTAACAGAAGGACATCCCGACAAAGTTTGTGACATGGTATCGGATGCCATTCTTGATGCCTGCTTTGAACAGGATCCGATGAGCAGAGTTGCATGCGAGACAACAAGCTGCACAGGATTTGTTCTTGTAACAGGTGAGATAACAACAAAGGCACAGCTTGATATCCCTGCGATCGTAAGAAAGACAGTTACAGAGATCGGATATGATGACGGAAAGAAAGGTCTTGACGGAAATTCATGTGCAGTATTCGTAGCACTCGATCAGCAGTCTGCAGATATCGCTATGGGTGTTGACAAGGCTCTGGAAGCAAAGGAAGGAAGCCTTAACGATGACCTTGATACAGGTGCCGGCGACCAGGGTATGATGTTCGGTTATGCTACAAACGAGACCGATTCATATATGCCTTATTCTATTGACCTTGCTCACAAGCTTGCACTCAAGCTTACAGAGGTTAGAAAGAACGGTACACTTACATATTTAAGACCCGACGGAAAGACTCAGGTTTCTGTAGAATATGATGAAAACGACAAGCCTGTAAGACTTGAGGCTGTTGTTCTTTCAACACAGCATGATGAGGATGTTACTCAGGAGCAGATCCATGAGGATATCAAAAAGTACGTATTTGATCCCGTACTTCCCAAGGAACTCATTGATGACAACACAAAGTTCTTCATCAATCCCACAGGAAGATTCGTTATCGGCGGACCTCACGGTGATGCAGGTCTTACCGGACGTAAGATAATCGTTGATACCTACGGCGGATATGCTCGTCACGGCGGCGGCGCTTTCTCAGGAAAGGACTGCACAAAGGTTGACCGTTCCGCAGCATATGCTGCAAGATACGTTGCAAAGAACATCGTTGCAGCAGGCCTTGCTGACAAGTGTGAGATACAGCTTTCATACGCTATCGGTGTTGCTGTTCCCACTTCAGTTCGTGTTGATACTTTCGGAACAGGAAAGTTAAGCGATGAGAAGCTTGTTCAGATAGTAAGAGAGAACTTTGATCTTCGTCCGGCAGGCATAATCAAGATGCTCGACTTGAGACGTCCGATCTACAAGCAGACAGCTGCTTACGGACATTTCGGAAGAAACGATCTTAAGCTTCCCTGGGAGGCATTAAACAAGGTCGATGATCTTAAGAAGTATCTTGCGTAATAATGAATTTATATATCTGATTAGAAGAGGCACATCTTTACGATGTGTCTCTTTTTGTGTATAATTAATATGTTTGTAAATGAGGAATGAATATGGGACGAATACCAGTTTCGAAAGTCACTCCGGGTATGATACTCGAATCGGATGTTTTCAACGAAGCCAATCAGTTGATACTCCCGGAAGGACTCAAGATAAATGAAAGAGCAATAGAAAAGATAATGCAGCAGGGCATCACCTCAGTCAGAATCGAAGGCATGGAAGATGATCCTGAGTTCCAGCCCAAAGAGGATGATGACGAGACCACGACATATTCGGACAGACTGAAAAAGACCGAAGAGTACAAGGTCTTCAAGGAGCAGTTCGAAAACGCCGTAACAGAGGTACAGAGCTTCTTATCTGATGTTGTTGAAAGAAACATGCCGCCTGATACCACAGGTATCATGAACAGCATTCAGCAGATGCTTCATCCGCCGAGCGGTGACATTGTCAATGTCTTTGATATGATACACAACATGAAGTCATTCGATGACATGACATATGTGCACTGTCTGAATGTCGGATTGATCTGCAACGTGTTCGGCAAATGGCTTGGACTGTCCAAGGAAGATATCGATCTTGTTACTGAGTGCGGAGTACTGCATGATATAGGAAAGCTTAAGATACCGGAGTCTATAATCAAGAAGCCGGCAAAGCTTACCGACGATGAATACAAGACGATAAAGACTCATCCCATGGAGGGATATAAGATACTGATCAACTGTGATGTCAATGATCATATCAGAAAAGCGTGCCTGCAGCATCATGAGAAGGCTGACGGAAGCGGATATCCGTTTGGAATAAAGAATGATCAGATGGATTTCTATGCAAAGATAGTTGCCATATCAGATGTGTATGAAGCGATGACCGCAGTACGTGTCTACAGAGGAAGTCTCTCACCTTTCCAGGTAATAGATGCTTTCGAAAGAGAAGGACTTCAGAAGTATGATACACATATGATCATGACGTTCTTGCAGAATATTGCCGATACATATATGCTCAACCGCGTAAAACTCAGCGACGGACGTGAGGGAGACATAGTATTTATCAATAAGCAGCGTCTCTCAAAACCCATGGTCAAATGCGGAGAAGAGTTCGTGGATCTTACCAAAGTGCCCGATGTTTATATCTCGGCGATTCTATAAATGAGATTTAAGACACAAGGCGAAAGCCTTGTGTCTTTTTAAAAGGAGTTAGGGATGGGATTTACTCACCTGCACAGCCATACGGAGTTCAGTCTGCTCGACAGCTCCAATAAAGTAAAAGAATATGTGAAGCGTGTCAAAGAGCTGGGAATGGATGCAGCAGCTATCACAGATCACGGTGTCATGTACGGAGCGGTAGATTTCTACAAGGCCGCAAAAGCCGAAGGGATCAAGCCCATCATAGGCTGTGAGGTGTATGTTGCTCCGGGATCGAGATTTGAGCGTGAGAAATCGGTAAGCGATGACAGATATTTCCATCTCGTGCTTCTTGCCGAAAACAATACAGGCTATTCAAACCTATGCAAGCTTGTAAGCCGCGGATTTACGGAAGGATACTATTACAAACCGAGAGTAGACGAGGAACTCTTAAGAGAATACCACGAGGGTATCATTGCGCTTTCCGCCTGTCTTGCAGGAGAACTGCCAAGAGCCATACTTCGCGGTATGAATGATCAGGCAAAGGACGTTATACGAAAGTATAAGGATATCTTTGGCGAGAACAATTATTTCCTTGAACTTCAGGATCACGGTATAGCACAGCAGTCCACAGTAAATGCTGCCCTGATAGGGCTCAGCAAGGAGATGGGAGTCGGACTTGTTGCCACGAACGATGTCCATTACACATATAAGGAAGATTATGAGGCACATGATCTTTTACTCTGCATACAGACTCAGCGTTCGGTAAAGGATGAGGACCGTATGCGCTACGAGGGAGAGCAGTATTACATAAAAAGTCCCGAAGAGATGGCGCAGCTTTTCAAATATATCCCGGAGGCTATAGAAAATACCGAAAAGATCGCCAAAAGATGTGATGTGACCATAGAGTTTGGAAATACCAAACTGCCTCATTTTGAGGTGCCGCAGGGTTATACTTCACTTACCTATCTTAAGAGTCTTTGCGACAAGGGCATGGCTGAAAGATACCCCGATGATGACGGAAGCATAAGGGAAAGACTAGAATATGAGCTCTCTGTAATAGAGAGAATGGGATATGTTGATTATTTCCTTATCGTATGGGATTTCATCAACTATGCAAGGAGCAAGGATATTCCGGTAGGACCAGGAAGAGGATCGGCTGCAGGAAGTGTAGTTTCATACTGCCTGCATATCACAAATATCGATCCTATCAGATATCAGCTTCTGTTTGAGCGATTTTTAAATCCCGAGCGTGTATCCATGCCCGATATAGATATTGACTTCTGTTATGAGAGAAGACAGGAAGTCATAGATTATGTCAGCAAAAAATACGGCAAGGAGAAGGTAGTTCAGATCGTGACCTTCGGTACTCTTGCCGCAAAGGGCGTTATCAGGGATGTCGGAAGAGTCATGGATCTTCCGTATGCACTCTGCGACAACCTTGCAAAGATGATACCCAACGAGCTTAACATTACTCTTAAGAAAGCTCTTGAGATGAATCAGGATCTTAAGAAGGAATATGAGGATAATGAACAGACTCATTATCTTATAGATATGTGCATGCGTCTTGAAGGACTGCCCAGACATACATCCATGCATGCTGCGGGAGTGGTTATCTGTCCTGAAGCTGCGGATGAATATGTTCCGCTTTCAAGAGGAAGCGACGGTTCGATAACCACTCAGTATATAATGACTACACTTGAAGAACTCGGACTTTTAAAGATGGACTTTTTGGGTCTGAGAACTCTTACTGTCATAAAGAATGCTGTCCGCAACATAAAGAAGAATCACGGCATTGACGTTGATGTGGACAAGCTTGACTATGCAGACAAGAAGGTACTTGATTACATAGGCACCGGTAAGACGGACGGTATATTTCAGCTTGAGAGCGAGGGCATGAAGAATTTCATGAAGGAGCTTAAGCCTCAGAGCTTTGAAGACATAATCGCCGGCATTTCCCTGTACAGACCGGGACCGATGGATTTCATACCTCAGTATATAAAAGGCAAGAATACAACAGGTGATATATCATATCCTTGCGAGGAACTGCGACCGATACTCGGTGCGACCTACGGCTGTATAGTATATCAGGAGCAGGTAATGCAGATCGTGCGTGACCTTGCCGGATATACCATGGGACAGGCGGACAACATACGCCGAGCCATGAGCAAGAAGAAGCAGTATGTCATCGATGAGGAAAGGACGAATTTCGTAAACGGAAATGAAGCCCAAAACATCGCCGGCTGCATAAACAACGGTATAGATGCAAAGGTAGCCGACGGTATTTATGATTCGATGGTAAACTTTGCAAAGTATGCATTCAATAAGTCGCACGCAGCCTGCTATGCTGTCGTTGCATATCAGACGGCTTGGCTTAAATACTACTATCCGCTTGAATTCATGGCAGCACTGATGACATCCGTTATAGAAAACGGATCTAAGGTTTCTGAATATATCCTCGTATGCAAGAACATGGGCATAAAGCTTCTGCCACCTGATGTCAACGAGGGTGACGAGGCATTTTCCGTATCCGGGGACAGCATCAGATACGCACTATCTGCAGTAAAGAGCGTAGGAAGAGCAGTAATAGACGATATCGTTCGCGAAAGAGAAGAAAACGGAAAGTTCAGGGATATCAATGATTTTATAAAGAGAAATATCGATGTCATAAACAAGCGTACAGTGGAGAATTTCATCAAGTGCGGAGCGCTTGACTGCTTTGAAGGAAACCGTCACCAGCATATGGCGGTATACGCGAGTATCATTGATCATATCACAAGTGAGAAAAAGAGCGGTATTGAGGGACAGATGTCTTTGTTTGACATAGTTGATGAGGATAACAAGGATCAGTTCGAGGCCAGTCTGCCGAATGTTGCCGAGTTTGACAAGGAAATGCTGCTTGAGTTTGAAAAAGAAACACTCGGCATATATATAAGCGGACATCCTCTTGATGAATATGAGCAGCTGTTAAGAAAGAACATTACCCGTATGTCTGTTGATTTCATGTATCAGGAAGACGAAGGCCAGACAAGAGTAACGGATGGAGAACTTGTTACAGTCGGAGGCATCATTACAGACAAGAGGCTTGTATACACCAAGAAAGGTGAAGCAATGGCAAGGTTTGTGATCGAGGATCTGACCGGAATCATAAAGGCCATAGCATTCCCTTCCGTATACAGAAAATTCAATGAACTGATAAAGGATGATGCAAAGGTATTCGTTAAAGGAAGAGCTCAGGTCCAGGAACAGAAAGACGGCGAGCTCATAGTGGAAACGGTATCGGGAATAGATGATCTTCCAAGGAAACTGTGGATCAAATTTGCCGATATGGATAGCTACAGTCTTTCTGCATCAAAACTGTCCGGCCTGCTTACCGATACTGGCAAGGACGAAGCCATCATCTATATAGAAAATACAAAGCAGATGAAAAAATCACCGACAAGTGTTGATGACACTCTGGTAAAGAAGTTGAAAGAGATGTTCGGAGAGGAAAACATAAGACTTGTCTGATGTTAAGATACTTTACAACAAAATCAAAGTTTTATAGAATTAATACAGTTAATGTTGATTCATAAAGATCGGAGGACGATTATGTCTGAGAAGATTAAAACAATAGGTGTACTTACAAGCGGAGGCGATGCTCCGGGCATGAACGCGGCAATACGTGCCATAGTACGTAAGGCTCTGGCTCAGGGCGTAAAGGTCAAGGGTATCAAGAAAGGATATCAGGGACTCTTAAATGAAGAGATAGTGGATATGGATGCAAGAAGCGTATCCGACATCATCCAGAAGGGCGGTACGATACTCGGAACCGCAAGATGCAAGGAGTTTACGACCGAGGAAGGCCAGATCAAGGGTGCTCAGATCTGCAAGAAATACGGAATCGACGGAATGGTCGTTATCGGAGGCGACGGTTCTTATCGCGGTGCACAGGCTCTTTCAAAACAGGGTATAAACACAATCGGAATTCCGGGAACTATCGATCTTGATATAAGCTGTACGGATTACACGATCGGATTTGATACGGCGATCAATACAGCCATGCAGGCTATAGATAAGGTAAGAGATACTTCATCTTCTCATGAAAGATGCTCGATCATAGAGGTTATGGGACGAAATGCCGGATATATCGCTTTATGGTGCGGTATCGCAAACGGTGCGGAGGATATCCTTCTTCCCGAGAAATATGATTTCAACGAGCAGAGGATCATAAACAACATAATAAACAACAGGAAAAAGGGCAAGACTCATCATCTTATCATCAATGCCGAAGGAATAGGACATTCGACATCAATGGCAAGAAGAATCGAGGCTGCAACAGGAATAGAGACAAGAGCAACCATCCTAGGATACATGCAGCGAGGCGGATCTCCTACATGTAAGGACAGATACTATGCATCTATCATGGGTGCTTATGCTGCTGATATACTCTGCGAGGGAAAGACAAACAGGGTTGTCGGTATAAAGCACGGAGAGCTTGTTGACTTTGACATAGACGAAGCACTCGCTATGGAGAAGCTGATCCCTGAATATGAATATGAAGTAAGCCGTATTTTATCAATGTAAAGATCATGACCAATAAAAGGATAAAAGAACTTATCGCCCTTAAAGAAAAGGCAAAGGTAAGAAAAGATACGAAAACATATATAGTCGAGGGCATGAAGATGTGCGGTGAAGTACCGAGCGATCTTCTGCTTGAGACATATGTTACCGAGGAATTTGCCGCCCAGCACAGTGAGTGGCTTAAGTCTTTTGATCATGAAGTGGTTGAAGACAGGATCTTTGACAGGATAAGCGATACAAAAACACCGCAGGGAATACTGTGTGTCGTAAAGCAGAAGGACTATGAGCTTGATGACATCCTTAAAGGCGGTGATCTATATGTGATCCTTGAAGATATTCAGGATCCGGGAAATCTTGGAACCATTATGCGAACCGCTGAGGGTGCGGGTGCAGCCGGCGTCATCATGAGCAAAGGCTGTGTGGATATATATAATCCAAAGACCATCCGCTCTACCATGGGTTCGGCGTACAGGGTTCCTTTTCTTTATGTAGATGATCTGAAAACCGCAATAGAAAAGATCAGATCATGCGAAATAGAAGTATTTGCCGCACATCTAAACGGAAAGACATATTATGACGATATTAATTATCGCAGGGCGGCATTTCTTATAGGAAATGAAGGAAATGGTCTTCGTGAAGAGACGGCCGCCTTGGCGGATAAATACATCAAAATACCGATGTCAGGACAGGTTGAATCGCTCAATGCTGCAGTTTCTACAGCCATACTTATGTATGAATTCAGGCGTCAGAGGGGCGTTGTTGACTAATTCGGTTAATTGATGTATAATACGAAAGTCACTTTATCACGGAGGTTGTTATGAAGATAAGAAAACGACTTCTTCGTGGCATAGCAGGCATATTTGCGGGGGTTTGCGCATTGAGCCTGTCTAAGAATATGGCTATGGCGGCAAGCGTTAATGTTGCTACGTCCCTGGCTGATTTCAATCAGGGAGCGGCACAGATACTGGATTCGCTTGAGTATGCCGAAGACAATGAAGCTGCTATTCCGGCCAAAGGGGATGTCGGAGATGCGGCCGAGGAAGAAGAACCGCCCTCGGGGCTGGTCATGGCAGATGTAGTCAATTCTTTGAATGTTCGCGAAGAGCCATCTACTGATGCTTCTAAGGTAGGATTTCTGTATGCGGATTGCGGGGGAGAGATCCTGGAAACTACTGAAGGATGGACAAAGATAAAATCAGGTAACCTGGTCGGCTGGTGCAGCAATGACTATCTTCTCTTTGGAGAAGATGCACAAGAGCTTGCTGACAGCGTAGGTCATGCATGGGCGACTATAGAGGCGGATGCCTTGAGAGTAAGGAAATCACCCAGTGATGACGCAGGTGTATACGGACTGGTGAAAAAAGGCGATGTGATCGAGACGAACATAGACAAGAACACAGACGAGTGGCTGTCTATTGAGTTTGAAGGTTACGAAGGCTTTATTTCAGCAGAGTATGTTGATATTGAATTCAAGGTTGACACAGGCGAGACCATTGAGGAAGTCAATGAGAGAAAGAAGCGTGAGAAAGCAGAACGCGCAAAACTCATTGCAAACTTGGGACCGGTAGCTATAGATACTACAGATGACGTCCTGCTCGCAGCACTGATACAGTGTGAATCAGGCAATCAGCCATACGAAGGACAGCTCGCGGTAGGAGCGGTTGTCATGAACAGAGTCAGGAGCGGTGCTTATCCTAATACCGTTGCCGGAGTCATATATGCGTCCGGACAGTTCGGACCTGCAGGTTCGGGAAAAGTTGAAGCCCAGGTTGCGGCAGGAGTCAAGGACAGCTGTCTGCAGGCAGCTCATGCAGCGATAAACGGTGATACAAATGTAGGAACCGCAACACACTTTAAGAGAGTAGGAGCACATGAAGGCATTGAGATAGGAGCCCACGTGTTCTGGTAATGAGTATGATACCCTGTTATTTCGCATTTTTACAACAAAATGCAAAATAGCAGGGTGTATTTTGTTACTAAAGATAAAATGGATAACAGATCTTTACCGATATGCTTTATTGTTAAACAATTCAAAGTATTGTATAATCTGTTGTAAAAGGAGGGGAATAATATGAACTGGCTTATTGTTTGGATCGTAGTGGCAGTTGTCATGGCGATCATAGAAGCGTTCACATTGGGGCTTACGACCATCTGGTTTGCCGGAGGTGCAGTCATAGCTGCTGTCTTTGCCGGATTCGGTGCACCTATTGCCGTTCAGGTAATACTGTTTGCGGTAGTATCACTCGGATTGTTGTTCTTTACAAGACCTCTTGTGTCAAAAGGTTTCAATAAAACGAGGACTCTTACCAATTCCGAAGGACTGGTAGGAAAGCACGCATACGTTACCGAGGATATCGATAATGTCAAGGCGACAGGCAAGATCAAGGTAGACGGCATGGAATGGTCGGCGCGTACATTAAGCGACGGTATACAGATCGCTACAGGCGCTCTTGTTGAAGTAAAATCAATAGAGGGTGTTAAAACCATAGTAGAAGAGATTAAGGAGGCTAAGTAAATGGGTGGAGTTGTTTTAGTATTGATCATATTGATAATCGCAGCGTGGATCCTGATTTCGAACTTCAGAGTAGTTCCTCAGGCACATGCATATATCATTGAAAGACTTGGTGCATATCAGTGCACATGGTCGGTTGGTTTCCATGTAAAGGCGCCTTTCTTTGACAAGATCGCAAGAAAGGTACTCTTAAAGGAGCAGGTAGTTGACTTCGCTCCCCAGCCCGTTATCACAAAGGATAACGTTACAATGAGAATAGATACAGTCGTATTCTATCAGATAACAGATCCCAAGCTTTATGCTTACGGTGTTGAGAATCCGCTGATGGCTATCGAGAACCTTACAGCAACAACACTGAGAAATATCATCGGTGAGCTCGAACTTGACCAGACACTTACATCAAGAGAAACAATAAACACAAAGATGAGAGCATCACTTGATGAAGCTACAGATCCCTGGGGAATCAAGGTAAACAGAGTAGAGCTTAAGAACATCATTCCTCCGGCAGAGATACAGAATGCCATGGAGAAGCAGATGAAGGCAGAACGTGAGAGACGTGAAGCCGTTACAAGAGCTGAAGGTGAGAAGAAGGCAAGCGTTACTGTTGCAGAAGGTAAGAAGGAAGCTGCTATCCTTGAAGCTGAAGCTGAGAAGCAGTCAGCGATCCTTAAGGCTGAAGCACAGAAGGAAAAGATGATCCGCGAGGCAGAAGGTGAAGCTGAAGCTATCTTAAAGGTACAGCAGGCTAAGGCTGACGGTATCAGAATGCTTAAGGAAGCAGGAGCTGACACCGCAGTACTTCAGATGAAGAGTCTTGAGGCATTTGAAAAGGCTGCTGACGGCAAGGCTACGAAGATCATCATCCCCAGCGAGATACAGGGTATCGCAGGTCTTTCAACTTCTATAAAAGAGGTTTTAAAGGATTCGACAAACTAAAGATAAGACGATAATCAAAGATGGTTTTACACCATTTAAGCCTTATTCCGAAAGGAGTAAGGCTTAATGGCTTTTATAATTATTTTAGGAGAGATTTGAACATGAACTTAAAGGGAAGAGATTTTTTGAAGCTGCTCGATTACACACCCGAGGAGATCGAGTATCTTGTTGACCTGGCTGCAAAGCTCAAGGAAAAGAAGAAAAACGGTGAACTCGTGGATGTGCTTAAGGGAAAGAATGTCGCACTTATATTTGAGAAGACATCTACCCGTACAAGATGCTCGTTTGAGGTTGCAGCCCATGATCTCGGCATGGGAACAACATATCTTGATCCTTCAGGATCGCAGATGGGCAAGAAGGAGAGCATGGCTGATACGGCAAGAGTACTCGGCAGTATGTTTGAGGGTATTGAATACCGCGGCTTTGAGCAGGAGAAGGTTGAAGAGCTTGCAAGTTATGCCGATGTTCCCGTATGGAACGGACTCACAAATGAATTTCATCCCACACAGATGTTAGCCGATCTGCTGACAATAAAGGAGCATTTCGGATATATCAAGGGTATCAGGATGGTATACATGGGAGATGCAAGATATAATACCGCAAACAGCCTGATGGTAACGGCTGCAAAGATGGGCATGCATCTGACATTGTGTTCAAACAAGAATTACTTCCCCGATCCTGAACTTGTAAAGACATGCAGGGAGATCGCAGCTTCTACAGGCGGAAGCATAACTTTAACAGAGGATGCTATCGAAGGAACAAAAGATAAGGATGTGGTTTATACAGATATATGGGTATCTATGGGTGAGCCTGACAGTGCGTGGGTTGAGCGTATCGCCGATATGACTCCCTATAAGGTAACTAAGGATGTTATGGAGAGAGCAGGAAAGGATGCCATATTCATGCACTGCCTTCCTTCATACCATGATCTGAAGACCGAGATAGGAAAAGAAAAGGGAGAACAGTTCGGATTTGAGGATCTTGAGGTAACTGATGAAGTATTCGAATCTGAAAACTCCGTTGTCTTTAAGGAAGCAGAAAACCGCATGCATACGATCAAGGCTGTGATGGCAGCAACACTCGGAGCTACGTTTTAAGATGATAATCAATCTTGATGAGATAGATTCCACAAACGAATATTTAAAGAGGATGTCGAAAGATGGATGGAACAGTGATGAGACACTTATTGTAACAGCTCAGTACCAGACATCCGGAAAAGGCCGCAGGGGAAGAAGCTGGGTGACTCAGCCGGGAACGACGCTGATGTTTTCCGTGATGATGAAACCGAAGCTTACGCTAAATGACTGCTCAATGTTAACGCTTGTCATGGCGCTTGCGGTAAGACGAGCTCTTTGCGACATGGATATAGAGACTAAAATAAAATGGCCAAATGATCTTGTCCTTAATAAAAAGAAGATATGTGGAATTCTGACGGAAGCCATTGCTGAGACCGGTCAGATCATTATAGGAGTCGGTATCAATACAAATCAGGACAGCATGCCTGATGATCTTAAAGATTCTGCAACATCCATCCTGATGGAAACGGATGACTGCGTGGATCATGATAGTCTCCTGGATAACATCATATATCACTTTGAAAAGCTTACTGAGTCTGTTTACGAAGCAGGTGATCTAAGTCCTGTAAGAGAAGAGTATGAAGAAAGCCTTGTTAGCATGAACAGCAAAGTGACGGTGCTTGATCCAAACGGAGAATATGACGGCATATGCAAAGGCATAGATGACAAGGGACAGCTTATAGTCGAGCATGATGATAAAGAAACTAAAGTCTACGCAGGTGAGGTGAGCGTGCGTGGCATTTACGGGTATGTATGATGAGTGATAACAGGATTGTGCTCTGCGGAGCAAATGCATACGAAAAGAAGTATTATTTTAACAAGGATTTTTCAAAGATCCCCGAATCGATCAAGGAAGAGCTTCATATCATGTGTGTGCTCTTTACTGAGGAAGTAGGCGGCATATTTACGATAGGATTTTCAGGTGAGGGAGATCTTGAGTTTGAGACTACGGCGGCTGATGAGGATTATCTGTATGATGATATAAGTGCAGGTCTGCTGGTGGCAAAGATAAGAAATACCAAACAGGAACTTTTACAGTCTCTGGAACTGTACTACAGGGTACTGTTTCTGCATGAGAATGTGGATGATCTTTTAGGTACGGAGGATTAGGATGTTATTTGTTGTAGACGTAGGAAACACAAACATTACATACGGGGTTTATGACGGCGACAAGCTTGTTACCACATTCAGGATGATGTCAAAGGTACAGCATACATCGGATGAATACGGGATCAGCATGCTTGAGATGCTGCATGCAAACAATGTTGTTGCTGACGACCTTGAAGGATGTATAATCGCTAGTGTTGTTCCAAATGTAATGCACTCGCTTATCGGCGGTATAGTCAGGTATCTTAACGTTGATCCCATGATAGTGGGAGCAGGTATCAAGACAGGTATAAAGATAGTTACCGAAAATCCTAAGGAGATAGGACCTGACAGGATAGTTGATGCAGTGGGAGCGTTTGAAAAGTACGGCGGACCCATACTGGTGCTTGATTTCGGTACGGCGACCACTTACGACCTTATTACCGAAAAGGGCGAGTTTACCGCGGGTATCACAGCACCCGGACTTCGCATCTCGGCAAAAGCTCTATGGGAGGACACCGCAAAGCTTCCCGAAGTTGAGATCAAAAAGCCTAAGTCAATACTTGCTCAGGAGACCATCTCAAGTATGCAGGCAGGTCTTGTTTACGGTCAGATAGGTCAGACGGAGTATATAATCAATCAGGTAAGAAAAGAATCCGGTTATGAAAACATGAAGGTAGTAGCAACCGGAGGACTCGGAAGGATCATTTCAGAAGAGACTGATCTTATACAGGTATATGACAGCACACTTACACTCGAAGGATTAAGACTCATATATTTAAAGAATGTAAAGTAGTATGAACGGTATACAGATAGGCGATGTCAAACTTAGGAATAATATAATACTGGCACCCATGGCAGGCGTAAGCGACCTGCCATTTCGCTTGTTATGCGCCCGTATGGGAGCAGGCATGGTATGCATGGAGATGATAAGCGCAAAGGCTATCATGTACAATAACAAAAATACTGACAGCCTGCTTATGATCCATCCTGAAGAGGGATGCGTCTCATTGCAGCTGTTCGGTTCCGATCCCAGGATAATGAGCGAACAGGCAAAGCGTATAGAGGACAGGCCCTATGATATTTTAGACATAAACATGGGATGCCCGGTACCTAAAGTAGTAAATAACGGTGAGGGAAGCGCACTCATGAAGGATCCTGTTCTAGCCGGTCAGATCATAGAGGCGATAGTAAAGAATACTACTAAACCCGTAACCGTAAAGATAAGAAAAGGCTTTTTTAATGATGAGCTGACTGCCCCCGAGATAGCATATGTTGCACAGGAGAGCGGAGCAAGTGCGATCACCGTTCACGGAAGGACAAGAGAACAGTACTACAGCGGAAAGGCTGACTGGAATGCCATAGCCGAGGTAAAGAGAAGGGTAAATATCCCTGTCATCGGAAACGGTGATGTCACTGACGGGGTCAGCGCAAAACGGATGCTTGAAGAGACAGGATGTGACGGTGTGGCTATAGGAAGAGCAGCACAGGGAAATCCTTTTATCTTCAGGGAAGTGATGCATTTTCTTGAGACGGGAGAGAAGCTAATAAGACCTGACGGGTCTGAAATGTTTGATATTGTCAAGGAACATGCCCGGATGATGTTAGAGTATAAAGGCGAGTATACCGCTGTGCGTGAGATGAGAAAACACCTGTCCTGGTACAGTGCAGGTATGCCCGGGAGTGCAAAGCTCAGAGGTCGCATAAATGAGATGTGTACGATGGATGATATACTGTCTGTTGCAAGATTGCTGTTTAAGCCCTGCGAAACTTGACAGTAGCGGTTTTCTTTTATATAATACGTAAATTGTAGGATGAATATATACCTATATAATATGACTAACGGATGAGGGTTATACATTATGGAAGAAAAGAAGAATATCCTGACCTATGAAGGTCTCAAACAATATGAGGAAGAGTTAGAGAACCTTAAGGTTAACAGACGTCAGGAAGTTGCACAGAAGATAAAGGAAGCAAGAGCTCAGGGTGACCTGTCAGAGAATGCTGAATATGATGCAGCCAAGGACGAACAGAGAGATATAGAAGCTCGTATCGAGCAGCTGGAAAAGATACTCAAGAATGCAGAAGTTGTTGATGAGGACGAGGTTGACCTCGAGCGTATCAACGTAGGCTGCAAAGTCAAAGTCAAGGATATGACCGAGAAGGAAGAGTGTGAATATAAGATAGTAGGTTCTACAGAGGCAAACAGCCTTAAGGGCAAGATCTCAAACGAGTCACCCGTAGGCAAGGCCCTTATCGGAGCCAAGGTCGGTGACACCGTCAAGGTAGATGTCGGTGGAAACATCTTCAAGTACAAGGTACTTGAGATCCAGAGATCTAACTAGTCGATTGATCTAAACAGCTTCTCAATTCGAGAAGCTGTTATTTATATAAAGCTTGCAGAAAAAGGAGAGCGATTATGTCAGAACAGAATCAGCAGAACAATGTACAGGCTCAGGAGCCCGATCTTAATCAGATAAGAAAGAACAAAAGGGAGAAGCTTGCTAATCTTCAGGCAGCAGGCAAGGATCCTTTTCAGATAACAAAATATGATCAGACATATCATTCAGCAGATGCCAAGGCAGAATATATCGAACTTGAGGACAAGCTTTTAGCAGGCAGACCTGAAGTAAATACTGAAGGAATGGAAGAGGCAGATGCAAGAGCAGCGATGACAGCAGATTACAACGAGAGACGTGCTGTTATGGATGCCAATCCCATAAACGTAAGTATCGCAGGCCGTATAATGCTTAAGCGTGTAATGGGTAAGGCTTCATTCTGCAATGTATCAGATCTTAAGGGTGACGTGCAGGTATATGTAGCAAGAGATGCTCTCGGTGAAGATGCATATGCTGATTTTAAGAAGTATGATGTCGGTGATATCATCGGTGTTAAGGGATATATGTTCAGAACCCAGAAGGGTGAGATATCTATACATGCAACAGAGACTGTCCTTCTTTCAAAGAACCTTCAGCCTCTGCCGGAGAAGTTCCACGGACTTACCAATACCGATATAAGATATCGTCAGAGATATACAGACCTTATAATGAATCCCGATGTAAAGGATACATTTGTAAAGAGATCAAAGATCATATCTACCATAAGACATTATCTTGATTCTCAGGGATTCATGGAAGTAGAGACTCCCATGCTCGTTGCAAATGCGGGCGGTGCTGCAGCCAGACCGTTTATGACTCATTTCAATGCACTTGATGAGGATCTTAATCTTCGAATCTCTCTGGAACTCTACTTAAAGAGACTGATCGTAGGCGGACTTGAGAGAGTCTATGAGATCGGAAGAGTATTCAGAAATGAAGGACTTGATACAAGACATAATCCTGAGTTCACACTCATGGAGCTGTATCAGGCATACACGGATTATTACGGAATGATGGATCTTACAGAGAACATGTTCCGTCATGTGGCTAAGGAAGTTCTCGGTACAACGACATTTAAGTATGGCGAACTTGAACTTGATTTCGGAAAGCCTTTCGAACGTCTCACAATGATAGATGCTGTTAAGAAGTATGCTGATGTTGATTTTGATCAGATAGCAGATGACGATGCAGCAAAGGCGATCGCCAAGGAAAAAGGAGTTGAATTTGAGGCTCATCATAAGAAGGGTGACATCCTCAATCTTTTCTTTGAGACATTTGTTGAGGAACATCTTCTTCAGCCTACATTTATCATGGATCATCCGATAGAGATATCTCCGCTCACAAAGAAGAAGCCTGACAAGGAAGGTTACGTTGAGCGTTTCGAACTCTTCATTAACGGATGGGAGATGTGTAACGCATATTCTGAGCTTAATGATCCCATCGATCAGAGAGAGCGTTTCAAGGCTCAGGATGCACTCGCTGACATGGGCGATGAGGAAGCAAACCACACTGATGAGGATTTCCTCAATGCACTCGAGAT